>ERZ1034753.438-NODE-438-length-14936-cov-6.096163_pt1 | contig 14936 bp, 16 predicted proteins | sample MGYA00520702_ERZ1034753 | MGnify/ENA primary metagenome ERZ1034753 (study PRJEB33766, sample SAMN09781700) | gut metagenome | biome: gut microbiome | host: Homo sapiens | place: Madagascar | study: EMG produced TPA metagenomics assembly of the PRJNA485056 data set...
GTTGAGGGATTTAAGAAATTGTCGACAGAAAAAAAAGAACGGTTACTTAGCTTTTTTGGGATTTATGATAAAATTGAAGTGAAAAAAAATAGTTTTTTTTTATTAACCCAGCAATTTTCAAATCTGGGTCAACTATCTTTTGAGGAGCATATACGAATTTATCAGTCATTGTTTGATTTTTATTTGTCACAAAATGATGAAATAGTTATGAAATTACATCCAGATGATATTATGTATTATGAAAAATTATTTGACAATATTAATATTGTTAAATCGGTTTTTCCAGCAGAATTATTACCATTTGTGTTTTCAAATATGCCAAGAAAAGTAGTGACAATATCTTCTACAGGAATTAATTTGATTCGAGATCAATTTAAGGAATGCTTAGAATTTAATGCATTATACGAAAAGACATTTAAATTTGACCATATTTATTATATAATAGCTATATTATTAAAAATCATGAATGAAGTAAAGGTAGATTTCTATGGAATAAATATAGTACAAATGAAAAATATGCTGAGTGCAGTAGGTAAACATGATATCGAGTTACATTGTAGACAATTTAATGAAAGTAAATTCTCAGATATTTTATTGATTGATGATTTTGAAACTGATTATAGTTTAAATCAATTAAAGAAATTTGAAGAAGAATATAATACTGTGATTTATTTAAATTCGAAAAAAATGTTTACAATGTATGATGAGATAGATAGAAGTAGATTCCTTGAAATGTATCCGTGGCAGATAAATATTACGAAATATGTGGAGTTAGATAATGGATTAAAAGATACTGAAGATATAGTGTGGATGAAAAGTAGTGAAGAAAGGTGGATTTGTATGACAGAAACATTTGAAATGAGTAAGAAATTAAAAAATATGGGGGCAGTACTTAATGCTAAAACGCCTCAGGAACATGAACTCGAAATTAAAAGATTAAAAGGATTGTTAGAGGCAACAGAAAGAAGATTACTTGATTATATTCAAAGAGAAAAAGAACTGACAGAGGAAATACAACGATTGAAAAATGGGGAGGAAGAATAAATATGCATGTAGTTGCTATTATTCCAGCAAGATATGGATCTACTAGATTGCCAGGAAAGCCATTGAAAATAATAGGAGATAAACCAATGATATGGTGGGTTCATAAGCGGTTAAAAAATATACAACGTGTAGATGATGTCTTTGTTGCAACAGATGATGCTAGAATAAAGGATATTTGTGATGATTATGGAATTAAAAATGTTATGACGAAAAGCACACATCAAACTGCTGCCAATAGACTACAAGAAGTTTCGAATACTGTTAAGGCAGATTTTTATTTACAAATTAATGGGGATGAACCATTAATAGATACAGGAGCTATCCAAGCAGCTATTCCAGAAAGCGTACCACAAGATATTGAATTTGGAACTAACATTATAACAAAAATACATAATCCAGCATTGGCACTAGATCCATCCAATATAAAGGTAACATTTGACAATGAAATGAATGCTTTGTATATGTCACGAACACCTATACCATATCCGTTTAAGAGTATAAATTTTGATTATTACAAACATGTTGGGATAATTGGTTATAACAAAAAAATGTTAGATTTTTATGCAAATTCTGTCCCTGGAAGATTTGAAAAGATTGAAGGAATTGATACGATGCGATTTATTGACTATGGAAAAAAATTAAAGTTTATTTGTGTAGAAAATTGTGAGTCTTTATCTGTGGATACAGAACAGGATTTAGAAGAGGTAAGAAAACTGATACTAAAAACTGGTAATTAACAAGATGAATACTATTACTGTTTTTTCGCAAGAGTATTTATTAGACGTTGTGGATTATAGAAATTAAATTCATGATTTTTTGTGTATATTGTATGATGATTTCTACAGAAATAAGTGTATAAGATGTCGTGAAACGCGAATACGACAAGAACTTGACAAGCATTCCTGATAGAAATCAACATATAATTAGGCAATAAAGATGATTTTTGAATGTTTTGACTTTTGATACTTTTTATAGATTCATGATTTTGAATCAAAAGAGTATTCAATTTATTCAGATGCTTGGAGGAAAAAATGCAAATTACAAGGAAACACACTTTCAGAATTAATGATATGAATTTAATTACGGTTTTGAATGAGTGTATAATCGGTCATAAACGTAGAATGAAAAAAGTATGCTTGGAAGTACCAGCATTTTTGGGGGATGGATGTGTTATTGAGGCAAGGAATGTTGGTGCCTATTTTTCTGTTGGTAATAATTCAATTATTAAAAGAACAGCAAAAATTGGAAGATATACTACAATAGGAGCATTTTGTAATATAGGCGCGACGTCAGTAGAACATAATATATACTTTTCAAACAGTGTAGTTTTCCAAAAAGGTGAGATTCCTTGGTGTGCTTTAAAAATAAAAATGGACGAGAATAATAAAATTGAAACAAAATTGCGAGAAGATATTGAGATTGGAAATGATGTTTGGATAGGTGATAATGTTATAGTTTTGGAAGGCTCCTTAATAGGGGATGGTTGTATTATATTACCGGGAACTGTTGTAAAGGGTAATGTTGAACCATATTCGATAGTAGAAGGAAATCCAGCCAAGGTTATAGGAAAAAGGTTTGATGAAGAAATAATAAGAAAAATGCAAGAGATTAAGTGGTGGGAGTACAGTGAAAAAAATTTGAATTTTATCCAAAAAAATACCGATAATATTTTACAGATTTTTGATGAAATATTGAATATAAAAGATAAACAGAAATTTACACCGGTAAGATTAGAGTTTAACAGTGCGGTTAATGAAATTACTTTATGTGGAAAGGAAAATCTACTTTTATATAAAATTTAAAGTTTTTTATAATGTGAATTGAGGTGTCTAATATATTTGATTGAGCGTACTGATAAGATTAAGTTATGGAATTTTAGTGTGTAAGTATTATTCAAAAGATGTTATAGTATGAAGTCAGTAGTATTTCATCTTGGCATATGATAATGGTTAAAAATTCTCCTTTTGATATGTAACTATGTATTATGTCAAAAAGAGAATTTTCTTAATTTCCAAAAAAATTACAGTTGCTTCTGTAGAATAAATGTTTTTATAGTTAGGCGTTTGGAACACTGTAACTTGTATATTAGGAGGAAGTAGTAATGATAATTACAAAAGGAATGACTTTTCCAGTAAATTCTGGTAAAAATGGTCTTATTATAAGAGGAACAGATGATATTATTGTAGATGCAGTTGGAGACATAAAATTTGAAACGCTTAGAGTGGAAACACCGGTTAGATGGGGAAGCGGAAGTAGTGTGCATTTGGGAGAGATGGGGGGATTTTCATATTTTTGTAATAATTCTTATATACGAAATGTAGAAAAAATAGGACGTTTTGTTTCAATCAGTTCTGATTTTATTGCTGGATTGCCGCAACACTCGTTGGAGTTAATTACTAGTAGCAGTTATATATTAAGTTATTCAAAAAAAAATTGGTATGCTCCATTTGTTCAAAATGATTGTTATAAAGATTGGATAGAAGCAAATATAGCATATTATAGAAAAAATGAAAGAAAGAAGAAAGGAATAATAATAGGAAATGATGTATGGATTGGACAAGGAGTAACAATAAGTGATGGAGTAACAATAGGTGATGGTGCAGTTATAGGAACAGGTGCAATTGTAACAAAGAATGTGGCACCATATAGTGTTGTAGCAGGTGTACCAGCGAGAGAGATAAGAAAACGGTTTTCCGATGATATAATTGAACAATTATTAGAATTAAGATGGTGGGAATATGGACCGGATATATTGTTAGGTTTGAATCAAGATATTAATATTGCTGTAAAAGAATTGAGAAAAAAAATATTTGCTGTTAAAGAAAATTGGCATCCTGATATCATTGAATTCTCACATGAAAATCAAGAAATATATAGAGTAATAGAAAACAAGAAAGAATTATTATACAAATTATAAAAACAATTACGTGTGTGTGAAAAATAGGGGGAAAAGTGGAAATGTTACAAAAGAATAAAATACAACTTTTTATTATTGATGTAGATGGAACGATGACAGATGGAGGAATTTATTATGACGAAAATGGAAATGAACTAAAAAAATTTTGTACAAAAGATGCTGCCGGTTTTTTTGCACTCCATGAGATGGGGGTGCAAATTATGGTATTGACAGGTAGAAAGTGTATGTCCACAGAGAGAAGGATGCAAGAATTGCATGTTAAATATTTGTTTCAAAATATAAAGGATAAAGCATCTTTTATTAAAAAATTTACTGCTGAAAAGAAAATTAATTTAAATTGTATAGCTTATATAGGTGATGACTTAAATGATTTACAAGCGATGAATATGGTTGGCTATGTTGCTTGTCCAGCAAATAGTTGCAAGGAAATAAAACAAATAGCAAATTATATTAGTGATGTTAATGGTGGAAATGGTGCTGTTAGGGATATTATAGAGCATTTATTAGAAGAGGAAGGAATTTGGGAAGACATAGTAAAAAAAATATATATAAGCGGAGTTTAGATTTTTATATTATGTAATAGCTCAATTTTTGATGAACTCAGCTTAAATTTTAAATTTGTTATACAATGCAATTTGGTGATATGTCGAGCTAGAAAAGATTTTGATATGATTTAAGAAAAAAGATGACTTTAATTGATATATGATTAACACAAAACATAAGTTCAATCTTCAAAATTAAGTATTTTTGAAACCTGAAGTTAAGGGATTATTCTGGAAATCATATGCGGATCGCAACCTCATGTAATAAGCATGCATCCTGGCAGCTTTTTTACAGGTGTTGTACGACAGGGATAAACATTTGTGTAAGAGGAAGGAACATGTGAATCAAGCCTGTAAGCTTTCACAAGTGGGTATTGGAAATCGGACTGAAAGGAGAAAAAGCGTAAATACTCCATAATGAGTACCTTGCATTAGCCACAACCATCTGAAATAATAGTCTTATACTATACACAGTCAAAAAAGTTGAGTACTAAACTTTTTTGACTGTGTATAGTATAAGACTATGAACACTCAAACCAGTTTAGCTACAGAGCAGATTCGGGATTGCCAGAATTGTCCTTCCGATATGAAAGTGGATGCCTGGTGCGGAGAGCATGGTCTGACAAAGGCGAATTATTACTACCGTCTGCGGCGTGTACGTGAAGCCTGTCTGGAGTTTTGTGAGACATCCCCTTCCTTCGTGGAACTTACAGCACCGACGGATAGCGTACCGGAAAAAGAGGACCAAATGCATTTCCCTGTGGCTGCAGTACTTCATGTAGGAGGAATTACGATAGATATTTGCAGTGATGCTTCACCGGAATTTCTCAGAAACCTTATGGGAGCAGTCAGCCATGCTTAATGACGCTTCCGGATTTGAGAAAATATATCTTACCACCGGCTACACAGATCTCCGCAGAGGCATGGAAGGACTGGCAAATATCATACGCTTCCGCTTTCATCTGGATCCTTATGACAGAGACACCATGTTCCTTTTCTGTGGCAAGTGAACAGACCGTATCAAAGGACTACTCTGGGAGGGCGATGGATTCCTGTTGCTCTATAAGCGGCTGGATACTGGGGCTTTCAACTGGTCAAGAAGCAAAGAGGAAGCTCTGGCAATCACTCCAGAACAGTATGCGATGCTCAGGCAGGGGCTGGAGATCATTGCCAGACGTCCGATAGAGCAGACCACAGATCCGAGAAAACTCATTTAGCTTTGTGCATTTCGTAGAAATTTTTTGTGGATATGTTTATCCCAAGAAAATTCATATCCATTGTTTATCCACAATATCCAGGTCCTGTTAGTTGTACCGGGAGAAATAACAATCCATTTGTGGATAGCAGTACTGAAAATCTGAAATATAACAGTGATATCCAGGTTTTCAGTACTGTTATCCACCGTCATAATGACGGAAGGAAAACAGCCGCCGACTGGCGGAAATACGCTGTATCTGCTATAATGGAACCTAGGTAATTGCGAAACAAGTTCGCAATCCTGATTAGAATGCGGTAATAATCCTGCAATGCAGGATTACTAAGATGAGAGGCAGGTGACATCAAATTTAAACACGATAAAAAGACTTCCCAGATAAACTGCGAAGAAAAGATGTTATGAATATCGAACGTCAGGCAATCAAAGGTTTTAAGCTTCGTATGTATTGATGCTTATGGATTTTATCTGCAACAAGTGCCGTAACAAGTTGTGTGATTCCTGCAAGAAGTAAATCAGCATGAAGCGTTTTTTCGTTCTGGGTTTTACGATTTGCAATGCAGAAACTATCTTTGAAATGGTTGATTGATTTTTCAACATTTACACGAATCTTCTAGGTGTCTTCCCATTTCTGCGAACCTTGTTCTACGCCAGGATAGGCACGAAGATTTTTCTCTGGATAAATATAAATCATTCGTCCGCAGGAAGAAGTGGTGCATGGATTATCACAGTGGCACACTCGACATTTCGATTTGTTGGCAGGATTGTATTCCCATTTCATTTTTGGACATACAAACTTCATGGTTGGTATTTTGCTTTTTAAATGAGATTTGCTTCCTTCACATTTCATAGGAAGTGTTGGATCATGTGGACAGCAGGGAATACCATTTTCATTAACTGTGTAGTCCGTTCCTTCCATGGATAGTTTTACCCGGAGAGGAATAAAAGCCTTACGAAACCCGATATCATTGAAAAGAGATTTATAGATTTCAATTGTATCAAAAGCTACATCGCCAAGAAAAGTTGTTGGCTCTATTAAGGGATGTTTTTTGAAAAAACCGATCAAAACAGGAAGCAGAGCTTTTGAGTCGGCAAGCGATTTATCCTCATCCGGAGAATCCGATTTCTTTTCTACAACAATATCAGGATGTGCATTTAGGAAATCCTTGTTGTAGAAAGATATGTCGCGGACAATGCCAAGTCCATTTGTGACGATACCGAATTTATAGGCATAACAGAAGTGACCATTGATGTACATCTGCTGGATAGCCTGGTTGGATGCAGCATGAGTTGGCATGGAACCATAAGCAGCATTGTATGGATCATAGGAATCATCAAGGTTATGGGATTTCTTAAAAGCCTTCAGCTGTTTCATAATACGGTTGGCATACATAGGATTATTTTCAGTAACCCATGCTTCAATACCGGAGGTATCAAAGATAGTCATGTCAGCAAGAGCCGGATTCAGTTTTTGGCATACCGGTTCGGTCAGGTCTACAAGACGATCGAACATAGATTGTAAGTCCAATAAGAAATCCTGTTTAAAACGGGTGAATTTTGAACCATCCGGTACAACATCAAAGCCACAGAAATCACGCAGTTCCTGAGAGTACTTCAAAAACACAATCAGGAGCGTGTCTGTCGGGATTTAAAAAATACGCTCGAGCAGAAATGCCTTGAGCATTGGATAAAGTTGGTGCTTGCGAGGTCTTCCGGTTCGGGCGTGAAAATGTGAAACAAAAGAAACAGGAACAATTTCATCAAGGTTAATGGCTTCATCAAGAAGAGAAAGAAACTGATATTTGTCGTTGTCGAATTTATTTTGACAATCTTCAAAAACTTTTGCCAAAGTGAGCTGCTTATGTGTTATCATATGAGTATATCTCCTTTAGGTGGATGGTTATTTAGTGTCTGCTGAACAAATTGAAAACACTTGATTTTACTGATTTTTATCCCATTTTCTGCTATAATAATTGCAAGGATTTTGATGAAATCAAATCATTTTTCATGCATCTTTCTTACAGATTATAAAGATAAAGGGGCTAAAACAATGTACAGACCGATAGACTGGTTACAGCATTCATTCCTCGATTTCAACCAGCCTATGGGACTCCATATAAATTCGGATAACCGCTGGGTAAAACTGGCTGACCGGATACCATGGGATGAGTTTGAGGCAAAATATGCCAGACTGTTTCCAAGTGGTACAGGTAATGTTGCCAAACCTCTCCGTATGGCATTGGGAGCTCTGATCATTCAGACCAGATTTCAGCATTCCGACCGTGAACTCATCGATCAGATTGCTGAGAATCCGTATCTGTAGTATTTTATCGGGCTTCCGGGCTTTCAGGAAGAAGCTTTGTTTGATGCAAGTACACTGGTTCTTTTCCGCAAAACGCATTTCAGCAGAGATGCTGATGGAAGCAAATGAGTATCTTCTTGATCACAAGGATGATGATAAAGATGACCCTGCTCCTCCATCCGGAGAGAAAAACAGTGACGATGATACTGCAAAAGAAGATACAAATAAAGGAATGCTGACTATTGATGCAACCTGCTCGCCTGCAAACATCCGTTATCCGCAGGACGTCTCGCTTTTGAATGAAGCAAGGGAAAAACTGGAAAATATCATTTACCATTTTTGTAAATGATATAGCCTTAAGCTGCCAAGAAGATACCGTAAACGTGCCAGAAAAGAGTATCTTGCGTTTGCCAAGAGCAAAAAACATACATCAAAGAAGATCCGCAACGCACTTCGTAAACAGCTTTCATATGTGAAAAGGAATCTCCGGTATCTGGAACAGTTCATGAGTGAAGGATACGCCATGACAGGTAAGGACATCAACTTATATCTTACCATCATCAGGCTGTATGAGCAGTAACAGTATATGTATGATAACAGAGTCCATTTTGTGGAGCACCGAATTGTAAGTATTTCGCAGCCATGGATTCGACCGATTATCAGAGGGAAGGTCAAGGCACCAGTTGAATTTGGAGCAAAATTTGATCTCAGCCTTGACAGCGAAGGTTATAGGTGTATCGAAAAAATATCATTCGAGGCATACAATGAGAGCACGTGCCTGATTGAAGCAATCGAACGTTTCAAAGCACGTACCGGTTATTATCCGGAACGTGTTCTGGCGGATCAGATATACCGGACCAGAGAAAACAGGAGTTATTGCAAGGAGCATGGAATACGCTTATCAGGTCCAAAGCTGGGCAGACCAGGTACAACAGCACAAGTTGATAAAAAACAAGAGTATCAGGATAATACAGATAGAATCGAAGTGGAACGTGTTTTCAGTCTGGGCAAACGCTGTTATGGCATGAGCTGCATCACCACAAAACTGCTGGAAACGCAGATGACATCTATCGCATTATCTGTATTCGTAACGAATCTGTTCAGGATTCTGAGACGAATACTTTGCACTTTTTTGTATCAGTTCCAATTTTTGCATGATTGGAACTGATATAAGAGTTGGAAACTGCAAATAGCTACTTAATCAGCAGACACTATTTAGTTTCTAGTCAATTCTATTTTACCATAAACCTTGAGGAGATATTTTATTTTCGCGACAAAAAAATGCCGTATTTATGCGGCTTTTGGCGTTTCGCAAACGTCTAATAATGGAACCAGTAAAAAGGAGTTCCGCCATGGCAGTCAGATACACAGAAGAACAACTGAATACTGTTGACAAGTCCCTTCTGATACAGATGTTTTTGAACCAGCGGGAACTGTTAGAGACGCTGACCACAGAAGTCCGTTCCCTCAACGAAAGAATGCAGCTTATGATGGAACAGCTGGTTCTGGCAAACAGGAACCGCTTTGGACGTTCCTCTGAAAAGATGGAGGATGCAAGTCAGATCAGCTTCATGGAAGTAGATGGAACGATCATATTCTTTAATGAGGCTGAGGCTGTTTACAATCCTGAGGCTCTGGAACCGGAACAGCTGGAGGAGCCTGTTTCTCACTCTGTAATGAAAAAGGGCAAAAAGGATCAGGATCTGTCGGGTCTTCCTACAGAACGTATCGATCATTACATGACGAAGGAAGAACTTATTGCAGAGTTTGGAAAAAATGGATGGAGACAGCTTCCGGATGCCATATCCCGCAGATACTGGTTCATTCTTGCCAAAGTGGAAGTAGAGGAACACCATATCAGAGTCTATTCTGACAAGAAAGACGGCCATATGGTAAAAGCAAAGCATCCCAAAGGACTGCTTCATGGCAACCCTATATCACCCACGCTTGTGGCGACTATTATGAACGGAAAATATGTCAATGCAGTTCCGTTGTATCGTTTGGAGCAGGAGTTCAAACGCTATGTTCTGGCCATTACTAGACAGAACATGGCGAACTGGATGATTCGGCTGGGTGAGGAATACCTTTCTGTTCTGTATGACTATCTTCACCGGAAACTGTATGATTACCATGTCATTCAGGCAGATGAGACACCGGTGCTTGTAAACCATGACGGACGTCCGGCAGATTCCAAGAGCTATACGTGGGTGCACCGTTCCGGATATATGTATCCAGAAGAACAGATCGTGGTAAAAGGAAAGCTGGAAGTAGCCTTTACCTACTTTCTGAATCAGGAAAAATATCTCCAGGTATTCCTTCAGGACGGAGATGTCCCGATGGATAATAATGCATCGGAACGTGCAATCCGGGGATTCTGTATCGGAAAGAAGAACTGGGAAGTCATTGATACCATAAACGGGGCAAAGACGTCAGCTGTGATCTAGAGCATTGCCGAGACTGCGAAAGCCAACAATTTAAAACCCTATGAATACTTTGAACATTTGCTGACAGTGATTCCGGAACATATGGAAGACACAGATCGTAGTTTTCAGGAGGATCTGCTTCCCTGGTCACCAAAACTGCCGCAGAACATCAGAGAATAAATTTACTATAAGTCTCAAAAGTGGCTTATGGTTGTCAAGGTATTCGCTATGGAGCGTTTACGAAAAAGCAGTGTCTTTAGACAACAGATTTTGTGGATATCATATCGCAGAATAACTTATGTAATTAATAACAATGTAGATGAGATGAAGAGGTTTATTATTCTAGTTATCTTTGATTATCTATAAGTCTATAGAAAGAATAATTGCGTAACCATCATTTTTATTGGCTATACAATTATTATATGAGGAGCGTATAATATGTTAGAAGAATTAAAAAAACAGGTTTATGAAGCCAATATGGAACTTCCACGCCGTGGGCTTATCACCTATACCTGGGGAAATGTCAGTGGCATCGATCGCGAGACTGGATATTTTGTCATCAAACCAAGCGGTGTGGATTATGATAAATTAACTCTGGATGATATGGTTGTCATGGATCTTGATGGTAATAAAATCGAGGGAAATTACAAACCAAGTTCTGATACTCCAACTCATCTGGAATTATATAAAAAATATCCGGAAATTGGAGGTATCGCACATACCCATTCTTCGGAAGCAACTTCCTGGGCTCAGGCAGGTCGTGATATTCCTTTATATGGCACAACACATGCAGATCACTTTTACGGGTCAATTCCTTGTGCGAGAAAACTTACACCCGAAGAAATTTACTCCGTTTATGAAAAAAATACAGGACTTGTCATTATTGAAACTTTTGAGAAACGTGGTATTAACCCAATGCATACACCTGGTGTTTTATGTACAAACCACGGTCCTTTTACCTGGGGAAAAGATGCTACCGAGGCAGTTCAAAATGCAGTTGTCTTAGAAGAAGTTGCTAAAATGGCAACCAAAACAGAACTGATTAATCCAAAAGTAAAACCTGCGCCGGATTGTATTCGTGACAAGCATTTCTTCCGTAAACATGGTGCAAACGCTTATTACGGACAGTAAATATCTTTAGGTAATTGATAAATGATTTTATCAGTTTCTGTGGATAACTCTCCCCTATATAAGGAGAGAAAAAGGGTCAGTATTCAGAATTGTTTCTGAATTGACATAAATCATCAGATTTTGGGCGTACTTCAATAAGCCCAAATAAGTATTATGACAATTGAATATTTTTTCAGGCAATTAAAGGTTTTAGGCTTCGAATGCATTGTGGACAATTAATTGCATAAGCAACGATGAAAGTCAGCTGGCTGGCAATGCTTGCAAGAAAGACATCTGATTTTGTGGTGGTATGATTTCTTGTTTTTCTTCCGGCAATACACATATTTATTTTAGAATGGTTAATAGCACGTTCTACGATAGCTCGTATTTTATAAGTGTCATTCCATTCTTTTGTGTCACGCTGGATACCGGGGAACATACGTAAATCCATGTTTTCATAAGTATAAGTGGTTCTGCCCTTTTTAGCAGAGCTGCATGGTTTATCGCAGTTACAGACCCAGCCATGATGGTAATGAATTTTAGGACAGATCCATTTGACACGGTCTGCACGCCCTTTCTCTTTGGTACTACCACAGTATTTCCTTGCAAGTGAGGCATCGTTAGGACAGGTTGGATAACCGTATGCATTGTAACCAACTTTTTTTAAAGAACTTTCATTTCGAGGATTGTAAGGAATAAGCGCTTTGGGAAAGTGAAAGTCATGAAAAAGTTTTCCATACAAATCGGTCGAATGAATATTCTTGTGCAATGAAATCGCACTTCCGGAAATTTGAGAATCAGATGTCCGGAAGTGGAAATCACCTGTATAATTATGCGAGTTTACTCGCGTAATGCTTTATTCAAACCGTATACTTCTCTCATGGATCTGTCATGCTCAGCATCAATACTTGTGATGTTGATGCGATAACTGTCATGAGCTATTCGGTCGATGATTGCGTCAGCAAGAGGACTGGCATCACCACCAAGCTGATCATACCATTCCTCGAATTCATACTGGGAGCAGAAAATCGTTGAAGATTTCTTGCGTCTCCTGTGGAGTAGTTCGAAGATATCCCTCTGTTCTGAATCTGTTGGTTTCAATAGCAGCCATTCATCCAGAATCAGGACAACGGGATTGGCATACTTAGCCATAACTTTTTTGTAGCTGCCATCTGTCCGTGCCATCTCCAGATCAATAAGCAGATCAGGAAGGCGGACATGCCTGGTATTGAAATACTGCTTACAAGCCTCCATGCCAAAGGCACAGGCCATGTAAGTTTTACCACAGCCTGTAGCACCGGTGATAAAGAGATTCCGGTGTTCAGATATATATTCGCAAGTTGCAAGCCGGTTAATAAGGTTCTTGTTAAGCTTGCGCCCGGAAGTGTAATTGATATCCATGATATTTGCTTCCGGCTGGTCGAATCCAGTGTTACGGATCAGTCGTTTTTGACGATTATTTTTACGATTGCTGTATTCGATGTCCACCAGCATACCGAAGTGATCCTCGAATGGCACTTTTTTAAATTTAGGATCATCCAGCTGGTTGCGGAATGCATCTGCCATAGTGGTAAGGCGCATTTCAATTAATTTATCTATTGTACTCTGATTTGTCATATGTGTTTACCTCCGATAGTAATCGGCACCTCTTGTGATGCCGTGTGCTTTATGTGTGGTCATGGATTCAGTAGTTTCTGATTCCGGCTTTACAGAACCGGTTACAAGGATGTTTTTAATGCTCTTGTAACTGGGCGAAGATGTATAGGACAATGCCTTTTTACAGGCTGCTTCAAGCAATGCATCTGAGTATTTCTCAGCAAGCTTCAGAAGTCCCATACAGCTTCGGTAGGTCTGTTGTTCCACACGTTTGGAGGTCAGTATTGCATTGACCACAGTGTACGTATTTATGCCAATCCGCTCAGCCCATTTGCGGAACCGGTCGCTGTTCCATTCCAGATATTTCTGGTGGTCTTCCGGCATATGTTCCGTGACCGTGCTGTACTGCCGGGGGCGTCCTTTCCGACGACGGTGGGAAGCAATGCGGTTATGGTTGTAAAAAATTTCAATGGTGGTATCTGTTACCTTTACATCAACTTTCTTTTTGATGTATTCATACGGAACTGAGTATAGCATTCCGTCCACAGATATGTGATAATTGAACTGGACGGTGGCTGTCTTCCAGTCGCTCAGTTCAAAGCGGGTAGCAGGTAATGGCGCAAGTAATGGCTTTTCATCTTCAAGGAATAAGTCCAGCCGGCTGCCCTCTTTTTTTTGAAAGAGCCTTTGGTTGAACAGTTCGAGCTTGTCTCTGATTGCACGATTTAATTCGGCAAGGGAGAAGAACTGTTCATCCCGAAGTGCTGCTGTTATCCAGGTAGAGATATTTCCTACCGTTCCTTCAGCATTCGGCTTATCCTTGGGAGCCCTGACACGCGCCGGAATAATAGCAGTGCCATAATGCTCAGCCAGTTCCTGATAGGTCTCATTGATCTGCTGGTCTTTCCATCCGCCATTGTGAACAACTGCAGTTTTACAGTTATCCGGTACGAGAATTCTGGCGACACCGCCAAAATATTCGTACATATGGACATGTGCATTGATCCATGATTTCTTTTTCATGTCCAGAAATGCTTCCACGTATGCATACTGGCTGTAAGTCATTACACCGACAAATATGTATGCTTTGATGATTTCGCCGGTATCAGGATCGATGATTGTTGCAGGATCACCTGCCCAGTCAACTTCAACCTGTTCGCCGGGTTTGCGATTGATATGCATGGTAGCACGATGTTTCTGCTCATCCTGTTGGATGTGGTAGCAGAATTGCGAATACATGAGTGGTTCATCGCCATTGGCACGGCAATCCTCCATGTATTCAGTCCATAGGAGTTTTTTGCTTACTCCGTTACGAAGTAACTCCTTGCGGATGTAATCATAGTCAGGCATCCTTTTATTGGATGTGTCTTGATTTACAGAAGGAAAAAACTTTTCTGCGAGCACAGTATCGGTATCGCTTTCATCAAGTGGTCAGGAAATATCTAATTCCTTAGCCCGCTTTAAAACGCGATTGACCGTTTTCTTGGAGACATTGCAGCTGTCGGCAATGTTCTGCTGACTGAGTCCCAGACCACTAAGTCTGAGAATCTCTCGGTACTTGATCATAGTCATGACCTCCTTTGAATGTATTTACACCTTTTGGTGCATGATTACATTCTAAGGGATTTATGATAAAGGTTTCCACCACCGGAATGGTGGTTTCCTTAAAAACGGATTTGCGCTTTCCTATCCCCGGACAGTGGGGACATGGGGACATGGAGACCGGATTATTCAGCCAGTCTGATTTTGGACGGCATTTGCAACCATGCCTTCCTTTTCGTACAATAAA
>ERZ1034753.439-NODE-439-length-14888-cov-5.985708_pt1 | contig 14888 bp, 26 predicted proteins | sample MGYA00520702_ERZ1034753 | MGnify/ENA primary metagenome ERZ1034753 (study PRJEB33766, sample SAMN09781700) | gut metagenome | biome: gut microbiome | host: Homo sapiens | place: Madagascar | study: EMG produced TPA metagenomics assembly of the PRJNA485056 data set...
CTTCATACTCTTTTTTATCCATCTACTTTTCCTCCGTTAAATTCTAATTTAACTGACTAAACAAACTCATTTGCTGCTCGTCATAAATATATCTTTTTCTTTCTGGCATTTTCCTCTGGAAAAATATCCTATTAACACGATTTTTCTGTTTGAGATTTGCCATATAATAATTATCAACCTCCGGTGGAACTGACAAATAGTATTCTACCGGTAACTGCAACTGATTCCCGGCGCAAATTTCCGCAATCAGACTTTGATAATAAATGATATGATTCCGTGTCAGATTCATATTGCAGCCATCGGACCAGAACGGATCATTACATCCATTCTGGTTTATGTCCTTCCATTGCGCTATTTCTTCACGGATATGCTGGCAATATGATTTTACTATTTTCCCTGGCGTTTCTTCTTTCATGATTGCATCCCCATAAAATCAAACAGTGTAGGCTCGTCCACTTCGTTTTCTGCAGCCTGCAGATATCCAACGCCATCCCGGAAATAATCTGGATTTAACTCGCATCCTTTACCATTCCGGTGCATCTTAACTGCTGTCATTGGAACTGTCATAAGACCGCCGAACGGATCATAGACTGTATCTCCCTCATTACTGTATCTATTGATGATTCTTTCCACAATATCCAACTGTAAAGGGCACACATGCATCTGTGCACGTCTGCGGCTCTGTGTCGTGTTTAGAGTACGCATCCGATTAATATCATCCCACACTTCCAACTGATTCCACGATCCCGGAGCAACGACCATAAATGTTGCCGGGAGCTTTCCGTCCCTGTCCAGATCTTCTGCAAGTTTCACGTGATCCTCATAGTTGTACACACTTTCTCGGCTATATTCTCTATATACCTGTTGAAGGTTATCTACCGGAAATTCTTTCAATTCTTCTTTGTCGACCAGCCTGTCACCAGATGATCTCCAATATCCGTGTGCATCAATCTGCCACTGTGCCCTTGTATAGTCCTCTTTTGACTTCTTTACAGGTACATCCGCATACGCTGTTGATCTGTCAGTCGGCAGTTTACGGAAAAGCAGGATATATTCCGGACATCCCACGCCCATCTTTGAACCATCCTTGCACTGTTCTGTCCATCCAAGGCGGTACGTTTGGTTGTTTTCACGAACCACATCAGTTACAACCGTGATCATGCCGAAATACTGGAAGCCATGCTTCATATAATGGCTGATACACTGTGCGTGAAATGGCTCTATAGTAGGCATTCCCGTACCAGTTGCATTTCCGAAAAGCACGCGGTCTTTTACGTGGATTGCAGCTACTCGCCCAGGTCTTAACACTCGAAGAAGTTCCGGTGTAAGATAATCCATTTGTTCAAAGAACCGCTCAGTGTTCTCGTTATGCCCGAAGTCGTTATAATTGGCGCTGTACTCGTAATGGTTACCGAACGGAATGGATGTATGTATCAGATCAATGCTGTTCGTTTCCATTGCTCTGGTTTCCTCTACGCAATCCCCATATACCGCTTCATAATGGTTTCCTCTTACCGTTCTTTCTTCTCTGCTACCTTCCACGCCCATCTTCCTTTCTAATCGCTCTGCTTTATTTTCAGAATTAAGTCCATACTTTTTCACAATCTCTATCATTTTTGCAACCATGTGATTATGATTCTTCCATTTTTCCAGCAACGCTTCCTTGATCTGCCGCTCGTTCTCCATGTAGATAATGTCGATCACAACTGGTTCTTTCTGTAAAAATCGGTAACACCTGTGCACTGCCTGGATAAAATCATTAAACTCATAATCAATCCCGAGAAATATCTCCCGGTGGCAATATCTCTGAAAGTTGCATCCGGATCCTGACAGTGATTTCTTTGTGGCAAATAATTTTGTCCGTCCATTTGAGAAATCAATCACTCTCTGCTCTCGCAAGTCATAATCCATAGATCCGTAGATATCTACTGTTTCCGGCAGTGCTTTTTTTATCGCATGTCTCTCATTTTCCAGATCATGCCATAAAAGAAAATGATCTTCCGGCGACTCTTCTACAATTCGTTTCATTTCTTCTACTCTGCGATCAATGCTCTCTCTTTTTACAGTCGCAGCTTCTTTTAATCCTTCTGCCGCTTCCTGGAACAGCTGTATCTGTCCGTCACGATCTGAAGTATCACCATAATGCACCGGCAACTCATGCCATCTCACATCGAGTGGCGGCAGATCATATCCTTCATCAGAATATACCGGATTGAGATCTGAAGGTTTCGTGATAAAAAGCGCCCAACTTGACACCCACATCCAAAATTCATCTTCCATGTTTGGATATAAGGTCAGATTATTTGCTTTGGTGCTGTCTCTCTGGAAGAACCTCGTCAACGCCTGTCCGGTATCCATCACTTCCAGATATCCTGCATAATGGATCAGCTCCTTGTATTTGTTTGGTGATGGTGTTGCGGTGGCTACCAGCTTATACGGAACATTTTTAAATTTATCTAAAAACGTCTGATATGTTTTACTTCCGAAACTCCTTAAAACACTGGCTTCGTCAAGTGATGTTGCTGCAAAGTAATCTGGCCGGATATCCCCATCCCTGACACGCTCATAATTTGTTAATACAATCTGGCTTGTGCTCTGCTCCACCTCTTCCATCGTCCGGCAATACTCCGGCTTTTCATATCCGAGCACTTCCACCGCGTCATGCGTGAACTCCTGCTTTACTCCAAGCGGCAATACGATCAACGCACGACCACCGCTATGTTCTGATGCTAAGTGGCAAAACTCAATCTCCTGCACGGTCTTTCCAAGTCCGAAACTTTCAAACAGTGCACGTCTGCCGCCTTTCAGTGCCCACACCACAGCATCCCTCTGGTGCGGTTTCAATACCTTGTTGACTTTTTCCGGATCCACAATAAATCCGCTTTCTGTCGCAAGTTCAATCTTTGTTTCCAAAAATTCTTTATATGTCATTTTTTCAAAGGAACCCGATGTATCGTTACCCCGGCCGGAGGTTCGGCTCCTTTCTGATATTCCGTGCACATATCTACAATAGCGCACTTTGAATTTCCATTTTTTAATTGGAGTAAAGAGCTCTTTCACGCTGGCCAGCAAACCTCTTACTCCTTTCTGATTTATTTTTTCTTACCTCTCTTGGTCTTGAACTTATACACATCTTTCCTCTGCCGGCTTACCGCACTCCGGTAGCCGTTCAGCTTACTCGCTCTTCTTTTACTCATGTGCACCTTCCTCTATGGCATCTAAGAAAGCGTTCCACCCTTCAACAATGCCTTTTTCTTTACTGTTCATATAAGAATTACCTGTTTTCTTCTCCGGCAGTTCCCGGAGCGGACACCAATTTGGCTTTGCTTCCTCTGTCATTACATCTCTGTTGTACTGTTTACTTATTGCATAGCACTCTTTCCAATCAGATTCAAAAAATCTACAATCCGGACATGATTCCGGCATATCCATAATCAATACTGCTTTCGGCATATTCACCACCGCCTTTCAGTGTTGTCCCATACTTCCAAAATCGACAGGCATATCACCTGTTTTATCAATAACAAATTCTTTTATTTTACATACCCCAAGTTCACCTTTGAAGTTACATTCTTCACATCTGAACATTGGTTCATTTCTTGTATTAGTTTCTTCGCAATTCATACACCAGTTCTTTGTAAATGTGTCTAAACCACCTACTGCTTTTGTAATATTGTCTGAATTACCACTTGTAAAACTAATCATTCCCTCCGCCACCTTTCACAATCTCGATTGCCCTAATTAGGTATGGGGCTTTGTTCCAATTTTCCCCATAGTACTTTTTAAATTCCTTTTCCAACTGCTCCACAACCGCATTAACATCATAGGCGGTCGGCTGTGCGTCAATAACGCTTTGAAATCCAATGATGTGTGCCATATCGACCAAACTGGCACTTTCATTTTTAACTTTTTCAAGATGGTCTATTAACTTGTCTGCATCAATCAGTCTTCCCATCGCTCGCCCTCCTGTTCCAATCTGTAGTTGCTTTCGTTCGCTCGTCTTTCCCTGTTCTGATGCCTCCGTCCTGATCCATGTACATCTCACATTCATAGCTTTTTGGAAGTTCTATTCCGCATTTCATACATTTGATTTTGAACATTACCCCAACAGCCGAATGTGATGACTTATTTGTAATTGTTAAGAACATTGCGTTTCCACCACAGAACGGGCATGGCTTAAGGCTTTCACTCATTCTTCATCACTCCAATCAATTTTTCTTAAACAATTTGGACATCCATAAGGTTCTTTTACTTGATGCCCACAATCTGGACAATAACCAACATGTTCTTTATGTTTCTGGTATCCAAAATAACTATTCGTTACATGCATTGGTTTCTTTGCTTTCTGCTTCTCCACCGCCGCCCGACATTCTTCCAGCGTTCCGATTGCGCGATACTGTTTAACTTCTTCCGATACTAATGCCATTTGACATAGTTCTTTATAATTTTTTTCTTTATCATACTTAACTTCTGTGAATGGTTTATCCAACAGAACACATAATAATTCGTACCAGCTTAAACCATGTCGCCTTGCTAATTGCTCTAAAGTCTGTCCACAATGATTTTCCATTGCCTGTTTTTCATGCGGTGCAATTAAATTCCAGTCTATAGATTCATTTGTTCCTAAAATTGGGAATTTTTTCTCACTCACAACCGCACCTCCAACAGTTCTTGGTTGCCAAAAATATTACTGACAACCTTACTTTCCGAATACAATCCGTTTGCTGTTATTGCATCAAGCCCAACCACAGATGTTTCTGTATCTTGAAATATAAATCCAGCACAATAAGCATCCCATTCAATTTGCGTTTGAAAATTGTGTTTTTCGTCTTTGCATTCAATAATATCATTCTCCCAAATCAGCTTGCCGTTCTTATCCTTAAGTCCGGTGCACTGGCAGACGGTAGATTGGTCTACTTCATAGTTCTTTATCAAATGCTGTGGTACATAATTCTGGATAATGTAAACTCCATCATCTGTTTGAATTAAATTTCCGAATATCCATTCACCGTTGTCTTTCCGCTTTGCACGGAATAAAAATCTATCTTCCATCACGCTTCACCTTTCTTCCTTTGATCTGCTCTAACATGATCCTCGATACCTCTGGAAGTCTCAAGCTCTCCATGCATCCATTATGCAGACCGCTTTCCTCATTCCACTTTGCCACCGGACATTTCTTACAGAGAGTGTTTGTACAGAACTCTCCGATCTGCCGTATAGTCAGTTCCTTATTTGTTATGTGCGCCATTTCCCTTCTCCATTTCTTTCAACTTGGCTTCGGCTTTTCCTAGTTCTATTCCGGCAAGGCATCCTCTAGCGTATGCATCCTCATAGCACCTATCTATTGCTGTATAAAATTCATCACAAAACAATTCAGTAAGAGGGCATTCCGAACACTTGCAATTTTCATGGTGGCATTCAGTTCTTGTGTGTACACACTCTCTATATTCCTTTTCTTCGATTTTTTCCGGCAACTTGATATACCTGCCCTGCTCCTCTGCATCCTCATAATATTTCAATTTTTCTCGCAAATCAGCCATAGCCCATAAATTACGATAGAACAATGCTAAAAGTCCTATTGTGCTGTCTATTTCTACCGACAGCATGGAAGCCATATATTCGTCAACTTCTTCATCTGATAAGTCCTTAAAATCTTCACCGCAAATATCTTTGGCAAGATTTCTTACAAGCCACCTACTATCAACATCCAGATTATAATCTCTGTATCTGGCATTGCGCTCATCATCTGCATAGCAGCTATTATGCGCCAGCTCGATCATCGACATGTCAGCCACGCTTTTATTTGTTGTTAATCTCTCCATGCTATTCCTCACTTTCTGCCCGAAGCCAATCCAAAACACATGATTTGCAAGCCTCTTCAGGATGAGAACATTCCTCTACGCCCATCTGTTCTATGCAACTTCCAAATAATACTTCTGCCAGCTCCTCGTCCGTCATGCTTCTGATCCGGTCTGCATTGGTCTTTCTGCTATTACATCTGCAACAAGGCTGATTATCTCTTGAATTGCTGTTGTGCTGACAGTTACAAGAAGTTTTTTCTTTGCTATCATCAAATGCCTTTAAAAACATTTCAGCAATTTCTTTCTCATATCTACCACACACACCTTTGCAATCAACATCTGCGATAACCCTTAAAAAGAAATCTTTGAATTTGTCAGTGATATAATCTCCTGTGAAATCTTCAGGTATGTCAATTATTACTTTCATTTTCTCCACCTCTCAATTCTTCCTGCTTGGTTTCATCTGTCATTTCAACTGTACCATCTTCTTTCTGCCTTTCTTCTCAAACTTGTCACACATCCCTACCGGGCAGCCACGCCTTAATCTGGTCTGTAAATAATATCCACACATAACCTCTGTCTGGTTGTGCTTGTATGCATATTTACATTTCCGGCAGTATTTTACGCTTGCCTTTGTCATTTCTCCCATGTTAATAATCCTTATTTCACTGCTTTTCCAGTTACAATATCCCAATTTTCATCCTCAATAAACTGATTCCGAATAATTTCATCCGTCAGATAGTGTTCCTTACTCTTTGGCTGCTTGCGCCAATATGAATCAATGTAATAGGCAACCCAATTCATAAATTCCTCAATTTTGGCATTTGAGAAACGGTAAGAATCTTTTAATGTCGGAATAGTCAGATACATTGTAGCTGCCAGTGCGCTTTCGATATTCCAATCTGCACCAAGTGCCGCATGTCCGTTTTTAATATCCGCCATATATAACTTCTGTGGCATCGGGATTGACTTTACCCACTTGACCACATCGATTTTCTTCTTACGGCAATACTCCATCATGCTCTCACTCGTCACCTCTTTGTTGTCATCGTCCTGCCATGCCTTCCTGCGTTCAACAGTTTTACTGTAATAGTTAGTAACTTGTTTAAACGTCATATTAAATTTGTCATACAGGATCGCTGTAAATATAAATCCCATATGATTTGCGATATTATCTCCAAGCTTGCATTTTGCAAGTTCTTTTTTGTACGCACTCGTATAAATCATTGTTTGCTTTTGTTGTACTCTATGCATTTTATTTTCCTTGCACCTCCATCCTGTATCTCCTCTCGACATCTTCAAAGTGACTAAATACAAGGCTTTGAACATATTTTGATATATTTGTCTTTGCATACTTTTCAATCAGTAATTCGCCCGATTTCATCATTTCTTCAAACCACGAATCTCCATCGTCAGCTTTGTAAAACTGCTGTCTGAAAATGTAGTAATCTTTAAAAAACTGCCACTCCTCCGAGCCTTTTTCAAATTTTGTACTTGCCATAATCGCTCACCTATTAATCAAATGGTGTTCCGCCACTCGTTTCTCGAAATCCATCTTTCTGCCGCAACCTCGCTTGAATCTGCTCTATCGTTTCCGTTCGCTCCGTGAAATTCATGTGGTCTCCATCGAACTTAAGAACCTCTTTTAAATGCGTTCCCTGCCTTTGCTTTTCAATTTTCCAACCCTTATACACTCCATCTTCATCAAGATTCCATAGCAAAATAATGTTTGATGCATCCTGCTCAATGTCTCCGGATTCTCTCAATTCTGCCATTGTCGGCTCTTTCGTTTCACTTGCTTCTGATGCTCGATTAAGCTGTGACAATAAAATGATTGGTACGTGCAGTTCCATTGCCAACGCTTTGATTGCCTTTGAAATATCCCCGACTTCTGATGCTCGATTGGTAAATCTCCGGTCAGCTTTGATTAACTGCAAATAGTCAATTACGATCACATCATATCTTTGATGTCTGCATTCTGCCCGGATTTCACTTACTGATTTTGCTCCGGTAGAAATCGTGATATTGTACCCAGAAAGTTTGTCATTCGCTTTCTCAAAAGCTTCTTGTTCTCCACCAAGGAATGTTTTTGCCCGGCGAACTCTTGTTAGACCGATTTCAGACATTCGAGAAACGAAACGTTCATACACCTGCGATTCGTTCATTTCAAGGTTATAGTAGCCAATGTTATAACCCTTTTCTGCCATCTGCCCGATCATTTGCGTAACGATTGCGGATTTACCAACTCCCGGTCTCGCACCGATAGCGGTAATATCTCCACCCTCTAAACCACCAAGACAATCATCTGTGTGGTAGAATCCGGTTTTTATCAATCCTTCACCTACGTGCTCGTTGAAATAATTCCCTTTGTTTTCTACAACAATCTGTTTCATGGTTTTTGAATGAACTGTTTTACTCCCTTGAATTTCTTCAAGCTTTGTGAGAACTTCGGCTATAGAATTATCAATGTCGCATGGTCTAAGGCTTACTTCTTGGAAAAGCTTCTTTGTCTCTCTCGCACGCCAATCTTTAACCACTGTATCTGCATAGCTTGTTATGATTGCAGATACCGGTGCAATCGTTATGCATTCCTTAAGATCTGCTGCAATCATTTCCGAGTCCCACTTATGATTTTCAAGGGCTTGCGAAAGTGATATGATGTTGATATTTTCACCACGGTCATACATGGCAAGCATTTCAGCAAAAGCATCTTGGCAAAATTCTGTACTAAACATTTCCGGCTTCAATTTGTTATAAACCTTGTACATGGAATCATTGTCGATCAGCGCACAACCAATCACTCCGATTTCCGCTTCTGTCAACCGCTCTCACCTCTTTCTCTTTGCTCAACAACCCGAATCCAATAATCGCAATCTTCTTTCAGCCACTCTCCGTATTTTGGAATATAACGGTAATTTGTATCGTCTGGATTCTTTTCTGTGTAGTCAGCAACATATGCCACTGTAGCTTCGTATATCAGCTTTGCGACAGCTTTTCTGTTTGGCTCGATAACTTCTAATAGCTTATCTAACCAAGCTGTCTTGGCGGAAACTAACGATGTTTTCTTCGGATATGCTTTAATCGTGTATTCCCATCCCCAATCCGCATCAAAATCCTCAATAGCGTTACCGGGCGAACTTTCTTTGGTATTTTCTTTCTCTTTATCTGTATCTTTTTCTTTATCTTCTTCTCTTTCTATTGCGTTACCATCCGTTTCAGTAACGTTACATTCAAGCTGTTTTTGCTTCTCACGGTGCTTTTGTACACGCTTCCGCGTCTGTTCTCGTATTCGTTCTAGCCCATCAACGCTTTGATATTCTTCCCAACCAGGAATCGTCAGATATGCAGAATCCATTGTTATCATGCTCAATTCTTCAAGTGCTTTCAGTGCCATGATAACGACGTTTTCCTCAAATCCAAGTTCATCAGCAAGCATTTTGGGCGTATATGGAATATTTTCTGTCAAGTAGATCATCCCGCCGGAATTGCATCTTCCTGCCATCGTCAAAAGCATTACCCAGATCAAGACGATATCATTTCCTGCCGGAAGTTTTCTCAAATGCTTTATCTTTCTATTGTCAAACATATCCGTGGTCAATTTAATCCACTTCACCTCTGCCATCTGCATTTCCTCCAAGTAACTCAATAACCTTTTCTCCGGCATTCTCTGGTCTGCAAAATGCAAATTCAACACCATACTTAAGTTGCATCGTAAGCATGGCTTTTGCCAGCGTTTCACCGGATGTCGGTTTTGCTTTCGGCAATGGCTTATTCAGCCATTTTCCTTGACTGTGCATAAATGCAATCTTGTTATATCTGTGAAGTCTCGGATTTTGCCATTTAAAGACGTCCTGCACGCATTTAATTCCGTCCGTATTCTCTACAAGCACATACAGCTTAATTCCGTTGTTCTGTGCCAAAATACACTCATCACGAAATCTTGGATGTGCTTTACCGCAAATATTTCCAACAATCTCCTGCATATCCTTTTTTGTATCAACGGAAACATCATATGTTCCAAGAAAATCCATCTTTTTAAGTTCTAACTTTCTAGCTGATTTTCTGTGAATAACATCTGCTACCTTATCCGTGGCAATTATGTAATCTCCAACCGGTAATGGTGCACGCAAGACTTCTATATCGTGGCTTTTAAAATATCTATTCTTAAAGACATGTAAGCCCTCTTTCTGTCCTTTATCCTCAATTATTAACACGCATTCTCCTTTCTGGCGGTCACATAAGCAACCGCCAAAGGTATCTCATGGCTTTTGATAAAATGTTTGTGATATATTAAATTCCTTGCCAAAATTTCAGATACCGCATGAATGGGTTTCTTTTAGGCAAATGCCAAGGTGTTACAACCTTATGAAATAACTGTAAACTGCTTCAGATCTGCAAGCTCTTCTTTCAAATATGCTTTAATATTGTTCATGGCTTCGTTTTTCCATGCCCCACCATCAGCTTCAAAGATTGCACATTGCACACCATTTGCGGATTTCATTCTAAAAATAAAATCACTTGCCGGCTGCTCCACTTCCAGAAATGTTCTATACGGAATTAAATTGACCGGATTTGGCACAACAGCATCTGCTTTGCTAGCAAGCCCTGTCTTAACGGTTGCTTTCTGCGTAACGCCATCATCACCATACTGTGCAACAGTTCCGTCTTCTACCGTTCCTGCAAATTTCAAAACAAGATCTCTGTCCTCATTCGGGGCAAATTTTGACTGTAATGCGATAACAAAGTTTTCATGATCGATAAAACTTCCAAAACGAAAATCCGGAAGTCCTGCTCGAACATTAACCAAATACTCACGCTTTCTATCTGAATCAAGAGCGGAGTATAAGCGAACTTCTGTAGGAGAAACCACATGAGCGATCATTTTATCTGCCATAACATCCACGTTTGCCTTGATATATTCCACAAAACTTGAAAGCGTTACCATCTCTATCGCACCTGCATATGGAATATAATTGATGCGTTCAAGTGGCTTATCCGAATATGTTTCTCCGCCAATCTCCTTGATAACTGGTTCTTTCAATCCATTGATATACTCTAATGCTGCTTTAATCATACGATTCTACCTCAACTTTCTTTCTATGCCTGTTTTGCCTGTCTAAAATCGACAACTCCCACATTCTCTTTTTCATTTTTTTCTTCAATGATTTCTCCGGTTTCGGTGTCTACTGTTTTTTCACCGATTTTCTGTGACTTCTGGTATTCATCAATGGAAATCTGTCCTTTAATACCTGGTCCGTATTCTTCCGCAAGAACTTCTCCGGTTGTAAGATTTGTTCCAAGAGCAAACTTTGTCTCCACAGGCTTTGGCTGTGCAAGTTTCTTTTCTACGGAAATTTCACAAGTTGCATCGTCTCTGTCTTCGTTTTGGGTGAACTTTAATTTAATAACTACCTCTCGCTTATTTTTCCACGGTGTATTAGGATCCTGCATATTTTCAAATACATCCTGCAATGCTTTCTGTGATTTTTCCTGCAATGCACCACCTGCTAATTCTGCTAAATCAATTGGATTCATAAAAAATTCCTTTCTGTGCTTGGTTAATAGTTGCTATATATAAAATTGACCGGTCAAAATCATAACTTGTTAAAACGGACAAAGGTTCATATCAACCTCTAATCCTTTTTCCGCAATATAAACATTCGCTCCGTATTTAATTGTTTCTTCTGTCTTTTGTTTGAATAGTGCGGGATCTCCGCTTTTATCTGATAAGTGAATTAGAACGACATTTCTCAATGCCGGGTTATCGTTAGTCTTAATAAATTTAAGTGCCGTATCAAGGCTCATATGTCCTCGTAGGCGGTGTTCGTAGTTCGGCTCGTCACGGTCTGCAAGTTCCATGTCATAGTTAGCTTCAACCATGATATGCTTAATGTTCAGCTTTGAAAAATTGTACTTACAATATTCCAAGTCAGTCATGAACAATAACTGCCCCATTTCCTCATGCTTGATTAAATAGCCGTAGCACTCAATTTCTGTGTCATGTGGTACATTGAATGGTGTTACCGAAAAACTGCCGATTTGCCGTACTGTGCGCGGTGGAATGGCTATTGTACGCTCTCCAGTAATAACTTCAAGTGCGGTCTGTGTTTCGAACGCTGTATAAACCGGAATGCCAGATCGCATAAAGTCTTTTATGTACCGTGCATGGTCTCCTAACCATGCTCATGTGAGACGATGCATCCAACCACATCAGAAACTCGCCAATTAATCATTTTCTTGAAATCCGTAAACTTCACACCTGCTTCAATGGCAAGAATCTCACCACTGCTGCTAATTAAAGCGTAACTGTTTCCTGCTGATGATGAACCGCAACAACGCATAAGCATTTAAACCACCTCACTTTCAATACTTAACTGCCCCGAAACAATCTTTGAATATTCTTTTGCCAAATCTTCAAGTGTTATCTTCGGGACTGTAATATTCATTACATTGTCTTTCCCATATTCTTAATAATTCGGGAAACATATGACTGTGACAATTTCATCTCTTTAGAGATTTCGCATTGCGTCTTGTTTTCTACAAAGAACATTGTGAAAATACGCTTTTCTCTCAAATTCAGCGTTCCGAAAATCTGTTGAACAAGTATAGAATTTATCACATCTTTCTCGTGATCCCTACCGTCCGCCATCAGTTCGGCATATGGAACACTTTCGCCATTTCCTATGTCTACGTTATCATCCAAAGAGAACGCTGCTCTTACCGACTTTTTACTCTTTCTGAATGACATAAGCAGTTCATTTCGCACGATAGGGAAGGCATAGGTTGAAAAATTATACCCTTTGGAAGAATCAAATGTATTAATAGCCTTTAGCAATCCAACAATTCCAGTTTGAAACATATCTTCATCCTCTACCGGAATACTTAACTCCTGCATAGTTTGAAAGACAATCCCGCAGTTGGTAAGAATCATTTGCTCCTTAGCATACTCTGAACGGTGCGTGTTCCATAACTGTAGCGCTTCCTGCCTGCTCAATTCAGATTTTGGAAGTTTCATACCGACCTCCTACTTTAAGAAATCCGGGATATCTGCATCAGAAGTAATTTTTCTTCCTTCGGCTTCCGGGGCTTCAACATCAAAATGCGCTTCGACTGCTGCACTCTCAACTTCCTTTGCTTCTGCATCTGCAACAATAAATTCCTCGGAATTGGCGTTCTCTGCAATTTCTTCCTGCGTCTGCTGATATGTTTCATCCATCTGCATAAGTGACTGTGTAGCCATAGCATTAAGATCTTTCGGATGCTTCTTAATTGCATTATTACGCATCTTGCGGACAATCATAGCTTCGGAAGTTTCTTTCCACGCCGCACTCATATAAGGTCTTGCCACTTCACAAGCAAGCATATCTTCCAATGTTTTGCATTCAAGAAGAGCCTTAATAATTTCATCTTTCTTAGACTTGATTTCCGCTTTCTGTTTATCGTTCGCCTTGCGCTTATTCTCACAGATGCCGAATGTTTCATTCAAAAGGTTATTTCGTACATGAGCCAAAAGATTTCCTTTCACGCCTTCACGTTCCGCAATCATGTATTCAATCTTTCCACCGTCCATCTCGACTGGATAAACTACACGGATTACTTTCTGCGACAATCCCTTTTCTTCCCATTCTGGCGGAGTAATCTCGACACCTTTATGTTTCGGATATGTAAATTCATCTCCTTCTTTCACAAGCCATACCGGATAGACCTTTTTAACGCCGACACCAAAATTGCGGAGAAGTGCATCGTTTCCGTCTCCCTCAATACCCATTTCAACCTCTTTATACCAATTTCCATTAGCGTCCTGCTTATTTCTCAACTGGAAATAGCACTCTCTCGGCACGGCATTTGCATTAAGTTTAAGGCTGGAAACCTGCCCGATAACCTGCCGCAAATTAGAACCATTCAGATTTTCCATAGCCGCCTTATTCGATGTAACAAGGTTGTAAATAGCACTCATAGATGCCATAACGCACTGTTTGGAATAATCATCAAAGGCAAGACCATGTTCTGCAAAATCACGCTCCATAAGTCCGGTATACTGATTTGCATAAAATGAAAGTCTTGTATTCATTTCCTGCTTAACTGCTACTTCCTGCTTCTTTGTTTCTGCCATAATTATTTTTCCTCGCTTTCCTCATATTTCTTCACAGCTGCCACCTTGTCAGCACCATAGGTTTCCACCCACTTCATATCTGCCGTTTCATCTGTGACAGTCAACTTTGCACCTTTGGCATTTACAACCGTGTCACCGGCTTTTACATTATCCTCGGTGCGGTATGTATAACTTCTGGTGCTGTTTGTGTATTTTGCTTTTATGTACTGCATGTCTACCTCCTCAATCGCAATAACTCCAGCTGCAATGCGGACAACCTGTAACTAACTCTTTTCCTGCTTTTTCCACATCAATTCCGGTGATATAATGCCCTGTCACTTCTCCGGTAACCAAATTTTTGCGTTCATGCTCAATAGGTTCGTAGATTTGTTTATTACACCGAAAGCATCTACCGCTACGCGGAGCAAAGTGCGGATATCCCTTTTCTTCACAAAGCTTTCTTTGAGCTTCAATACTTTTGCTTACATCAAACTGTTTTCCGGCTACTTCTTTCATTCTATACGCCCTCCACTTTCAACTGCTTGTCCTCTGAAACACTCAAAAGAATTAACTGTGCATCCATATCCGGTACATTGAACTCATTCAGCGATTCTGCGTTATCAACAAAAATAGGCACGCTCACGCCGTATAACTCGCTAAGAGAACGGATAATATCAAGTCCTGCTACGATTCTGTGACCACTGTTCAAAGTCGAATACGGAACGCCATTTACGGTACACTCACAGCAATCTTTCATGCCGCCATTTAACTGCATTTCAAACAGCTTAAAGTTTACCGTCTTAAAATGACTGTTGATGGAATCTGAAATCTTATCCAGTTTGAAGCGAATATATTCTTCCAAGAGGTAAAGCATCTGCTCCTGGTCAGCAACTTTCTGTCCGATCTCTTTCTGCTCTGCCTGCAAATCTGCAATTCGCTCGTCAATCTCAACATTCATAGATGCCTTGGCAATAATGGCATTTGCTGCATCAAGC
>ERZ1034753.442-NODE-442-length-14879-cov-14.571843_pt1 | contig 14879 bp, 8 predicted proteins | sample MGYA00520702_ERZ1034753 | MGnify/ENA primary metagenome ERZ1034753 (study PRJEB33766, sample SAMN09781700) | gut metagenome | biome: gut microbiome | host: Homo sapiens | place: Madagascar | study: EMG produced TPA metagenomics assembly of the PRJNA485056 data set...
CTTTCGACAAGTCGCTGTTCGAACGTCTGCGTGACATTTATCGTAATTTTGACGAGAATGAAGCACAGCGCGTAAAAGACATCGAGAAGATTACCAATCACGATGTTAAGGCTGTAGAGTATTTTATCAAGGAAGAATTTGATAAGATCGGTGGCCTGGATGCTTACAAGGAGTTTATCCATTTCGGTTTGACATCTCAGGATATCAACAACACAAGTGTGCCTCTCTCTGTAAAGGAGGCTTTGGAAGAGTGCTTCAATCCACAGGTAGAAGAACTGATAGCACAGCTCCAGACTTATGCTGATGAGTGGAAGGATGTGCCTATGCTGGCTAAGACTCACGGACAGCCTGCTTCACCTACCCGCCTGGGCAAGGAAATCATGGTTTATGTTTACCGTCTTACCGAGCAGCTTAATTCGCTCAAGGCTTGCAAGATTACAGCTAAGTTCGGTGGTGCTACCGGTAACTACAATGCTCACCATGTAGCTTATCCACAGTATGACTGGAAAGCATTCGGTAACAAGTTTGTCAGCGAAAAACTCGGTTTGGAACGCGAGCAGTATACCACACAGATCAGTAACTATGACTACCTTGGCGCTATCTTTGACGCCATCCGTCGTATCAACACCATTATCATCGACTTAGACCGTGACTTCTGGATGTATATCTCTATGGATTACTTCAAGCAGAAGATCAAGGCAGGTGAGGTAGGCTCAAGTGCGATGCCTCACAAGGTGAATCCTATCGATTATGAGAACAGTGAGGGTAACCTGGGCATTGCCAATGCCATTCTGCAGTTCCTGGCACAGAAACTTCCGGTTAGCCGCTTGCAGCGCGACCTTACCGACAGTACCGTACTCCGCAACATCGGTGTGCCTCTCGGTCATAGCGTTATTGCTATCCAGAGTACATTGAAGGGCTTGCGCAAGCTGATTCTCCATGAAGAGAAATTGCAGGAAGATTTGAATAATACATGGGCTGTTGTAGCCGAGGCTATCCAGACTATCCTTCGCCGTGAGGCTTATCCACATCCTTACGAGGCATTGAAGGCGTTGACACGTACCAACCAGCACATGACAGAGGAGACCATTCATGAGTTTATCCAGGGATTGAACGTGAGCGACAGTGTTAAGGCAGAGTTGATGGCAATCACACCAAGCAATTATACAGGTATCTAATATACACAAAGGAATTTTGTAGTTTTAGTACATATATAAACGTAAAAATTAGATTTATTAACCCAGCCGTGAGGCTATTAAGTATTTTAAGAAAATGGATTCAGAATTTGAAAACAAACCTCAAGATCAGTCTTCTGAGAATGAGAGAACCCGTGAGGGCTACAACCCAGCAGGTGGTTATCAGAAGAGTTATCGACCAGTAGGTCGCACACAGCGTCCTCGTATCAATTCACATCGCGCATACAGCAGCGATAGAAGTAGCAGTAACAGCGAAGGCGGTTTCCGTCCGGAAGGTTTCGGAGCAGGCTTGCAGAGTACTGGCAGCAGCGAGCGTCCACAGCGCAGCAGCTATCAGAGCCGTGGCGGTTATGGTAGCAACAATCGTGGTGGTGGCTATCAGCCTCGTCAGCAGGGAGGCTACCAGTCTCGTCCTCAGCAGGGGGGCTATCGTCCTCGTTACAACAATAATGATGAGCAAGGTGGTTATCAGCCTCGTCAGCAGGGTGGCTATCAGTCACGCCAGCAGGGCGGCTACCAGTCTCGTCCTCAGCAGGGTGGTTATGGTAACAACCGTGGTGGTTATGGTCGTCCACAGGGTGGCGGCTATGGCAACAATCGTGGTGGTGGCTATGGTCGTCCTCAGCAGGGTGGTTATGGCAACAACCGTGGCGGCTATGGTCGTCCACAGGGTGGTGGCTATGGCAACAACCGTGGTGGCGGTTTCCGTCAGCACACTCCTGGTTACGATCCAAATGCTAAGTATAGCATGAAGAAGCGTATCGAATATAAGGAGGAGAACATCGACCCAACAGAGCCATTGCGCTTGAACAAGTTCCTCGCCAATGCTGGTGTTTGCTCTCGCCGTGAGGCTGATGAGTTCATCCAGGCAGGTCTGGTAACTGTCAATGGTGAGGTAGTTACCGAGTTGGGTACCAAGATCCTTCGTACCGATGAGGTGAAGTTCCACGACGCTCCTGTAACTTTGGAGAAGAAGGTATACGTATTGCTCAACAAGCCTAAGGATTATGTTACAACCAGTGATGATCCTCAGCAGCGCAAGACTGTGATGGACCTCGTAAAGGATGTTTGTCCTGAGCGTATCTATCCTGTAGGCCGTCTCGACCGTAATACAACAGGTGTACTTCTCTTGACCAACGATGGTGACCTGGCTTCTAAGCTTACTCACCCTAAGTTCTTGAAGAAGAAGGTTTATCACGTTCATCTCGATAAGAACCTGACTGCTCACGATATGGATCAGATCCGTGAGGGTATCACCTTGGAAGATGGTGAGATCAAGGCAGATGCTGTAGAGTATGCTGATGATCGCGACAAGGCACAGGTTGGCATCGAGATTCATAGCGGAAAGAATCGTATCGTGCGCCGTATCTTCGAGAGCCTCGGCTATCGTGTTACCAAGCTCGACCGTGTTCAGTTCGCAGGTTTGACTAAGAAGAATCTCCGTCGTGGTGACTGGCGCTTCCTTACAGAGAAGGAGGTAGACATGCTCCGCATGGGTGCTTTTGAATAAGAAAAAATAATATGAAGTTAAGGAGTTAAGGAGTTGAAAGGAGTTAAGACAAGTGTTTTATTAGCCGAGAGTTTTTATATAGTAGGAATCCTTGGTTTGTGACAATTGTCTTAACTCCTTAACTCCTTAACTTCTTTAACTCCTTGAAGCATTAATATTAACAATGGAAAAGATTAAAAGAACTAAAGTTGTAGACTTGCTCAAGAGCACAGCCTACGGCTCAATCGTGAATGTCAAGGGATGGGTTCGTACTCATCGTAGTAGCAAAGCAGTCGATTTTATCGCTCTTAACGATGGTTCTACTATTAATAATATTCAGATAGTAGTCGACCCATCAAAGGTCGATGAGAATCAGCTCCGTCAGATTACTACCGGTGCTTGTATCAGTGCAGTAGGTACGCTGGTAGAAAGCCAGGGTGCCGGACAGAGTGTTGAGATCCAGTGCGAGAGCATCGAGATCTACGGTCTCTGCGGCAGCGACTATCCTATGCAGAAGAAGGGACAGAGCTTCGAATACATGCGTCAGTATGCTCACCTCCGTCTCCGTACCAATACCTTTGGTGCCGTGATGCGTATCCGCCACAACATGGCGATGGCTATCCACACCTACTTCCACGAGCATGGATATTTCTATTTCAATACTCCTCTCATCACAGCCAGCGACTGCGAGGGTGCAGGTCAGATGTTCCAGGTTACAACCAAGAACCTCTACAACCTGAAGAAGACAGAGGATGGCAAGATTGACTATTCTGATGATTTCTTCGGCAAGCAGACTTCCCTGACCGTTTCTGGTCAGTTGGAGGGTGAACTCGGTGCTACAGCACTTGGCGCCATCTACACCTTCGGTCCAACTTTCCGTGCAGAGAACAGTAATACTCCTCGCCACTTGGCTGAGTTCTGGATGGTAGAGCCTGAGGTTGCTTTCTTGGATATGGATGGTTTGATGGAGCTGGAGGAAGACTTCATCAAGTACTGTATCCGTTGGGCACTGGAGCATTGCAAGGACGATCTTGCTTTCTTGAACAAGATGATAGACAAGGGCCTGATTGCCCGTCTGGAAGGCGTATTGAATTCCGACTTCGTTCATCTTCCATATACCGAGGGTATCCGCATCCTTCAGGAGGCTATTGCTAACGGCAAGAAGTTTGAGTTCCCATGCGAGTGGGGTGATGACCTGGCTTCAGAGCATGAGCGTTTCCTCGTAGAGGAGCACTTCAAACGCCCAGTTATCATGACCAACTATCCAAAGGCTATCAAGGCATTCTATATGAAGATAGACGAGGAGGAGAGTGGTTTCGGTGGCAAGAGCGGTCAGACCGTTCAGGGTACCGACGTACTGTTCCCACAGATTGGTGAGATTATCGGTGGTTCTGTCCGTGAGGAGAGCTATGACAAGCTGATGGGTGAGATTGAGGCTCGCAACATCCCTATGAAGGATATGAACTGGTATCTCGATACCCGTAAGTATGGTTCATGCCCACACGCAGGTTTCGGTCTCGGTTTCGAGCGTCTGATTCTCTTCGTAACCGGTATGCAGAATATCCGCGACGTGATTCCATTCCCACGTACACCAAAGAACGCAGAATTCTAGAATAAATAAATGAAGCCTGTTTCGATGTCCTTCGAAACAGGCTTCATTGTTCTTCGCAAGTACTTGCGATGGTCAACGCAGCTACTTATGATTTTCTTTAATCTATTTCATCTATCTTCTTCTATCTTTTTTCATTTACTCTATCACCCAATCCTCTATGTTTCCCTTTGAAGAGTCGAAGTTGATACCAACTTTCGTTATAGGTTTGTTGCAGAGAGCGAAACGCTGGCGATAGTTTTTGAGATTGATTTGCTGCATTGCAGCCTGAGCACTCTTATCAAGTTTCAGTTCTATGATGTATAAATCTGTTCCAGTCAACAAAACGACATCTACCCTTCCCTTTGGAGTATGCACCTCTACATCTACCAGATAATCGGTAAGGAGCGAGAAGATGATGAAAAGCATCTGCTGATAATGCCCCTCATGATTGGTGACATTGCAATAAGGCACTGTACCCAGAAAATCCTGTAGCAGATGCAAAGCTCCATCCATGTCTTGCTTATCCAAAGCCTGTGCTATGCGACGAGCCGTATTGGTAGTAGCAAGCGTATTACCAGTAACATAAGACGGAATCAAAGCCTTGGTCAACCCTATCTTCACCTCCTTGTTAGGAATATCAAGCGTATAATAGTTGTAATCTCTGTTATAATCCTTGATGGTCAAATAACCACTCTGGTAAAGCAGCGGCATCATTGTAGTCATATCCTCTGTAGGTGCATCAAATTCACTCTCGTCAGCCTCAACACGCGTAATGCCTGTAGGAAGCACATGATATTTACGCATCATATTGATAAGATAGGTTGGCGTACCTGAGGCAAACCAATAAGAACCCAACTTACCCTGAGCGAAGCAATTGAACAGGCTGTAAGGGTTGAAGACATCAGGAGAATAAGCTGAAAAATGATATCCATCATAATTCTCAGTCAACTTATCTAAGGTCTGCTCCTTGGTAAGATGCATTTTTGTAGCCAGCACTTCTATATCTTCTGACAATTGCCCGCAAAGTTCTTCCTTAGTAATCCCCAACATACCAGCATATTCATCATACATGGATACATTGGTGACGTTATTCAATTCACTGAATATACTCACTTGCGAAAACTTAGTAATACCCGTAAAAAAGACAAAACGAAGATAGGCTTCACGTGCCTTCAGCGGGCTGAAGAAATTACGCATGATGTTGCGAAGCTTAACCAACTCCTCTTTTTCGTGAGCCACGTCCAGCAAAGGGGCATCATACTCGTCAATCAGCACTACCACCTTCTTGCCTGTAGTCTGATATAAAGACATAATGAGGTCTTTCAAGCGAAGATTTACATCTATCTTCTCATTATGAAAGCCAAATTTCCTTTCCTGTTCTTCCACCAGATCTATCAGATATCGTTGTAGCTGATCTTCAGACATATACTTTCCTCCACTCATATCCAAATGGATTACAGGATATTCTACCCATTCTTTTTCAAGCTGTTCCATGGCAAGTCCTTTAAACAAGTCTTTCTTACCTTCAAAATAACTCTGCATGGTAGAAACCAAAAGCGACTTTCCAAAACGGCGTGGTCGTCCCAAGAAGAAATATGTACCATCAGAATGGGTCATGCGGTAGATATATTCCGTCTTATCAATATAGAGCTTGTCCTCCTTACGGATACGCTCAAAGGTCTGTATTCCCAAAGGATATTGTTTTATAGCCATAAGCGCTTATTTTTTAATACGTTGCAAAGGTACAACAAAATATTGAGAAACTGCAAGAAATGGTGAAAAAATAACCAAATGAGCAGGAGAAGGAAGGGATAGCTGAACGAAAAAACGGGGCACCCCTTTGGATGCCCCGCCACCAATTAAAATAATTGATTGTCGCATTATAAACTTACCGTATTACTTAGCGATCATGATCGTTACACGGTTCTCTGCGTTTCAATTTATAGTTGGGAAAGCTCTTTTTAATAACCTTCTATAATGCGGACAGATGAAAAGACTTGTTTATTTCTTTGGTTGATGTTTCTTGGCAAAATCCACGCCTTCGTCAAGAGACTTTTGTTCTTCTGGTGACATAGGTGCTGTTTCCAACTTCTTGTTAGGGTTGTATACAGCATTCACTACATGACCTTTCTTTGGAATTAGTTTTATGAGCACCACCTTGACTGGGTCGTCAGACAAAGCTCCGATATAATGAATCTCACACGAATCACCTGCCATGACAAATCCGTTGTCGAATGTTGCTTTCTTGATATTGAAGGTGATATGGTGCCCATCAATAACACTGACAAAAGTAGTATCAGTCATTTTCTGTATACTCACTTTTGTAGATTTGATTTTGTCACCGCAAGCATTGAAAGCGATAAGGGCGACAAAACAGATAATGATACCTGATAATAATTTTTTCATGCTGTTAAAATAAAGGGGGCGTCCGGAATTGAACGCCCCCAATGAATATTTCTTTGTTCACGGTGCGGAGTCCTCTCACTCCTTAATAACTAGTATCGGATTAGTGCTTTCTAGCTGCGTCTACACCATTTGACTGAATCTGGAATTCCAATATGATTGGCTTTTCATTGCCGAAGCAATCCTTAACAGTGAACCAAATCTTACCACCCTTTACGCCTGAAGGAATTGCAGTCTGGCTAATCTGTTTGAGCGTGATGCCTGTAGCGTCAATAGAAGCAGAGAAGTAAGGATTAATCTGATCTTCTTTTGTATTTGTTGTCCAGATTTCACCATACTTGCCTTCAACTACTGCAAGTGCACCACTAGCAAAGAATGTATCCATGGTAGAACCATTTACACCAGTCTTAACAGGGAGCAAGTTGATGTCTTTAACCTTAACAGCAAGCTTGTTGAACTCCAACTTAGTACCATTTGGATCAGGAGTTGCCTTCCAAGTAACCTTGTTGTTGTCAGACCACTTCATACCAGTCTTGTTAAGATCGAGCTCGAATGTCTTCATCCAAGAGCAGTAAACAATCTTCTCAGAAGATGTAGATGGAACAGGGAAGTTTCCTGTAATCCAGCTGCCGTTTTCCTTTCTCTTAGAGATGTTGAAGTAATTGTAATTAGCCTTGATGGTGCGCTCTGTAGAGTTGTCAACCAAGTTCTGTTCGCCAGAGTTGTTTACAGCCATGATATATCTCGGTCCTGTAGCCTCTGCCTTGTCCAGATTACCGTTGTTGTAAGTACCACCAGCAACATTGAATGTGAATACACCTGCATTATCTTCATCGAAGAGATCAACATCATTCCATGTTGTATTGTTGTTGATGATCAGGATGTTTCTCAAGTCGAATGTACCACCCTTGTTACCTGTAGCCAATACCTTGTAGTTGCCTCCTGTTGGGATGATGTACTCAGGATTCTTGGTAAAGCCATCACGATAATTGAATGTAGGAGCATCTGTTGGCATCTTCTTTGTGAATGAAGCATTGATTGTGCAAACCTCAGCAGTAGCTGTTGAGATGCTCTTGGTCAATGTGGTGGTTACCTTGTATGTAGCACCATCGATGAATTCCATTGGGTTATTCAAAATGAACTTAACTGACTTAACTGTGTTGTCCAATGAAGGAACCTCAGAGCCGTCTGCTGCATAATACTTCACTGTGAAGTCATTCCAGTTTGGTGTGTTGCCAGATTCATCAGCACCAGCAATCTGCCAACCATAAGAGCCGTCGAAGTCGTAAGAACTGAAGTCTGCTGGCAAAACAACTGTAGATTCAAACTTGTTGCTTGTTTCGTTCCATGTCAAATCAGAGTTTCCAAGATTCTTTGTTGTCTTCACGTCGCCTACTGCTACATAGAATGAACGACCATCTGGGTCAGTCAAAGTACCGTCATAGTTGACAGCGTGTACACGGAAACCGATAACATCACCCTTAACATTGTTCATGTCCTTGATGGTGATAGTACCCTTGCTGCCTTCGAACAACTTAGCAGGCTGGTTCTTGTAACCTACGTTCTCAAAAGTGTAAGAGTTCCATGCATTCAACTCTGATGGAGCAGATTCCTGAGCGAACCTCTCATCAAGCGTTACATAGAATCCCTTGATGCCCTTTCTCTCGGTGTTACCGAAGTCGATGGTGATAGGCTTACCCTTTTCTACTGCTAAGATAGAGTATGCCTGACGGTTGTCAACACCATCTTCCCAAGAGGTGGAAGTACCAGTAGTATGATCCTTACGGTCTACTGCATTCTTGTCATCATCAGTGAGGCTAACCTTGGTAGCAGGCTTGTCGTTGTCAAGCCATGTCAACTCCTGAGCGTAAGTCTTTGCGTGGTAACCCGTGGTTAGGTCTGTGCGTTCAAAGCTCTCGGTTTGAACGTAGCGGTTGTGAATATAGCTAATTGGAGTCTCGTTTACAGTGAAGTCCCATGCTGGTTGTGCTGGTGTTGTATTCAAGTCGATACCATACTCTGATGTCACACGACGTGTGCTAGCCTCTTCAGCCTTATCGGTAGTATTGTATGTGTTCTTGACAGCCACAGCATAGAGGATAGAACGTGGCTGACCATAAACTTCAGTCTCAGCTGCAGCCTTGAAGTTGTCACCCAAATCCTTAGCCTTGAACTTAACAACCCAAAGGCCAGAGTTTACGCCACCTGCACGAGTGTTTCCATAGAGCAATTCCTTGTATCTGTAAACCTCTTTCACATCAATGATATCATCAAGTTCCTTACCCTGTGAATTCAAGAGTGAAACGCTGCCTGGTGTCAACTCAGCATCTACAGGAGATACACGAATCAGCAAGCTGTCCTCACCTGCATAATACTTGCCCTCTTCAAATTTCAACTGCTTGTCTGCTACGTTAGCCTCTGCAGGGAATACATTAGCCTTTTCTGCAGCCTGTACGAAGTTGAGGGTACGGTTGAAGCCTGTATAGTTAGGCTGTGCAATGTTGAATAACTGTACATCGGTAACCATAGTAGAGAACTGACCGATGATGTTCTTCAATGCAGACTCGATGTTTTCCAGTCTTGTTGCGAGACCTGTTGTGTCGTCACCAGTCTTCAGAGCATCCTCGATGACTTTCAGACGAGTGTCCAAAGCATCCAAACCAGTGTTATCTGCATTAAGCAAAAGGTTGATACCGGTGATGGCATCTTTCACAGTTGTGGTCTCAGAATAGCCTCCGCCGATAGAGTTCTGGAGTTTAGCAAGTGCATCCTTAGCCTCCTGTGCAGCTGTAGCGGCAGCCTGAGCCTTTTCTAATGCTGCGCCAGCATTTCCAGCCTCTTCGATGGCTTTGTCTGCTGTAGCCTTAGCAGCATCGGCTGCAGCCTGAGCCTCTTTTACAGCTTCTACTAACGGGTCTACCTTACCAGTCTCAAGAGCTTTGAGGGCAGCATCAATGATACCGTCAGCCTTGTTTACATACTCTTTAGAAGCATAGTCTCCCTCTGCGAGCAACTTTTTCAAATCTTCCAAAGTAGCCTTCTGTGTAGCTGTTGTCTGAGCAGTCTCTGCGGCAGCCTGAGCCTTCTTTACAGCCTCCTGAACATCCTTGATGTTGGTAGAGTTTGTGGTAATCAAGCCTTGAAGTTCAGTTACCTTCTGCTGCAATTGATCAGCACTAGCAAGATCTTTAATCTGATTCTGCAAGTTGTCGATGTCATCATCGTAATCTTTACAAGAAGTAAATGTGCTTACCGAGGCAATTGTCAATGCACCCATAAGCAGCGCGCTAAAATACTTTCTTTTCATACGGTAATTATTTATAAAGTTATACGTTATGCTCCGCCCTTTCGGGAGTGAGCTTGTTAATTAATTCTCTATATCGAATTAAGAGTTCCGTTTGATGAAAAGAGTCTGCACTCTTAGAAAAGTTCTTCGTTCTTTTTTCAAAGGTCCTCTTAGAAAAGTTATTTTATTGTTCTTATATGTCGTGTGGCTTTTTATGACCACTAAGTTCTTATTAATTTTTGTATTATCTCCAGCCAGGAGATATGCTATGGAATGGAAAGGTAACCCTAAATATCTGCATGAGAATTTTTTTTCTCGATTTTATTGCCACATTTGCCACACGCATATTAACTCACTGGTATACAATGGTTTAATGGTGACAGTAGTCTCTATTTCTATTGTCACCTTATTGCCACCTATTGCCACGCCCTAGGTATGCCAAAACTGGCATAATTAGCTGATATTCAGGTGTTTCTTGCTTACTTTTTGTTTTTTCTATTCATTGGGACGCTTGGTGCAACGACTGAACAAAACAAGGTTTTTTGCGTTCAATATAACCCCTTTTTCGTCTTTTTATCACCAAAAATGGAAGTGAGGCTTACTTTAGATTCAAAAAAAGGCTCTTTCGAACTTCAAAAGAGCCTTACTTGATAATGGGCAGGATGCTCCTGAAACTGCGTCACGACGTAGCTGTCACTGCGTCGGGACGTAGTTGTTGTTACGTCGTGACGTAGCTACTGCTACGTCGTGACGTAATTTTTCCTGCATCGTTGGCGGAAAAACTCTACCTCCCTCTCATATACTGATAGCTTCGATAAGCATATCGTTGTATCTGTCTATCACATCGTCATTGATACTTTTCAGATAGATGCGCGTGATTTTCTCTGAGTTGTGCCCCATGCTGTCACTTATCACGCTGATGGGGATGTTCTTCTCCTTGGCGATGGTAGCCCAGGAGTGACGGGCGCAATACATCGTTACTTTCATCGGCATGCCGATGCGCCGGGCGAACTTCTGCAATGCCTTGTTCACCCTACATTGGCGGTAGTGATACTGTTTCCTGACATCGGTAACCACGTTCTGGTTGACGATACCCAGCAGATGCTTGCCGTCGAGTGAAGGGTGGCGGTCTGCAATCTCTTGCATGCAGGGACGCCATGCCACCCTCAGTTCTTTACCCGTTTTCTTTCTCTTGTATATAAGTTGCCCGTCCTTGATGCTTCCCTTTTCAAGAAAGGCGATATCTACGAACGACATGCCTCGGGTATAAAAACTGAAGAGGAAGAGATCTCTCGCCAGTGCTTCCTCCTCGGTGACGGTTGTTGCAGCGACTATCTGATGGATGTTTTCCGCTGTAAGTGCTCTTTTGACAGTCGGGGGGTTCTTGGTGAAAGAGTGGGCGAAGGGTTTGCGGTCTTCTAGCCCATATTGCTCCAGGGCTTTGTTGTAGATAGCTCGTAGACGCTTCATGTAAAAAGAGATGGTGTTCAGTGTGAGACCGTTCTTTCTCAGATAACTCTCGTAATCTTCCATGATGAGGCTGTCGAGTTGGCTAATCAGCAGGTCTTTCTCTTTCCGGAATTTCATGAAACTGTGCAAGGTGCACGTATATATTTCGGCAGACCGGTGCTTGCCATTCTTGTAGAGTCGCTGGGTGAGTTCCCTGACATATTCGCCCAGCGTCGGACCGCCATTCATGTCTTCTTTGGCTATTTGCTGCGCATCATGTTCGCTACCATTCTCTATGACATATCCCAATGCGTTGTTTCTGTTGCTTACTTTGATGACGATTTCTGCATCTTGCCGAATAAGTTCTTTTGGAATTTCTATTCTTAGTATCATTTTTATGTGAATATTATGTTGAATGAAGTGCTTTGTTGTATAACAATTTAGTAAACAGCCAACAAAGTTACGATTAATCTCTGGATTACCCAAAGCTTTTTCCGATATTCACATCAATGCCAGTATATATGATAAGGTGTAATGGGCAGCCAGTTTAAGTAAGTAGATGAAATCATGTACGTCATTTAACAAGTTCATACGTTTCATAGAGTTGATAGATATGACTGCGTTGGGTTAAAGATACGACTGCGCTGGGCGGAAGATTCGGTTTCGTTGGGTTAAAGATTCGATTTCGTTGGGTGGAAGAGTCAATTTCGTTGGCTGAATAATATGGCTGCGTTGGCTGAACGAAGTAGCTCTGTTAGCTGAATGAAGTACTTGAAGTGTCAGAATGATATGGTTGATGTAGCTGATTGAAATAGCTCTGTTAGCTGAATGAAGCACTTGAGTTATCAGAATGAGGCAGCTTGGTGTAATACGATTCGCTAGTCTGTTAGGCGTTCGGGGCTTGCTGCCCAGCCTTTATTAAAAGTAAAAGAAGGTGCGTCAAGGACTGATGACGCACCCTCTTCTCTAGATATTTATACCTCCTTCATGTTCTTTAGTTCCCAACCCTCAAATTGCATGATGATTTTATGCAGTTGAGTCCCCTGCCTTAGAACTTCTACTCTTGGGGCTGCAGCATATCGGTTGATTTGCTCCACAGCCTCGTCCCATTGCAGTTCGGCTTTCGTCTTGCTTTCCCCTTTGGAAATTACATTGAAATCTTTCTTCGGCAGCATCTTCAGTTCTATGATATAGCTATGCTTAGCCTCATAATGCGTAAGGTCTGGCAATAAGAAGAAATCACAATACCCATGACTTAACTCCAGTTCTGGCGCAGTATAATAGTAATCGTTCAGACTGAGATATGCCATAAAGAATCCCTGCATGTTACGTTCTGCCTCTATTCCGTCACGCACGGAAGAAATCTTGGCATAAGAATCTGCCATGTATTGCAAGGCTTCATGCCACTTGCCTTCATATGCCATGTCGTAGTAATAGTCAGTAAGCTTGTTTACATTGACATAGGCTTTTGCATCCATGAGTTCTATCAGATATTCATAATATTGCTTGCGCACATTGTTGTTCGGAATTCCGAGTATAAGCTTTGCTCCTCTCGTTGCCTTGATGGTAAGCATGCCATAATAAAACAGCAGACTTGGAAATACCTGCGGGTCTGTTATCATTCTTGCAGGGAAGGTGTCATAGAGTGTAGTCACAATCTCTCCTTTCTCGGCAATCGTGCGAATCACGCCCTTTCGGTCGCCATCTAGCTTGTCGAGCTGGATGAGCTTTTTCATCTTGTTATAGTCGGTCTTGGTGTTAGGATCTATCATCTCTTCAGGTCCCTTGCCAGAGCTCAGATAGTTGCGCAGATAATAGAACACCATATCGCAGTTGAAGATCTTACTTTGAGATGTCAAGGCACTCTTCGAGAAGCAATAGTTATCATACCAGGGTTTCATCTCGTTAACAATGTCATCAATGTTGGCATAGGCTGCAATTTCGCCCTTTTCCTTATAATAGTTGAACATCTGATAGACATCTTCTGTAGAAAAGCCTAACATCTGGTTGAATTGCTTCTTGGTGGATATATGCCATCCGATGTTGAAACCGCTGGTCACGTCATCGAGCGTCACAGGACTCACACCCGTCATAAAGATACGTTCAAACGAACCTTTGAATTTCTTGAAGATATCACGATAGAAACCCTCAGCATGGGTAATGGCACGATATACTCCTTCACCCTGCTCGTTGAGCACCGTATTGGTGAAGTTGTCATATTCGTCAATGATGAGATAGGTACGAAGATTCAGCTTCTTCGATTCGTCGTTGATAAGTATCAACTTGTCTACGGCGTCTTCCGCCTCGAAGACCTTCTTTACAAAATCCTCCGAATAGTATTGACGGTAGACATCCACAAAACTATCCAGCTTCACTTTGCAATAACGGTTAAACTTGTCTTCCAGCTGGTCGATACGTCCGCCTACTTGCGAAAAATCAAGATAGAGAACCAGATATTTGCCTTGAAGGGGAGTAGGATTCATGCCAATCCACAGATTGCCGAACAGATCCTTGAACTTATCCTTCATGTTACAATCATAATAAGCTTGGAGCATACTGATGAATACGCTCTTGCCAAAACGGCGAGGACGGATAAAGAAGAGGTTTACCGCCTCATCTTCCAATGCTGGCAAATACATCGTCTTGTCCACATAGTAATTGTTTTGCTCTATGATTTGTACGAAGTCATTGCGTCCATAAGGTATTCTTTTAGTATCTTGCTTCATATCTCCAGTATTACTTGTAATTTTGTGCAAAGATACAACTATTTGGGAATAATACCAAAGAAAAACGGATTTTTTTCGGTAATCTGCAGAAAACAACATTCCTGGTAGATACCCATACATTCGTATCTAGATGGTCCCTATATATAATAAGGTGTAGGGCCGTTAATTAAAAAGCAGTCGATAGTGAAAAGTTCACTGCCGACAGACTAACTTGTTTTTGAGTCTGTAAAGTTATCTCCATAGGGGCTCGGAAATCCAATTTTCAGGGAAACCCATAGCTGTCGGATCTACCTGTGAATAAGAAGCGAGTAAGGATTTGAGCTTGTTCTTGAAGTCCAATCCGTATCCCATGGAATCAAGCCAATATGCAATACAACAGGCTATAGCATATACTTTGTTTGCATCTACACCTTCTATGTTCACCCATGCACCACGTAAAGAAGCGCTCATTTGAGGAGCTGTAGAAAGATAACGGTTCCAGAGGCGTGAGTGGTGAGCGCAACAGTTTCTCAAGACAGTTACGCTACGCATCCAGCTTTCCAATACCTCATGCTGAGGAAGATTGAACTGACGAGCTACACGCTTCTTCAATTTCTTGTCACAGAAATTGTAATAGAGTTTTGAAAGCGTACCGAAAAATGCCAGTTCAAGAGTTTTCCATGCTGGTGGGAAAATTGGCTTGTCATAGTTGCGCCTATGCTCCTTGATAAAGTCCTCTTTACTACGTTGAAGCTCTCTG
>ERZ1034753.443-NODE-443-length-14835-cov-4.687212_pt1 | contig 14835 bp, 10 predicted proteins | sample MGYA00520702_ERZ1034753 | MGnify/ENA primary metagenome ERZ1034753 (study PRJEB33766, sample SAMN09781700) | gut metagenome | biome: gut microbiome | host: Homo sapiens | place: Madagascar | study: EMG produced TPA metagenomics assembly of the PRJNA485056 data set...
CGACAACACTCACACCGACGACATGGTGTGCGCCAACGACACCGCCGACGACCTCTGCTTACCACCCACTGACGAGGCCAACACCACCGACGACCTCTATTGTCCCATGAACGACACCGTTGATATGGGGTAAGAAAGTGGGACGAGTTGACAAGTTGACGAGTAGACAAGTAACAAATAACAAGAAAACAAGCAGAAATGATACATAAACACCTACTGCTGGCCATTGCCACCGCCTTCATCGCCACAGGCAATGCCACGGCACAAAAAAAAATTTCCACAAAACCAGTGGGCAAACCCACAGCAGCAGCCAATAACGACTCGCTGGAAGTAAGAACCCTCGTTGCCGCTGCAAAACAAGGCAACAGTGAAGCCCAAAACACGCTGGGCACCTACTTCTACCTAGGCAAAAAAGTGAAACAAAACTACGAGGTGGCCCTAAAATGGTTCAGCCTGGCAGCAAAACAAAAACACGTTAAAGCCATTGCCAATATGGGCCTGTGCTATCAAAAAGGACGCGGCATTGCGCCTGACTCGTTAATGGCCGTAAAACTATATAAAGAGTCGATAAAAGCTGGTAACGCGCAACTGGTAAAACAGCGCGAAGAAAACGTAGAAAAAAACAAGTCGGCCTTCGACATCAACCTCTTGGCCGACCTCTACTATCACGGCTGTGGCACCACCGTAAAGAAAGACACCCAACAGGCCCTGAAATACTATAAAATGGCAGCCGAAAGCGGCTCGGCCGAAGCTACAATTAAGGTGGCAGCCATATACAACCAAGACAAAATGTATGCCGAGGCACTGCCCTACCTTAAACAGGCGGCCGACCAAGGCAACGCATTGGCAGCCTATAAATATGGCGAATATCTGTGCAACGGAAAAGGCACTGTAGTTGACAAAACCACAGCCGCCACCTATCTCGAAAAAGCCGCAAAGCACAACATTTTGAACGCCATGATGCTTCTAGCCGACCTGCTATATAAAGCCGATGGCGTGCCACAAGACTATGCCCGAGCCATGCTGCTTTACAAACAAGCTGCTGCAAAAGGCAGCACGGCAGCCATGTGGAACATAGGCATTATGTATAAAAACGGATTGAGCGTGAAGCCCAACTATATCATAGCCCTACAATGGTTTGCCTACGCAGCTGAAAAAGGAATGTTGCCCAACTTTCAGAAACAACTAAACGAGCCCAACGTAGAGATAAAAAACGGATGGAAAAACACACCCTTTGCCCGCTTCACCCACGCCATGGCATTGTTTCAAACCTCAACGCCACCACCCTATGCCGACATTGTAAAAGAGCTTACCCAGCTTGAAAAGCAAGACATAGCCGCCACCACCTTGCTGGGCCTGTGCTATGCCGACAGCACATGGAAAAAGGCCAGCCCCAAAAAGATGCTCGAATATTATGAAAAAGCCGCACAGGCTGCCGACCCATACGCCTACTATCTGCTGGCCCAACTGCATCACAACGGCAGCAACGTGGTAACAACTGATAAAAACAAAGTGGTAGAATATTATGAGAAAGCTGCTAAAGCCGACTTTGCACCTGCCCTATGCGAGCTGGGAAACCTATATTTCAACGGAAAAATAGTGAACAAAAACATAACAAAAGCCATTGCCTTCTATAACGAAGCCTTGCTGAACGGTTTCCTCACAAAAGAGGCTGCTAACAACCTGGCCTCATGCTACCAGCAAGGGCTGGGAGGCCTGAAGAAAGACCAAACCATGGCCAACGAAATAGTCAAACGCGGTCAAGACACTCAGCCCTACACCCAGCTGCTAAAAAATATCACTTTCGAATAAAAAGTTCACTGTGTACAAGAAGCAGAAAAAACGATGCACCACCACACAAAGACGCGTACGTTTCTATATAGTAAGGTGAAAGCATGGAGAGAAGAAGAAAATGAAAAAATAATTGCGAAAAAGTTTGCATATTGAAAGAAAATATGTAATTTTGCCGATGAAAGATTAAAATAAAGAAGAAATATGAACAATATGACAAACAACATGTGGTGGTGGCGCCTGCTCAAGATAAAAAAGTCGTGAGTAAGCTTACCCTGTGTGCGTCACATTATCAAAGAAAGAGATACACTTGAGGCCTGCCGTTCTTACGACAGGCCTCATTTTTTATTTTCTCTCTCTCCATCTCTTCTCCTCTTTAACAACAACAGAACAAAATAACATAAACATAAACACAAACATTAAAAACAGCACTGATATGAGCACAATGAAAGACATATTAAACCGAATGCTCAACCACGAAGAGCTTTCTCGTGAAGAAACAAAAAACATCTTGTTAGGCATCACACGCAGTCAGTTTCCTAACGAACAAATAACAGCACTGCTTACAGCGCTGCAAATGCGCGGCATCACCGTCGACGAACTACTGGGCTTTCGAGATGGCATACTGGAGAGTGGCGTGCCAGCCTTGCTCAACTGCGACCGATACATCGACGTGGTGGGCACTGGTGGCGACCGTAAAAACACCTTCAACATATCAACCACCTCGTGCTTTGTCATTGCTGGTGCGGGCTATAAAGTGGCCAAACATGGCAATTATGCTTCAACCTCGAAGAGCGGCGCCTCAAACGTTATCGAGCACCACGGCATAAAATTTACCAGCGATATTGACAAGCTAAATCGCTCGCTTAACGAGTGTGGCATTGTGTATCTGCACGCTCAGCTGTTTGCCCGCGCCATGAAGTTTGTAGGCCCCATACGCAAAGCACTACAGTTTCCTACCTGTTTCAACCTGTTAGGCCCCATCGTCAACCCCTCGCAACCTAAATGCCAACTGCTGGGTGTGGCCACACTCGACCAAATGCGTCTGTATAATAACGTGTACCAAAAGATAGGCATCGACTATGGCATTGTAAACAGCATTGATGGTTACGACGAAATATCGCTTACGGGCGACTTTAAGGTTACAACCAATACCTATGAACGCATCTTCAAGCCCTCTGACCTAGGCCTACGCACAGCCCAACCTGAAGAGCTGGTGGCTGGCGCTACTGAAGACGAAGCAGCACAAATATTTGATAATGTGCTGCAAGACAAGGCGCTGCCCGCACAAAAAGACATTGTGCTGGCCAACGCGGCCTTCGGCATACAGGTGTATGAGCAGGGCAAGAAAACAATTGAAGAGTGTATCGACATCGCACGCCAGTCGATAGAAAGCGGCAAGGCTTGGAAAACATTCTTAAAGTTTGCCGAACTCAACTCATAAATCATCACACACAAAAAACCACACAACGTGTTATGGCAGATATACTTGAAGAAATAGTGGCACACAAACGCATTGAGGTAGCGCTCTTTAAAGAGGCGCTGCCTGAGCGCGATATTCACCAGCTGGTAGAACGCCACATTGAACAGCACCCCCATGTGCCCTCAATGCGCCAGGCACTAATGAAAGCCCCCGTAGGCATCATTGCCGAGTTTAAACGCAAGTCGCCATCAAAGGGCTGGATAAATCAGGCAGCACAAGCCACCGATATACCACTGGCCTATCAGCAAAACGGCGCCGCAGCCCTCAGCATCCTCACTGATGAAATGTATTTTGGAGGCAACGACAAGTTTGTGCGCCAGGCAAGAGAGGCAGGCGTAAAGATACCCGTGCTATATAAAAACTTTGTGATAGACGAGTATCAGCTATTTCAGGCGCGGCTGTGTGGAGCGTCGGCCGTATTGCTCATTGCCGCCGACCTAAAAAGGGCACAGTGTAAAACACTGCTACACATAGCCCACGAGCTACAACTGGAGGTGCTACTTGAGATGCACAGCGAGCACGAAACCCAGTATGCCGAGCTGGAACCCGATATGTGCGGCATCAATAACCGCAACTTGGGCACCTTTGTTACCGATGTGCAAAACTCGTTTCGGCTGGCAAGCAGGCTGCCAACAAACAGTTGCAAGGTGAGCGAAAGCGGTATCTCACAGCCCGAAACAGTAAAGGCTTTGCAGCTGGCAGGCTTCAATGGCTTTCTCATGGGCGAACGGTTTATGGCCACCCCTCAGCCAGGCCAAGCCCTAAAGCTGTTTATCGATGCCGTGAAAGGCAATGCTGCAATAGGCAATGCCGTGAAAGCAATGTCGTAAAAGGCGATGCTGTGAAAGGCTGCTGACAAAAAAATTGTTCGAAAAACTTTATCATTATTCAACACATAACCGATAAAAAGAAAACATGAAAATAAAAGTATGCGGCATGCGCGATGCCGAAAACATAAAAGCCGTGTCGGCACTGGGCATTGATATGATAGGCTTCATCTTCTACCCCAAGAGCACACGCTATGTTAGCATGATAAATTCAGAGGCGGGCACCATGCCCGACTACTCAGAAGAACGCCTCGAATCCCTGAGCACAAATGCAGCAACCACCCCCGTTGCCACACAAGCCCATGCCTCGCCACAAACTAGCCACAAGCCGCTAAGGGTGGGCGTGTTTGTTGACGATATGCCACAAAACATTGTGTCGCGAGTGGTCAACTACCAGCTCGACTATGTGCAGCTACACGGACACGAAAGCGTGGTGATGATTGAAAACCTAAAGCAAACACTTGTGCCCGACATTGCTCCAAACATAAAAATAATAAAAGCCTTTGGCATTGCTTCAGAACACGACTTTGAACAATGCAAACCCTATGAAGGCGTGGCCAACCTGTTCTTGTTCGACACACAATGCCCCACTGCAGGAGGCAGCGGACAACACTTCAACTGGCAACTGCTGCAAGCCTACAAAGGCCACACACCCTTCTTGCTCAGCGGCGGCATAGGCCCCGACGATGCCGATGCTCTACGGCAGATACAGCATGAACGCATGGTGGGCATCGACCTCAACTCGCGCTTCGAAACATCGCCAGCCATGAAAGATGTTGAGAAGCTGCACACATTTATCGAAAAAATAAGAAAAGTTTCGCAAGTTTAATACTTGCCTAAGCAAGAACTCGTCAACTAAAAAAAACAACATGAACAAGATAAACAAACTATTTTCTGAACGTGGCGACCGCAAACTGCTCTCGCTATACTTCTGCGCTGGATGCCCCACCCTTGAGGGAACAGCCAGCGTGATAAAGGCTATGCAAGCCCACGGCATCGACATGATTGAAGTGGGCATACCCTTTAGCGATCCCCTGGCCGATGGCCCCGTAATACAAAGTGCGGGCACCATGGCACTGAAAAACGGAATGACACTAAGCCACCTGTTCAACCAGCTGCAAAGCATTAAAAACGAGGTACATATACCGCTGGTACTGATGGGATACTTAAACGTTATCATGCACTTCGGCATCGAAGCCTTTTGCCAACGCTGTGTCGAGGTGGGCGTATCGGGAGCCATCATCCCCGACCTACCCTTCGCCGACTATCTTGAAGTGGTAAAGCCTGTGGCCGACCGCTACGACCTACGCATCATCATGATGATCACACCCGAAACCAGCGAAGAGCGCATACGCTTCATCAACGAGCACACCGATGGCTTCATCTACATGGTGAGCAGCGCCAGCATCACAGGCGCACAAAGCAGTTTTGGCGATGCCAAACTCGAATACTTCAGCCGCATCAACGCCATGAACCTACGCAACCCACGCATGATAGGTTTTGGCATCAGCAACAAACAAACTCTGCAAAGCGCACAGGCAAACGCAGCGGGCGCCATCATAGGCAGCAAGTTTGTTACACTGCTAAACGAAACGGGCAACCCTGACCAAGCGCTAACAAAACTTGAGCAAGCACTAAGCCAGTAGCACCTCGCACCCCCTACAGCCCACAACAAGGCTGAACACATAAAAAGAAACATAAACACAAAAATACATCACAAGAAATAATAATATGGCTACAAAGAAATATGCCGTTGACGAGAATGGCTTTTTTGGAAAATTCGGGGGCGCCTACGTGCCTGAAATATTATATAAATGTGTAACCGACTTGCAAGAAGCCTACCTACCCATCATTGAGAGCAAAGCCTTTCAAGACGAATATTATGCCTTGCTGAAAGACTATGTGGGCCGACCTTCACCCCTATACTATGCTAAGCGCATGAGCGAAAAATATGGGTGCCAGCTATACCTGAAGCGTGAAGACCTGAACCACACTGGCGCACATAAAATAAACAACACCATAGGCCAGATACTAATGGCTAAACGCATGGGAAAAACACGCATCATAGCCGAAACAGGCGCAGGACAGCACGGCGTGGCCACAGCTACCGTATGCGCACTGATGAATATGCAATGCGAGATATTTATGGGAAAAACCGATGTTGAACGCCAGCACACCAACGTTGAACGTATGAAAATGCTGGGCGCAACAGTGCACCCCGTAACAACAGGAAACATGACACTGAGCGATGCTTGCTCAGAAGCCATACGCGACTGGTGCTGCCATCCGCAAGATACCTTCTATATCGTAGGAAGCACCATGGGCCCACACCCCTACCCCGACATCGTGGCTAAGATGCAAAGCGTAATATCGCAAGAACTGAAATGGCAACTGCAAGAAAAGGTGGGACGCCCCTACCCCGACTACCTCATTGCCTGTGTAGGAGGCGGAAGTAACGCTGCTGGCACCATATACCACTATATTGACGACGACCGCGTGCAGATATATCTGGCCGAAGCCGCTGGGCATGGCATCAACACGCCCTATACCGCGGCCACCATGCACTGTGGCACCGAAGGCATTATTCATGGCGCAAAAACACTGGTCATGCAAACCGATGATGGACAGATAAAAGAGGCGTTCACCATATCGGCGGGGCTCGACTATCCAGGCATCGGACCTATGCACGCCGACTTGGCACTAAAGGGGCGCACACACGTGCTGGCCATCAACGACCACGAGGCCATCTATGCAGGATATGAGCTCACACGCATGGAGGGCATCATACCCGCCATTGAAAGCGCACACGCCGTAGCAGCCCTTAAAAAAATGACCTTTAAGCCCAACGATGTAGTGGTGCTTACCGTGAGCGGACGCGGCGATAAAGATGTTGAAACCTATCTCGCACACAAAGAGATGGCACACGAATACGGAAACTTTTAAGCACGCTTGAACCTGTTATTAGGCATACCGAAGGCATGCAAAACAAAATAAAAAGAAAGATAATGCAATTTCAATCATACACCAAAACCTTACTGGCCGACCTCTACACGCCAGTGGGCATCTATATGCGGTTGCGCGACCTGTACCCACAAAGCGCACTAATGGAAAGTTCTGATTATCACGATGCCAGCAACAGCAGTTCGTTCATAGGCATTTACCCCCTGGGCAGCGTAGCCATTAGTCATGGCAAAGCTATACTCAGCATGCCCGATGGGGCTACCATCACACACACCGTGAACAACACCTACCGCTGCGACAATGCCATCAACCAGTTTATTCACGCCATCAAGGTAACAGGCGATGGTAGCCAGTATTGCGGACTATATGGATACACTGCTTTCAACGCGATGCGCTACTTTGAAAACATTGCGGTGAAAGACACCACCATGCAAAAGAACGATGCACCCGATATGCTTTACATCTTGTATCGCGACATCATCGTCTTCGACCACTTCAATAACAAAATGACACTCGTTACGCTGGTGCCACAAAACAATGATGCCGAAGCCATGAAGGCAGCGGGCGAAGAGGCACTGCACCATCTTGAAACAGCCATCAACCGACAAAGCGTAAAACCCTACGCCTTTCACCCCGTGGGCAATTATACATCACCACTAACCGATGAAGAACATAAAGCCAATATCAGGCGAGGCATACAGCACTGCTTACGCGGAGATGTGTTCCAGATCGTCATCTCGCGCCGATTTATACAGCGCTATGAGGGCGACGACTTCAAACTATACCGAGCCCTACGCAGCATCAACCCCTCGCCTTACCTCTTCTATTTCGATTTTGGAGGCTTCCGCATCTTCGGCTCTTCACCCGAAACACACTGCCGCATCGAGAACCGAAAGGCTTACATCGACCCCATTGCAGGCACCACACGTCGCACAGGCGATGCCGAAGCCGATAGACGAGGAGCCGAATATCTGCGCAACGACCCCAAAGAAAACGCTGAACACGTAATGCTGGTTGACCTGGCACGCAACGACCTGAGCCGCAACTGCCATAACGTAAAGGTCGACTTCTATAAAGATCTGCAATACTATTCGCACGTCATACACCTCGTAAGCCGTGTGAGCGGAGAGCTCGACGAAGGAGCCGACCCCATAAAAGCCTTCATCGACACCTTTCCTGCGGGCACACTATCAGGGGCTCCAAAGGTGCGCGCCATGCAGCTCATCAGCCAGTATGAACCACACAACCGTGGTGCCTACGGTGGCTGCATAGGTTACATAGGCCTGAACGGAAACTTGAACCAAGCCATCACCATACGCACCTTCGTGGCTCGTAACGGCGAACTATGGTTTCAGGCAGGTGGCGGCATCGTAGCAAAGAGCAATGAAGACTATGAACTGCAAGAGGTAAACAACAAGCTGGGAGCCCTGCGCCGCGCCATCGCCATGGCCGAACAGATGTAAAGCAAAACAATGCGAGCAGAAAAACAAAAAGCAGAACATAAAAGAAAAGGAAATGAAAATAGCAATCATTGACAATTACGACTCGTTCACCTACAACCTATCGCACCTGGTGAAAGAGTTGGGCGCCGAGGTTACCGTGATGCGCAACGACCAGTTTGCCATGAACGACCTTCAGGCTTACGACAAAATAATACTAAGTCCTGGGCCAGGAATACCCGCTGAAGCAGGACTCCTGCTCGACGTTATTCGCACCTATGCAGGAAAGAAGCCTATGTTGGGCGTGTGCCTGGGACATCAAGCCATAGGCGAAGTGTTTGGCGCCAAGCTCACTAACCTAAGCGAGGTGTACCACGGCGTGCAAACTGAGGGCACACAGTTGGGCAACGACCCCATCTTTGCCACACTGCCAGCACGCATAGCCATGGGCCGATACCACAGTTGGGTGGTAAGCCGCGAGCAGTTTCCCCAGTGCTTAGAGATAACGGCTCTTTCAGACGATGGCATGATTATGGCTCTACGCCACAAGCAATACAACATTCATGGCATACAGTTTCATCCCGAAAGCGTGCTCACACCACAAGGCCGCACCATCATTGACAATTGGCTGAAGCTATAAACATTAAGCATTATTCTCAAACGCTTAGCAAGGAGCCATTGCAATAACAATAACAATAAGAATAACAATAACAATTACAGTTTTCTATAACACATCAAAACAAAATGTGAGGATAGAAGAAAGAAAAGAGAAATAAGAATACAAACGCCACAATAACAACAAAAAAAACAAGCCTATGGTCAGAGAGCATTGCTTCTGCCATAGGCTTGTTGCTTATCAAGGGTTTTCTACATCATCTGCCAGCTACACATTCACTGGCCAGACAAGCAGAAAACGCGCATGCGAGAGGGCTTTTTTAATTATCAAAGTCTGTATAGCCATCAAAACTCGTGTCGTCTGCATCGTCTTCAAAGTCATAATTGGCTTTAGAACCCATACGACCAGGCTTGTCCTCAACGTCTTTACTGATGCCTATCGAAACAGCAGCGCACAGTGTAACATCATCCATCTTTGTTGCACATATTTCTGGCTTAACATACATTTTTCTAATATCTTTCATCATATCGTCTTTTTTTGTTTACATATTCTCACTACTTGTGAAGCATCCATAAAGTTTTAATTTCACTATCATTTCACTATCACTTTTCGTCCGTTCATAATATATACGCCCTTAGGTAAGTTCTTAACCGAAGTGCCCACAAAGGCACCCTGCAGATTATACACCTTACCTGCTTCAAAAGCAGCTGTGCCCTTAATATTGGTGATGCCAGTGGCTTCATCAAAATCTATCACAGCAAACTTTGCAGCGCTGGTATCTCCGTTCGTAGGCAAGATATAACTATTATCGTTTCGGTTCTGAATAGTCATATAGAACGTGAACGGCGCAACGTAGGCTTCTATATTCTTATTATACTTGAAGTTGCTCTCCTTAGAGTTGACATAATATCCCTTCTTTTCAGCTGTATAGGTGTTTTCCATCACAGGATAGAAGGTATACTGTTCAGTTGTAGAGCTGCAATCTGAGGGCTTAGCATCAGCGTTCTTCTTATAGCTTACGCTTCCCACCTCAAGTTTCTGCTCACCTGTAGCCTTGGCTTTTATCAAGCAAGGGAAGTAGGCTTTAATTTCGTCGCCAGCCGTTAATTCGTTAAAGGCTATGATGGGGCTACCATTGCCGTTTCTCAGCGTAGTGGCATAAAGCGAGGCAAACTCAAAGTTGTTCAACATACCAGCGGTCAGCGTGAAATTGAAGGGCACAACGAAGGCGTTCCAGCCAGTGTTATTAAAGGTCTTTGTGAGCGTGGTGCTTACATTAGCAACATCATTGGTTACCAATACCTTGTTTATATTGTCCATATCAATATCTACGGTGCTGCCAGTAGTAACATTCGCGTAGCTCTTGTCGTAAACAACCATCATATCGCCCACGGCGCTGATGCCGTATGTGCCGTCTGCATTGGGGGTAGAGGTAAATCCTTCTACACAATACTTTGATACGTCGCTGCTATAGGTACCGCCCGAGATGGCAAGAGAAACCTCCTTGCCGGCAACAGGCTGAGCATCAATCAGCACAGCATCGCCTTCAGCCGTGATGGTACCGCCCTTAATGGTGGCCGAAACGTTGCCATAAGGCTTGCAGAAGTTGAGAGCTGCGTTGCCCAGATTGCCTGTACCGTCGCCCCATGAGCCTGTGTCGCCAACGCCCTTGCTGGTAAGAACGCCACCGTTTATTTCAAGTTCGCCTTGTTTCATGCAGATGGCGCCAGCGCCACCATATATCGTTGCACCCTCATTAACCGTAAGCTTTCCAGGCTGAGGATGATAGATAGCATAATCCATCGGACAGATGAGTGTACCGCCATTGATGGTGATGGTAGTATTATCTGTCGGGTCACCAAAACCTGTGATGGCAGAATATCCTCCCTCAATAGTGCCGCCATTGATGGTGACCGTGCTGTTCTCAAATGAGCCTATAGCAAACTGGCCGTTTTTAACAGAATTAGGAAGAACGGTGTTGATATGGCCGCTCTCCATAACAAATGCGCCATTATTATCTACATATATCAATGCCTTGTCAACACCACTCTTATATGGGTCCTCCGAATATATCTTACCCGTGCTGTTCTCCTTAGAGTCTTTAAGGGTAAGTTTGCCAAAGACATGAATGTTTTTATAATCAGCGTTCGAGCCCTTGATGGAATGTCCGTTCATATCAAGAACAATGTCTTGACCTTCTTTCACAGTAATGTTCTTGCCCGAAGTCATGTCAACATCGTTAATAACCGTAACCGTCTGTCCTGCAGTAGCAGCGTCTACAGCCTTTTGCAACGTAGCATACTTTGTCTCGCCCACCTGAGCATAGTAAGTGATGACAACATAATTTTCACCTTGCTTCTCGGCTTTAGAATTTTCATCGAGCAAAGCAGTAATATCGCTGCTATAGGTACCGCCTTGCAACTTAAAGGCGCTCTTTGCATCAGCCACATTATTATCGTTTATCAGCTCCACGGCAGCCTTGGCGCCGCTCACCTTAGCCTCTCCATCAATCTTTATGCTGGTTGTAGCAACAGCAGGATAGTTGGCATCGCGGTCAAATATTACGCCGCTCACGCCAATCTTTTGGTTCGTGTCGCCCACGCTTCCTGTTCTCGTCGCATCGCCAGTGGCGTTTATCACGCCGCCAGTCATGGTCATCTCGCCACCACGCATCAAAACGCCTACACCATTGTTAACATTAATGGTTCCGCCTGTTATGGTAAGCGTGCCTTCATTAGGATGATAGATGCCGCAAGCAGCCGATGTATCATCGTAAGGATTAGCAGTAAGCGTACCACCACTAATGTTGATGGTGGTGCCTCCCATACCCTCAGAGCCATTGCCAGCGATACAAGCCAAGCCGCTACCTACCAGGTCGCCACCCGACACATTGACCGTGGCGCCTGGGTATGCAACAAACACCGGTGTGCCCTTGCTCTCTACCTTACCACCCTTAATGTTGGCGGTGGAAGCAACTGGTGTCTTGGCATCGCCTCCAAATATCTGAATCACTACATTAGAAGTTTCTGAAGCAGTAGAAGAGTTTGTAAGCGTTCCGCTCTCAAGGTTGAAGATGCCGCCTTGCTTTACATAAATGCTATAATTAGCCCCTAAACCATTATACGTTCCACCTGTACCACTATCCTTAATAGTCAGATTTCCACCCTTATCAACGGTCATACTTGAAAGCGTTAAGTTCTTATCATTCAGGTCTATTGTAACATTCTTTTTTATCTGAGGCCCACTACTTTGCTCAGTACGATCCTTCAGCAAAACTACAGTTGAACCTGCTGGAGCGTTGTTGATGGCAGTAAGAAACGATTCATATTTCAAACCATCTTTAACCTGAGCCACGAAATTACCCACATAATAGGTTCCTTCATGTTCAAATGTCTCACAGCCTCCATCTGTATTGACGTATGCCGACACATCAGAAGAGAATACACCTCCCTGAATATCAAACACGTCAGCAATGTTCTGCTTGGCATCCTGTGCCTTACTATTAATTACCTGTATGGCAGACTTGGTACCCACAACGTTTGTGTTTCTATAGCCATTTGTTATTTTAATCTTAGCATTGGCTGCATCGTAATATCCACAATCGTAGTCATAGACAATACCGCTGGTTCCAACCACCACACGTGAGTCGCCTACTTTACCGGTTAAGTTTGCATCGCCCGTGGCGGTAATATTGCCTGCCTTATAATCAAGCGTTCCACCACGCATCACTATGCCTGCACCATTGACGGCAACAATATTAGGAGCGCCATAATAATATTTTATGGTCAAGGTTCCTTGCTGCGGATGATAGATACCACAGGCAGCATAACTAGATGTCTGTATGCGACCGATAAGCCAACTATTACCCTGTATGGTTATAGATGTTCCGCCAAGCTTCTTTGTCGTGTCGTTGGTACCATTGCCTGACACGACAGCATTGTCTAACGACTCTAACACGGGCATAGATTTTCTATCACTAGACTTTGTAGGACCAACCGTTACGGTAGCTCCACGACCTTGCGGGCTGACACAACACTCCTGTGCCTTAACATAACCGCCTATAACCTCTACAGAAGATGCTATGTCTTTTTGCCCAGTAATATCTCCAATGGCAAAAAGAGCTACGTCTTTTGTAGAGGCCACCGTACCACTTTCAACCATTATTTTAGCACCTTCATAAGCAGTGATGCTTCCAGTCAGTTGAAGAGTGCCAGAAGCGGTGTAAGAAACCGAATAATTGTTTTGTGTATCTACGCTAAGACCCTTAGCTTTCGAATCGAGAATTTTCAGATAAGTATCTGTTCCTTCCTTTCCGTAAACATCAATATCGCGTCCCTTAACGGTATGATTTTGAAGATTAAAGATTATTTGCTTGCCTTCAATACGAAGATTGTCAAACGACGCATCATTAATAATGTAGATGTAGCCCTTACCGCCAGTTTGCACCGCGTCTATGGCCTCTTGCAGCGTGGCATACTCCGTTGTTCCAATTTTCGCCACATTCTGTGCCAACATAGTCGTTGCGCTACTTACTGCTACTAACAGTAAGGCGAGGAATTTGTGTAAAGAATAATGTCTCATAGATAATTTGTGTTAAGTTATGAAATGCGTTTCAGCATTTCGTTATTAAGTAAATGAAAAATATATATTCAACATCAATTAGAGATAAGTATGGTTTTATAATTAGATAATTTTTGTCAGTTAATCATTGGCAAATTTAGTAAAAAGGGTTTGCGATAGCAAAAATTCCCCCCCCCTTGTTTTTTTTTATACTTTAAAGCCAACTTTTAAACTTTGTTTACAATACATATCATAAAAACAACAGAAGACATTACAATATGTCTTTAAAAACAATTATTCAATAACAAATTATCACATACCACCCAATGTGGCAATAAAGACAACAGAGGTTGTTATTGTGAATAAAAACAAGCTATTGATAGCTCTATAGCAAACAAAAACAGAAACAGAAAAGGCACCAATACCAAGCCTTTAATGCTCAGTATTGATGCCTTTTTATTGTTATTTATAATATGCTACGAGACAATTATATCTCTTCGCTCCAGTCCTCCTGGCTCTTACGAACGTAGGTCTGGTAGCGGAGCTTAGCCATCTTCTCAGCCTGTGTGAACAGCTCGTCGGCCTCCTTCGGGAATGCCTTCTGTACAGACAGGTAGCGAACCTCACCAAGGAGGAAGTCGCGGAAGTCGGCCCAGTTAGGAGCCTTTGAGTCGAGAGTGAAGGGGTTCTTACCCTCGTCAGCCAACTGCGGGTTGAAACGCCACAGGTGCCAATAACCGCAATCAACGGCCAGCTTCTCCTCGTTCTGTGAGCGACCCATACCACCCTTACGCTTCAAACCATGGTTGATACAAGGAGCGTAAGCAATGATGAGCGACGGTCCGGGATAAGCCTCTGCCTCGCGGATAGCCTTCAAGGTTTGAGCATTGTCAGCACCCATAGCAATCTGAGCTACATAGATGTAACCGTAGGTTGTCTGCATCAAGCCGAGGTCCTTCTTACGGATGCGCTTGCCTTGAGCAGCAAACTGAGCGATAGCACCAAGCGGAGTTGACTTAGACGACTGACCACCAGTGTTTGAGTAAACCTCGGTATCGAGCACGAGGATGTTAACATCTTCGCCCGAAGCCAATACGTGGTCAAGACCACCGTAACCGATATCGTAAGAAGCACCGTCGCCACCGATAATCCACTGGC
>ERZ1034753.451-NODE-451-length-14656-cov-3.968084_pt1 | contig 14656 bp, 11 predicted proteins | sample MGYA00520702_ERZ1034753 | MGnify/ENA primary metagenome ERZ1034753 (study PRJEB33766, sample SAMN09781700) | gut metagenome | biome: gut microbiome | host: Homo sapiens | place: Madagascar | study: EMG produced TPA metagenomics assembly of the PRJNA485056 data set...
ATTTGAAAGTTGAAGTTGAATTGTATGCAAATAAAAATATAAATAATGATTTTCTCGCTTTCTATAAAGAGATAGAATATGATTTTGAAGAGTATATCTCAAAATTCAAATGTGAAGATGAAGGCAATATTGAAGGTTTTCCAAAAGAAATTTATGATGAATTATCAGAAATAGATAAAACTGATTATATTTTGCAAAATCTGCCTAACTACAATAATATTTGTTCATTGATAGAAAAGTTAAAAAAGAATATTGCAAAAACGTTAAGAGCCGGATGAAAGGAACACAACGATGTCAAAACTAATTTCAGATAAATACGAGCAATGGAAAGAGGAATGCGAGCAAAGGTTCCTCAAGCTCAAAGAAAACGAAGAAGAGTTAAACAGAATATTTATTGACATATACGGTTTGAATGACGAGTTGACGCCTGATGTGGCAGACAAGGACATTACCGTTCACAGAGTATATGACAGCAAAGACGATGTGCCCGAAAGTATGAAAGGCAGTAACTATGTTCGTACTCTACACGACGAAATCGTATCGCTTGTGTCCTATGCAGTTGGTTGTATGTTTGGTCGATATTCTCTTGATGTTGACGGTTTAGCTTACGCAGGCGGAGAGTGGGACGGAAGTAAGTATAAAACCTTTATTCCCGATGCAGATAACTGCATTCCAATTACGGACGAGGAATATTTTGAAGATGATATTGTCGGTCTGTTTTGTGCGTGGCTGAAAGAGGTTTATGGGGAAGATACCCTTGAAGAAAATCTTGATTTTATTGCTAATGCTCTGGGCAATAAAGGTAAGACAAGCCGTGAAGTTATCAGAAATTATTTCCTGACTGATTTCATCAAAGACCATATTAAGACTTATCAGAAACGCCCGATTTATTGGCTGTTTGACAGTGGTAAGCAGAATGGGTTTAAGGCTCTTGTTTATATGCACCGTTGGAACGCAGACACCATTGGCAATGTTCGAGTTGAGTACCTGCATCGTATTCAGCGTGTATATGAAAAAGAAATTACACGTATGCAGGAAATCATCGACAATAGCCACGACAACAAGGAAATTTCCAACGCTACAAAGCGTAAGGAAAAGCTCCAGAAACAGATTAAGGAAACCAAAGATTATGATGCTAAAATCGCCCATTTGGCTCTTTCACGTATCGACATCGACCTTGATGACGGCGTAAAAGTCAATTACGAAAAAGTCCAGACTGCTGATGGAAAGAAAATGCAGATTTTAACGAAGATATAAAAACAAGTGAGGTGAGAAATATGGTTGACGCTGAATTGATAAAAAACACACTGTATGATAATGGTGTGTATGACGCTTGGCAATTCGTAGTCAATACAGCAAATACTATACAAACTGCTGACTATTGCAAAAATGAGATTTTGGCATTGATTACGCAGATGGGAAAGGAACACGACGATTGGATGACAGAACTGTTTTCTCAGTTGTCATCGCAAGACTCAAACGAAAAGAGAATTACTGTCACTTCAGACAATTTACCTCGGTATAAGGTTAATATAGCAGGAATAGAGGTTAGCAGTTCTTTTCTTATTCAAAAACTTACGAAAGATTTCTTTCAGTATTCTCGCAATGCCTTTGATAGTATTTCTCAAATTGGCAATGCAGCATTTCTTGCTTTCAAACACGAAGATATTGAAAGAGTCGATTTTGGGTTTATGTCAAGAACCTTTAATCAAAAACACAACGGAACATTTCAAGATGTTCAGAATTGGTATGCGACAATCGAGCAAAGCGATGAGTTCAAATACATTGACGCTTTTTGCAATAGGACTAAACACATTTGTGATGTTTATCTTCAACTGTCAATGGCATTTATTGGCGAAGGCAACAAAGCTCATATAAATCATTTTTTCAAGAAGAAGAAACAACAAGAAAAGCAAGACCTAAATACATACTTGAGCGATGTGATAGCCTTTGTGCAAAAATCTTTTGATGACTTTATGGATATTGTAATTCGAGAAGTTCCAAATAAAACTTATGTGGAGAACAGAATTCATAAAGTTAGCATTAAGCAACAGAAGATGAAAGACAGTCCTGAAAGCGATTTCGCTCTTACTTACATAGATGAAAATCCTAACATTCAAGCAATGCCGGACGAAATTGAAATCTTATTCTTAAGGAAAGACGATGATGGCGATATTAGTAGCAAGAATTGTGAGTTTGATACAATCTATGTGAGAAAGGTGAACTCGGAACACGACTATGTAGGAAAGTATATTGCAAAAGAAGATTATGGTGATGACACATTAGTAAAGTACAGAAGATATACAAAGGTCATAGCTGACCCAAATAAAACTCCTTTATTGATTGAAGCTATGATTGAATGGAAAAACAACAAGAAATTCTATCACGCTAATGGCTTTTTAGATGTGAGAACTGTAAGTGATGATGAAACTTTTTTACAAAGAGTAGGAATTCCGTTTTAATGAATTGAGGTGAAGTAATGGCAGAACTAAACTTAAAACAGATTACAGACAAATTAAATAGTGAGTTTGCAAGCGATGTCCGTAAACTTGTGCTTTGGTATGATGCCAATGCGGAGTTTCAGGAGGATATTGACAGTATAGAACTGGAAAATGCAAAAGTTCTGCATCTTGAGCCGGACAACCAGTTCTATATCAAATACTTCTTGGAACGAGAGGATACGACAACAAATTATCTTGTTTACGCTCCTTTTGCAAAACCGAGTATAAGGGATAATCATCTTGCAGATACAATTCGATATTCCAAAGAATTTTTTGCTGACCGTGCTTCCCTGCTCACGCTTGATTTAGGAATTGATGAACGATACAAGCCTGTTATTCAACATTATATTAAATTCTTTGCGAATAAAGACAGAACGCAAAAATTCTATGATTTGGAAATAGAGAATTTCAACAGAAGTACGATAGAAGTTGCTCTGATGAGCGTGCTTTGCAAGGATAAGACTGCTTCTTTTGAAGAAGTATTGCGTTCAATTTTGACGGATGATGGATTGCAGGATAACAAATATCTGACAGAGTTTGAGAAGTATGATTTGCTTTCTGCATTCTGGCAGCAGGTAGATGTGACATTTGGATATAATGACCCGAAACCGACACTTGAAAAACTCGTTATCACGATGTTTGTTACTTATGCAGCTAAGAGTATTCATACGGATATGCCGCAGGCTTGGAAACCATTTATTTCTTATAAATCCGGTAATATCATTGCATTTATGGATAACCTGATGAACAGTTATCTGTATGGTACACGTTTTGATGAGATTTCAGAGATTATCTATAATGCAATCAACGGTAAGAATTATCTTGAGAAGATGGAAGTGGAAACACTTGTAGATTGCAATATCTTTGCAGGTGTTGATGAACTTCTGATTAGTTGGATTATCGGCAGACTTGAGAATGAGGATATAGGTGCAAAGTTGAATGGAAAGACGATTACGGAGCTTTGCGTAGAACGCAGGAAAGGGCATTTTGGAAAGAACTTCCGCAGTGAGTATTTCGTCCTTGAAAATGCCTTTGATATGATTGCTGAAGGTAAGTATCAGCCAGTCAGTGGCATCAAAAACTTGGTTAAGGAATATATGGAGTCAACTTATAAGATTGACCGTTATTATAGATACTTCTATTTTTACTTTGATAAATTGGAAGATACCACACAGTTTGAAAAAATCAGGGAACTGGTTGAGAATATCTATACGAATGAGTATTTGAACCGGATTACAGTGAACTGGAACAATGAGCTTGCAGATGCAGACGGGGAAACAGGACTTACATTGCAGAGAGATTTCTTTGCAAGACATATCAATTACTCAAAGGACAGAGTAGTTGTTATTATCTCCGATGCACTCCGTTATGAGGTTGCACATACGCTGTTTGAAAAAATGCAGGCAGATGAGAAGTGCAACGCTTCTATCGGAGCAATGCAAGGCGTTCTTCCATCTTATACACCGTTAGGCATGGCTTCATTACTTCCGCATAAGACGATTGAATACAACGATTCTTATGATGTGCTTGTAGACGGAAAAATGTGTGCTTCAACCGAACAGCGAGAAGCAATACTGCAAGAGTATAAAGTTAACAGCAAGTGTGTTCAGTTCGATGTTTTTAAGAATATGAAGCAAGCCGATTTACGAGCAATATTCACAGGGCAGGATGTTGTGTATATTTATCATAATCAGATAGATGCCCGTGGAGATAAAGCGGCTTCTGAGAATGAAGTCTTTACAGCTTGCGAAGAAGCAATTGAAGAAATTTATACTTTGATAAAGAGGATTGCATCGCAGGCAAATACCTATCATTTTATTGTGACGGCAGACCACGGATTTATTTATAAGAGAGATAAAATTCAGTCAACAGATAAGATTGCCGGAGCTGCTTCAAAATCAAACAGCGTTGGACAACGTTATTCCATATCTTCCGAAGAAATCAAGGCAGACGGTGTTTTCCATACAACGGTTGGTAAGGTGCTTGGTAGTGCCGACGAACGTATTATTTCTTTCCCTCTTGCTTCTGACATTTTCAAAGTTGCCGGTGCAGGACAGAACTATGTTCATGGTGGCTGCTCTGCGCAGGAAATGCTTGTACCAATGATTGATGTGAAAGTAGATAAGGGCAAAAAGGAAACAAGCCTTGCAGAGATTGCTCTTGTAAGCCTGATTTCAAAGATTACAAACCTTATTACGACACTGGATTTTGTTCAGACAGAGCCGGTAAGTGATATTGTGAAAGAAACAAGTTACCGAGTATATTTCATTTCTGATAGTAACCAGAAGATTTCTAATGAGAATATTGTTATTGCAGATAAGAAAGATAAAGATACGACGAAGCGAATGTTCAGACTCCGCTTTAACTTTAAGAATAAAAAATACGATAAATCGCAGAAATACTACTTGGTTGCTTATGACGATAAGAATGATATAGAAGTTCTTCGTCACGAGATTATTATGGATATAGCTTTTGCCGATGACTTCGGCTTCTTTGAATAATGCGGGAGGTAAATATGGACGAATTTAATAGTACATTAGAACTCAGTCCTAATGAAGAAATAAATAAAAAACTTCGTGCCTGCTTTGATGGAAAAATAGTTCGCAAGGACTTGACCAAATCAATTAAAGAGGGTGCTAACGTACCAGTTTATGTTCTTGAATTTCTTCTTGGACAATATTGTAGTTCGGATGATCCGTCAATTATTGAAGATGGTGTGGCAAATGTAAAAAGAATACTGGCAGATAATTATGTACGACCAGACGAAGCACAGAAAATTCTTTCCCTGCTCCGTCAAAGAGGAAGTCATACTGTCATTGATAAGATTACGGTTAATCTTAATATTAGAAAAGATACCTACGAGGCAGAATTTTCTAATCTTGGAATTAAAGCTATTCCAATATCAGAAGAATATCCAAGTAAGTATGACCGTTTACTCTGTGGTGGCATTTGGTGTATTGTTCAACTTGAATATGAATACATAGAGGAAGATAAAAATGCTTCTCCTATCCATATCCGTAAACTGACACCGATTCAGATGCCACACGTTGACATCAATGAATTGAAACAAGGTAGAAAGGCATTTACAAAAGATGAATGGATAAGCGTAATGCTCCGTTCTATCGGTATGGAACCGGACACACTGACTGAAAGAGAAAAGTGGTTGCTTCTTGCACGTATGTTACCGCTCGTAGAAAATAATTTTAATTTGTGTGAACTCGGTCCGAGAAGTACAGGTAAGTCTCATTTATATAAAGAAATTTCACCAAATAGCATTCTTGTATCCGGTGGTCAAACTACAGTTGCCAATCTGTTTTACAATATGGGAAGAAAAACAGTCGGACTTGTCGGTCTTTGGGATTGTGTAGCTTTTGATGAAGTTGCAGGTATCAATTTCAAGGATAAAGACGGTATCCAGATAATGAAAGACTATATGGCATCTGGCTCTTTTGCTCGTGGAAAAGAAGAAAAATCAGCTTCTGCCTCGATGGTATTTGTCGGAAATATAAACCAAAGTGTTGATGTGTTATTGAAAACATCAAGTTTGTTTGCACCTTTTCCATCAGTAATGGGAAACGATACTGCATTTCTTGATCGTATGCACTGTTATATTCCGGGATGGGAAATTCCTAAGTTTAGGCCTAAACATTTTACAGATGATTATGGCTTTATTAGCGATTATCTTGCGGAGTTTATCAGAGAACTTCGTAAAGAACAGTATGGCGATGCCTTGGATAAATACTTCCGTCTTGGAAAGAACTTAAATCAGCGAGACACAATTGCTGTTAGAAAAATGGTCGGTGGATTTATCAAGCTGCTTTATCCTGACGGAGAATATACTAAAGAAGAACTGGAAGAAATCTTAAGGATTTCTCTTGAGATGCGTCGCAGAGTAAAAGAACAGTTAAAGAAACTTGGTGGTATGGAGTTCTATGATGTTAATTTCTCATACATTGATAATGAAACATTTGAGGAATTCTATGTGTCTGTACCGGAGCAAGGCGGTGGAAAGCTGATTCCGGAAGGAATGTGCAATCCGGGACAAGTTTATACCGTGGCTCAGGGTAAAACGGGTATGCTTGGTGTATTCCGTTTGGAATCTCAGATGATGCCGGGAAATGGAAAATTTGAGCGTTCGGGTCTTGGTTCTGATGGAAAATGCAAAGAAGCAACGAACACAGCGTTTAATTTCCTGAAAGCCAATTCTAACCGTATCAGTGGCTCTATTAGTACGACGACAAAGGATTATATCATCAATTACCAAGACTTGCAGGGCATTGGTATGACAGACAAATTGGCATTACCAACACTGATTGCTTTATCTTCGGTGGCATTAGGTAAACCTGTTGCAAGCAGTCTTGCAGTTCTTGGTGAAATTAGCATTGCAGGAACACTTATTAAGGCTGATGAACTTGCTAACAGTTTGCAGGTTTGTTTGGATAGCGGAGCGAAAAAAGTACTTCTTCCTATTACGTCTGCTGCGGATCTTTCAACGGTTCCGGCGGAATTGATTGGTTGTTTTAATATGATTTTTTATTCAAGTGCTGAGGATGCGGTTTACAAAGCTCTTGGCGTTGACTGATTATCAGTGTTAATAACACAAAAGCGTTGAAGATTTTGTTTTCTTCAACGCTTTTTCTTATGGATATGTAGACCTTTTTTCGTTAATTTTATGTTTTGAATATGCTTGACCGACCGCTATACAAATTTTTTGAGTCTCGAAAGTGGATTAAATAGGGCGTTTTGAAAATTTACTTATTATTCAAACTGTCTATCAAATGCAGGCGGTAAATGCGCCAAATTTTACTTATTTTATAGTTTTAAATATTGACTTTTTATTTGTCTTTTGATAGAATATCCTCGGTTAGTCTGTGCTAACCGTAAATTTTATCATTGGGTTAGCTTTCGCTAACTAAATACGGAGGACAAATATGTTTAAAAAATTATCGATTTCATTGACAGCATTAGTTTTTGTACTTGCACTTACCTGCACTTCATTCTGTGCGTTTGCAATGGGTCCGAGCAAGGACGGCGTTTACGAAGTGCCGATTGAAATGTGGCACGCAGAAAAAGAAAGAACATCTATGGGTGACAGCTATATTGTTCACACCGCACTTCTTACAGTTAACGGTGATGAAAAAACGCTTACAATAGCTCCTGCCGAAACAACAAGCGATATGCAATTTTGGTATTACAAGGACGGCTCTGTTGAGGGCGACACAGTAGAAGTTGAGCAAAAGAATAATGTTGAAATTGACGGCACTGAATATGAAACGGCTTTTGAATTTCCGATTAAGAGCGACAATGAATTTGTCGGCGTAAAATTTGCCGCTTCGGCTATGCCTTTATCACCTTCTGCAAGAATTAAAATAGATTATGACAGTGCAAAAAAAATCAGAGATGTAAAAAAGGAAACAACCACAAAAAAAGCCACTACCACCACAACGACAACAACTACAACTACAACTACAACAGCACCAACCGTTACCGAGCCTAAAAGGGAAACGGTTAAAAATAAAAAAGTACCGATCGCCATTGCCTGCGGCGCAGTGGGTGCGGTTGCATTTGTGCTTGCAATGACGGTTGTTATCAAGAAAAATATACATGACTGATTAGGGTGAAGTATGAAAAAAATATTTAAGAAATTTCAAGTTAAGGATTTTGTGTTTTTGGCTGTCTTATCCGCAGCGATGACATTGTGCGGCGGAATAACGATGCCGCTTGTTATGCACACCACCGTTTTCGGACTGCGTAACATGGCAGCCGCACCGATTTATTCGATTTTCGTTGCAATTGGACTTATGAAAGTAAGAAAGCCGGGTGCTCTCACAATTATCGGACTTTTTTCGGGCGCACCGCTGATTTTCTTTTCCACGGTTATGTTTTTTAACAATTTTGTTTCCGCAATCATAGCGGAATTGATTATGCTTTTGATTTTCAGAGGCTATCAAAAGAAAGTTTCCGTTTTCGTTACAACGGGAATATATATGCCGTTTTCACTGCCGATTTCGGTTCTGTTCAGTCTTTGGCTCAACGGGCAAAGTTACGATCAGCTTACAGCAAATCCGAAAATTTCTGTTTTAACATCAATCGGCACAATTGCATTGGCATTTTTGGGTGCGGCAATCGGAATGAAAATCGCCGCAGAACTTCAAAAGGCAGGCAAATTAAAACCGTACGGAGAAGATGATAATGCTTGAAACATTTGAGGTTAAAAAGCCTTTTTATCCGCTGATTTCATTTTCAGTTTCCGTAATAGTGCTGATATTCGGAATGCTTTTTTCCAAAAATCTTTTGGCTTTTGCTTTTGCCACGGCAATTTTTGTGCTTTACTCGGCATTCGGTCTATTCAAAAGCACATGGAAAATGACCGTTGCAATGGCGATTTGCGGACTTATTATAGGCGGTCTGTCATTTTTGACAAACAGAAGTTTGGACGCATTTTGGCAAACGCTTTTAAGAATGATTCTCTTGGGATTGTGTGCCGTGCCGATGGTAAGCACATCACCCTGTGATCTGACACGCTGTCTTGCAAAGCTGAAATGCCCGAGAGTTATAACGCTCGGCATGCTTGTAACACTTAAATTTATTCCGGTTTTAGTGGGTGAAATAAAGCAGATCTGGGAGGCGATGAAGGTCAGAGGTGCAAATATGAATTGGTACCGACCGAGTTGCATTTACCGTGCGTTTATTATTCCACTCGTTATGCGAATCATCGGAATATCGGATACTCTTTCCCTTTCGCTTGAAACAAGGGCGTTTACACTTGATGACAGTACAAGCTCGGTATATAAAGTAATAAAAATAAAAGCAAGGGATTTCGTATTTCTTGCCTGTGTTATCGTGCTTTGCGCAGGCGGAGGTGTTATGATATGGGCATAGCGATAAGACTGAAAGAAGTTTCTTTTAAATATGACGGTGCTAAAGAAAATGTGCTTGAAAATATAAATCTCACCGTGGAATACGGCGAAACCGTGCTTTTGTCGGGCGTTTCCGGCGAGGGAAAAAGCACCCTGCTTTCGATAATAAACGGTGTTATTCCGTTCGTTAATTCGGGCGAATTTTCGGGCAGTGTGGAAATAGACGGCAAGGATGTTACAAAGCTAAAAATCAGCGAGCGTTCAAAGCTAATCGGCACTGTGCTTCAAAATGCGGATGAACAAATTATTTATGATTTAGTAAACGAAGAAATCGCTTTCGGCTGCGAAAATCTTAATATTGCGTCCGAAGAAATCGACAGACGCATTGAACGATTCACAACGCTTATGCAAATAGAAAAAAACGAAAAAACAAAAACACTTTCCGGTGGTCAAAAGCAACGCCTGATAACCGCTTCTACCCTTGCGATGGAGCAAAAAATCATTATTCTTGACGAACCGCTTGCAAATTTGGACACTCACACAGCACATATTTTGCTGAAAGCACTTCGTAATTTGGCAAACAGCGGATACGCCGTTTTAATAGTTGAGCACAGGCTTGATGTTGTGAAAAACTACATAGATAAGGTTATGCGAATCGAAAACAAACAGCTTTTTACAAGCACGGATATAAACGATTTGAACAGCGGAATAAAAACAATTCCTCATGCCGACGGCTCTTTGCCCGGTGAAGTGCTTATAAAAGGCGAAAAACTTTTCTTTGCCGCAGGCGACAGAAATATTATAGATGGGCTTGATATTGAAATTCGGGCAGGCGAACGAATAGTTTTGCTCGGTGAAAACGGATGCGGAAAAACTACCCTTATGCGCATGCTTGCAAGGCTGAATAAGCCGAATGATGGTGCGTTGAGCCAAACAATAACAAAAAGCAAAAAAGCAAACAGCAAATGGTTTTCAAAGGTGGGATATGTTTACCAAAATCCAACCTATCAGCTTTTTATGCCAACGCTTTTAAGCGAGATTTCCTTTAAGGCAAAAAGCGAGGAAATGGCAAGGAAAATGATAAACGCCTTTGGACTTTCGGGACTTGAGCAGAGGCATCCGCAATCACTTTCCGAAGGGCAAAAACGGCGTGCCTCCATTGCTGCCGTCTGTGCAAGCGAGCCAACCGTACTGTTTCTTGACGAGCCGACGGTGGGTCAGGATTACAAAAACCTTTGTAAAACGGTTGAAACCGTAAATAAAATAAACAAGAACCTCGGCACGGCAATTGTTACCGTAACACACGATAAACGATGTGCCGGTGCTCTTGCAGACAGAGTGCTGATTATGGAAAACGGTAAAATATCACGGCAAGGCGATTACCGCCTCGCAAATGAATTTTTGGATAAATAACTTAATTTAGGGAGAAAAGAAATGATTAAAACAAGACTTATAGAGCAAGTGCCTTCTTCAAAGAAGTACATTGCCCTAACAGTTCTTGCGCAGTGGTTGAAAACGGTTGCAAACATCGTTATGATTTTCATTCTTTCAAATCTACTTGCGCAAATTCTCGACGGTAAAGCGTTTGATTTTAAAAGACTTTTGCCTTATTTGGGCGCACTTGCGGCGGTTATGTTTGTGCGCTATCTTTGCGGATACGCAAGTTCACAGACTTCGTTTTTCGCTTCAAGCGAAGTGAAAAAAGTGCTTAGACAAAAAATGTATAAAAAGCTTGCACGAATGGGCGCATCTTACAGCGAAAAGGTATCAACATCAGAGGTGCTTCAGGTTTTTGTTGAGGGTGTAGACCAGCTTGAACTTTATTTCGGAAAATATCTGCCGCAGTTTTTCTTTGCTATGCTTGCACCGATAACGCTTTTTGCCGTGCTTGTGTTCGTAAGCTGGAAAGCGTCGGTGGTGCTTCTTATTTGTGTACCGCTTATTCCGCTTTCTATTGTTGCAGTTCAAAAAATCGCAAAAAGACTTCTCAGCAAATATTGGGGAGTATACACAAACCTCGGCGATACTTTCCTTGAAAATATCCAAGGCTTAACAACACTCAAAGTTTATCAGGCGGATGAACGCAAGAATGTTGAAATGAATGAAAAAGCCGAAGAATTCAGAAGAATTACTATGAAAGTTCTTACAATGCAACTCAATTCCGTAAGCGTTATGGATATTGTTGCATATGCAGGAAGTGCAGTAGGTGTAGTAATTGCAATCATTCAGGTAAAAAACGGGACAATCACTTTACCTCAGGCATTTTTAATCATTATGCTTGCGGCTGATTTCTTTTTGCCACTCAGGCTTCTCGGTTCATTTTTCCATGTGGCTATGAACGGTATGGCGGCAAGCGACAAACTCTTTAAGTTGCTTGATACAAAAGAGGACGAACACGGAGCGGAGATTCCTGAAAATCTTGACGGGGATATCGAAATTAAAGACCTTTCCTTTTCTTATGACGACGAAAAAACCGTACTTAACGATATTTCGGCAACCTTTAAAAAGCACGAGCTTATAAGCATAGTAGGCGAATCGGGTTGTGGCAAAAGCACGCTTGCTTCCCTGCTTTGCGGCACAACAAAGGGATACAGCGGAAGTATAACAATCGGCGGTGTTGAAATAAAAGATATTGATGAAAAAACACTTATGAACAACATCACTGCCGTAAACTTTAATTCCTACATTTTTGCAGGAACGGTTAGGGAAAATATGCTCATAGCCGACAAAAGTACTAGTGACGAAAAGATGATTGAAGCATTGAAAATGGTAAACCTTTGGTCATTTTTAAGTGAGCAAGACGGACTTGATACTAAACTTAATCAACAAGGCAGCAATTTTTCGGGCGGACAAAGGCAAAGGCTTGCCATTGCAAGAGCCTTGCTTCACAACACACCGATATATGTTTTTGACGAAGTAACTTCAAACATAGACGCCGAAAGCGAAAACGACATTATGGCTGTTATTCACAATATGGCTAAAATCAAAACCGTTATTCTTATCTCCCACAGGCTTGAAAATGTGGTAGGCAGTGACAAAATTCTTCTGCTTGATAAAGGCAAAATTGAGGAAAGCGGTACTCATTCTGAACTTATGTCTTTTAATAAAAAATACAAGCTAATGTATTCCACTCAAGCAGAACTCGAAAAATATGCAAAGGAGGAAGCGTAATGAAAAGAAAACAATCAGGTTTCAAAATTATGATGCGGTTGATAAAACTTGTTAAGCCGCTTGCTTTTTTCATGGTACTTGCAGTTATACTCGGCGTTACGGGCTTTTTGTGTGCTATTCAAATCACGGTTGTCGGTAGCATGACGCTTCTTACAGCCGCAGGTATAAACGGTGGACTTGCAATAAAAACGGGATGTATTTGCATTATTATTTTTGCGGTTTTGCGTGGTTTTCTTCACTACGGCGAGCAAGCGTGCAACCACTATATTGCATTCAAATTACTTGCTATTATTCGTGATAAAGTATTCAAATCGCTTCGCAGGTTAACGCCGGCTAAACTTGAAGGTAAAGATAAAGGCAATCTGATATCGCTCATAACAAGTGATATTGAGCTTTTAGAAGTTTTTTACGCTCACACGATTTCTCCGATTTGTATTGCGTTTTTAACAAGCCTTGTTATGCTGATATTTATTGGCAGATACAGTATTTTGCTTATGCTTGTTGCACTTGCGGCTTATATTACAGTCGGCATTATTATTCCGCTTGTTTCTTCCAAATTTAACAAAAATATCGGTATGACCTACCGTGAAAATTCGGGTTCACTTTCCGGCTATGTGCTTGACAGTATGCGTGGACTTTTGGAATCAATCAGATACAATTCAACCGATACCCGCCTTAATGAAATGAACGAAAAAACCGATGAGCTCAATTCACTTCAAAAGAAGTTAAAGAAAATTGAGGGGCATAATATTTCAATTACGGATATTTCGATTATATTCTTTTCAATCACAATGCTTTTAGTTGCAATTTGCCTTTACCAAAAGGGCACAATCGGATTTGACGGACTTATTGTTTCAACCGTTGCAATGATGAGTTCATTTGGTCCGGTTGCCGCACTTTCAAACCTTGCAGGCAATTTGACTCACACCCTTGCAAGCGGCGAAAGAGTGCTGTCAATTCTTGATGAAAGCCCTGTTGTTGAAGAAAACATCAGCGGCAAAGAAGTTGAATTTGACGGTATGGAATGTAAAAATGTAGGCTTTGCATATGACAAAGAGCAAATTCTTGAAAATTTCAATATGGAAATTCCAAAAAACAAAATCATTGCTATAAACGGACCGAGCGGTTCGGGCAAATCGACTGCGCTTAAACTTATGATGCGTTTTTGGGATGTAAACAGCGGCGAAATTGATATGTCGGGTGAAAATATTAAAAATATTAAAACATCATCACTTCGTAACAATCAGAGCCTTGTAAGCCAAGAAACTCAATTGTTTAACGATACGATTGAAAATAACATTAAAATTGCAAATTACAACGCAACAAGAGAAGAAGTTGAAATTGCCGCAAAAAAAGCCTCAATTCACGATTTTATAATGACTTTGCCTAAGGGATACGACACAAATGTAGGCGAACTCGGTGATTTGCTTTCGGACGGTGAAAAACAGCGTATAGGTCTTGCAAGAGCGTTCCTTTGCAACTCTCCTATGATTATGCTTGATGAACCCACAAGCAATTTGGACAGCTTAAACGAGGGCAATATCTTAAAATCCATAAACGAAGCAAAGCACGGCAAAAGCATTGTTTTGGTTTCTCACAGAAAGTCAACAGCAAAAATCGCTGACGAAGCTTATACCGTTTACAGAGGCAGATTATCATGAAAAAAGACAGAATCACACGAGAAAAAGAAATGTTACCCGAAATGGTAAAAATTTATTGTCACGGTGTGCATAAATCAAAAAAAGGAACTCTTTGCAAGGAATGCCAAGAACTTACTGATTATGCGCTTTTCAGGCTTGATCATTGCCGCTGGGGAAACGATAAAAACTTCTGCTCGCAATGTCCCTGCCATTGCTACAAACCCGATATGCGTTCAAAAATAAAAGAGGTTATGCGCTATTCCGGGCCGAGAATTATGCTTTATCATCCGCTTGTGGGTACCATTCACGGCATTGAAACGATAAAAGGCGTTATCAAGGCAAAAAAGAAAAGCAAATAACACCAAAAAATATTGACTCTCATACAAACAAAGTCTTTGCCGAAAGGTAAAGGCTTTTTTCTTTCACGGTGAAAAGAAAAACAGCACCAATGCTCTATTAAGCATCGGTGCCGTTTTACAAGACT
>ERZ1034753.452-NODE-452-length-14655-cov-25.241986_pt1 | contig 14655 bp, 12 predicted proteins | sample MGYA00520702_ERZ1034753 | MGnify/ENA primary metagenome ERZ1034753 (study PRJEB33766, sample SAMN09781700) | gut metagenome | biome: gut microbiome | host: Homo sapiens | place: Madagascar | study: EMG produced TPA metagenomics assembly of the PRJNA485056 data...
TATTGGTTGTTTAAGTTTGCGCGGAGTGTGGTTGTGAAATCACGCTCCGCTTTTTATTATCACTCCATATTGAGACTGCCATTATACCTAAGTGATTTCTTATTCACCATTCATCATAATGGTTTCCGTCTCTAAGGATTATAACAGTTAACTCGCTCTAAATTGGACTTTGATTGAAAATCAAGAAGTTGGGCGTTTGCCTATATTATATAGGTAACAATATGGAAACGAGCGGACTTCTGCTCGTTTCTGTATTTTGCAATATGCAAAGAACGCCTCAATTCGGGGACAAAGATACGATATTTTTCTAAATATCCCATGACTATCTAGGAGAAATTTATGGAATTTAGAACTTTTGCGTAAAATTCTCTACCCGATAAGCTGGTTTCTTAGAAAATATTTGGAGAAGGCGAATTAAAGCCACATTTTTGTAGCTATAAATCCCACCACTCCTCTCAACGATGTGTACTAAGATGAGGCTTTACTTTTTATTTGGATATATGAGCTACGACAAACAACTGATATATATTGAACAATTACTCTTACTACAAAATAGGAGATTGATAATTGAAGATGTTGCATACGCTGAGTCACAACAAAATCTTTTATTGATTGAATATCAACGAATTAAGTATTACAAAGAATGTGACTGCTAACGATTAAGAAACGAGCTATATTCTTTTTCTTTCACAACTTTGCAATATACAAAGAACGCTTTGGTTACGAGTGCAAAGTTATATCTATTTTTTGAAAAACAACATATTCTGCTCTGATTTTATAAAATCTTAAGTTTTTCTCTCCATTCGAAGATCCAAAAAGAACAATAGGGTTAATATCGTTGTAAAAAAAATAACAATACTACAATGTCCGCTTTGTTCTCTTCGTAACTACATACTTTCAAATACGATATTAAATGTCGTTGAAATGTTAAAATTGCATTTTGCAGACAAGAAAAACGGCAAAATATTGTCCGTATTTCAAGAAAAATACTTAAATTTGCATCGGCTCTTTAGTCTGTATGTCTATTTGAGTATTTTTCAATACCGACAACCAGACAGCCAACGCCGAGCTGAAAGCTGAGAAGTCCAAACAACTTTCTTGGGTATAAGCGGGCAATGGGTGGGAAGAGAGTCAAGACATATAAAAGGCGTTTATCTGACGCTGTGTTTAAGACGAACTGAAATCTTGCAACCTCTCAGTATCTAAGTCTTGAATATGGTCAACGGTAGATGTCCCGGGTGTGATTATATCAATCTCGTGGAGACCTTGTAAGTTTAGATTGTACCTTGTTGGGCGCAATCAAAAGTTCTATCTAGTCTCTTCACGGAGTGATTTTCATATCGGCGTGGGCTCTGACGTTGTCTGTTCGACTTAGATAGGCAATGCAAGAGCCTCAGTTCGTGGAATGGACAACAGGACGATTCCACGCTTTTTTGTGCCTATTATTAACTGGGTTCTGCTTAGAATAAGTTAACACCGATATGAAAATCGATGAACGAACATCGCAAGATGTTTGCACCGAAGGAAGTGGTGAATTCCCTCCTTGCGCTGGACTTACCTCCAACGCCCTCCCCGAAGCTCAAAGTGCTTTTTCCGCAGAGAGTTCACAAACAGGGGTGTCCACCAGAAATGCGCCTATAGCATCTAAGCCTAAGATGCAAAAAGAGGACGATATTCCTCATTGGTATGCCTTACGTACCACTTATGGTAGAGAGAAAAAGGCATATGACTACATGACAGCCAAAGGCATCACGGCTTTCTATCCTACTACAAATGTAGTAAAACTTATAAAAGGTAAGCGCAAAGTTGTTACCGAGTCACTTTTACCAAACATATTCTTCGCCTACGGTACCGAAGAACAACTCAAATCTTTTGTTTACGACAACGTAAACCTCCCATTCCTCCGTTTTTATTATCGTTATATTCATGTTGGGCGTAAAATCGAGAAAACCCCGATGGTAGTTCCAAACTATCAGATGGAAAGTTTGAAGATAGTATGTGCAGCTGAAGTTGATGATATTATAGTTTCGATACGAGAAATACCAAAATTCGAGAAGGGGCAATTGGTACGTATTACCAAAGGAGCATTTGCTGGAGTTATAGGAACTGTGGCACGCTATAAAGGGCAACAGAGAGTAGCTGTAATAATGAATGGTTTGGTTACTGCTGTAACAGCCTATATTCCAACCCCTTATTTAGATTCAATTGTCTGATAATTTTGAAATATATAAATAAAACAATAAAATATGAGATGTAATAATTGTGGATGGCAAAATCCTGATGGAGTTGTTTGCTGTGAAAGATGTGGTTCAGCATTAAGTAGTCAAAATGATTTAGATGCAGATAAAACTATTCAACGAAATAATTATAATCAAGAAGCGTCTTCTTCACTTCGTTCTACATTAAGAGAAGCAGTAGCTTTTGATGGTAACCTTTCCTCTGAGAGTAATAACGGAAACACAGAAAATCAAAATGATGTTTGCCGTAATTGTGGTTACAGTTTGTCACCAGTAATGAACATTTGCCCACAGTGTGGAACTTCTCAAAATCAAGGACAACGTGAGAGAATGCAACAAGAAGTTAGTGACATTTATAAGAAATCGCAGACAGGAAATAAGCAGTGTCCGAAATGTGGAGCAGATGTGCAGCGACATGCGAAATACTGTCCTTCATGTGGTCAGCCACTAACTATGCGTGGTACTGTCAATGCTTGGGATAACCCACAAGGTAATGATTTCTGTTCTTTAAAGCCAATGCCTTGGTCTCGTGAAAACACGGAATATGCTCCTATTTCATATTCGGGGCAAAGAATCGTTTTGAATCGTGCGAACACAGACCCTAACAACCAATCTATAACGTCTCGTGAGCAAGCAGTGCTTACCAATGATGGGAAAGATTGGTATATCGAGGATTTGAGCGACCAGCACTCTACGATGATTCGTGTTTCCAGAAAGACTAAGTTGCAGTCTGGAGATGTTATTGCTTTAGGCAACCGTCTTTTCGAGTTCAGAGATTAGTTTGGAATTTTCACCTTATTATATATATGAGCAGTCATTACATACAATGTGAACGTTGTGAATTTTGTTCTGGTGACAGAATTGGCAATGATTATCTTGTGGAAAAAATGCTTGGTGCAGGAACTTTCGGCTGCGTGTATAAAGTAAATGGGAATGATGGAAAGGTATATGCCTTGAAACTCCTGAAGTTATGGGAGTCGCCATCCGCAGAACGAGAGGAACTGTTGAAACGTTTCGATATGGAGTATGAGACAGGTCATATTGAAAGTAACTATCTCGTACATTCTTACACCAAAGGACAAGTCGGCGGTAATCCTTACATTGTCATGGAGTATTGTCCTTATGGCGACCTGATGACGGCTGCCGAAAAAGGGAATGTCGATTTCGCAGCTGTAGGGCGTGATGTGCTTTATGGGCTTCGTGACTTGCATCAGCGGGGAAAGGTTCATCGTGACTTGAAACCTGAAAATGTTCTGATAAGAGAAGATGGAACGGCAATACTTACAGATTTCGGTATATCGGGCGACCAGAATAACCGACTTACTCAACGAGGAATATTTGGAATTCCACAACAACAGTTTGGTACTTTTCCTTATATGCCCCCTGAACAGATAAATCCAAGGAGAGGCAATGCCACGGTACTTCCGACTACAGACATATTTTCTTTCGGTGTGTTGATGTATCAACTTCTTACTTATGAGTTGCCATTCGGTGAATGTGCTACGGAAGCAGACTTGCCTGCCTATGTAGAACGAGGTCGTAAGGGGATGTGGAATCGAACACTTTTGCAACAAGTGCCAAATGGAACTCAATGGGAGAAAATGGTGGAAGGTTGTTTGATACCTAATTTCAAGGAAAGGCTTCAGAGCGTTGATGATGTTCTGGCGTTAATGCCGCAGTCTATTAAGGCAAAAGATTATCGACCAACTTTGAAAACTTCGTTTGAATCATGGAGCCAAGGTGACAGTGGCATTCAACTGCATATTATGCAAGGAGAAGAGTATGGCAAGATATATAAGCTAGATGATATGGTGAATGGTGTATGCCGTTTGCTGACGATGGGAAGAGAGGACGATGAAGTTGTCAATTCAATACCAATTAAAGACACCTTGAATGCTTATATCTCTCGTTGTCATTGTACTTTGGAACAAAATGCCGAGACAGGTCTGTGGATTATACGTGATGGTCAATGGCGCAATCGGCAATGGAAAAATAGTATGAATGGTACTTATGTCAATTCCACAGAGGTAGGTAGTCATGGCTTTGTGCTACAAGTGGGAGACATCATAACCATTGGTGATACCAAATTACGTGTGGAAGGTTATCCGAAAGCAAACTCTAGAAAGTATTCTTTTAAAAGCAAGTGGGACACTTAAAAACAATTTAAATATGACTCAACCAACTCAACGCTACAAGCGAACGCTCAAAGGCTCTATTGGAGCCGGTGTGCAGTCTGTGCTAGGCTCAGACCGTCGTTTTTATATCTTGGAGCACAAGATTTCTTCTAAGTATCACAAAACTGGTGAAAATCAGCAGATTATTGTTGACCAGATTGAACTTGGACGAGCTTCTACTTGCCAAGTCAGATTTGACGAATCGTTTCCAACGGTTTCTCGTCGTCATGCAGCTATTGTGCGTGATGGGGACAATTGGAAATTGGTTCAGTTGTCGCAGACCAATTCGACATTCCTTAATGGGCATCAAGTTCAGAAGGAATGGTATCTCCAGAATGGTGATGAAATCCAACTTTCTGTGAATGGTCCCAAGATGGGGTTCATTACTCCTTCTGGAAAGAAAGGTACGGTAGGTTCGCTTGGGCTTACACGAAGACTGTCTTTGTTTGGACAGCAAGCATTGAGACCTTATAAGTATGCAATCGCTGGTTTGTCTGCATGTTTGGTTCTAACTGTTGCAGGACTTGGAGGTTGGAACTGGAAGTTGCATGAAGACCTTCGTAATCAAAGCTTGTTGTTGGCAGAACAGATTATCAAGAATAAAGATAACAAAGAAGTTGTTGATTCTTTGGCAAAGAAGTTGGCTGCAGCAAATGATAAAATTGCATCAGCTGATGATAAAATCAAAAAGATTAAGAATACTCGTTCTAAGACAGTAGTTGTGAGAACACCTGTTGCATCGATATCTTCAAAAGCTGGTTCTGCTAGTGAGCAAAGTCACATTACGTCATGTTATCCTTATACTTATCTTGTGCAATGTAGTATTATTAAGGATGGTAAGGCTATTCCTGCATGGAGTGGAACAGGGTTCTTACTCAGCAATGGTTATTTTGTAACTGCACAGCATGTAGTACATTGGGATGATTTTACTTCGATTAAAGATAAGAATGGCAAAATAATAGGAATATCTCCTGATGGCACAGAAACAGCTATAAACGTTCTTTATTATTCTAGTCAGATAAAAATAGCTATGGATGCAGTGTCATCTACTGGGGATAAAATTCATATAGAGTACTCTTATCAGAATTGTCCTTTTAGGACAGGACATTCAAAAATGAATCAAGCGGCAGTAACCGATGAGGAAGGCCGTAGTTGGGTTGTACAGTGGCATGAGTACGGAGGTAATGCAGATTGGGCTTATGTAAAAGTAAATAAATCAGGTGGGCTTCCTTTTGATGCTGCATATTCTAAAAATATGCCACCTCAAACAAAGTTGACCATTCTAGGATTTCCTGCCAATATGGACAGAACCCAAAATGGAAAAGTTGCCCCTGATGTGTCTGAGGCAGTGACTTCAAGGCAAGGAGTAGAAGATAGCGGATGGATAAGAGCTTCGAATAGCTGCACTGATCATGGAAATTCTGGTGGACCTGTCTTTGCTTTGCGCAATGGAAAACCAATTGTTGTCGGAATACTGTCAGGTATAAATTATGGTTCAAACGCTGCTCATTGGAGAGGTCGAATTATTCCAATTGGTGCTGCATTTAATTAAATTATGAATAGAAATAGAATATGAAACAAGTAGTTTTTATTTTGTTATCATTTTTTGTGTTTGTAGCAAATGCGCAGGCACAACTTGTGGTACGTAAACCTGTGGCTGTACAGTGGACGGAAAATATAGTTTCGCCAGCACTGTTCCTATTTCGTCAGAGTTTTCAGGTTGCTGATAATAAAACTGGTGATTTATATGGTTTGAATAATCAAGATGAGTTTGGGGCGGAAGTCTCAATAGGCATAAAGGTCAAGGATGGTTTTGTACTTACAGACAAAGCAATGCGTCCATGGGCGTACAATCGCAAATTCGATGAATATAAAGAAAAATATAAGCCTGTTCCTTATCTTTCTCAATATTCAGAGATAGAAGCTGGTGTAAAGTATGATTCTCTTAACATAGTGCATCTGACGAGCGAGGAACAAAAGGTAGAAGAAGCCTATCTTATACATTCTGATTTTTTCAAAGGTAAAGGTTTGGCAATAGACTATGCAGAAGGTTCGAAAGATGGTTGGATTGTTTGGGTATGTGCCAACATGAATGCAAATCTTGATGAAAAACCGGAAGTATCAATCGTTTGCTATAACAAACCTGTAGATGTTGTCAAAGGTAAAAATATTGACGTTGAAATGCTCAAAAATACAAAAGTTTTGGGAGGTGCTTATGTCATTCCGTGTAAGGAGGATATAGGAACTATGGCGTTCAAACTTTGTGGCTTACTTATAGAGCAGGAAGGTAAATGGAGTATACGTTTTCCTTTTGTTGGAAAGGAGAAGCAGATGCAGGCTAAGAAGTCAGAGATGGTAAAGAACAAAAAAAATGTAGAGGCTGATACCTTGACTCCTGTTGAAGATGATGTCTATATGAAGAAAGGCAATAAGAAACAAAACAAGAAAAGCAAGAAATAATGGCAGAACATATTATTTTTCGTATGGCGGCATGGACGGATGCTGCAGGCAAGTACGCCCCGAATGCCCCTCTCGAAGGCAATGAGGACAACTATTATGTAGATGATGACCTAGGGGATAATACTCCTAGTCATTTGGTTGCCGATGAAGATATCTTGCTTTCAGATTGTGGTATGCTGATGGCTGTAGCCGATGGCATGGGTGGCATGAATGCAGGAGAGGTTGCCTCGCAAATAGCCCATGACACGGTGGCTGAGTTCTTTGCCCCAGGAAAGATAACGGCACAGTTGGCTGCAACCCATGAAAGCCGTAGTCGTTATTTGGAAGAGGTGGTTCGAGAGACAGATCGTCGTATCAAAGAGGATGCTCGGATCAATAGCGAACATGAAGGGATGGGTTCTACACTCATTATGGCATGGATTGTAAATGGCGAGTTGACATTGACTTGGATTGGTGATAGCCGTGCGTATCGTTTTAATCCAGTAACAGGTATCGAACCACTGTCAAGAGACCACTCTTATGTACAGGAACTAGCCAACAAAGGCATCATTACATACGAGCAAACTTTCGAGCATCCGCAAGGAAACATTGTTACTCGCAGTCTTGGCGATACGACTCAAAAGGCAAAGCCAGAGTCACGCTTGTTTAAAGTGTGCAATAATGATATCATCCTTCTTTGTAGCGATGGTTTGAGTGGCATGTTGCGTGACAAGAAAACGTATGATGAAAATGGACAACTTTACCCTGGTGATAATCTTGAAGACATTATTAGAAACCACCAAGAATCTCTTCGTGAATGTAGAGAGGCTCTGTGGATAGCGGCAGAGAAGGCTGATTGGTATGACAACGTAACTGTCATACTTTGTAAGATATGCTCTGGGGCAGGTGATTGTGTGGCTAAAGAGAGAACGAAGGGAATTGTAGGTTCAGCAAGTCCCCAAGAAAAACCACTCAATAAAACTTTTGATGGATTGACGATTCGAGTTTCACGAAAAAAAATAGTGTTGGCTTCCGTATTTTGTTTCTTATTGCTCTGTGGTGTGATTGCAGGATTGAACTTTCATGGAAAAGGGAAGAAAAATGTTGAAACTCCATCTAAGGTAGAGTCTGTAGATTCCACAAAAGTCAAGGAAAAAGTTGACACGGTGAATGTTGATTTTCCCAAAAAGAAGATTAAAGTTAAGAAGCTTCAGAAAGCAGAGAATAAAAGTCATAACGAAAAAAAACGACCAGTACAGTTGGAGAAGAAGCAACAAGACGGAAAGACAGACGCTAAGCAAGGAGAAAACAAACCTTCCAAAACGAGTAAGACGGGTGGCTTTAAGTTGGTTCCAATGGAAAATGGTCAAGACAAACTGACTCCTGTTCCTGCCAAAGGTAGCGATAAAGATGAAGTTACACCAGTGAAGAAAAAACAAGAACAAAGCAAGTAACTATGGTTGAGATACAACAAGGTGAAGAAATTAATGGTCGTTATGTGCTGAAAGAGTACAAGGGACGTGGTACGTTCGGGCAAGTATGGTTGGCCTATGACAAAGCCAAGGACGAAAATGTAGCCATTAAGTTTTATGTGGCTCTTGACCACAAAGGCCGTGAGGAGTTTATACAGGAATACCGTATAGCTGCTGATCTTGAACATCCGAATCTATTGGTGACAAAGGACTTTGGAGTGTGGCAAGATTATCCTTGGCTGACGATGAGGTTTTGTGACTCAGGTTCTGCTGGTGATATGGTTGGTACACTCAGACCGACATCGGAAGATGAACGTACAATATGGCGATTTATCCATGATGTGGCAGCAGGACTTGCCTATCTGCACCATGTCAAGCCTGAGCCTATAGTCCATCAAGACATCAAGCCGGACAATGTACTGATAGCTTCGGATGGAACTTTCCTCATAACAGACTTTGGCATCAGTAAGCGAATACGCAATACGATGAACAAGCAATCGACTCGGGCTTTGAAGGCTGGTGCACCAGCCTATATGGGGCCAGAGCGTTTTTCTGCCAATCCAGAACCCATTCTGGCAAGTGATGTATGGTCTCTTGGTGCATCTATCTATGAACTTGCAGAAGGGGAACTGCCCTTTTCTGGTATGGGTGGCGTGATGATGAACCAAGGGGCGGAGATTCCATTGCTTGGTGCTGGATGGTCTAAGAATCTCAATGACATCATGCGATGGTGTCTGGAAAAGGAAACTTGGGATAGAGCTAGGGCTGACCAAGTGGAAAAAATAGCCAAGGAAGTTATAGATTCACAAGGTGAGGTATGCGTTGAAGAACTCATCGCAAATATGAAAGGGAAAGCAACTTCCACAGTAAAAGGTGAAAAGAGTGATCCAAGGGCAACCAATCCTCATGTAAGTGGAGCTACTGGCAATACTCAGAGTGAAAGCAAGCAGGAAATAGATGAACATGTCAACTATTCAGAGCCTATTGCTTCAAAAACTTGGTGGAAAAAACCTTTAGTTGGGTTGACTGCTGTTGTAGTTCTTGCTTTGGCTGTATTCTTCGTATGGAATGGAACTCGTGAAGAACAACCAAAGGGGAATACTGTTAAGGTGGTAAAGGAAGTGACGCCTGCGAAATCGCCTGAGGCAACAAAAAAGAAGGTTGTGGTAACTAAAGAAGAGAAAAAAACAAGTTCTGCAATCGCAAAAGTAAAACCTAAGTCTGTAAGGGTAGTTGCACCAAAAGTTGAAACTCTGTCCAGTACTGCTAGACAAGGAACTCTTTCTCTAGGATATGCAACTTGGGAAGGAGCTATAAAGAGTGGAAAGCCTGATGGCAGGGGGACAATGAGGTTCTCTTCAAGTCATCGTATCGACTCTCGTGATCCTAAGGGGCGTATTGCTGAGGCTGGAGATAAAGTTGAAGGATCGTATGTCAATGGGCATCTGAGTTTTGGCAAATGGTATAAATCTGATGGAACTACAGAAACAATCATGTTAGGAGAATAAAATGATGAGACGATTACTATTGTTTATGACAATAAGTCTGTTCTGTTGTGCCGTGTCTTCGGCACAACAAACTGATTCCAAGCGTAAGTCCATGGAGGATGCTTTCATCGAACAGATGAAGATGGCTGCCAAGATGGATGTTTTGTCACGTATCAAGAATGATTCTACGGTGATGAGTCGTGTGGAAGGTGAAAATTATTATGTGCATCCTGGAGAGACTTACATCGTTGACGGTATTTCTACTGCTACGTATTATGAGCGTAAAGGCAAAAGTTTTATTCCTCTTTGTGATGCAAAATATCCTAAAGAGACAATTGTCAATCGGTTGCTCCTACCGAATAGGGAATTGCCTGATGGTAGCATCAAGTTGACTTTTCAAAAGTATCGTTATCAAAAGGATAGTGTAAACATTCAATTCAAGCAATTGATGACTTTTTGTAGAAACAAAGGCTATGAAATGTTTGTTGGCATAGAGGGTATGGGTAAGAAAGAGATGAAAGTTGATTTATTTCTTTTCAACAATGAAAACAAATGGCTTCATGTCCTAAATCTATCCTGGCCTATCAAGAAAGTTGCAGATAAAGGTCTTGTTGTTGAGGGGGTGGCATGGCTATTTATTCCAACATCAAATGTTCGGCAACTGATGGGAAAAGAACTGCCAAAGGATTTCATGGATAAATTGAAGAAGAAAATAAAGAAATAGCGATATGAGAAAATTGTTGTTAGTTTTTATGGGGGTACTCATGACTGTGAGTATTTTGGCGCAAGAAGTCTCATTCCATTTTACAGATGGCATCTATAATGCAGCATTGAAATCAAGAATGGAGCGTAATGCTTCCGCCTTACTGACTGAGATAAATCAGGCAGCGGAGCAGGGGCGTTCTTTACAATTAAATGGAAAGGTGGGAATGGAAGCTGCTGAACGCCTTGATATGTTGTGGGAAAATTTCGGTTTTGTATGTCAAAGCAACGCTAAAAGCATTTGCTATGGACTAACGAGTGGTTATCAAGCACGAGGTATTCAGGCGACGGTTACTCGACAACCTGATGATTGTACAGACCCGAAGACAAGAGAGTTGACCATTTCTTTTGATAAATCGGGAAATGTCACACGTGTTGGCTTTGCTCTCTTGAACAATCATCTTTCTGTTGCAAAGAGAGAGCAGGAAGTGTATGATGTGCGCCGAAAGAACGAAATCTTGAAGTTTGTCGAGGATTTTCGCAATTATTATAATGAGAAGGATTTGGAGTCTTTAAGAAAGATTTATAGTGATGATGCTCTCATCATAACAGGTAGGGTGGAAACTCGTAAAGAATCGGGTGACTTTAGTCAACAGATTAAAAAGAGAACAACCTATACTGTTCAAGATAAGGAAGGGTACTTGAATAATTTGGCTATGTTGTTTAGAAGCAATAAGTACATAGATGTTTCTTTTGATGAGATAATGATATCGCCTGCTAATTCGGAAGCAATGAGTAATTATTATGGTGTAAACCTTATTCAGCATTGGAAGAGTAAAAATAAAAGCGGAAAGGAATATGAAGATACAGGGTATCTGTTTCTGCTTTGGGATTTCAATGAAGACCCTCCAGTCATTCATGTCAGAGCTTGGCAACCTAAAGATACACCTGATGATGATTTCATAATGGTAGACGATTTTAGATAAACTGATTATAAACAAAAAATGAGTATTATGATTAAAGCGTTTTTAATGAAGACCTTGTCAATAGGTCTGTTAGCTGTAGGCTTCTCTAGCATGGAAGCAAATGCACAGCAAGCTGTTTTAGGAAGAGAATTGAAAATAGTCTCTTTTACTGAAGCTGACAAAAGTGATTTTGATGTCACCACACCGTCAAATTTCTCTGGAAAGTTGGCAAACTCAGCCTTGGTAAAAGTCTTTATGCCAGGAGAAGTGGAATCAACGGACCCAAGACCAACAAAGTCGATAGATAGAAAGTTGTCTCCTGGTGGAGGTGGGTATGCCAATTATATTTGGGTAGAGCAACATAGTAATAGCCTACGTATTGTTCCTAAAGGAAATTTATATCAGTCTCTGTTGATTAATTTCTCGGAATATGGAATTTCTAAATATACAGTTCGTAACAAGAAAGGTGGCTTGCAAGCAGGAAAAGTCTATCGTCTTGTACTTCGTGACCCTGCTCCTGTTCTTATAGATACACAATTGCCTGGTGCTTACGCCGTTATTAATGGAGATACGAAGAAGTACTATGCCGACAGCAATGGTAGAATAACGATAGAAAATGCTCCGTCTGGTGACCATGTAGCAACTATATATGCTGCTGATGGAAGTGTTCGTGGTACTATAGATATAAAGGATGATACAAAAATCTACACCCATGATAGTAGAGCAAAATACACTCTCAACTTAAAAACAAAGCCAGAGGGGGCACGATTGGTTATCAAAGATGGTGAAATGGAAATGGATTACCAACCTAATATGCAACTTGCAGAAAAGGCATACGAGGTGATTGCTTATTTCCCTGGAAATCCTGATGCTGTGAAGAATATGATAACACTGCATGGAAATACGACCAAAACTATCTTTAATACCAAGACCTATACTGTTACGCCAATGTACAATGGTAAGCAGGCCGGTACAAGTGCTTCTGTTTTTGAAAACAATAATATGCTAAAAAATACAGACGAGGGTGTAGTAGTAAGTGGAAACTCCTATGAAGTTACCCGACCTATAGGTCAAACTTTTAAGTATTATGCAACTTACTATGGACAAAAGTCAAGAACAAAATCTATCAAAGTAAGTGCTAATATGCCGTCAGATATACAGTTGGCAGTAGAGACACGCAAGGATTTCCAATGGCCTTGGGAAAGAGAGTATAGTCCTACTCCTGTTGATATCTCTGTTGGATATGTTCAGAAACAGATTGTTACTTCAGGAAATGGTGAGAAAGTAAAGGAGTCTCCTGCGTGGTTTGAAGGTGACAGCAAGTGGTTGCGTGGTTTCCAGATAGGTGTCGGTGTGCATCCTTGCTTTAAGTTTGGACTTGGATTCTACTCTGGTGTTTATTACGAAATGTATATATCTTCGAATGATGAATATGATTGGAGTAGCTTCCAAGAGCACAATATTTATATACCTGCTCATGCTTTGTTCCGATTCCCATTTGGAAACAAAGTGGCATTGTGGGTACATGGCGGTCTCGGATTCAATATTGGTATTGCAGCATCATATAAGGCTGATGATTCTGACTATAATGAGGACATAACAGATTATTATGGGGGACCAGTGTTCAACACTGATAGTTATGACATCTATGGTCCAAAACGTTTGAATATGACAGCAGAAATAGGACTCAATATGCGAATTAAAGGTTTTGCCTTAGGCGCAACTTATTCAAAGGGTATTACAAATAATGAATGTTACCAAGATGTTGGTGATGGATATAAGACACGAATGAACAAATGGGCTTTCAATGTTGCTTATACATTCTAAATCATTTATAAAAAATGCTCCACGTTTTTATGTGGAGCATTTTTTATGTTATGACAATTCAAGGAGAGAGGTTATTGTTGGGTCACTTTCTGTTTTCTAATATTCGTTTGATTCCCTTGGATTCTTCCCAAAGTTTATTAGCCATGTTATCCTTATAAGCAGCCATTTCAAGCATTTCATGGTGTCGACGGACGGAATCTTCATACACAGCGACACGATTTCTAACATTATTGATAGCATCATCATCATGTTGTACAGAGAAGTTCTTTTCTATATAATGAATATTCTGGTCGTCAGATGGAAGAACCATCTTCAAAGCACGATATTTCAAGTCTGCCTCCTCCCAATCTTGATGCTCTCGCCATTGGGTAAAATTGCCCCAAATGGAGAAGACAAGCAATAAAGCCAAGCCAACAATGAAAAGAAGAACATACTTAGAAGTTGGCTCAAAGCGATGGATAACAACCTTCTTTTGAGGTGTGTTGCTTATTGTGTGGAGTTCGTCTTGCATCGCTTTGAATGCTGTATCTTGCTCTTGCTTCAACTGTTTAATAGTATCAAGTAAGAGTTTACTGCGCTGTTCATCTTTGCTTGTTTCTTTCTTTGTAAGCTCGACGTAGACACATATTGCGTCTCTTAATCTTGCCAACTTTTCAATAGTTTCCTCTGCTTTTGCAGATATGGAAATGATGGCTTCTTCAAGTTTGCCTGTGTCAACACTTACAGAAGCAGGAATGGTTTTCTTCCCAGCATCCTTTGAGGAGATAGAAAGTTCATCGACTTTCTGCTCCAATCTTTCAACTGTGCCATAGATGGCTTCCAACATTTCTTCTTTCATAGTTCTTTTGTTGTTTGAATGGTTTGTAACTTGCATCAAAGGCTAAAGCCTCTTCTGCGTTTCTTCTTTTTCTTCTTGGCGGATTCATCCTCTGGGAATGGCTCATAAGTTTGGGCATTGGACGGAGCGAACAAGCCTATGGCAGAGATGCACTCCAAGGGTTTGAGGCATGTTCTGCCGTTGGTTGAGTTTGTTCACCTTGGTGGCAACTTGCTTGTTCTCACTGCTTGGATTCGGCTCTTGGCGATGGCTAACGTATCAGCGTTGTGTCCGCTGACCACCTCACCGTTCAAGGCGGACTCACGGATATACTCCGCCAACTTTCGGTTGGCTTTTCTCGCCCTCAGCCTCAATGCCTCGTAACTTGGCTTTGAGAACTTCACCGTGACAGATTTCGACAACTTGCGAACCCTGCTTGTGGCGATCTTCCGCCCTTTTTCCTGTTCTGTTCCTGTATGTTTGTCATTCTGTACACTGTTTACAGTTGGTACACTCACTTTCTGCGACCGTCGGG
>ERZ1034753.454-NODE-454-length-14625-cov-34.003775_pt1 | contig 14625 bp, 17 predicted proteins | sample MGYA00520702_ERZ1034753 | MGnify/ENA primary metagenome ERZ1034753 (study PRJEB33766, sample SAMN09781700) | gut metagenome | biome: gut microbiome | host: Homo sapiens | place: Madagascar | study: EMG produced TPA metagenomics assembly of the PRJNA485056 data...
AGAAGATGAGCAAGAGTCTCGGCAACTGCATCTATATGAGCGATGACGAGAAGACCGTCTGGAAGAAGGTGAAGAAGATGTCTAACGGTGAGCCACGCATGAGCATGGATGAGCCAGGACATCTGGAGGGCAATGCCGTATTCACCTATATGGAGGCATTCTCTACTCCAGAGGATTTTGCTGAGTTCTGGCCTGAGTTCAAGAGTCTTGACGAGTTGAAGGAGCAGTATGTAAAGGGTGGCATCGGTGATGGTACCTGCAAGAAGTTCCTGAACAGTGTGATTAACAAGATGCTTGATCCAATCCGTGCCCGCCGTCATGAATATGAGCAGGATATTCCTGAGGTATTCAATATCCTGAAGAAGGGTAGCGAGGATGCCCGCGAGTTTGCAGCCCAGACCATGGACGAGGTTCGCAAGGCTATGCGCATCGACTACTTCAGCGATGCTGCCTATATAGAGGAGCAGGCTGCGAAATATAGAGTATAGTGATTATTTATTAGTGATTAATGATAATCATTAAAGTACGTGAATAAACGAATATTACAATTAGCGGTACCGTCGATAATATCCAATATCACGGTACCGCTTTTGGGTTTGGTGGATGTTGCCATCGTGGGGCATATCGGTGATGCGGCTTATATCGGAGCCATCGCCGTGGGCTCTATGCTCTTCAATGTCATCTACTGGCTCTTCGGATTCCTGAGAATGGGAACCAGCGGAATGACCTCGCAGGCATTGGGCAGGAGAGACTTGCCTGAGGTGATGAGACTCCTGATTCGTTCCCTGAGCATCGGCGTGGGGATAGGACTTCTGTTCTTTATCCTTCAGAGATGGATTATCGGCTGCGGACTGTGGGCGATGTCGCCGGAAGCAGATGTGGTGGAACTGGCTCGCAGATACTGTTATGTCTGCATCTGGGGAGCTCCCGCCGTGCTCGGACTCTATGGATTTACCGGCTGGTTTATCGGTATGCAGAATACCCGTATCCCGATGGTCGTGTCGCTCATTCAGAATGTGGTGAACATCGTTGCCTCTCTGGTGCTTGTCTTCGGTTGCCGAATGACGGTGGAGGGCGTGGCACTCGGTACGGTCATCGCCCAATGGTGGGGATTTCTGATGGCTTGTGTGCTCTATCGCATTAACTATCAGCGGTTAAGCAAGTATGATTATCGCAAGGAACTCTTTGCTACAGAACCGCTGAAGCGATTCTTCTCGCTGAACCGGGATATCTTTCTCCGTACCTTATGTCTGGTGGCGGTGAACCTCTTCTTTACGGCAGCGGGATCCAGGGAAAGTACCTTGGTGCTGGCTGTCAACACGCTGCTGATGACGCTCTTCACCATCTTCTCCTATTTCATGGATGGCTTTGCGTATGCTGCCGAGGCATTGAGCGGCAAGTATTACGGTGCCGGAAACAGGGTGGCATTCCGGGAAGTGGTCAGGCGGTCGATGGGGTTCGGGGTGGTTGTAGCCATCGGTTTCACCTTATTATATATAATAGGTGGCGAGAACTTCCTGGCTTTGCTGACCAGCGACAAGCAGGTGATTGCTGCTTCGGGCGAATATCTTGGGTGGGCAGTACTCATTCCTTTGGCAGGCATGTCGGCGTTTGTCTTTGACGGCATCTTCATCGGCATCACCCAGTCGAAGTCTATGCTCTGTTCTACTGCCATTGCCTCAGCTTCGTTCTTCGGAATGTACTTCGGTCTGCATCCTCTGCTGGGCAATCATGCCCTGTGGCTCGCCTTTATTCTCTACCTCGTTTTGCGGGGCATCGTATTATTCGTCATTTACCGTAAGAAACTGCGGTAAATGGCGAATGATGTTTTTATAGGATATCATACTGGAAATAACGCACATCGTTCTCGAAAAATTGCACACTTGAAATATAGTGTGCGCATTTTTTAGAAAAACAACATTAATATAGTTTAAAACTTAGGCTTTTATTCTTTTTCTTAGCATAATTTTCGTAATTTCGCACAGCAAAACTAAAAATAGTACAGAGTAAAATGACAGCAGAAGAATATTATCAGCAAGGTAACGCCTGGCGGAAGAAAGGCGACTTTAAGCGTGCTCTTGACTCCTATATGGAGGCAATAGCGCTGGACCCGGAGAGTCCGGCTGTAGCGGCAAAGGAGATGCTGGATGATATCATGAACTTCTATTGCAAAGACTACTACAATCCATAACAACCGACATGTGGACAGCGGCAGTTTGATTACTCTATGAGTAAAGATAATTAGAAAAAGATTAGAATATGAGTAAGATTAAAGGGGCTATTGTAGTCGACACCGGGCGTTGCAAGGGATGCTCGCTCTGTGTGGAGGCTTGTCCTCATCATGTCATCGCATTGGCTGAGAAGAAGGTCAATGTGCATGGTTATCGCTATGTAGAGGCGGCAGTGCCTGAAGCTTGCGTTGGCTGTACATCGTGCGCCATCGTCTGCCCAGACGGCTGCATCACAGTTTATCGTAAAAAGGAGGATTAATCAATGGCAAATCAAGAAGTAACATTAATGAAAGGCAATGAGGCGATAGCTCATGCCTGCATCAGATGTGGTGCGGATGGCTTTTTCGGCTATCCTATCACTCCTCAAAGTGAGATTATAGAGACGCTGGCTCTGCTCAAACCTTGGGAAACATCAGGCATGGTGGTTCTGCAGGCTGAGAGTGAGGTGGCGGCTATCAATATGGTTTATGGTGGTGCCGGTGCCGGCAAGCGTGTGATTACCACTTCCTCAAGTCCGGGTGTGGCCTTGATGCAGGAGGGTATCTCTTACATGGCAGGCGCTGAGATTCCGGGTGTTATCGTCAACGTGCAGCGTGGAGGTCCGGGACTGGGTACCATCCAGCCTTCACAGAGTGATTATTTCCAGGCTACCCGTGGCGGTGGTAACGGTGACTATAATGTCATCGTGCTGGCTCCTGCTTCTGTTCAGGAGATGGCAGACTTTGTAGATCTTGCCTTCACTCTTGCCTTCAAGTACCGTAACCCGGCGATGATCCTGAGCGATGGCGTTATCGGACAGATGATGGAGAAGGTGGTGCTGCCACCTATGAAACCTCGCCGTACCGAGGAGGAGATTGCCAAGGAGTGTCCTTGGGCTACCATCGGTCGTCCTAAGAGTCGCCCTGTCAACATCATGACCTCTCTGGAACTCAAGCCAGAGGTGATGGAGCAGCGCAATATTGCCCTTCAGGAGAAATATCAGAAGATTCGTGAAACGGAGGTTCGATATGAAACCGAGCAGATGGAGGATGCTGACTATGTAATCGTAGCCTTCGGAAGTGCGGCACGCATCGCCGAGAAGAGTATCGAGAGTGCACGAGAGCAGGGCATCAAGGTAGGACTGTTCCGTCCTATCACCCTCTGGCCTTTCCCTGAAAAGGAAATCCATGAACTCGCCAAGACCAAGAAGGGTATTCTGGTTGCCGAGGTCAATGCGGGTCAGATGGTTCAGGATGTGCGCCTGGCTGTGAATGGACAGACTCCTGTTGAGCACTTTGGCCGTCTGGGCGGTATCGTACCGGAGCCAGAGGAAATCGTTGAAGCATTAAAGAAGTTAATAAAATGAATGATATAATTTCACCAGAGAATCTGGTATATAAGAAGCCTACGCTGATGAACGATACCCCGATGCACTATTGTCCGGGCTGTTCGCATGGCGTAGTTCATAAGCTCGTTGCCGAGGTCATCGAGGAGATGGGCATGGAGGATAAGACGGTGGGCGTTTGTCCGGTGGGCTGTGCCGTATTCGCTTACCGCTATTTGGATATCGACTGGCAGGAGGCTGCCCATGGCCGTGCACCTGCTGTGGCTACGGGTATCAAGCGTCTGTGGCCAGACCGTCTCGTCTTCACCTATCAGGGTGATGGCGACCTGGCGTGCATCGGTACCTGCGAGGCCATCCACGCCCTGAACCGTGGCGAGCACATTGCCATCATCTTCATCAACAATGCCATCTATGGTATGACCGGTGGTCAGATGGCTCCAACCACCCTGTTGGGGCAGAAAACCGCTACCTGTCCTTACGGACGAGAGGCAGATCTTCATGGTTATCCACTGAACATCACCGAACTTGCCAGTCATCTGCAGGGTACCTGCTATGTAACCCGCCAGAGTGTGGAGACCGTGGCAAGCATCAAGAAGGCAAAGAAGGCTATCCGCAAGGCGTTCGAGGCAAGCATGCAGGGCAAGGGCTCCAGCCTGGTAGAGATTGTTTCTACCTGCAACAGCGGTTGGAAACTCTCACCTGTTGAGGCTAACAAGTGGATGGAAGAGAACATGTTTAAGCAGTATCCTAAGGGCGACCTGAAGGATACAACAAATTTGTAAGAACAATGAAGACAGAAATCATTATATCCGGTTTTGGTGGTCAGGGTGTCCTTTCGATGGGAAAGATCCTGGCCTATTCAGGACTGATGGAAGACAAGGAGGTAACCTGGATGCCTGCTTACGGACCAGAGCAGCGTGGCGGTACAGCCAACGTGACGGTCATCGTGAGCGACAGCCGCATCTCTTCGCCTATCCTAAGCCATTATGATGTAGCCATCGTGCTCAACCAGCCATCGCTCGATAAGTTTGAGCCAAAGATTAAGCCAGGTGGTATCCTGATTTACGACGGTTATGGCGTGATGAATCCTCCACAGCGCAAGGACATTACCATCTATCGCATCGATGCGATGGACAAGGCTGCCGAGATGAAGAATTCAAAGGTGTTCAATATGATTGTATTGGGTGGACTGCTGAAGGTTTGCCCTGTGGTGAGCACCGACGGTTTGAACAAGGCACTCTTCAAGTCGTTGCCAGAGCGCCATCATAACCTGATTCCATTGAATATGCAGGCAGTGGAAGAGGGAATGAAAATTATCGAGAAAGTAGAACGATAAGTTTTAAAATAGTACGCTAAGTTAGAGACAATAGGTCGATAGCTTAGCGGACTGATATTAATTTTTTATAGATAAGCCGTATGACTAAAAAATCCAACTATCTATTGTCCCTTTTCGGGGCACTCTTACTAACCTCGTCCCTTCAGGCTCAGAATCTGTTGCCGAAACCACAGCAGGTTACGATGGGCAAGGGTGTATTCAACACCAGTGACGGTGTGAAAGTAGAAAACCAGGTAGGCGCTGATGCCGAGAATATCTATACCAAGACATGGAATGTCAAGGTGAATGATGCAGCCAAGCGAGTGGTGAAGTTTACTCCACTCGCCAATGCATCTTCGCCTGAGGCATACCGGCTTCATGTGGCATCTGATGCCATTGAAATCAGTGCCGCCAGCAGCGAGGGTTTCCTCCGTGCCTGGCAGACCATGGAGCAGCTTACTACCAAGAAGGGCATCGCATGCTGCGACATCGTGGATGCTCCTGCCTACAAGTGGCGTGGATTGATGCTCGATGTTTCCCGTCATTTCTTCCCTATTTCCTTCCTCAAGAAGCAGATTGATGTGATGTCGGAGTATAAGTTCAACCGTCTCCATATCCATCTGACTGATGCTGCAGGATGGCGCATTGAAATCAAGCGCTATCCTAGACTCAACAACTTTGCAGCCTGGCGTTCGGGTAAGTTGTGGAAAGACTGGAATGCCAGTGGCAACAAGTATCTGGAGCAGGGCAGCGAGGGTGCCGAGGGTGGTTACTATACCCAGGATGAACTCCGCGACCTTGTGAAATATGCTGCCGAGCGTGGCATCACCATCGTTCCGGAAATCGAAATGCCGGGTCATTCTGAGGAGGTGCTTACCGCATATCCAGAGTTATCCTGTACCCATGAGCCTTACAAGCAGGCTGATTTCTGTCCGGGCAACATCGGAACCTACGATTTCCTGGAGAATGTCTTGAAAGAGGTGATGGATATCTTCCCTTCTCATTACATCCATGTGGGTGGCGATGAGGCTGCGAAGAAGTCATGGGGAAGTTGTGCACTCTGCCAGAAGAAGATGAAGGAGCTGGGCATCGACAACGTGGATGGATTGCAGGCTCATCTCATTTCCCACATGGGCAAGTTCCTGAACGAGCATGGCAGACAGCTCGTGGGCTGGGACGAGGTGATAGCCGGAAATCTCTCCAAGAATACCACCGTGATGGTTTGGCGTGGTACTGAACTGGCACACGAGGCTATCAAGCATGGCTACGACGTGGTGATGTCGCCGGGAGCTTACTGCTACTTCGATATGTATCAGGATGCGCCGGGCACCCAGCCAGTGGCAAATGGCGGTTTCATTCCTACCGAGAAGGTGTATAGCTACGTGCCGGGAAGCGATCTTCCTGAGGCAGAGCGCAATATGATTACGGGTGTTCAGGCGAATCTCTGGACCGAGCATATTCCTACTCCAGAGTATGCCGAGTATATGCTTTATCCTCGTGCCTTGGCTCTGGCTGAGATAGGATGGAACGGAACCAAGACCAAGAACTATCCTGAGTTCAAGACCCGTGCCTTGGCTCAGGTGGAACATCTGAAGGCTGAAGGCGTAAATCCATTCGAGCTGAAGAAGGAGATTGGTGAGCGCAAGGAGAAGATGAAGCCGGTGCAGCATAAGGCTGTGGGTGCCAAGGTTACCTATAACCATGCTTACAACCGCTACTATCCGGCAGCTGGTGAACAGACGCTGGTGGATGGTAATATGGGCGGTTGGGCTCATGGCGATGGCCGCTGGCAGGGCTTTATCGGCAAGGATTGCTTCGATGTGACCATCGACCTCGGCAATTCTACCAAGATCAGCAGTGTAGGTACCGATTTCATGCAGAGCAGCGGTCCTGAGATTTTCTATCCATCTCAATATACGGTATCAGTTAGTGAGGATGGCAAGAACTTCACCCAGGTATTTGACAAGAAGTATGAGTCGAGCAAGGAGCCGATTCTGAATTTCAAGACGCTTACCTGGAAGGGCAGCAAGACAGCCCGCTACATCCGTGTTCAGGCAAAGCCAAGCAGCTTCGGCGGCTGGCTGTTTGTTGATGAGATTATCGTGAAATAATACGATTTCGTATATGAATTATGAGGGTGTGTCACAAGTCTAAATAATGGCAGCCGAGGACGGGCTGAAAGCCCAAAAGCTCCTAGCCCAGGGCAGCGCCCTGGGTAATGTTGGCAAAAAACAAGGTCGCCCTGAAAGGGCAAAAGCTTTGAAATTGAAAGCTTTTGCCCTTTCAGGGCGACTTTGTTGTATCTATTCTAAAACCCAGGGCGCTGCCCTGGGCTAGGAGCTTCAGCCCTTTCAGGGCGTATGGGATGTGGCTTATGACACAGCCCCATAATGTGTTTTGTATCATTTAAAATCCTGATATTGAATGGCTCTTTTGTGTCTTGAAATGAAGAAAGTTGTTCTTTTCTTTGGCATTTTCAATTCTTTTCTTTAATTTTGTGGCGTTAATTTAAAAGAAAGGAATAAGATGGAAACGATTAATATTCAGTTTCAAGTACCTTCTACAGGTCAATATACGCTTGACGAATTTGTCGCTAAGCTCAAAGACTATGCTGAAAAATTAGCCAGTTCTATCTCCAAATCAGGAAACAGTTACCAGGAAAGATTCATGAGCCAGGCAGAGCAGGAAGCCTATGTGGCAGAAAGCCTCAACCGTGCTCTTGATGAAATGGAAGCTCATAAGAAGAATGGGACTAAGCCGATGGATGCTCGTGATTTGTTGAGAAGACTTCGGGAAGAGGAGGCGTAGTATGAAGGTTAAGATTTATACAGAAAAAGAATTTGAGCGACAACTTAGAAAGCTTTCCAAGAAATATCGTTCAATGCTTGATGATTACGATGCTTTTCTTACAGGCTTAGAACAGGATCCTTTTCAAGGTACTAGTCTTGGCAAAGGTGTCAGAAAGGTAAGAATGGCAATAGCTAGTAAGGGTAAAGGTAAGAGTGGTGGTGCAAGGGTCATCACTTATAATCTTTATCAGGAAGGAGATTCCATTATCATTGATTTGTTGACAATCTATGATAAAGGAGAAATCTCTAATATCTCTGATGAGTTTATCAGTTTTTTGCTTGATAAACGTAAAAATGGATAATACGCAGAATTTGTAGATTGTGTGATTTCGGAACTTCATAGTATTTCATAACGTAGATAGCCTTTTAGTATTTCTGATATTGAATGGCTTTTTTGTGTCTTGAAGCGAAGAAAGTTGTTCTTTGCTTTGGCATTTCCAACGAAGGAGGTGGATGCCTATTACAAATGGGTGGATAGCTTCATTATAGTATCTACTATATCTGTTAATTTCCTATATATTTAATGGATATCAGACTCTTCCGCTGCAGATGCTTTGTCCTCCTTGGGTTGGGGCTTGGGTACGAAGCCCAGAATAGCTACCATACAACTCATCAATGGACTGATGATGTTGAAGAAGCAGAATGGGAGATACACCAGTGTCGGGATGCCGAGAACCGTACTCTGCGTCATACCGCAGGCTGTCCATGGAACCAGTACGCTCGTTACGGTAGCACTATCCTCTGTACTTCGGCTCAAGAGTTCCGGACGGTAGCCTCGTTCTGCATATTCATCCTTGTAGATAGATGCATTCATGATGATGCTCAGAAACTGGTCGCCCATAACGAGATTGAGCAATACACCCGATGTCACGGTACTGCAGACAAGTGATATGGTGCTGTGGATGCTTTTCAGAAGCACGTGGGTGATAGCGTGAAGCATGCCGCTGGCTACCATACATGAACCGAAACACATGGCACAGAGAATGAGCCAGATGGTGTTGAGCATGCCTGCCATGCCGCGGGTTGCCACAAGTTCATTGATGTTCTCCATGCCGCAATCTACCTGAGTGTGGGTATAGCAGGTAGTCATGATTCCCTCAAAGAGGCTCTTGGCAGTGATGTTGTCTTCGCCAGCAATCTTTACCAGTACTTCCGGCTGGAGGATGAGGGCACAGATACATGCAGAAAGAGCTGAAAGAAGAAGCGTGATGAGAGAGGGGGTCTTGCGGTAGATGAGCCATCCTGTAAAAGCCGGAACGAGCATCGTAAGTAGGGAGATATTGAAACCATGACTCAGACCGGTAAGATACTGGCTGATATCCACAGGTTTGGAATCATAGCAGAGTCCGATGATGAGATAGAGCACCAGCGAGAGCAGGATGCTTGGTATGGTGGTGTAGAGCATATAGCGGATATGCGAGAAGAGATCGGCACCGGCTATGCTTGAAGCCAGGACGGTGGTATCGCTCATAGGTGAGAGCTTATCACCGAAATAGGCTCCCGAGATGATGGCTCCAGCGGTGTAGGGGGCTGGTATTCCCAAGGCATCACCGATTCCCATCAGAGCAATACCGATGGTGGCAATGGTGGTCCATGAGGTTCCCGTCATCACGGAAATGATGCTGGAGATGATGCAGGCGCAGGGTAAGAAAAAGGTCGGCGACATGATCTGTACACCATAATATATTAATGTGGGAACCACGCCACTGATCATCCAGGTAGCTGACATCATTCCGATGAGCAGCAGGATCAGAATAGATACTCCGGCATCGCCCACGGTCTTTTTGATCATCTCCTCAAAGATATTCCATTTCATATTGTAGATTCCCATGCCGAGTGCAACGCATACTGCTGTGGCTATCATGAGGGCCACCTGAGAGGCACCCGCCAGGGCATCATCAGGGAAGAGTTTTACAACCATGACGATGAGGGTGATAAGTACTGCCAGCGGTATGACAGAAATGAAGGGATGTGGTTCCACTGGCTGCTGAGGTGGGCAGGATACCTGCTCCTCAGCAACTTGAGTTTTTTGTTTATTTTCTTTTTGTTCCATTTGTTAATACTCTCTTATACATTTCACAAAGACACAATTCGTCATCTGACGATGCCAGGATGATTTCACCGCATGTCGGATTTTGTTAAGTTTCATATATATATATTGTACTTATTGTGCAAAAATAATAAATATTTTCAGATTTCGCAAGATAAAGTACAATATAGCATTCTTATTTATAATATATTATACTTTTATTGAACTTTTCTTTGAGTTTTGTCATATTTTCATTAACTTTGCCAGCAAAACTATCATTAAGAGTTACCCTTTAAAATAAACGTATTATGCAGATATTATTGGCAAATGCCAAAATCATGTTTGATAAAGCAGATAGGGCAGCTGTTTCAAAGCCACTTTTCCAGTCTGTGGCAGAAATGTTGGCTGCAGAAATGGCTAAGCTGGACGTAGAGGAATTGGCTAGGCAACTTGATTGCAGCCACAAGATAGCTTTGGAAAACTGGAAACGCTATCGTAATTTTATGGCTGCAGAGAAGATGCCTGCCATACTTTCCTACAATGGACAGGCGTATAAGCATCTACGCGCCAACACTTTGGGAGAAGAATCCTTGCAGTATGCCCAGAAACATCTCTGGATTACCTGCTTTCTCTATGGATTGCTTCGGCCGATGGATGGCATCGTGCCTTATCGTATGGAGCATTGCGTGACGCTTGAAGCTACAAACGACAAGCCAATCAATCAATTTTGGAAAGATAAACTGACCGATGTTCTTATCCACAGTGTGAAAGCTGACGATGGCATACTTATCCATCTCTCTACGGCAGAATATGAACATCTGTTTGATTGGAAGAGAATTTGCAGGGAAGTGAAAGTCATCCAGCCCCTCTTTTATGTTCGCCAGAAGGATGGTAGGCTGAAAATGCAGGCTGTGTGGGCTAAATCCTGCCGTGGAGCTATGGTAAGATATATTCTAAGCAACCAACTTGCTACTCCAGAAGAATTGGCAGCCTTCAGTTACGAAGGTTTTGAATACACACCAGAATTAGGAGAAGTGGCTTTTCCGCATTTCGTTCGTAATATAACAAAATAGTACTTTTTTACTTTTCCTACATCAAAGATGATATTCTTGTTTCTACTCATTGCAGTCTATATCTTATGTTCTAACTTTTTACATAGTTCTGTGTAATGGCTCCGACAGGGCACATCTTCACACAAGCATGGCAGGAAGTACATTTTCCCTTGCTTCCTTCTGGATGCAGGGTTATCATCGTGGTATTTCGGCAAGCACCACGGAGGCAGTGCTGATGGATGTAGAAGATATGCTGGATCAACAACTTGAGCCGCACAGCCGCCTCTTTGGAGCTGAAGGAGATAGCCCATGACGAGACTGCTCCCATCCGCTCTGTGGGTCAGCACAGCCATAAGGTTTGGGTGAGGAGAAAAAAATAAGATAAAGTATGATTTCTCATCATTTTCTTTGGCATTTCCAATTCTTTTCGCTAATTTTGTGGCGTTAATTTAAAAGAAAGGAATAAGATGGAAACGATTAATATTCAGTTTCAAGTACCTTCTACAGGTCAATATACGCTTGACGAATTTGTCGCTAAGCTCAAAGACTATGCTGAAAAATTAGCCAGTTCTATCTCCAAATCAGGAAACAGTTACCAGGAAAGATTCATGAGCCAGGCAGAGCAGGAAGCCTATGTGGCAGAAAGCCTCAACCGTGCTCTTGATGAAATGGAAGCTCATAAGAAGAATGGGACTAAGCCGATGAGTTTTGATGATTTTATGGCTAAACTTGATGAGGAGGATTAGTTATGGAAGTTGAAATACGTGTTGGGAGTGAGTTCTTAATACAGTTTAAGCGTCTTTCTAAAAAATATCGTTCTTTAAAAAGCGATATTAAAGATTTGAAAGACTCTCTTGTAATTAATCCTTTTCAAGGTACTAGTCTTGGCAAAGGTGTCAGAAAGGTAAGAATGGCAATAGCTAGTAAGGGTAAAGGTAAGAGTGGTGGTGCAAGGGTCATCACTTATAATCTTTATCAGGAAGGAGATTCCATTATCATTGATTTGTTGACAATCTATGATAAAGGAGAAATCTCTAATATCTCTGATGAGTTTATCAGTTTTTTGCTTGATAAACGTGAAAATGGATAATACGCAGAAAAGGAATCTGGAAAAAAGAATATGGCAGCAACTGTTTTTAATCAAGCACAGCCTTATCTACTTCAGGAAACGTAGCAAAAAGTTTGCTCCTTACCTCATTGTGGAATGACGGATTCTCTTCGGGTCTGTCGGGACAAGGTGGCGCAGATAGTCGTAGTGCTGCTTATACTCGGCCAAGACACCTGTCTTTTGATATTTTTTCTTCGTTGCATAGGTCGTGTTGCCCCTGATTTGCAACAAACTTTAACGCTGTTGCCGCTGATTTGCGACAAAAAAGTAGTATCTTTGCCCCTGATTTGAAACAAATGCGTATGTTTAGACGAAATATCATCAGTAAACTGGAGGCTTGGAAGCAAGACAAAAAGCATAAGCCTCTTATCCTGAGAGGAGCTCGACAGGTTGGCAAGACAACTGTGGTCAATGAGTTTGGCTCTCAGTTTGATAATTATCTATATTTCAATCTGGAAAGAAATGAAAATGCCAAGTTGCTTGAAATGGAGATTCCTTTAGACGACCTGGTGAATATGCTGTATGCCAGTGTCGGTAAGGTTAAGAAAGAAGGAACTACACTTGTTTTTATCGACGAGATACAGAATTCTCCTAAAACCATAGCACTTCTCAGGTATTTCTATGAACAGAGACCAGATTTGTATGTTATTGCAGCTGGCAGTCTGTTGGAGAATCTTGTGGATGTTAAAGTCAGTTTTCCTGTAGGAAGAGTACAATATCTGGCTTTGCGACCTTGTTCGTTTTCGGAATTCCTGGGAGCTATCGGTAAGAATAATCTGCTTGCCGTACTCTCGCAGAAGGCAGAATATACGGTTGCCTTCCATGAACAGTTGATGCATCTTTTCAATCAATATACCATTGTGGGAGGTATGCCTGAAGCTGTGCAGCAGTATGCTGAAACCCAAGATGTCATTGGTATCGAAGATGTTTATGAAACTCTGGTGCAAGCCTATAAGGATGATTCTGAGAAATACGTCAGAGGCAATAAGTTGACAGACGTGGTGAGATTCATCCTCTCCTATGGTTGGGCTTTTTCGGGTGAGACCATTACGTTAGGTAACTTTGCCAATTCTGGCTATAAGTCAAGAGAGGTGGGCGAGGCATTTAGATTGTTGGAGAAGGCTATGCTTCTGGAGCTGGTTTACCCTGTATCTTCTACCCGGTTGCCGATTATTCCTGAGACCAAACGAATGCCAAAACTCATCTGGTTTGATACGGGATTAGTGAACTATCAGGCGGGGATCAGAAAGGAAATCATTGGCTCTACCGATATGGTGGACAGTTGGCGTGGGCATATTGCAGAACAAATTACGGCTCAGGAGTTATTGGCTTTGGAAGATAGGGTGGGACAACATCGCTCGTTTTGGGCAAAGCCGAATAACGGTGCAGAGGTTGATTTCATTTTTGCTCATAACTCCAAGCTTTATCCGATAGAGGTAAAGAGCGGAACGAATGCCCATCTCCGTTCACTTCAGGTGTTTATGGATAGTTCTGATGTAAACATAGCCATCCGTATCTGGTCAAAGCCTTATTCTGTAGATAAGGTCAAGACCATTCATGGCAAGGAGTTTACGTTGATTAATCTCCCTTTCTATCTGATAGGTAATTTGCGGAGCATATTGGATGCTGTTGTAGAAGAATAAAAAAGAATATAATGCATCATGCAAAATATATAATAAGGTGGACAATGCTTTTTTGAAATAGCAATGTCCACCTTATTATATATATACTTCTAATCTGCTTTATTCTGCCAATCGGATGCTCATCGGGCTTACGGTGATGAGGCGTTTCTTGTAGAGGTCGCCTATGGCACGCTTGTACACCTTCTTGCTCACGTGGAAACGCTCGTAGATGTCGTCGGCCTCGCTCTTGTCGCCAAGGTTGCACTCGCCGTCGTTGTCCAGAAGATACTGGTAGAGGGTTTCGGCGAAGTCGGCAGTCTGCTGGATGCCGGTCTTCTGCAGGGTGACGTCTATCTTTCCGTCAGGACGAACTCTTCCGATGTATCCCTTCATCTTGTCACCCGTGTGGATGTACTGGAAGATCTGGTCCTGATAGAGGAGACCCGGATACTGGTTGTCGATGATAACCTTGAAGCCGAGGTCGGTCTTCTGCCAGATGAGGAGATCCACCTCATCGCCATGCTTGTAGTGAGGATGGTCTTCGTTGAGATAACGCTCTATCTTGGCAGAGGCAACGATGCGGTAGCTCTCCTCGTCGATGTGGATATGCACGATGTAGGAGTTGCCAAGCACCATGCGCTTCTTCTGCTCGCGGAATGGGCAGAAGATGTCCTTCATCAGTCCCCAGCCCAGGAAGGCTCCGTATTCGTTGACCCATTTCACTTCGAGATAGGCGAAATCGCCCACCTTTGCCAAAGGGGTTTCGGTGGTTGCGATGAGGCGCTCTTCCTGGTCGAGATAGATGAAGACATCCAGCTCGTCGCCGATGCCTGCGTCTTCAGGAACGTAGCGGGATGGAAGGAGGATTTCTCCCTCGTCACCACCATCGAGATACAGACCGAAATCTACTTTCTTTACGATGCGAAGGCGATTGAAATCGCCGAGTTTTATTTTCTTTGCCATATCATATTATTTTCGAGAATATAAAATGCTTTTGCCCTTACAGGGCGACAGTTTTGCGTCCGTAATTACCCAGGGTGTTGCCCTGGGCTAGGAGCTTCTGCCCTTTACCTTTCCCTTCGGCCGGTGACCGTT
>ERZ1034753.457-NODE-457-length-14584-cov-4.231399_pt1 | contig 14584 bp, 9 predicted proteins | sample MGYA00520702_ERZ1034753 | MGnify/ENA primary metagenome ERZ1034753 (study PRJEB33766, sample SAMN09781700) | gut metagenome | biome: gut microbiome | host: Homo sapiens | place: Madagascar | study: EMG produced TPA metagenomics assembly of the PRJNA485056 data set...
GTGGTAAAGCAACGCTATTTAATGCATTGACCGGTTCCAACCAGTTCGTAGGTAACTGGCCGGGCGTTACGGTAGAGAAAAAAGAAGGTAAGCTCAAGGGCAACAAGAGCGTAACAATCATGGACCTTCCGGGTATTTACTCACTTTCACCGTATACTCTTGAAGAAGTTGTAGCAAGAACATATCTTATAACAGAAAGACCGGATGCAATCCTTAATATCGTAGACGGAACCAACCTTGAGAGAAACCTTTATCTTACAACACAGATTCTTGAACTTGGAATCCCGGTTGTTGTTGCGGTAAACATGGCGGATCTTCTTGAGAAGACAGGAGAGAAAGTTAATCTTGACAAACTCAGTGAGAAGCTCGGATGCCCGGTGGTATCGATTTCCGCTCTTAAAGGAACAGGAATTAAAAAAGCAGCTGAGAAGGCAGTGGAACTTGCAGAAGCTAAGCAGTCTGTAAGCGTTGTACATGAGTTTGCAGCAAGCGTTGAATCAGCTATCAGCTCTGTAGAGGATAAGCTTGGTTCCGGCGTGAGCGAAGAACAGAAGAGATTTTTCGCAATCAAGGTTCTTGAGAAAGATGACAAGATCAAAGAACAGTTAAGCAGTGTGCCGGATGTTACGGCAGAGATTAAGGCACTTGAAGACGAGTTCGATGATGATACCGAAAGTATTATCACCAACGAAAGATATACATACATTTCATCGATTATCGATGAATGCTGTACAAGAAAGAAAGGAGCTAAGAAGCTTTCAGTCTCAGATAAGATTGATAAGGTTGTTACAAACCGTTTCGCGGCTCTTCCGATTTTCATTGCCATAATGTTCTTGGTATATTATATATCAATGGTAACAGTTGGTTCGGCAGCAACCGATTGGGCTAACGATGGACTTTTCGGCGACGGATGGCATTTATTCGGAATCGGAAGCAAGAGTTATGAAGAAGCAGCAGAAGCATACGGCGATTCAGATTTGATTATCGATGCGTTCACATCAAAATACGGTAATGACGACATAGCGGCAGCACTTGATGCTGAGTCCGATGATTACACAGAAGAAGGTGCCAAGGCAGCACTTGAACAGCTCGTTGCGGCTACTCCTGATGATGCAAAAGTAACATACGAAGTTCAGGACGAAGAGACACTTGAGATTACGGATACTCCGGAAGTTGGCAAGAGTGATCTTGAAACAGCGGTTGCAGCTTACTTAAGCACAGATCCTGATTCCGATTATGCCAAGGAAAATTACGGCGCTCCTGATACCGCTGAATACGGCGTATGGGTTCCGGGTATTCCGGTACTTGTTGAGAAACTTCTTGATGCAGCTAACTGCGTTGACTGGCTGCGCGGACTTATCCTTGATGGTATTGTAGCCGGTGTCGGTGCAGTACTCGGTTTCGTACCTCAGATGCTCGTACTCTTCTTATTGCTTGCATTCCTTGAGGCATGCGGATATATGGCACGTATCGCTTTCGTACTTGACCGTATCTTCAGAAGATTCGGACTTTCAGGTAAATCATTCATTCCGATCCTTATCGGTACAGGTTGTGGTATCCCCGGTATCATGGCTTCAAGAACGATCGAGAATGAGCGTGACCGTCGTATGACAATTATGACAACAACATTTATTCCATGTGGTGCAAAGCAGCCGTTTATCGCTATGATTGCAGGCGCAATCTTCGGCGGTTCACCGCTTATAGCAACAGGTGCTTACTTCATGGGTATGGCAGCAATTATCATTTCAGGTATTATGCTCAAGAAGACAAAGATGTTCTCAGGCGAGCCTGCTCCTTTCGTAATGGAGCTTCCTGCTTACCATTGGCCGACAGTCGGTAATCTTCTCCGTTCAATGTGGGAGCGTGGATGGTCATTCATCAAGAAGGCCGGAACAATCATTCTTCTTTCAACAATCCTCGTATGGTTTACATCATACTTCGGATGGGTTGACGGTTCATTCGGAATGCTTGCCGAGGAACAGATGGAATACAGTATCCTTGCTCATATAGGCAAAGGAATCTGCTGGATATTTAAACCTCTCGGATGGGGTAACTGGCAGGCAACGGTTGCATCTGTTACAGGACTTGTAGCCAAGGAAAACATCGTAGCAACAATGGGTATTCTCTACGGAACAGGAGATGTTTCGGTATATGCCTCACTTGCAAGCGCATTTTCAACAGTTGCCGGAATGTCATTCCTCGTATTCAACCTTCTCTGTGCTCCTTGCTTCGCAGCAATCGGTGCTATTAAGAGAGAGATGAACAGCCCTAAGTGGACATGGTTCGCAATCGGATATCAGTGTGGATTTGCTTATGTAATCGCACTTATGATCAACCAGTTCGGTAACCTCTTTAAGGGTAACGGAAATGTATTCGGAGTGATAGTTGCGGTTCTTATACTTGCATACATTATCTACATGCTTTTCAGACCATATAAGGAAAGCGATAAGTTAAACATTAAAGTAAAGACATCAAAGAAAGCCGAGGCTTAATTGATAGATAAAGGGAACCGGTTTGCACGGTTCCCTTTTTAAATATAACATCGGAAAGGAGATATGCAATATGGAACAGTTGGAAAAAGACTTAATCGTCAGGAAATTAAAAGAACACGGATGCAGGATTACCAGGCAGAGAATGTTGATTCTTGACATAATTCTTGAAGGTGATTTTTCCTGCTGCAAGGAAATTTATTACAGGGCTATGGAACAGGACAGTAAGATAGGCACGGCCACTGTATATCGCATGATTAACACGCTTGAAGAAATCGGTGTGATCAGCAGGAAAAATATGTATAAGGTTGCGGTTTCTTAACGGATTACAGAGAGGAATAGGAAAATGTTTTTGGAAATAAGAGATTTGAAAAAGAGCTATGGTGAGGGCGATAACAGAGTTGATGTCCTGAAGGGAATTAATTTTGAAGTAGGAAAAGGAGAGATATGCGTACTTTTAGGACCTTCCGGTTCAGGCAAATCAACGTTACTTAATATAATCGGCGGTATTGACAATGCCGACGGCGGATATGTGGCAATTGATGGAGAGAAAACGGCAAATATGAATGAGAAGGTGCTCACGGCATACAGAAGGAAGCACCTCGGATATGTTTTTCAGATGTACAATCTTATACCAAATCTTAATGTGAAAGAAAATATTGAGGTCGGCGCTTATCTTAGCGACAGACCGCTTGATATAGATGATTTATTACATACTCTCGGATTATATGAGCACAGGCATAAACTTCCGGGACAGCTTTCCGGCGGACAGCAGCAGAGAACATCAATCGGACGTGCGATTGTCAAGAATCCGGATATACTTCTTTGCGACGAACCTACCGGAGCACTTGATTACAGTACTTCTAAAGAAATACTTAAACTTATCGAGGATGTCAATCACAAATACGGTAACACCGTCATAATGGTAACACACAATGACGCCATCAAAAATATGGCGGACCGTGTAATTAAGCTCCGTGACGGCGCTATCCGTAAAGATTACCGCAACGAGACCAAAATTCCGGCACAGGATCTTGACTGGTAAAGGCGGTGCGATATGAAGAATCCTTTAAGAAAAAGAATTAAGAGAGAAATCTTCGGGGAAATAGGCAAATATATTGCGATATTTCTTTTCATGCTTTTGTCGATCGGATTTATATCGGGATTTCTGGTTGCGGCATCAAGCATGAAAACAGCCTACGATAACAGTTTTGAAAAGTATAATATAGAAAATGGTAATTTTACACTTGCAATGAAAGCGGATGATGCGCTCATATCCGACATAGAAAAGGAAGATGTGAAATTATATGAACTTTTCTATAAAGAAGAGAATGCAATCGTAGGCAAAGACGATAATGAAGCAACCATCAGAATATATAAGGACAGAAAAGATATCGACCTCATCTGTGTCATGGACGGTGAGATGCCGCAGAATGATGATGAGATAGCACTGGACAGAATGTTTGCCGACAATAACGGAATAAGTACAGGAGATGAGATTACGGTCGGTGATATTAAACTGAAAGTCAGCGGACTTGTGGCATTTTCTGATTACAGTGCGCTTTTCTCAAACAATAATGATATTATGTTTGATGCGGTCAAGTTTTCTGTGGCAATAGTAACAGATTCACGATTCGATAAATTAAGCGATGACCATGAGACATTCTGTTACGGATGGAAATATAATAACGAGCCGTCGGATGATAAAGAAGAGAAAAATATGTCCGATGATTTTATGAAGGCACTTGCATCAAAGGCTTTGCTTACAAATTATATTCCAAGATATCAGAATCAGGCAATTAATTTCACCGGAGATGATATAGGCAGTGACAGTTCACTTATGATTGCTTTGCTATATATTATAATTGCAATTATGGCATTTGTGTTTGCTGTCACGATAAATCACACGATAGACAGAGAGGCATCGGTCATCGGAACATTGAGGGCTTCCGGGTATACCAAGGGTGAACTTGTAAGACATTATCTGGCGCCTCCGATGATCGTGTCGTTGGTGGCAGCGGTTGCCGGTAATATAATCGGTTATACAATATTCAAAAACATTGCGGCAGGTATGTATTACGGAAGTTACAGTCTTCCTACATATGTGACCATATGGAATGCAAAGGCTTTTATACTGACAACGGTTGTTCCGCTTATCATCATGCTTATAATCAATATTATATCCCTTAACAGCAAGTTTAAGATATCACCGCTTAAGTTTATCAGGCATGATATCAGCAGGCATAAGAGAAAGAAAGCTGTAAAACTTCCGCATTTCAAATTTTTTACCCGGTTCAGGATCAGGGTGATATTTCAGAATATACCGAATTTTATTGTCCTGTTTGTCGGAATGTTGTTTACATGTGTATTGCTTCTGTTCGGTATGATGATGCTTCCGCTTCTTGAACACCAGAAGAAAGAAACATTGTCAAATATGATATCGAATTATCAGTATATACTTAAGGCCCCGGCTGATACCGATACGGCGGATGCAGAAAAATACAGTGCCGGCTCATATAAGTACGATGGCGACGAACTTACGGTGTACGGTATAGCTGAGAACAGCATTTATTATAAAGAAGGTGCGGTCAAAGACGGAGTTGCGATTTCCGACTGCATGGCGGACAAATACCGGCTTGAGGTTGGTGATAAGATTAAACTGAGCGAAGAATATGCGGATGGAGAATATGAATTTACCGTGGACAAAATAGTTAAATATCCTGCATCAATTGCTGTATTTATGGAACAGGATAAGTTTAATGAAGTATTTGGTAAGGATGCGGATTATTATATCGGCTATTTCAGCAATACCGGAATAAAAGACATAGATGACAAATACATCGCTTCATGCATTACAGAGGAAGATCTGACCAAGGTTACCAGACAGCTTGAGGTATCGATGGGCAATATGTTCTATCTTTTCTATATGTTTGCTGTAATAATGGCGGCACTTCTCATATATCTTCTTACGAAGCTTGTACTTGAGAAAAATGCCAACTCGATATCAATGGTTAAAATTCTGGGGTATGAAAACAGTGAAATTGCAAGACTTTATCTGTTTGCAACTTCATGGGTCGTAGCCATATCTACTGTCATAAGCATTGCGGCATCGACTTTCATAATAAAGGTTATCTACAGACCGATGATGTCATCGATGAGCGGGTGGCTCATATTATGGTATGATAAGAACATATACTGGAAAATGTTTCTGATCATTATGGCAACATATGTTGTCGTGGCGCTTCTCCAGTTCAGAAAGATTAAGAAGATTCCTATGGATCAGGCACTTAAAAATGTAGAATAAAATACGGAAAAAACGTTATTGATAATATTTTTCAGTAACGTTTTTTCTTCTTCACACATATGAATATTAATATTATAATAGCAGTTAAACCAAACAAGGAGGAATTTGATTATGGCTAAAATCAACATGAAAAAAATAGGACTTTTTGCGGGAGGAGTGCTTTTCGGAACAGCGGGCATCAAGCTTTTATCAAGCAGAACAGCTAAGAAAGCATACACACATTGCACGGCAGCTTTTCTCCGCGCCAGAAAGTCGGTTATGAAGACTGCTTCCACCGTTAAGGAGAATGCCGAGGATATATATGCTGAGGCTAAGCAGATTAACGAGAAGTATGACGAGTGTGATGCGGTTATCGATGATGATGTAAAGGAAAATGCAGAAGAAACAGAGGCGTAATACCTTATGAAATTTATTATCAGACATGATATAAAGGGAAGGCTGAGAGTGCACCTGATGCAGGAGAGCATGACATATCGTCAGGCAGATACGCTTGCATATTATCTTGAGAATGTTTCCGGTGTGACAAGTGCCAAGGTGTATGACCGCACCGCTGACGCTGTTATATGTTACACTTCCTCAAAGAACGATATCATCAAAGCGATAAAGGCTTTTCAATATGCTTCGGTTGAAGTGCCGGCGAATTACCTTGAAAATTCGGGCCGCGCACTTAATGCCATGTATCAGGAGAAACTGGCTGACAGAATATTGTGGAGAATTTTTTCCAGATGCCTGATTCCGGTTCCGGTAAGGAATGTTATCACGGCTGTCAAGTCGGTCAAATATATATGGAACGGCATTAAGACATTGTGCAAGGGCAGAATAGAAGTTCCGGTTCTTGACGGAACTGCAATAGGTGTATCGGTATTCCGGGGCGATTTTGCTACGGCAGGTTCTGTTATGTTCCTGCTTGGAATCGGCGAACTGCTTGAGGAATGGACGCATAAGAAGTCGGTTGACGACCTTGCCAGAAGCATGTCGCTTAACATTGATAAGGTTTGGCTTCTTAAGGATGGAACCGAGGTGCTTATCCCTGCATCCAAAGTAGAACAGAATGATCTCATAGTGGTCCATATGGGTAATGTCATACCATTTGACGGAGATGTTGTAAGTGGTGAAGGCATGGTTAACCAGGCCACGCTTACCGGCGAATCCAATCCTGTCAGAAAGGCGGAGGGCGGATATGTATATGCCGGAACTGTTCTTGAGGAAGGTGAGATAACACTCAGGGCCAAATCGGTCAACGGAAATAACAAGTACCAGCAGATAGTGGCTATGATCGAGAAATCGGAGAAACTCAAGTCCGGTCTTGAGAGCAAAGCCGAACATCTGGCAGATAAATTAGTTCCGTATACGCTCGCCGGAACGGCATTGGTATATCTGTTTACAAGGAATGTTACCAAAGCGCTTTCTGTGCTCATGGTTGATTTCTCGTGTGCATTGAAACTTTCGATGCCTGTATCGGTTCTGTCAGCCATAAGAGAGGCCAATGAATACAATGTAACAGTCAAGGGCGGAAAGTTCATGGAAGCCATGGCGGAAGCAGATACTATCGTATTTGATAAGACCGGAACACTTACCAAAGCAACACCTACTGTTGTGGATGTTGTATCATTTGACGGACGCAGTTCGGATGAGTTGTTGAGAATTGCGGCATGCATGGAAGAACATTTCCCGCACTCCATGGCCAAGGCGGTTGTGGATGCTGCCAAAGAACGCAGGCTTGAGCATGAAGAGATGCATTCCAAAGTAGAATATATCGTTGCGCATGGTATTTCCACTACGATTGAAGGCCGCAAGGCGATAATCGGAAGTTATCATTTTGTATTTGAGGACGAAAAGTGTGTTATCCCCGACGGAATGGAAGAAAGATTTGCGTCACTTCCGGAAGAATGTTCACAGCTTTATCTTGCAATAGAGAACAAGCTCTCAGCGGTTATCTGCATAGAGGATCCGGTGAGGGATGAAGCCGCTGATGTTATAAGGCAGCTTAAAGAGGCGGGCATCCGTAAAGTTGTTATGATGACCGGAGACAGTGAACGTACTGCGAGAGCGATAGCGGAACGAGTTGGTGTTGATGAATATTATTCGGAAGTCCTTCCTGAGGATAAGGCGGGATTTGTTGAACGCGAGAAGGCGCTTGGACATAAGGTTGTTATGGTTGGAGACGGAATTAATGATACACCGGCTCTTTCGGCAGCGGATATAGGTGTTGCCATTAACGACGGTGCACAGATTGCAAGGGAAATTGCCGATGTCACTATAGGTGCGGATAATCTTATGGGTATGGTTACCTTTAAGAAATTGAGCAACGGTCTTATGAAGAGAATACATCACAATTACAGAACTATAGTGGGATTTAATTCAGGTCTTATAGTTCTTGGAGTGTTCGGCGCAATAGCCCCTACAACATCAGCTTTGCTACATAATACATCAACATTGCTGATTGGCTTGCAGAGTATGAAGGACATAATTTAACAGAATTTTGTATACGGTCGTCGTGCATTTGCACGGCGGCTTTTTTTTGCATATTTTATTGAGAATTGTTTATCATAAAAATGTATTGACACGGTGAAATAAATTAGTTATACTTAACTCAAGTTAGAGATAACTAACTCAACCGGGAGGCATTATGACACAAGAAGTTTTAAAGACGGTTTGCGGTATGGATCTGAATAATGTAAATACCCAGATGGCACTTCAATGTGCACCTCTGATTGCAGGGATTAAGATATCCAATCTTTTCATAATTGATAACAGTTCTATTCAGGATGCATTGTATGCATTCAAGAAGTATAAGCTGTCATATTATTTCCTGTTGCGGACAGCCAAGAAGACGACGTTTTTACTTTATGACAGAGATGGATTGGAGAATTACCTGAGAGATGAGAGTGTGTCGGAACTTCTAAGGCAAATGGGTTATGGCAGCAATGGCCTGATGGACTCTCTCCGTCTGTTCAGGACCAGATACAGACAATACGCTTCAGAGAACAAAGGTTTTCCTCACGAACTTGGATTGTTCCTCGGCTATCCGCCGGAAGATGTTGCCGGATTCATAGAGAATTCCGGCGAGAATGCAATCTATACCGGATATTGGAAGGTATATGCCAACCTTCCTGCCAAGCTGAAGCTGTTCGGTCTGTACGAACGCGCCAGAGAAACCATGATAATGCTGGTTGCAAAAGGATTGGAGGATTTTCATGAGTAATATTCAGGTAGTATTCTGGTCACAATCCGGAAACACCGAAGCGATGGCTAATGCAGTCGCTGACGGAATAAGAAAAGCAGGCAAAGAGGCCGACGTTGTATTTGTGGGCGACGCATCAATCGACGAGCTTAAGAGTGCCAAAGTATTCGCACTCGGATGCCCGGCTATGGGTGCCGAAGTTCTCGAAGAAGGCGAGATGGAGCCGTTTGTCAGCGACCTTGAGATGTCTGTTTCAGGCAAGACTATCGGGCTTTTCGGCTCATACGGCTGGGGAGACGGACAGTGGATGCGTGACTGGGTAGACAGAATGACATCTGCCGGAGCCACAGTAGTTGATGGCGAAGGAGTAATATGCATGGGTGCACCTGATGCTGATGCCACAGCACAGTGCGAAGCACTCGGAGCCAGACTTGCATCATTAGCATAGTTTGGAAAATTCATTTTAATTGCCAAATATAAAATCACTTACATTAATAAACCTTCCTGTTATGCCGATATACTAATTAGTATATTCTGCCAAACTTTCCGGAACGGATTCCGGATTGCGGCGTAACAAGGAGGTTTATTATGTTACTCATAACAGGAACCATAGGCAATGCCATGAGACTTAAGAAGATGGACTTGGAGTGGCAGCAGAAAAGACAGACCGGCAAAATATTCATGAAGGAAATGACACCTGAGGAGAGAATCCTTAACCGGTATAAAGAGGATGCCGCCAAGATGCGCGAGAATCAGAAGCTCAATGAAATCACATCCAAGATGAAAGCCGGAGAGGCGCTGACCCCGGAGGAGGAGCAGTATATCGCTCAGAAGAATCCGGACCTTTACAGAAGTTATAAGGAGATGCTTCAGGAGAAGGACTCATATAAGGAAGAGCTTAAGCATTGCAAGACCAAGGAACAGGCCGACCGTGCGAGGCTCAATAAGATGTCTTCTTATCTGTGCGAGCTTAAGCGTGTCGTCAATAATCCGGCGATTCCGGACGGTAAGAAATATGAGATAGCTGAGAAGCTTCTTGCCAAGACATCATACATAAATAAAGCACATAATGAATTTGTTCAGTCAGGTGCATATGCAAAGCTTCCTACGGAAGAGGAATATAAGGAAGAAAAGAAAGCGGACAGCCCGGATACGGAAGTTAAAGACGGTGAAGATGTAGAACAGGATGAGGATACATCCAAAGACACTGACGGGATAACGAAAGATACGGACAGTTCCGATACCACGGAGACAGCTACGGAGGGCAAGACAGATATGGGTGCTTCTTATGATACTATAGAAGTGGAGAATCTTGCAGACACCATACAAAATTATATGGCACATATAAGGCGGAACACACACAGATAAAGCGGCGGATGCCGCTTTTTCTTTACTATTTTTGAATGGTATTGTATAATTATTTCAAAAAAAGGAAGTAATTTTTTATATGAATATATCAGAATTTATTGAGCAGGGAAGAGCGGTTCTCGGAATGGAATTCGGCTCCACAAGAATTAAGGCCGTGCTTACGGATGATAACGGAAAAGTCCTTGCAACGGGACATCATGATTGGGAGAACAGACTGCAGGACGGAATATGGACTTACAGTGAGGAAGATATTACAGGAGGATTAAGAGCCTGCTATGCTTCTTTGGCGGCTGATGTATATGATAAATATAATGTATACATAACCTCATTGGCAGCTCTGGGATTCAGTGGAATGATGCACGGATATATAGCACTTGATGAGAATGATAATTTACTTGTTCCGTTCAGGACATGGCGCAACACCATAACGGGCGAGGCATCCGCGAAGCTTACATCGCTTTTTGGCTTCCATATTCCGCAGAGATGGAGTATTGCACATCTGTATCAGGCCATCCTTAACGGTGAGAAACATGTATCCGGCATAAAATACCTTACAACGCTTGCGGGCTATATACATTACAGGCTTACCGGCAATAAAGTCATGGGTGTCGGCGAGGCGTCGGGAATGTTTCCGATTGATTCATCAGCTTGTGATTATGATAGGAAATATATGGAACAGTTTGATGAGCTTATTACAGACAGACATTATGACTGGAAACTACACGATATCCTGCCGCGCGTTCTTACCGCGGGAGAAGATGCGGGATGCCTGACGGATGAGGGTGCGGCACTTCTGGACGCATCCGGAAAGCTTAAGGCGGGGGCACATTTATGCCCACCGGAGGGGGATGCCGGAACGGGAATGACAGCCACGGATGCAGTAGGTGTAAGAACCGGAAACGTGTCGGCCGGAACATCCGTATTTGCAATGGTTGTACTCGATAAACAGCTTGAGAAGCTTCACGAAGAGCTTGATATGGTTACGACGCCTGATGGAAGTCCCGTTGCCATGGTGCATTGCAATAACTGCACATCCGATATTAACGCGTGGGCCGGACTTTTCATGGATTTTGCAAAATGTATGGGATTTAAGGTGGATACCGGCAAGGTGTATGAAACACTTTTTACCAAGGCTCTTGAAGGCAGTGCCGATTGCGGCGGAATAGTTACATGCAATTATTTTTCCGGCGAGCATATTACGGGCTTTGACGAGGGCAGGCCTCTTGTAGTAAGACAGCCGGATTCAACACTTAACATTGCCAATTTTATGAAGGCCAATATATACAGTTCGATTGCATCCCTGAAAATAGGTCTTGATATTCTCTTTAAGGATGAGAAAGTGGGACTTGACAGAATTACCGGACATGGCGGTTTTTTCAAAACACCGGTTGCCGGACAGAGAATTATGGCCGCAGCCATGAACACCCCTGTTACCGTTATGGAAAATGCAGGTGAGGGCGGAGCATGGGGAATGGCATTACTTGGATTATATATGATACATAATAAAGAATACAATTCTCTCGGCGATTTTCTGGATAACAGAATATTTGCGGATGTCAGATCCACGGTTATAAGTCCGGTGGCAGAGGATGTGAGGGATTTTGACGATTATATGGACCGCTACAAGGAGACTTTGAAAGTTGAGAAGGCGGCAACGGAAGGTTGTTAATATATGAAGAAAATTGTTATGGGCATTCTTGCGCATGTTGATGCAGGCAAGACCACGCTTACCGAAGCACTGCTTTATAAGAGCGGTGCGATAGACAGACCGGGGCGTGTGGATAACAAGGATGCTTTTCTGGACAATTATGATATTGAAAGAGCCAGGGGGATTACTGTTTTTTCCAAGCAGGCAGTCATACATTACGGTGATGTGGAATATACGCTGATTGATACGCCGGGCCATGTGGATTTCGGAGCCGAGATGGAGAGAAGCCTTATGATTCTTGACTATGCGGTGTTAGTAATCGATGGTTCGCGCGGAGTGCAGAGCCATACCGCGACATTATGGCGCCTCCTTGAGAATTACAGGATACCGACATTTGTTTTTGTCAATAAAATGGACAGGGACGATACCGACCGCAAAGCATTGCTTGACGGAATGGCGGCGGAACTTTCGGACCGGATAATTGATTTCACGGATGGCATACCTTATGAGGATGTGTCATTATGCGACGATAGTCTTTTTGATGAATTTATGACTCATGAAACTATTGTATCTGAGAATATTGCGAAAGCAGTAAGCGGACGTAAGGTTTTTCCGTGTTTTATGGGCTCGGCATTGAAACTTGACGGTATTGATAATTTTATGCGCGGTATGTCTGAACTTGTAATCCGCCCGGAATATCCGGATGAATTTTCCGGACTGGTATATAAGATAGCATACGGACAGCGCGGTGAGAGACTGACTTACATTAAGATAACCGGAGGACGGTTAAGAGTCAGGGATGTGATACGCGGAAAGCATACGGACGGCACAAGCTGGGAAGCCAAGGTGAATGAAATACGTGTCTATAATGGCGGACGGTACAATAGCATTTCAGAAGCAGAACCGGGAATGGTATGTGCGGTTGGCGGATTGACGGAGTCTGACACAGGAGATGTGTTTGGTCAGGAACAGGCGGTTTTTGAGGCAAATCTTGTGCCTGTAATAACATATAAGATGATTCTGCCCGAGGGAGCGGATGCGAGGGAGGTTTATCCTGAAATTGCAAGAATAGGGCAGGCTAATCCTGAACTCGAAGTCAGATTCAATAACGACAGCAGGGAAATCAATGTAAAAGTAATGGGACCTGTGCAGGCGGAAATCCTGATTAATCTGGTTAAAGAGCGTACCGGACTTGAGGTGTCGCTTGGCAGGGGACACATAGTAGATAAAGAAACAATTGATGACACGGTAATGGGAAGCGGGCATTTTGAACCGTTAAGGCATTATGCGGAGGTACATTTGAGGCTTGAACCGGGTGCACGCGGAAGCGGCATGGTTTTTGATACGGAATGCAGTGAGGAAGTGCTTGCACGTAACTGGCAGCGGCTTATTCTCACTCATCTTGCGGAACGCAGGCACAAAGGTGTTCTTACAAGGGCTGCCATAACCGATATTAAGATAACGCTCGTTTCGGGAAGAGCTCACATTAAGCATACCGAAGGCGGAGATTTCAGACAGGCTGTGTATCGCGCCGTAAGACAGGGGCTGATGAAGGCAAAGAGCAGACTGCTTGAACCTTATTACAGATTCAGGATGGAACTTCCGAATGAATGCGTAGGACGGGCAATGACCGATGTAATGCAGATGAGCGGCATGGCGGAGCCGGTGGAAAATGACGGTGCAATAACAGTATTGTGCGGACGGGCACCTGTGTCCGGGCTGATGGAATACGCCTCGGTACTCATGTCGTATACACACGGCAAGGGTAAGATAGAATTTGTACTTGACGGATACGATTATTGCCATAATGAATCGGAAGTAATAGAAGCTTCCGGGTATGACCCGGAGAGCGATACCGTTAACACTGCGGATTCTGTTTTCTGTGCACATGGAGCGGGGTATGTGGTTCCGTGGTATGAGGCGGATGCTCATATGCATGTACAGGATGAGAAAACGGATTTCGATATTGTAATTCCTGATACTTACAGGTCTGATGTCAGAGGGCAGATAGATTTGTCGATAGGTACCGAAGAAATAGATGATATCATAGCTAAAAGCGGTGGCTCAAACAGTGTACCTAAGTCATCATCGCACCGGGGGCTTTACGGGAAACGCACGCATACATCATCGCCTGTTACCAGAACATATAAAGGCAGTGTGGTGCGTAAGCCGTATCTTCTGGTTGACGGGTATAATGTTATTTTTGCCTGGAAAGAATTAAATGAACTGGCAGCGCAGAATATCGACAGTGCGAGAGACCGGCTTATGGACATCATGTGCAATTATAAAGCCGCGGTAAGTGCAGATGTGATTGTGGTATTTGATGCTTACAGAATCAAAGGCCATGACACGGAACACCTTGACGTTAATAACATTCATGTGGTATATACCAAGGAAGCGCAGACAGCGGACAGATATATAGAAGAATTTGCACATGAAAACGGAACCAGATATGACATAACCGTTGTCACCTCGGATGGTCTGGAGCAGATCATAATCCGCGGTGAGGGATGCCGGCTGATTTCCTCGAGGGAATTTGAAAAAGAAGTCAAAAGAGTATGCGATGAGCACCTTAGAAGTTACAGTGACGG
>ERZ1034753.463-NODE-463-length-14447-cov-4.959908_pt1 | contig 14447 bp, 9 predicted proteins | sample MGYA00520702_ERZ1034753 | MGnify/ENA primary metagenome ERZ1034753 (study PRJEB33766, sample SAMN09781700) | gut metagenome | biome: gut microbiome | host: Homo sapiens | place: Madagascar | study: EMG produced TPA metagenomics assembly of the PRJNA485056 data set...
TATCTCCCCCCCTCCCATTATAGATGGGCATATCAACAACAAGTTATTAGATATTTTAAGCATTTCTACTTATATGAATTACAAAGTTATTACCCATATATCACCCATTTATTATGAGCCACTTCTTCGTATGATACATCGTGCGTTTGCTTCACATCTTGATAATGGGTTGCGTTTTACATGTAGCTTTTATACAATTGATGATTTGAAACATAAAATACTATCTGGGTATTGTTTTATGGCACTTTCTGAAGACAATACTATTTTGGGAATTTCTTCCTTCTCATGTGTCAGCAGTCGTGGCAGAAGTTACGAAAATATTACGTGTGTATCGCCAGAGGTAAGAGGTAGTGGTATTGCTTCATCATTGTATGCTTTAGGCATAGAGCAGTTAAAACAAGAAGGTGCAAAGTATGTTATCGCTGACACCGCCATTACCGCTTTCGATTCCATTACGTGGCATCTACAGCGTTGTCATTGCCATAAGATAGGATTGCAATCGTTCCCGTCAACCAATTATTATTCGTACGTTTTTCGTCGCGATATAGTATCTCGTTCCCTCTTTGTTACGAAGCTTCTTTATCCTATTTCGTTTTACTGTTCTTATTGTTTTACGCGTTTATTTAAGAGGCGTGTTCGCACAGATAGAACCGTTGTGTCTAAAGTAAATGATATGTTTCGTACCTTTATTAAAACGATGTTATGCAATGTACAAAAAATAACAATTACTTTTTCAAAAAGCTTCTTTGCAATTGTTGGCCTTGTTAATGGTTAATAACATTATTGTGTAAGGTGCTGACGAAGCGGTTGCAAATCAACTTGAGCGACAGATGATTTCATCTTTATGTAAAGGTGGTCTATAATGCCGATGGCAGCGTAAGAGGAGAGAAAACCTATTTACTTATTGGCTTATTTCAATGCTCTCTAAATCTTCAGGCACGATGACTTTTCCCTTGAAGTGTTCCGCCGCTTCACGCGTATAGTTTTCTTTGCGCGTAGCGATTGTTTTTTCTTCGGTATGATATAAGATCAGATTTTTAATGCCCAGTTCCTCTGCCAGTTTTCATGCATCAAGCGCTGTGCTGTGGTTCTTTTCGTATGGTTTAAAAACATCGCGGTCAGTATATAGGCAGAATGCTTCGCACATCATCCAGTCGGCATTTTCTATATATTGACGATTTGTCTCATTATAGGGCTCATCGCCCAGGCAGGCGAGTGTTGTTCCATTAGGCAATTCGGCACGGAAGCCAAATTGTTTCTCTTTGGTTGAATGAATGTCGAAGAAAGTAAGCTGCATGTCGCCCACCTCATAGCGGTCGCCATCCTCCAGTTCGTGATATATTAAGCGCTCGTCAACCTTTTCCAGTTGTTTCTTGGCAAGCACCATATTGTTGATGGTGTGAATAACCCTCATCACCTTATCGTTTCCGTAGACATGCAGTTGGCCCACATATTCTTTACATTGCGCTACCATACGTATTACCCAAACCACGCCCAATATATGGTCGGAATGTGCGTGTGTAACGAATAGGTGGTGAATATTCGTGATAGGGATATTGGCTTTTCTTAGTTGAGCGAGTATGCCGTTGCCTCCGCCCGCGTCTACAAGCAGTTGGGTTTTATCAGTTTCAAGCACAAAGCATGTGTTGTAAATGTGCGACACCAGTGCATTGCCTGTTCCAAGCATTGTTATCTTATTCATCGTTCGCGTCTTTTTTTGCAAGCCTTACGCTTTCAATAGCTTACTTAGTTCTTTGTCCAGTGCTTCTATTTCGGTTTCTTTTGTAGCCCAGCTTGTTACGAAGCGGCAAATGATTTCGTCGTCGTTTTTTCTTTCCCAAATTTCAAAAGCCACATTCTTTGATAGCGCATCATATAGGGTGGGCGAGAGGCTGACAAACTGCTGGTTGGTGGGCGAGTTGTAGGCTATTTTGATGCCGTGTTTTGTGAAGATGTTGCGTATACATACAGCCATCTTAATAGCATGTTCCGAAACATTGAAGTAAATATTATCAGTGAAGAGCGTATCAAACTGAATGCCCAACATACGACCCTTTGCCAGCAGCGCTCCATGACGTTTTACATTGGTGAAGAAATATTTAGGAGCCTTCATTCCCGAGAACACTACAGCCTCGCCCATCATTGCTCCCACCTTTGTGCCGCCAATGTAGAACACGTCGCAATGTTTAGCCAAGAATGGTAGATCATAGTCGCAAGTTTCCGACATCAGTCCGTAGCCCAATCTTGCCCCATCAATGAAAAGCTTCAGTTGATATTTCTGACAAGTGGCGTACAGCTGTTCTAATTCAGCCTTTGTGTATACCATACCAAACTCGGTAGGCATTGATATGTACACCATGCCAGGCTGCACCATGTGCGGATGCGTTTCGTCGGCCAAGAACGTATCCATATAGGCCGACAACGTTTCTGAACTCAGCTTGCTGTCGTCAGAGGGCAGCGTAATTACTTTATGTCCGAAGGCTTCAACAGCTCCCGACTCGTGCACCTCGATATGTCCTGTTTCTACACATATCACGCCCTCGCATCCTAAGAGCACCGAGTCGATAACCGTAGTGTTCGTTTGCGTTCCGCCTACCAAGAAAAACACATCAGCGTTCTCATTGTCCACCGCTTTGCGTATCTTCTCTTTGGCTGCTTCCGAGTAAGGGTCGAAGCCATATCCAGGTGTCTTATCGTTGTTAGTTTTTGCCAGAGCCTCTAATATCTCTGGCAACATACCATTGTTATAGTCGCTTTGAAATGAAATCATATCTTTAAAACCAGTTTTATTTACTTAATACCTTTGTTCAATATCACCTGCAAAGGTTCAATATCATCTGCAAAGTTACAGCTTTTCGTATGAGCAGAAAACATATTCGCAGCTTTTCTTGTTTCAATTTTCTTTTTATAATAAAACAAACTGTTGTGCTCCTTGCGTTTGTGTAATTTTGTTCAATTACAGTTTATATACTCGGTAGGGCTCTTGCCAAAATGCTTTTTAAACGCCTTTGAAAAATAGTTAGGATCAGAAAAGCCCGTCATGTATGCCGTTTCAGATACCTTCTTACCGCTGCGCAGCAGCTGACAGGCTTTCTCCAGTCGTCGTTTTTTAATAAAGTCGCCCATTGATGTATTGAGCAAACTTTTCATCTTCACATGCAATAGCGAACGACTTATGCCGAGCGAAGTAGTAACATCTTGAATACAGAAATGGCTGTTGTCTATATTTTCGTCCACCAGTTTTGATACGCGAGCAAGAAAATCGCGGTCAATGTCGTTTATCACATCCTCATCGTTTACAGTCTCAGTTCCATTAGAGAAGCGTTCTTGCTGTTGTCTTTGAGTATTGATGATATTGGCAACCTGCATGTCGAGCATTTGTGGGTCAAATGGTTTCATAACGTATGCTTCAGCCCCACACTTATACCCCTGTAGCATGTCGCTCGAGTCGCTTCGGGCGGTCAGCAAAATGATGGGGATATGTGATGTGTTGATATCTGACTTTATCCTACGGCACAATTCATATCCATCCATTACAGGCATCATTACATCTGATACCACCAGCTGTATTGAGTATTTTGCAAGCAGTCGTAGCCCCTCCTCACCATTAGTGGCCGTGTATACGTTGTATTTTGGGCTGAAATAGGAGGCCAAGAAATGCAACATATCGGCATTGTCTTCAATGATAAGCAGTGAGATGTTCGCCTCTCTTACCTCCTCCTTGACATCGTTTTCAGGCATATACGCCTGTGCCAGACCTTCAGGCACCGATTGCAAATGATAGTGGCTCAGCGGCACCAGTTCTGTTCCTTTTGCTATTTTACATTTATCAGCAAACGCCTTATCGCTCACGCACAGATAAGCCGTAAAGGTGCTTCCTTCTCCCATCACGCTATCTACTGAAACCGAGCCATGGTGTGCCTCGGCCATCTTTTTCACCAGCGATAAGCCTATGCCCCATCCGACTTGTCCTGCGTTGTATCCCCGCTTTGTTTGGTAAAAGCGATCAAAGATATTGTTTATTTCGTTTTTCTCTATACCAATACCATTATCGGCCACTTCAATGCGCAGATATAGTAGATTGTCGTTGCCTGTCATAATGTCGGCCTTTGCCAATATATGTCCTCCTGCCGATGTATATTTCACGGCGTTCAGCACAAGGTTTGTGGTGATATGCTCAACATAGGTAGGCGAGAACCATACATCTTCGTCATTATTTTGGCAGTCGGCAATAAATGTTATCTTCTTCTCGTCGGCAATGTGTCGAAGCATGGCCATGATGCGAGCAATGAACACGATGGGGTTGCCATATTGCAGATAGAAGGGCAAACTGCCCGACTCTACTTTATTAAAGGTCACGAGGTCGCCAATCATCTTCTCCAGTTTCACCGCGTTCTTTACGGCAAGTTCTACGTTTGCAGCCGTATCTTTATCCAGATGTTCAGTGTGTATTGTGCGTAGTGGTGCTGCAATAAGGGTGAGTGGCGTTTTCAGTTCGTGCGACACCGTGGTGAAGAATTCCATTTTTGCTTTGTTAATGGCCTCTATGCGTTCCTTCTCGCGTTGCGCCTTCTTCAAGTTTTCTCGTTCACGCAAGCGGTTTCGTGTATGCCGATAGGCCACCCATGCACCTATTAATATGATAATGATGTATACCATTATTGCCCATGCCGATAATAGCACGTGTGGCTTTACCACGATGCGTATGCTTTTGATGGGCGTCGTCTCCCATGGTGTGTTTCCGTTATTAGCCCTTACTTTTAACGTATATGTTCCAGGTGCAAGATTAAAGCCATGAAACACCCTTTCTCGTCCCACGTTGCGCCATTGTTTATCGGCTCCTTCAAGCATCACTTCATATTCTATCCCCTCAGTGTTGCCAGGCATAATAACGCCATAATCGATAGTGAATGAGCGCGACTCGTCATAACTCAGTGTTAGCGTAGATGTGTCGTCAAGTGGCATCTTTAGTGGCGAGTCAGGCGTAGCCACTGTTATCGTGCGGTTGTTTATCATTAATCGTGAGAAATGCACCACTAAGGGGCCGCTTTTCGTCTGCACCTTGTTCGGGTTGAAGGCTACAAGTCCGTTCACCGTGCCCATATACACCTTGCCGTTTGAAGCAAGAAGGGTTGAAGAAAAGTTGAATTGGTTGCTGGGCAATCCGTTATCTTCTGTAAAACGTGTAATGGCTTTGGTGCGTATGTTATAGCTGAAGAGCCCCTGACTGGTTGTTATCCATATATTATCATTCTTGTCTGCTAAAAAGCCACATACCGTGCAAGTGCGTAAGATGTTGTCGTCCGACAGCCATTCTATGCGCCCTGTGCGTCGGTCAAGTGTTTGTAGGCCATTGTTGCTTGTGCCAATAAGCACCAGCTTCGGCGTGGTTATTAGGCTTGTTATATAATTGTCGGCCAGCCCATTTTTGCCGTTCATCTCCCAGTGTGTTACTTTATGCGTGTGGGTGTCAATATAAAACAGTCCGGCCCGTGTCGATCCCACCCATACATTGTCCTTCTCATCTACACACAGCGTGTACATAAACGAGTCGGCCAGCCACGGCTTCTGCACAGCATTAAACCGGTCGTTTGTTTTATCATAATAGTATAGCCCATGTGTGGTGGCCACCCACAATGTGCCGTTGCGTTGTCGTGCAAGGTAAAATATGGCATCTGATTGCAAACCATGCGATAGCTTGTAATGTTGTAAAGCATGGTTGCGCATGTTGTAACATAATAAGCCATTAAGAAAGGTACCTATCCACATGTTTCCCGTTGCAGGGTCATAACATAGGCTATGAATGTTGCGGCCTGTTTTAGCAATGGGCAAGGGTAAAGAAAACACTTCTGACCCAGTGTTAAGCACGTTCAGTCCGCCATCTTCAGTAGCAATCCATAGTTGTCCTGGCGTTGGTTCGCACATCATGCGCACAGCCTTACCTTTAATATAGTCGGCCTCATATCCAGGTTCATACCATTCAAATTGTGTTGAGTTACGTTGAAAAAGGTTTACGCCCCCAAAGTATGTGCCCACCCACATATTGTTCAATTTATCGCAAAGAATACTGTATATAGCATTGTCGTTAATAAGGTTTCGGTCACGAAAATCTTGATAAACATCTTCATGCGACATGTCAGGATGCACAATAACGATACCTTTTTCGGTTCCCAGCCATATATTATGTAGCTTGTCTTCGGCAATGGTACGCACCACGTTTTGGTTGCCTTCAAGACCGTTTACCATTATGTTACGCCTCGTTTTCATGTCGTGGCACATTACGCCTTTTCCGTTTCGGCCCACCCACAGTCGGCCTTTACTGTCAAACAGCATAGGCACAATGCTACCATCGTTGTCTGTAAGAAAAGTGTGTGTGTCAAGGCCCCTCACCTTGCTTATACGTGTGAAGTTGGCCGAATAGCAATAAATGTTATGATTGGTGGCCACGTAAAGACGGTTCCTCTTATCGGTAGCCAGCGACACCACATAGTCGTTTTCTATCATTGGCAGTTGCACGAAGCGTTGCTGTTTCTCGTCGAAGACAAACAGTTTTCCTCCGCCTGCCACAATACGTCCGTCGCTCATCTCGCTAATGTGCTGCACGGTACCAATGTCGGCAGGCAGAAATTCAAAATCGTCAGTGACTTGGCGGTATCTTCCCATGCCCTTATCAGTGCCTATCCACAGTCGTCCGCGCGAGTCGTTGTATAGGCATGTGATAAAGTCGCAAAACAGCGATTGCTTATCTAATGCGTTATGAAAATAGTTAGTCAGTCCATAGCCATCATAGCGCGAAAGTCCGTTGCGCGTGCCTATCCATATATAACCTTTTTGGTCTTGCACCAACGAGGTTACCTGCTGATGTGGCAACCCATTGTTTATGGTTATATGCGCAAAATGCGGCTTTAGTGCCAAGGCATTTAACGCTGTAACGAGGAACAACACTAAAAGGGTATAACACCTATCTTTCATTTTCCTTTTCTTTTTATATATTCTGACATGTCTGTATGCCTATTTCTTTATTAAGGTCTTATAATGTCGTTGCAAATCTACAATAATATGTTGACACAGCAAACAATATCTTTTGAAAAAAACTATCCAAAAAAACGTGTAACATAACTGTAATGAACCATCTGCACATTTTTACCCTAATCAAGAACAATTTTACCCTACACCAATTCGGCATTTCGATACTTTTGCAAGCAGAAAACAAATAACAACATTAACCTATAATAATATTTAGAGTTTATGATTTTTAAAAACTTAGTATCTATTGCAGTCGTTGCAATGACTGCCAGCGTGGCTCACGCCACCGACCTTTATGTTTATAGCCTGTCGCGCACCGCCCCCGTTGCGCAACTTAATAGCATACAGTATGTCGAGTTTGGTACAACCGATATCACCGTAAAACAGCTAACGGGCACTACAACCAAAGTGGCGCTCACCGATTTCGATTTTCTGAAGTTTTCTCCAGCCACCATCGTTACCGCCATTGGTCATGTTGAGGGTCAGAACCCCACCGTTACCATCTCTCAGCATAAGGTAACGGTTACGGGTGGCGAGATAGCTGCTCTCTATGCCTCTGATGGCAAGCTGCTTGCCACAGGCAAAAAGGGCCAACAAGTGCTCACCCTTCCTGCTGATAGCCGCCATGGCATTTACATTATCAAGGTGCTTACAGCCAATGGCACAAAATCGTTTAAGTTCACACGATAAGCCATTTGTTTCTATTTTTATTAAAGATTTATATAATACAATTCTCAAACACATTTTTTATGATACCCACAATCAATATGAAAACTTTTGTGGCTGCTGCCATCACCCTTATGAGCTTGCCAGCTGCTGCACAAACCCAATATTACGATAACATCGTGCTCCGCCAAAATGGTAACATCGTTTACCAGAACAAGGCTACTAATATTGATAGTATAGCCATGGAAAACAACAAAACGCAGATTGCTCTCTATGATAGAGATGGCGGTTTGCTCTTCTCAACCCCTGCTGCTGGCACACGCATGGATGTAGAACAAGGAGCACCCATAGCCGATATGCTCGACCTTGTGTTTAACGAAGACGGCACTGCCACCGATATCTCTGTGTTGGGTCTGCCCGTTACAAATAATGCTGGTGGCGTATCTACTTATTATAATCCCACCTTTAAACGTTATGTAGCTCGCTTCGACAATACATGGGCAGGCGCCACTTCTACCTATTTCCGTATCAACTACGGCAGCAATAAAAGCTTTATCGATTTGCTGAAAGACGGACACACCCTTGAAGCCGTGGTTATGGCCAACTATACGCCACCTATTGCCAATGGCGAGGCCAAATTTTTTAGTTCGCACGAGGCTGGTGGCACTGGCCTTATGGTGTGCAAAACCAGTGGATCGCGTGGCAACGAACTAACCTTCTTGCCTAACGTGTCGACAACAGGTAAGAGCAGTTGGAAGTGGGCCACCAGTGGCATCGTTCCACAGCCCAAGCAATATTATCATGTCGTGGGCGTATGGGATAAAGACGAGAAAAAGGCTAAGATATATGTTGATGGCGTGTTGAAAAACGCTGTCAATGCCGAAGGCGAATTGGTGCTGCCTAAGGCCAACTCGCAGTGGTTTGGCGTAGGTTGCGATGCTGGCCCCTCAGCCCAGCTGGGCTGGAACGGCGATGTAGTGTTGGCCCGTGTATATGATGCTGCTCTTACCGAAGACGAGGTGAGCAAGCTGTGGGAAGATGTAAAGCGCTATGAAGACAACGCCAGTGCAACACTTGTTGATAATGTGCAGTATTGCGATGGCTTGGCCGTGAAGCCTGGTTGCTATTATCAAATAATGGGAACAGGTTTCAAAGATGGTGACCAACTGCGCTTGCAGCAAAAATATAATGCTACAAACACCTTCACCTTGCCTTGTGTGCTTACCCCGATGGGTGTTGCCGTGCAGATGCCCGAAGGCATTGAAACAGGCAGCTACCACCTTACCGTTGTGCGCGGCACCGACACGCAGCTCCTTGGCCTCACCAGCCTTGTGGTGATGGATAAGATACCCGCTGGTGCACAGGTCATTGCTCATCGTGGCGTATGGAACAATAGCGATGCTTCGCAAAACTCGGTAGCCTCGCTCAATGCTGCTTTGGCTATGAAGGTGTATGGCTCTGAAACCGACGTGTGGTCAACCACCGATGGGCATCTCATGATTAACCACGATGCCACCATTAACGGCATAAACATTGAGAACAGCACCTACGACCAAGTGAAGGATCAGAAACTGAAAAATGGCGAAACCATTTCTCAGCTTCAAGATTTTCTTAACATCCTTAAAACCTCAACGTCGCCTACAAAGCTGGTGGTTGAACAAAAAGAGCACAGTAGCGATACACGCAACGAAGCTGTGGCCCAAGCTATTGTGGCTGCCGTAAACGCTGCTGGTGTGCAAGATAAGGTCGAATACATATCATTCAGCCTTGCAGCTTGTAAAACCTTTGCTAAGTATGCTCCTGGTGTGCGCGTGGCTTACCTGAAGGGTGGCATGGCACCTGCCGACCTGCATAAGGATGGCATCACAGGTCTCGATTACCACATTGCCGAATTCCGCGCTCATCCTGAGTGGGTAAAACAGGCGCACGATCTGGGCATGTCTACAAATGTATGGACGGTAGATGCTCCTAAAGATATGGCTTACATCACCAACCTCGGCATCCAGTTTATTACGACTAATAAGTCGGCAGAGGCCACCATCATCAAGACCTATTATGACGAGGCCGCAAAAAGCAGTAAATGAGTTTTCTTTTCGCCCTGAGGCAGCAAGACGCGGCAATATTTTTGTCGGCCTGTCTTGCTGCCCTATATAAATCAATAGGTAAATATATATATATGACTACAGATCATAAACAAAACAATAAGTTTCGTCATTTGTTTCTTACAAGCTTGTTAGCGTTGTCGGCTACGGTTACTATCTCAGCCCAAGGCACGAAGATGAGCGGACAGGTGATTGACGAAAACGGCGAACCCGTGATAGGAGCCTCGGTGCAACTTGCCAGCAAACTTGGCACAGGCACTGTGACCGATATTAACGGACATTTTACCCTTAATGTAAAAGAAGGTTCTACGCTGCGCATATCATACGTAGGTTTTAAAACCAAAGATGTGAAAGCACAACCACAGATGCGTGTTACGCTCGACGAAAGCACTAACACCCTTACCGAGGTGGTAGCTATAGGCTATGGCACCGTGCGTAAAAAAGATGTTACCACAGCCGTGTCAACGGTGTCGACCGAAGATATTGCTTCGCGCCCCATTGTTACTGCCGAACAGGCCATTCAGGGTAAGGCGGCAGGCATCACAGTGTCGCAACCCAATGGCGCCCCAGGCGCTGGTACCACCATTCGTGTGCGTGGCACCACCTCGCTCAATGCCAGCAACTCGCCTCTTTACGTTGTTGATGGTGTGCCTATGACCGATATACAGTTTCTTTCGGCCGATGATATTGAGAGCATGCAGATACTGAAAGATGCTTCGTCGGCTGCCATCTATGGTTCTCGTGCTGCTAATGGCGTTATCCTTATCACCACTAAGCAAGGCAAAACGGGTGTGGCTAAGGTCTCGCTCAACGCCCACTATTCGTTTAATGTGGTGCGCGACAACCAAGACCCGCTCAACGCACAGCAATATAAAGAGTTGATGGACGAAATAGGACTGATAAAGCTTCCTGATAACCTGCGCGACCGTACCGACTGGAAAGATGAAGTGTATCGTACTGGTGCCGTGCAAGACTATCAGCTATCTATCACTAACGGTAACGATAAGTTGCGCTACTTTCTTTCTGGTGGTTACACTGGCGAAACGGACGTGATAAAGGCATCAAGTTTCCGCCGTTATAATTTTCGTGCGGCCATTGAGAATGATATCAAACCCTGGCTGCGCTTAAATGCCAGCGTGGCCTATTCTGACTATCAGTGGCATGGCACAGGCATTATCTCAGGCACAGGTTCAAACCGTGGCGGTGTTATCACCTCTATCATCAATACACCTACATACGCACCTATATGGGATGAAGATAACCCCAATCAGTATAACACCAACTTTTATGGCTTAAACATCAACTCGCCACTTGAAAATATTGAGCGCACGAAGAACAACAAAAGTGCACATAACCGCATCATAGCCACGGGTAAAGCTATCTTTAAGCTATTGCCTACACTAAACTACACTACCTTGCTCACCCTTGATCGAGGACAAGGTGTGATAACTGCGTTTCTTGACCCTAACAAAACACTTGAGGGACGTAATCAATATGGTACGGCTTCTGATGCACGCGACTTCAACTCGTTACTTATCTTCGATAATGTGGTAAACTGGAAACAAAAGTTCAAACGCCATAGCTTCGATGGTATGGCTGGCACATCATGGACAGGTAGCAAGTGGAGCAAGAACGAAATATCGGGCTCACACTTTGCAACAGGCGATTTCCCCACACTCAACGCAGCTAACAAGATAAACCAAGGTAGCTACTCACGCCGTTCAGAGTGGGCTATCATGTCTTATTTCGCCCGCTTGCAGTACAACTATAACGACACCTACCTGATTACAGCCAACCTACGTGCCGATGGTAGCTCAAAGTTGGCCGCTGGCCACCGTTGGGGCTATTTCCCCTCGTTCTCTAGTGCCTGGCGTGTGTCAGAAGAACAGTTTATGAAGAACCTAACGTGGATTGACGATTTGAAGATACGTGGTGGCTGGGGCCAAACGGGTAACCAAAGTGGCCTGAGCGACTATGCTTACCTTGCTGGCTATGGCTTTACCAAGTATAGTTGGTGGGAAAGCCAATACACCAACGCTGTGCCTACGCCCAGCATGACCTCTTTGGCCAACCCCGACCTTACGTGGGAGCGCACAGCATCTACAAACATTGGTTTCGACCTTACGGTGCTAAAGAACCGCATCACCCTTACCGCCGACTATTATTACAAGAAAACTACCGATATGCTTATGACCATCTCTCTGCCCAAGGGCAGTGCGCCCGCCAGCAGCATATCGTTCAATGGTGGCTCTATGGTGAACAAAGGTTTTGAGTTTACACTCGACACACACAACCTTACGGGTAAATTTCAGTGGGACAGCAATTTCAACATCTCATTTAATAAGAATGAGCTGAAGAGCCTACGCCTCACCCAGATGTATGCCTCTGTTACCACCAACGAAAATGCCAACGAGCAGGTAGTACGTAACGAGCCAGGCCGACCCGTGGGATGTTTTTACGGATACATTAGCGATGGCGTAAATCCTGAAACTGGCGAACTGATGTATCGCGATTTGAACAACGATGGCATTGTAAACGCCAGCGACCGAACCTAAATAGGCGACCCCAACCCCGACTTTACCTTCGGCTTTACCAACAATTTTTCTTATAAAGGCTTCAACCTCAACATCTTGTTGCAAGGCAGCTACGGAAACGATATCTATAATGCCTCGCGTATGGATACCGAGGGTATGTATGATGGCAAAAACCAAACCACCAATGTGCTGCGCCGCTGGCGCATACCCGGACAAATAACTGATGTACCCAAAGCTGGTTTCTTGCAGCACAATTCAACTTATTATGTTGAAGATGGTAGCTACTTGCGTGTAAAGAGCGTGACACTATCTTACGACGTGCCCCGATCTCTCTTGAAGAAGATAGGGCTCACACGCCTCATGCCGTTCTTCACGGCCACAAACCTGTTTACCATAACAGGATATGATGGTATGGATCCTGAGATAAACCAGTATGGCAATGGTTCGGTGCAAGGCATCGATTGGGGCACTTATCCTCTCAACCGCTCGTTCACTCTGGGCCTAAAGGCAGAATTTTAAATGTAAACATCTACCTAAAGCTTCATTCAATCATAAAGAAAGACAATATGAAAACAAATAAATATGTCATTATAACCATGCTTGCTGGTGTCTCGGCTCTCGCTGGATGTGGTCTCGACTATGAGCCTATCTCTAACCCGAGTGAGCTTACCGAAGGTGCGCTTACCAATGAGCAGAGTCTCGTGCTAAAAGATAAGGCCGCTGCTGAAGGGCAGCTTAACAAACTGTACAAACTTATGCGCGACCGACAAGAACATTTATATGTCGACAACCGTCTGATAGGCGATAGCCATACTGACAATGCCTATGCCGGAACCACGGGTAACGAGGTGGTGCCTGTTGAGTGCAACACCATTGATGCCTCATTTACCGATTTAAAGCGCGACTGGAACCGATATCTTGAAGACATTTCATCTGCCAACCAGCTTATTGTTGGCTCTGAACAGTTGTTTAACAAAGGTTTGCTCACCGAGACCGAATATCATAGCATGAAGGCTCAGGGCGAGGTGTTTCGTGCCCTCATGATGTTTCGTATGGCTCGGCTGTGGGGCGGCTTCCCGCTTATTACCACCATTGCCAAAACCATTACCTATGATAATATTGATGAGGTTTATCCTCTTTATTATCCTGCTCGCACACCTGTTGAAGATTGTTACAAACAAATAGTTGCTGACCTTGAAGATGCCGAGCGTTATGCGCCAGATATAAGTAGCACTGACCGCACCTTGTTTTCAAAAACGGCTGCACAGGCTCTGCTGGTAAAGGTGTATGCTGAAAAGCCGATACAAAACTATGATAAGGTGATTGAATATGCCAATAAGGTGCGCGAAACGCCTGGCGTATTTCTTGAACCCGACTATGGTACGCTGTTTGAATACAACGAAGCTACACGCGACTGTGCTAAGCGCAATACCTCAGAGGGCATTCTTGAGGTGCAATTTAAGCCTGGTAGTGGCAATTGGGAAACGTGGATGTATGGTAAGCAACTTGACGATCCTGAACAAAGCTGGTCTTGGGCAAAATGGATTACGCCCTCACGCGACATTATTAAGGCCTTTGAACAAGAAAACGATGTGGTGCGTATGAACCAATCAATCGTTTATTACACTGTGGGATGGAGCAACTACTATCCCGCTAGTCATTATCCGTTTATGTATAAGGTGCGTTCATCGTTTAGCAACGAGTATGTATTACGTCTGGCCGATATCATGCTGCTTGAGGCTGAGGCTTATGCCTATAAAGGCGAACTGCAAAAGTCGGCCGATATTGTCGACCTCATACGGCAGCGAGTGAAGTTGCCTGCTCTTACGGCTGAGAAAAAGTCGACTAAAGATGCTATGATTGAAGCCGTGCTGCATGAGCGTCGACTTGAGCTTGCTTTTGAGGGCGAGCGCTGGTTCGACCTCTGTCGCAATAATAAGGTAGAGCAGTATCTCAACAATTTGAACAGTCGCGATAGTGGTCGTTTGCCCTTGCAGCGCCAATACACCGCCGAGTCGTATCTCATGCCCATTCCGCAGTCGGCTATCGACCAAAACTCGAACCTGAAGCAAAATCCTGGTTACTAATTCTTAAGAAAAAAGAAATGAAAACAAAAAGA
>ERZ1034753.466-NODE-466-length-14414-cov-4.951180_pt1 | contig 14414 bp, 9 predicted proteins | sample MGYA00520702_ERZ1034753 | MGnify/ENA primary metagenome ERZ1034753 (study PRJEB33766, sample SAMN09781700) | gut metagenome | biome: gut microbiome | host: Homo sapiens | place: Madagascar | study: EMG produced TPA metagenomics assembly of the PRJNA485056 data set...
AACTAAAAACCTAAATCTATTACTACTAACCTAAACAATCTATTAACCTTTTTGACAATGCAAAGGTATGCGTTTTCGACTGTTTGCGCAAACAATTTTGATAAATTATTCACGCAAACCTCGAAAACTTGATGTAGGTTAAGTAGTTATGTGTAGGTTTCGCACTTTTTATATCATTATTGCATTTCTGTTGTTAATCACTGATGTTTTTTAGGCAAAATAGATCCTTCTCTCTTCATTCATTTCTTTATGCTTTATCGTCGGCGTGTGATGCTTTATCGTTGGCATACGCCTCCTCGTGTACGCCAGCCACGGCACGTCCGCTGGGGTCGTTCATGTTTTTGAAAGCTTCGTCCCAGGCCAGTGCTTCGGCGGTGCTGCATGCCACGCTGGGCACGCTGGGCACAGAGCGCGCAGCCGAGTCGGAGGGGAAATGTTCGGCAAAGATAGAGCGATAATAATACTCTTCCTTGTTGCGCGGTGGGTTGATGGGGAAGCGTTCGGCGGCGTGAGCCATCTGCTCGTCCGACACCAGGTCGCTGGTTACCTGTTTCAGAGTGTCAATCCACGAGTATCCCACGCCATCGCTAAACTGCTCTTTCTGTCGCCATGCCACGGCGTCGGGCAGCAGGTCGGCAAAGGCTTCTCGCACGATACGTTTTTCTATTGTCTTGCCAGGGCACATTTTTGCTTCAGGGTTTGTGCGCATGGCCACGTCGAGAAACTCTTTGTCGAGGAAGGGCACGCGGCCCTCTACGCCCCATGCCGACAGGCTTTTGTTGGCGCGTAGGCAGTCGTACATATACAGTTTTGACAGTTTGCGCACCGTTTCTTCATGAAAGGCTTGTGCTGTGGGCGCCTTATGAAAGTAGAGGTATCCGCCAAAAATCTCGTCGGCCCCTTCGCCCGACAGCACCATCTTGATGCCCATCGACTTGATGACGCGTGCCAGCAGATACATAGGTGTTGAGGCTCGCACGGTGGTAACGTCGTAGGTCTCGATAAAGTAGATGACGTCGCGAATGGCGTCGAGCCCCTCTTGTATGGTATAGTTTATCTCGTGGTGCACGGTGCCAATGTGGTCGGCCACCATGCGCGCCTTTGCCAGATCGGGGGCGCCCTTCAGTCCTACGGCAAACGAGTGTAGGCGAGGCCACCATGCGCGTTCGCGTCCGTCCTCTTCAATGCGTCGTTCAGCATATTTTTCGGCCACAGCCGAGATGACCGACGAGTCGAGTCCGCCTGATAGCAGCACACCGTAGGGCACATCGCTCATCAGCTGTCGGCGCACGGCATCTTCCAGCGCGTCGTGTATGGCGCGTGTGCTGGCGGTGTTGTCTTTCACGGCATCGTAGCTAAACCAGTCGCGCTTATAATAGCGCTTCATGCCAGGCTCGCGGCTCCAGTAATAGTGTCCGGGCAAGAACGGCTCATAGCGTTCGCACTGTCCTTCCAGCGCTTTCAGTTCGCTGGCCACATACACTTTTCCATCGCTGTCGTAGCCTATATAAAGAGGTATCACGCCGATGGGGTCGCGTGCAATAAGAAACTCGTTGCGCTCGGCATCATAGAGGGCGAAGGCGAAGATGCCGCTGAGGTCGTCGAGAAAGTCGATGCCCTTCTCGCGATACAGTGCCAGTATAACCTCGCAGTCGCTGCCCGTTTGAAACTGATATTTCCCCTCGAAGCGTTTTCTGATGTCTTGATGGTTATATATCTCGCCGTTTACGGCCAGCACCTGTTTCTTGTCGGGGGCGAAGAGGGGCTGACGTCCCGACTCGGGGTCGACAATGCTCAATCGTTCATGGCACAAGATGGCCGTTCCACCTGTATAGATACCACTCCAGTCGGGTCCGCGGTGCCGTATTTTCTGACTCATACGTAACGCCTTTTGTCGCAACTCGGGCGTTTGTTCTTGAATGTTGAAGATAGCTACAATTCCACACATATTTCTTTTATTTTTATGGTTGTTTGTTTATAAGTAAAGTAAGTGAGGCAATAGGATTTTTCACTTTTCACTTTTCACTTAGTTATACGCGCTCTCGCCATGTTCGTAAATGTCGAGACCCTCTTCCTCAACACGTTTGTCGACACGTATGCCCACCGTTTTGTCTACCAAGAAGAAGAGCACTGCGGTGACGATGGCCGAGAACACGATGCAGAACACGGTGGCGATGAGCTGAACCCAGAGCTGATGCCAGTCGCCATACAGCGAGCCCTGCACGCCACCCTCGCCAGTGATGGTCTGTGTGGCAAACACGCCCGTGAGCACTGACCCCACGATGCCGCCCACGCCATGCACGCCAAAGGCGTCGAGGGCGTCGTCATATTTAAACCGTGCTTTCACCACGGCCACCATGAAGAAGCAGATGATAGGTGTGATGATGCCGATGGCGAAGGCACCCAGCAGGTCGACGGTGCCAGCGGCAGGTGTGATGGCTACCAGTCCGGCCACGGCTCCTGTGCAGGCACCCACGGTGGTAGGCTTTTTGTTTACCAGCCAGTCGATGGTGAGCCATGTCATAGCCGCTGCGGCTGTTGCCACATGCGTTACCAGGAAGGCGTTGGCGTCGAGGCCGTCGGCAGCCAGACCGCTGCCTGCGTTAAAGCCAAACCATCCGAGCCACAAGAACGAGGTGCCCAAGAACACAAACATAATGTTGTGCGGGGTGATGGGGTGCCCTACGCGATAGTCGTCGCGCTTGCCAATGAGCAGCGCCATGATGAGCGCCGAGATGCCCGCATTGATGTGTACCACGGTACCACCAGCAAAGTCGATGGCGCCCATCTGCTGCAAGAAGCCGCCGCCCCACACCCAGTGTGCCATCGGAAAATAGGCTATGACCACCCACAGCAGTGTGAACACCATATAGCCTTTAAACTTAATGCGCTCGGCAAAGGCACCCAGGATAAGGGCTGGTGTGATGAGGGCAAACATACACTGAAACATAACAAAAGTGATCTCGGGTATGCCCGATGGCATGAGGCTTTTTGTGGTGATGCCATGCAAGAAGGCTTTGTTCCAGCCACCAATGATGCCTGCCAGTGCCGACCCTTCGGCCTCGTAGCTGGTGTCGAAGGCCCAGCTGTATCCGAAGGCCACCCACAGTATGCTTACTGCGCCCACGATAAGCATGGTTTGCATCACGATGCTCAGCACATTTTTCTGTCGTACCAGTCCGCCATAAAACAGGGCAATGCCTGGTATCGACATTAACAGAACCAATATGGTGCTCATCATCATCCAGGCCGTGTTGCCTGTGTCAAGGGTAGGGGTGCATGCTAATATTGTTGTTGCCATATTGAGATTTTTTTATTAGTATTATGAATTATCCATCATCCATCACTTCTCCTGTTCAGCATTATATAATGCTATGTCGCCACGCTCGCCCGTGCGAATACGGATGGCATCGTCGATGGGGATGATGAAGATGCGACCATCGCCAATCTCGCCCGTCTGTGCTGCCGACAAGATGGCTTGCACGGCACGTTCTACATTCTTGTCGCGCACCACTAATGATACCAGTGTGCGCTCTATCGAACTGGTGTTATACATCACGCCACGATAGATACGTGCCTGGCGCATCTTGCCTTCGCCGCGCACGTCGTAATAAGAAAACCACTCGATGTCGGCGGCCAACAGCGCTTCTTTTACATCTTCGAAGCGCGATTTACGGATGATTGCTTCAATCTTCTTCATGTTGTTCCTTTCTTTTATTATTTTGTCTTAAATGTTCACCTTATTATATATATAGATGCTACTGAATGTTACGTTCAAGCCTCTTGTTTTATATGTTAATAACATTTGTTCGTTCTTTTCATGCTTTTGCTTTCCTTTTGTTATTATCCGACTGCAAAATTACGACATATTGTAATAAGTATAATTATATGTTTTACTTTTTGAAAGTTTTATTTTTATATTAATATCATATTGTAAGAAACTTGTGTTAAAAACAATGCAAACTGTAAGCATTTTACTTATCCGTGCTTACACTTTAATACTTTATGCCAATTTGTTGTTATTTTTGTAAACTAAAATCATGGCTATTCTTGAAAATTGTTGTAATTTTGCAGTGGTTTAAGAACAAAACGTCAAAGAAGAAAGGAAATAGATGACCAGCATGTTTCATAAAATAAAATTCACGAAGATGCATGGAGCCGGAAACGACTACATCTATGTCAATACGCTGACCGAGCACATTGACAATCCTTCGGCCGCCGCTCGGCAGTGGAGTGCTCCACATACGGGCATAGGTAGCGATGGGTTGGTGCTCATAGGCAAGCCGTCGATCAGAAGCGGTGCCCACTTCTCAATGCGCATTTTTAATGCCGATGGTTCTGAAGCCATGATGTGCGGCAACGCCTCGCGCTGTATAGGCAAGTATCTGTACGAGCGTGGGCTGACCAAGGAAACCACCATTCTGCTCGAAACCCTTTCGGGCGTGAAGACCTTGCAGCTGCACCTTTCGCCCGACGGTAGCACCGTGCAAAGCGTTACGGTAGATATGCTGGCGCCCTCGCTGTCATGCCCCGACCAGTATGACGAGGCACAAGGTAACACGCTTACCGCTGCCTTTCGCTCGTTCAGAGGCACCTTCGTGTCGATGGGTAACCCCCATTTCGTGATCTTCACCGACGACGTTGAACACCTCGACATAGCTCGCTATGGCAAAGCGCTTGAACACGATGCTGCTTTTCCGCAACGTTGCAACATCGAGTTTGCGCAGATGCTGCCCAACGGCACCATTCGCACCCGTGTATGGGAGCGTGGCAGCGGCATCACCTTGGCCTGTGGCACTGGTGCTTGTGCCACCGCTGTAGCGGCCGCCGTTACGCAACGTGCCTCGCGCCAAACCGATATTGTGATGGATGGTGGCACGCTGCACATTGAATGGAGCGAGGCCGATGGCCATGTTTATATGACAGGCCCAGCCACCTTTGTCTTTGATGGCGAGATAGCGCTCTTCTGACTCGTTGCTCGACACAACACACAACACAACCATAAAGAAATATTGCATACATGGCATTAGTAAACGAGCACTATCTAAAACTGTCGGACAACTATCTGTTTGCCGACATTGCCAAAAAGGTAAACGCCTTTAAAGTGTCGCACCCTAAGATGCGCGTCATCAGTTTGGGCATTGGCGACGTTACGCAGCCGCTGTGTCCCGCTGTCATCAAGGCCATGCACAAGGCCGTTGACGAGATGGCCACCAAGGCTTCCTTTCGTGGCTACGGCCCCGAGCGCGGCTACGACTTTTTGCGCGAGGCTATTATAAAGAACGACTATCTGTCGCGTGGCATACATCTCGATGTGAACGAAATATTTATCAACGATGGTGCTAAGAGCGACACTGGAAATATAGGCGAGATTGTGCGCTGGGACAATAGCATAGGCGTTACCGACCCTATCTACCCCGTGTACATCGACTCGAACGTGATGTGCGGACGTGCTGGCGTCTTAAAAGACGGCGTATGGAGCAATGTAACCTACATGCCGTGTACCGCCGAGAACCAGTTTATACCCACCATACCCGACCACCGTGTCGACATGATATATCTGTGCTACCCCAATAACCCCACGGGCACCGTGCTGCCTAAAGAGGAGCTGCGCAAATGGGTAAACTATGCGTTGAAGAACGACACCCTCATCTTGTATGATGCTGCCTACGAGGCGTATATACAAGACGACAGCATACCACACTCTATCTACGAGATAAAGGGAGCACGAAAGGTGGCTATCGAGTTTAGAAGCTACTCGAAGACGGCAGGCTTTACGGGCGTGCGCTGTGGATACACCGTCATTCCAAAGGAACTGACCGCCGTAACCATTGATGGCACACAACGTATAGAGCTGAACCACCTGTGGAACCGCCGACAGAGCACCAAGTTTAATGGCACCAGCTACATCAGTCAGCGTGCCGCCGAAGCGATCTATACCCCCGAGGGCAAGGAACAGGTGAAGGCCACCATCGACTATTATATGGGCAACGCTCGCATCATGCTCGACGCCTCGCAACGTATGGGCTTACAGGTGTATGGCGGACAAAATGCACCCTATCTGTGGGTGAAAACACCGAGCAACACGCCCAGCTGGAAGTTTTTTGAACAGATGCTGTACAGCGCTGGCGTGGTATGCACCCCAGGCGTGGGTTTCGGGCCCAGCGGCGAGGGCTATGTGCGCCTTACGGCCTTTGGCAACCGCGACGACTGCCGCGAAGCCATGCAACGCATTGCCCAGTGGATAAACTCGTAAGGCTTGGGCATAAAAACCTGTGGCCGTAGAAAGAACAAGAGAAAACGAAACAACAATAGTTTAAACACATAAAAGAAATTCAACATGGCAAATTTAAGATTTGAGGTTGTTGCCGAGGCTTTCAAAAAGAAACCTCTGGAAGTGATTGCGCCGATTGAGCGTCCTTCTGAATATTTCGGAAAGAACGTGTTCAACCGTGCTAAGATGTATAAATATCTGTCGCGCGAGGTTTACGATAAACTGATAGACGTGATTGACAATGGTGCTCGACTGGATCGCAACATTGCCGACGCTGTGGCAAAAGGCATCAAGCAGTGGGCCGACGAGAATGGCGTAACACACTATACTCACTGGTTCCAGCCTCTTACCGAGGGTACGGCCGAAAAGCACGACGCCTTTGTTGAGCATGATGGAAAGGGTGGCATGATTGAAGAGTTCTCGGGCAAGCTGCTCGTACAGCAGGAGCCTGACGCCAGCTCGTTCCCCAATGGTGGTATTCGTAACACCTTCGAGGCTCGCGGCTACTCGGCTTGGGACCCCACATCGCCCGTCTTCATCATCGACGACACGCTGTGTATCCCCACCATCTTCATTTCTTATACTGGCGAGGCACTCGACTATAAGGCTCCGCTGCTGCGCGCCCTTCATGCTGTGAACGAGGCTGCCACCGCTGTTTGCCATTATTTCTATCCCGAGGTTAAGAAGGTAATCAGCAACCTGGGATGGGAGCAAGAATACTTCCTCGTTGACGAGGGACTGTACTCGGCTCGCCCCGACCTGATGCTTACGGGTAGAACCCTGATGGGTCACGACTCGGCCAAGAACCAGCAGATGGACGACCACTACTTTGGCGCTATCCCCGAGCGCGTGCAGGCTTTCATGAAAGACCTTGAGATACAGGCGCTGGAGCTGGGCATACCCTGCAAGACTCGTCATAACGAGGTGGCTCCTAACCAGTTTGAGCTTGCGCCCATCTTCGAGGAAACAAACCTTGCCATCGACCACAACATGTTGCTCATGTCGCTCATGAAGAAGATTGCACGTCATCACGGTTTCCGCGTGCTGCTGCACGAAAAGCCTTTTGCTGGCGTAAATGGTTCGGGCAAGCACGAAAACTGGAGCCTTGCCACCGATACGGGCGTGCTGCTGCATGGCCCTGGCAAGACGCCTGAAGACAACCTGCGCTTCATCGTCTTCATTGTTGAAACGCTGATGGCTGTGTATAAGCATAACGGACTGCTGAAGGCCTCTATCATGAGCGCTACCAATGCTCACCGTTTGGGCGCTAACGAGGCACCGCCAGCTATCATCTCATCATTCTTGGGCCGTCAGCTGACCGAAATTCTGCAGCACATCGAAAATTCAAATAAAGACGAACTGTTTGACATTGCTGGCAAACAGGGTTTGAAACTTGATATTCCTGAAATTCCTGAGTTGCTGATTGATAACACCGACCGTAACCGTACATCGCCCTTCGCCTTCACTGGTAACCGCTTCGAGTTCCGTGCCGTAGGTTCAGAGGCCAACTGTGCCAGCGCCATGATTGTGCTGAACACCGCTGTGGCCGAGGCGCTGCAAGACTTTAAGAAGCGTGTTGATGCGCTTATCGAGAAAGGTGAAGATAAAATTAGCGCTATCCTTGACGTGGTGCGCGAAGATGCGAAGTTCTGCAAACCCATTCACTTTGAGGGTAACGGCTATTCAGACGAATGGAAGGAAGAGGCTGCCCGCCGTGGCCTTGACTGCGAGACATCGTGCCCGAAGATTTTTGAGCGCTATCTCGACGAGAGCTCTATCAAGATGTTTGAAAGCCAGAACGTGATGACACGCAAGGAGCTGGAAGCTCGCAACGAGGTGAAATGGGAAACTTATACAAAGAAGATACAGATTGAGGCTCGTGTGTTTGGCGACCTGTCGATGAACCACATCATACCTGTATGCACCCACTATCAGAGCCAGTTGGCTAAGAACGTGTCGAGCATGTATAATATCTTCCCTGCCGAAACGGCTGCAAAGCTTACTGAGCGCAATAAGAAGATTATTGAAGAGATTGCCGTGCGTACCCAGGCTATTGAGACAGGTGTTGACGAGCTGGTTGACGCTCGTAAGGTGGCCAACAAGATTGAGGATGAGCACCAGAAGGCTATCGCTTACCACGACACCGTGGCTCCGAAGCTGGATGAAATTCGTTACCAGATTGATAAGCTGGAGCTGATAGTGGCCGACGAGCTGTGGACGCTGCCCAAGTATCGTGAGCTGCTGTTTATTCGATAAAAAAGAAAAAAGATACAGCAATCTATTTCTTTTATTGGTTGTTTTAAGTAGTGCGGAGCGAGGTTGTGAAACCAAGCTCCGCTTTTTTTATGCTCGCAATGCTGCGCATTGCTTCAGGAATTTAACCACGAATTATTATCGTCGAATATTAAACGAACACAGATCTCACAGATTGAACAGAAGTACTCTCAAAGTAGGACGGGGTCTCCGTGCCCCGTCCTCCAGCACCCAATGAGTTCATTACATTACGTTTGATGTTAACGCTGGTTGTGGGAGGACGGGGCACGGAGGCCACCGTCCTACTTTTATAATTCATGGCGTTCGTGTTCAAGGAAATGTGCGAAGCGCAAATAAACAATCAAAACTTCAACAATGATATTTGAGTTCCTTCTTTATTCAGCCGTCAGTTCAATCATACGGCTGGCATACTCTTTATCCAGTGCTAAGTTGAGGCCAGCCTCCATCAGCACTTTGCCCGATATTACCTTGCCGTCGAGGCTCTTTAGGCTATCATCTGCCTTGTTAATCTCGTGTATGCGGTAGCGCTTATTGGCGTCGAGGCCCTGAAGGCGGATGGGGGCGATGCTGTGGCCCACATAGTGTTTCAGCTTATAGGCAAAGAGCACGGCCTGCTGCTTGTTGTCAGACACATACATGCTGGCTGCCGCCATACCATCTTGCTCGTAGGGTGAGCGCAGACGATAAAGGTCGCCCAACTGAATGATGGGGCGCAGACGCTTATAGTCGGCAATGGCCTGTTGTGCAAAGCGTGTTTCGTCGGCATTGAAGTCGGAGGGCTTCATCTCAACGCCCAGGCGTCCGCTTTCGGCTACGTCGAAGCGGAACTTCAGAGGCAGACGTCGGCCTGTTTGGTGGTTGGGCGAGGCGCTTACGTGTGCTGCCATAGCGTTGGCGGGGAAGAACTGCGACGTGCCCCACTGAATATATACGCGTTGCAGGGCGTCGGTGTTGTCGCTGGTCCAGAACTCGTCAAAGTAGGGCAGCAAGCCATAGTTTACACGTCCGCCACCGCTGGCACAGTCTTGTATCACGAGGCGCGGATATTTGGCGCGTATGCGTTCCAGCACCTTACGCAGTGCAAGATGATAGTCGGTATAGAGCTGCGACTGGCGGTCGGCACCCAGATATGTTGAACCATAGTTAACGATGGGCGCGTTGTCGTCCCACTTGATATAATAAAGTTGTGGATATTCAGTCATCAGGCGATCGACGATGTCGAACACAAAGTCTTGCACCTTCGGGTTGCACAGGTCTAGTGTGGCCTGTGTGCCGCCGCGCTGCAATACGGGCTCTACGCCAGTGTTTTGCAAAAACCAGTCGGGGTGCTTGTCATACAGGGCGCTGGCCTTCCAGTTGCTCATCTCGGGCTCAATCCATATACCAAACTTCAGACCCAACTGTGTGGCCTTGTCGACGAGGGGCTGCACGCCGCCAGGTAGCTTACGCTTGTCGACATTCCAGTCGCCCAGCGCTGCATTATCTTTGTCGCGGTTATATTTTTCGCTGGCAAACCATCCGTCATCCATTACAAACAGTTCGCCACCCAGCTGTTTCACGCCCTCCATCAGCGTCATCATCTTCTCTTCAGTGATGTCGAGGTACACGCCTTCCCACGAGTTGAGCAGCACGTCGCGTACAGCCATGCCGTTGTGCAGCTTATACTGTCTGGCCCAGCGGTGCATATTTCGGCTCACGCCACCCTTGCCAGTGGTAGAGAAGGTGAGGGCCAGTTCGGGTGTGCGTAGCGTTTGTCCTGGGCGCAGACGGTAGTCGGCCGCCGTTTCGTCGATGCCTGCTATGAGGTGGCGCAGATGGGTGTCGTAGGCATCGGTGGCAATGCGCAGCTTATAGTTTCCGCTCCAGCAGAGGGCGGCACCAATGACGCGGCCCGATGTTTCGGTGGGTCGGCCGTCGAGCGACAGCATCACCTCGGGGTGGTCGAGGTGCGAGTTGCGTCCGCCGTCGCGGTTGCTGATAACCTTCATGCCAGGGGTGAGGGGCTCTTCGGTTATGTTACATTCGTTGCCCCACTGCCCGTGCTGGTGCGAGAGCCATGCTTCGGCGCTGCGCACGGGCAGATAGGCCGACGCATACTGCATCAGCACCACGTCTTTCTTCTCGCGATTGGTCAGCTCTACCCATGTTTCTATCACGTCGGCCTGCTGATAGGTGCGATAGCAGATGTTGGCGTAGAAGGGTTGCACCTTGTCTTTGGTCTTTACGGTGATGAGTTCGCCACCATCGGTAGCCGAGCGCTCTACGCCCTCAACCACCAGGTTCAGCATAATTTGTCCGTTGGCATGCTTCACCATGATGGCACACTCATCGGGACACCAGTCGTTAAAGGTGGGGTAGGCTTTGCGGTTCATGGCGTCGCCCGCCACCCATAGGTCGCTGGCTTGCTGCTCGTTAAGACGAGGCCCATAGTAAGCAATCTTTAGCGGTTCGCCCTTTACGGCAAACAGTTGTAGAGTGGTGTTGTTAGTAGAGACCAGTAGGTCTTGTTCGGCGGCTCGCACGCTGTTGAGGCCCATGACGAGCAATGCCGTAAGCATCATAAAAATTTTCTTCATGGTGTATTTTATTGTTTAGTATTAATATTAATATATATAGGATGTGCAAATATAAAACAAATTATGTAACGATGCAACGATTGGAGAGAAAAACAATTGATTAGTAACAATAGTTGAGCGTGTAGAAGATAAGCAACATTGTTTATTGTTGTTTGTTGTTGAGTGTAAGATAGGATGGGGCTCAAATGTAGGATGGGGTCTCCGTGCCCCATCCTCCCAGAGAAATAATAATATTTTTCGAAATAGATTAAAGAAAACCATAATAGTTGTTAAAAATCGGGGGGGGTAAAACCTTAATATTCATTAAGTTTTGTTCTTTCTTTGTATCTTTGCGCTCGCTTTTTTTAAGTTCTTTATAGAACTAAAAGCTTTCCAAGTATCAGAATTCATTAGAGCTAAACGAATAATAAGTTAAAACCATAACCTCGTTGCCAAACTGCCGTAGCGTTATGACAGAGGTCAAGGTTGATGGTATGGTGTCGTTATTCTCAACGAGAAATTTTACTAAGACAGATAAATAAAGAGAAATTTATAAAGAAGAATATTTTTAATAAAAGAACATGATTAACTTATCGAAAACCGTGGGTTTAGGCGTGGCGCGTGGTCTCAGTCTGCTCACTCTTATTACATTATTTTTTGTTGCCGTGAGCTCAGTTAAAGCTCAAACTTCAAAGGCACAAATGGACTATACCAGGCTGGTGGGTGTTGACCCAGTAGACATTGTTACGGAAGAAAACAATTATAGACTAAATGTTTATTATCAAACTGATGAAGACAGAAATAATGGCGTGATGAATGGCTTGAAAAAGACGTTCTTCCTTATGAACGTTGGCACACACAAGTTTTTAAACATTGGTGGCTCTTATGGTCGACATACCACATTGAGCGATTATGGCATGAAACTTTGGATTTATGGTAATTCAACAACCAAAGGCACTTATAACATACGTACAAGACAAAATATTGTTCCTAAAACAGGAACCGATAAAGGTGAAACCAACAATAGCGATAGCTATATACAGTATGTAAGCAACGATCTGCATCTTGATGGCGTGTATCCCGACTGCCAACCTACGGATGTAACCAATCAGTATGGTTGGTTCTTTGAGAAAGCCACTGGCTATTCTGACAATAACAAAGTTTATAAAATTATGACCTATGGCAGCCGCTATCTAACAGCCGTGCCAAACGATTCCAAAGAAAATAAATGTCAGGCAATAACAGAAGAGCCTGCCGTAGCCGACTATCAACTGTGGAAACTCGTAACACTGGAGGAATATTTTGCATTGCTTGAAGACTCTCCATCTGATAGTGCCGACCCTATTGACATTACATTCTTGATGAAAGAGCCTGGTCTGAAATATAACAAATCATCGCAAAGCTATTGGTTAATTACAGGAACTGGCAAGATAGACAACGTACGTTTTGGTATAAATGATTATTATAAAAAGCAAACAGAAAAATATTATAAGAATGAGACTGGCACTCAAATAGGATTTAATGACTATCTCTTTGAAAATGGAAAATATTTCTGTGCAGATATTAAAGAAACTCATAACGTAAATGTTGAACAATGGGTTACTATCAATAAAGCGGGCTGGTATGTCGTTCGTTGCAATGGTTTCAGTAATACGAATGGGTTGGCTGAGCTTCATGTAAAAGAATATTGTTCAAATAATGGAATAGGCACCCCTATTAAGGCACAGACAACGTTGAAAACTCCTAATGGTCCAACCGATTTGCTGCAAGCGGGTATGGCTTTCTATAAGGGCGAATACCCAAATGAAGTGAAGATACATATACCTCAGAAATTTATCGATGAATTAAAAGGATATAGCATAACAGAAACCCAAATTCTTATTGGCATCACAGTTGGTGGCGACAATAGCACATCTGCCACTGGCGAGTGGACCGCCTTCGACAACTTCCGCCTATTATATTATGGTGAGGAAGCTGAAAAGCCTGAACTGGTGCTTGACGAGGAGAACCCCGATTTGAGCTATCTTACCGAGAGCAGCGATACGTATGAGAACACCACGTTGCACCTGAACCGCTCGTTCTCGTTGGATAAGTGGAACACCCTCATCTTGCCCGTCGACCTTACCTACGGACAGATGAAGAGCGCCTTTGGCGATGACGTGAAGTTGGCTAAGCTCTTTGAACTCTCGGCTACCAGCATACGTTTCAAAACTGTAGAGGGTATCGGAGACGATAAAGTGATGCTCCATGCCTTCACTCCTTATATTATTAAGCCCACCAAGGCGGCCGATGCTGCAACCGCTGCCTACACCACACCGCGCCTAAAGAAAACTCCTAACCAATATTGGCAGGCGAAGGGCGTGGGTGTAACCAATGCTGAAGATGGCGTAAAGCGTCACATCTCTGGAGAGGTAACAGTAAAGGCTGGCCACTATACTATTGATGGCGTAACCCTCAACCGCGAGGCTCTGAGAAAGAACCTTGATAACCACTGGGTGTCAACCACCACAACCTCGGCAAACAATTCGGCAAACAATATGGTGTGCAAGGGCACGATGACCAAGAACTTTTATGTGAAGGATGGCAACGGCTACTTCTATACTGATAATGGTACGAAGCGCGACGACTTGGCTGGCGACTACTTTATGAACAAAGGCACCATGTGGAAGGTGCCCACCACTAAGCAATATGGCTTGAAGGGCTTCCGCTGCTGGTTCGAGTTGACCAGTGCTACCGATGCCACCTCTACCACCACGGCACCTGCCAAGGAGGTCGCCCTGTTTATTGACGATATGAAGGCCGATGTAACGGGCATCGACGGTGTAACGCTCGACACGCACTGCTCGGCTACAGGCGTGTATAACCTCTATGGTCAGCGTCTGCGCCCAGGTTCTTCACTCGAGGGTCTGCCCAGTGGCATCTATATCGTGAATGGTAAGAAGGTTAAAAAATAATTGTAAACAATAATAATGAGAAAACAATATATATCGCCCACCACACAGGTTATTGTATTAGATAATTTGTGCACTTCGCTCAACACTTGCAGTGTGGTAAGTGGCCCCAGCAATGATACGAAAGAAACTTTTGAGGTGAATGAAGATAACGAAAACAGCATCTTCGGGGTAGAGAACTGGGGTGGTGATTAATGCCCCTCTCTCGCGCGCTTAAATACAAAAAAGGCCGACTTCACAGTCGGCCTTTTTTACTATACAATAACATTATGAATATTTTTTCTTATAGAAAAACATCGTGATGAGCGATGTCTTTGCTTGAAACAAAAAGACTCTTCTTTTTTCTGTTTGCAAAGGTAG
>ERZ1034753.477-NODE-477-length-14252-cov-6.380362_pt1 | contig 14252 bp, 9 predicted proteins | sample MGYA00520702_ERZ1034753 | MGnify/ENA primary metagenome ERZ1034753 (study PRJEB33766, sample SAMN09781700) | gut metagenome | biome: gut microbiome | host: Homo sapiens | place: Madagascar | study: EMG produced TPA metagenomics assembly of the PRJNA485056 data set...
GCTTTAATCCTCCTATTTTAATTGATTCCGCTGCAAAGATACATTGTTTTTTTGATATTGGCAAGGAAAAGGGAGGAAAAGTTTCGTAAATAGGGATTGAATAGGAGATTGAGTAATAGAAGCCTTTATCTGTAAACGAAAGTTAAAGCTGAAAGATTTTTTTAGAAAAAGATGTGGATTTAGAAAATAATTATTAAATTTGCAATAGCTCTTGAGTCTTGATGCTTTTCTAAGGACTGAATGGCGTATGAAAATATGCCGTAAGAACTTGAAAATGAGAAGTTGAGACAGCCCACGCCGGGCTGAGTGCATAACGTTCGTTGGTGAGCAGGCAGCATGAAGCGGGCATAGGGTGGGAATAAGAGAGCTAAAGACATATTAGAAAGCGTTTACAACGCTATGTTCAGCAGACACTCTGAAACGTGAGAAATTTCAAGAAACTATGTACTGCCTCGGACTTAGCAGCAGTAGATGCTCCGGGTGTGATTATGGGTATCCGTGAAGCTATTGCCAGCTTTAGGGAGAACTTTATCATATCGGCGTGGGCTATACTGTTGTTCGTTCAGCAGTATAGGGCAATTCTCACGGCCTCAGAGTGTGGATCGGACAACGGACGGTTCACGCTTTTTTGTTGTCTGTCGGAGAGTCTTTTTCTTGGATGGCTTTTCTAAGTTATTTCTAGGAGCATCATTAATGAACACATTGTCTAATGTGACACCCAAGCGAGGCAAGCAATCGCCTCCCTGCACAGGGCTTACCCCTTGTGTCTCCTCCGTAACTTCTTGTGATGGGGTGTCGGTAGGGTATGCCCCAGACCCAAGCAAGAAATGGTATGTAATGCGTGCCACTTACCATCGCGAGAAGAAAGCCTACGACTATCTGGTCAGCAAAGGGGTAGAGGCATATCTGCCCTTACGCCGCAGGATAAAGATGGCTGATGGTAAGCGTAGAATCGTTACCGAGCCCCTGGTTCCCAACTTTCTTTTTGTATATGCCACTCCCGAAGTTATCAAGACTTATTCCAAGAACGACCCCAATCTCACTTTTCTCAATCATTATTATGATCATTTCCGTTTGCAGGAAAATGGTTACAATCCTCCGCTTACCGTATCTGAAGAGGCAATGCAGAACTTCATCCGTGTGACAAGCATTGACAACAGGCACGTCAGGGTGGTGGCCCCCGAGAATTGCCATTACAAGAATGGCGATATGGTGAGAGTCATTGATGGTCAATTCAAGGGGATAGTAGGTAGAGTGGCAAGAGTGGCAGGGCAGCAGCGGGTTGTGGTGGAGGTAGAAGGCGTGTGCCTGGTAAGTACGGCGTATGTGCCGACGGCATTTATAGAGAGCATCAAGTAAACTTAAGAATGAATTTTAAAACAAAAATAATGATGAATGCTATTGTACGAAACAAATTTCTATTTTATCTTGCTTTTTTCTTGTTGGTTGGTAATGTCCAACTCTATGCACAGCAAAAACTGAAGTTTGCCGTGGAAAGTTTTGGGCAAGATCTCTTTGATACATCTGCCCGTGACAAGCAATATGAAAAGGTGGACGGAAGTGGATCTCGTTATGCTATCATCAAGGTGACTTCTACCAATCCTGATGATGACCTGAAGGAGTATCGTTTTAATTTTGGCAATCTCCGTAGCAGTGTCGTGGAGCATGACAACGAGTTGTGGATCTATGTGCAGCGCAATGCCAAGATGGTGACGATTAGCCGTACTGGATATGTGACGCTGAATCGCTATGACTTGCATACTACGATAGAGGCAGGAAAGAATTATACACTTACCTTGTCATCGGCTGGCAAGAGGGTATTGATGCAGATGGTGCAATTCAATGTAACTCCTGCCGATTCCAAGGCTGTTGTGACAATTAAGAAATCCACTCAGGGCGCACAAGAGGAGCTTTTTGGATATGTAGATGCCACTGGTGGTACGGCAAAGAGTATGGAACTGGGTGTCTATACTTATAAAGTGGTGGCTCCAAACTATCATACTACGGAAGGACGTTTGGTCTTAAAGGATGTAAAGCAGAACTATGTGGAGCAAGTGACTTTGCGACCTAACTTTTCGAAAATGACATTCTCCGTAGATTCAGATGCAGATATCTATGTTAATGGTGAAAAGCGTGGTACTCGTACTTGGTCTGGCATTCTCAAAGCTGGCAATTATCAGGTAGAGTGCAAACTGAAGAATCATCTCCCTACCACTCAATATATTAATGTAGCGGAGAATGACAATCGCACAATCAAGCTGAAAAGTCCGGAACCGATATTGGGCACGTTGGCACTGACATCTAATCCTTTGGGTGCTAATATCATGATCGATGGAAAGGACTATGGCAAAACGCCTCAAAACTTACAGGTGGTGATTGGTACTCATAAGATTGCGGTTTCCAAGGCTGACTACAAAACCGAAGAGCAGACTGTAGAGGTAAAGGAAAATCAGATTTCATCAGCTGATTTTGTGTTGAGTCAAACTACCAAGATGACCATCAAGACATCAGTAGATGGCGCAACTCTCTATCTCAATGGAAAATCAATAGGCAAGACTCCTTATTCTGCTGAATTGGCTTCTGGTGATTATCTGGTCCGTATCACCAAAGAGGGTTACAATAATCTGGTGAAACGTATGCATTTCGATAGTTCAACACCAGATATCATGTTGCGTCTCTCCCGTCAGTCTTTCAAGAAATACTCTTTTTATACTCAATTCTCGGCAGAGGCAGGAAGTGCCATGGCTGTAGGTGGTAGTCTGGGTGGCTATATCAGAAAGTTTAATTTAGAGGGTGAAGGCCTCTATTATCTTGATAAGGTGGAGTTTTATGATAATTCCAATGCTGCTCAGAAGGTTTCCATGTCGGCATACGCTGCTGCTTTCAAGATGGGCTATGCTATCAGACTGGCTTCTCATTTCCGCTTGACTCCTCAGGTGGGCTTCAAGTACATCATGTTTAATGGTGGAGGTTGGAGTTCCAACAATTGTGCTCTTACCGTTGGAGGCAGACTGGAATATGCCGTAACACCTCATTTCGGCTTCTCGCTTACTCCTGAGGGACAGATGATTTTGAGCAAGGATGATGTGGCAATGCAGGTGTCCGAAATCTCAACAAAGATGAAGAGTATTCTTTCTGGTTTTCAGGCTAGATTGGGATTATATTTCTCTTTGTAACAAAATGATGATTTTATAACAACAGATTATAATAACAGATTTAAATAACAAACATTAAAGATATATCAATATGAACATGAAGCAAACTTTTGCCTATACAATTTTGGCTTTTTCATTCCTCTCTTCCTGCAGCAGTTCGAGTGAAGGAGGAGGCAATGTAAATATCTCCAAGGACCCACATCAGATAAGTGTGGGTACATCGGAATTGCAGTTTGGAGCAAATACGGATTTGAAGAAGAGCTTTGCTATTTCTGCCACCAATACTAGCTGGAATATAGCTTCCACTGCAGAATGGCTGACTACGGATAAGACATCGGGCAGGGAAAGTGCCAATGTTGAGGTAACAGCAAAGGAAAACACTTCTGTCTCTGAGGCAAGAATGGCTTTCCTGAGAATTACTTCTGCGGAAAAGGATTATAAATACAATTGGGAAATTGCGGCAACTCAGAGTGCTGCTCAAAAATATATAACCCCTTCTGTCACTTCTTTCTCCTGCAATGCCTCTTCGGGAACGAAAATGGTTGATGTCAGTTCAAATGTCGATTGGAAAGTTTCTGAGAGTGATTCTTGGCTAACGGTGGAGAAAGTGGATAATACCAAATTGAAGATTAGTTTTCTGGAAAATTTGAGCAATAGCTCCAGATCAGCAACGGTTTCATTATATGCTACCGAAAGCTATGGTGATGAAGTGTATAGTACGCTGACGATAACTCAGGCTGAGGCTGGTGTTACGGGAGAGAAAAATCAGATTAACTTTAGTGTCAATGGCGAGACAAAGACGATTGATTTTACTTCTGATGTATCGTGGACATGCCATGTTTCTAATGCTTCCTGGTTGAGTGTCAATCCGGAGAAGGGAAATATGGGTGAAGCCAAGGTTCAGATCACAGCATTGGCAAATGAGTCTACCAAGTCTCGTTCGGGATATGTATATATAAGAATAGGTAATACAGATAAGCTGGCTATACCTGTATATCAGGATGGTATCTTGTTGTCTTGCGATACAGAGAAAATGGAGTTTGCTTCTGGTGCTGGTACCAAACAATTGACTCTTTCAACCAATACGGGATGGAAAGTCCAGTCGGTTTCTGCTTCATGGATTTCCGTAGATCCAATGGAAGGAGAGGCTTCTGATGCGGCAACAGTCAATGTAAAAGTGCAGGACAATCCGAATGTAGAGCAGCGTACTGGTACGATTGTATTAGGCAAGGAGGGCTTCTCTGGTAACCTAACTATAAAGGTGTCTCAGGCAGGTAAAAACTTTGGTGAACTTCCTGAGGCATTGCAATTTGAGAATACTGCAAGTAGTCAATCTGTAAATATAGTAACGGATGGTGCATGGGATGCCGTTACGGATGATTCTTGGATTCATCTTTCAGCAGCTTCGGGCGAAGGTTCTGGAACATTAAATATATCTGTTGATGCTAATCCTAATAATGAGGCTCGTTCAGGACAAGTAGTTGTAACGGTGGGACTTACCACAAAAATCATTTCTGTAGTGCAGGTGGGAAGATATATCAATATCTCTTGCGATGATGTGCTGACGAAATCTACTCCTTCTACGGTTCGTATCTCTATTGAATCTAATCAGGAGTGGACGGTATCATCAGATGTTGACTGGATGAAGTCTTCCGTTAGCCATGAGACCGGAAATGCAGAAGTGAAAGTGGAGGTAGCTGATAACCCATCTGTTAATTCTCGCAGCGGTAAGATTACTATCGCTACAGAAAAAGAATCAAAGGTGTTGTCTTTTACCCAACCTGGCAGAAAATTGACAATAGATCATACCAGTTTGGTGTTTAGTGCCAAGGGCGGTACATCTGATGCCATTGTGGTAACAACAGATGGTAAGTATTCTGTGGCTGCATCCGACAGTTGGATAACCGTGGAGGAAACCTCCAATACTTTTGTGGTAAAGGTAGAAAAACTGGAGGGCGAGGAGTCAAGAACTGGTAGCGTTGTGGTAAGCTTGACGGATTTGGCTAATGGCGAAAAGCTGGAGCGAACCATTCAGGTAAAGCAGTTGCCTAATCAGGTTTATATTAGCAAGGATGTCTTCGACGCAGACGAAGAATGGAATATGTAACGATTAATCGAATATATATACAAGATGAAAAAGTATGTATCTTTATTGTTAAGTGTCATGCTGATGTTCGTAGCATCAGCATGCACTTCGGATGATGGTCTGGAGACAAGTAAGACTGAAATGAATGAGGGACAATGGCATCATACCACGATGTCGCTTGGTATTTCAAAGGAAAGCTTTGATGCGAAAGGCTCTGCCTCTACCCGTGCCACTTCTGATGAATGGCAGGATGGGGATAAGTTGTATCTTCGATTCGTGACCTATTATGGCGTACAGAATGGTACAGCTATTTATGATGGTAAGAAGCGTATATGGAATGTTAGTTACGAAGGTAAATTTAACAAGAATGTGGAATCTCAACTCTTTGTAGTCTTCTTGGATAATATCGAAAAAGAAAATCCGGCACAGGATGGTGTGATTCCTTTAGATCGCTATCATGGGGTTTATATGGATGAGCATGGCACTTATTTGTATGACCCTGATAATAATAATTTAGTTGCCAAGGCAACCTTGAAATCTTTGACGAGTCGTGTGCGTTTCAAGGGAGATACGCCTAATATGAATTTTAAGGTGATAGGGTTGACTTATTATACAGGGTATAATGTTCAAAATCATAGCTTTACAACTGGTTCCGATATAGTAAGGACTAAAACAAAAGCAGATAGTCAATCGGATTATATCTATGTACAGCAATTGACAGCAGAAAATCGCCAAATAGTACTAGGACGTACCTATGAAGAAGGCAACTATATTTTCAAAAAGATATGTGGTAACAATATGTTTGTCGTAGGAAAGAGCGGTTTTATTACGATACCGAATAAAACTCAGTATAGTGGTTGGAGCAAGAAGCAGGTTTCTGGTGTGGATAAGGATGGACATGGATGGGTAGATTTAGACTTACCTAGTGGTACAATCTGGTGTACTGAAAATTTTGGTGGAGATTGGGCTGAATATAAGAAAACAGGTGATGGTAATTGTCTTATTGGTGCTTTATGTCCGTGGGGTTCTGTCGATTATACCAATTATAGCCAATCGACTACAGATATTGGTGGTACAGACCAGGATATAGTAACAATGGCATGGGGTAAAACATGGAGAATTCCAAGTTGGGATAATGCTAAGGAACTTATGAGTAATACAACTCACGAATTAATTTATGGTTATTTGAATAATGTTCAAGCTTATGTGTGGACTGGTAAAAATGATGAAATTATAGTAATGCCAGTAAAAAATATTAATTATAGAAGATATCTTTGGACATCTACTCCTTCTAGTATAGATAAAGCATATGAGTTTGATATTGATGGTTCAACTTCATTGAGTCGTTCAGATAAAAGTGAAGTAAAACAAATAAGACCTATTATGGTAAAATAATTAAAACCTGATTTTATGAAGAATAAAATTTTTATATCTTTATTTCTTAGCATCATGCTATTACTTATAATATCAGCATGTACCTCAGACAATAGCTTTGAGCAAAGTAAAACGGAAAATAGTGTAAGCCAATGGCATCACACCACGATGTCGCTCAACATCTCTAAGGAGAACTTTGATGCGAAAGGCTCTGCTGCTACTCGTGCTACTTCTGATGAATGGCAGGATGGGGATAAGTTGTATCTTCGTTTTGTAACATTTAATGGTATCGTGATTGGTACTGCTACTTATGATGATTCTAAGGGCATGTGGAATGTTTGTTACAATGGTACTCTTAATAAGAATGTGGAGTCTCAGCTCTTTGTTGTTTTCTTGGATAATATAGAGCAAGAAAACAATGCGCAGACAAGAGGATTTGGAACTGTGCCAGATCCCAATATAATAAAATTGGATTGCTATCATGGAGTTTATATGGATGAAAATGGAACCTATATTCTAGATACTGAAAACAAATTGAAAGTAAAGGCAGTATTGAAATCACAAACTAGCCGTGTTCGAATCAAGGGTGATACTGCAGATGAGAATTTTAAACTGATAGGTTTGACATACTATACTGCATACAATCCTAAGACTCACGTTTTTACTACATCAGAGGAAGTAGTAAAAACAAAAACTGATAAGAATAAGCAATCTGATTATATTTATGTGCAAAGCTTAACAGAAAATAATCGTCAGATTATGTTGGGACGTTGGTATGATGAGGGAAGTTATATCTTCAAGGCAATTTGTTCAAAAGATATGTTTGTCGTAGGAAAAAGTGGAATTGTCAACATGCCTAGCAAATCTCAACATAATGGTTGGAATATGAAGCAAGTGTCTGGTTATGATGAGAATAAGCATTATTGGGTAGACCTGGAATTGCCAAGTGGCACTATATGGGCAGATGAAAATTTTGGAGCAGACCAATCTGAGTGGTTAGATACTGAAGATGGTAAATATCTCTTGGGAAACCAGTGTATGTGGGGTTCTGTGGATTATACCAGTTGGAGTCACTCAACTACGGATATTGGTGGAACCAGTGATGATATTGTAACAAAGGCATGGGGTAAAAAATGGCGTATACCAAGCAAAAAGGATTTTGAGGAATTGAAAAACAGCGAAAATATTAAAACGATTATCAGCTATGAAAATTATTATAATAGCTCTTATTGTAAGGTGAAAGGTGTTGAAATAATCGGAAAAAATGATGAAGTGTTATTTTTCTTAGATCGTTATGAGCAAGATAATCGTACTTATTATAGCAATGGTTACTGGACTTCAACACCTTTTTCTAGTACTCAAGCATATTATTTGTATAGTTTTTCTTGGGACTTAGGCTATAATGGGCTGAAGTCAAGCAATATGTGTATTAAGCCTGTTATGAAATGAGTAAAGTTTGATATGTTTAATGAAATATGAATTTAAAGCAATTCCTTATATTTTGTTTTTGTCTGTTTAGTCTGTTTTCTTATGCCCAAAACTGGGATTACGTCCGTTCTTCTGGCGAATATTACTATGGCGTCGGCATGGGAAAGACGGAGGTTGAGGCTGACCAGGCAGCTCTTGCAGAAATCACAAGTCAGATTGCTACTCATGTATCAAGCGACTTTGTGCAGATAGATGATATGGTTAACAAGAATGGGCAGTTAGACCACAAATCGAAGGTGCTGAATTGTGTGAAAACCTACTCTCAATCTACGCTTACCAATACCGAAAAATGGGTGCTGGGTAAGGAACCGAATGTCACAGTCAGACGCTATATGAAGCGTTCGGAACTGGCTCGAATCTATGAAAATCGTATTGCTAAAGCCAAAGATATGATGGTTCTGGCAGAAGAATGTTTGGACAAAAATATGATAGACATGAGCCTGCAATACTATTACTGGGCTTACTCGCTCGTTCGCTCAGTGCAGTTTCCAAACGAGGTGAAGGATGCACAGGGCAGAATCCTTGTCGATTGGCTTCCAGTCATGATTAACGAGATATTGGGGGCTATCAAGGTAAAGGTTGAAAAGACGGAAGGGGATCATGTGGATTTGCTATTTACCTATCAGAATCAACCCATCTCTAGCCTAGAATTCTCCTATTCGGATGGTCGCACGGATTGTCTCGGTTCTGTGAGAGATGGTCGTGGCTCCATCGAAATGGCACCAGGCTATCAAACCCAGGTTTATCATATCAATCTGGAATATGAGTATAAAGGTCAGGCTCGTGGAGATGCAGAGATGGAGAGCGTATTAGGCGTGATTACACCGAAAGTCTTTTCTCGTGCTGAAATGAGAATAGAGGCTGCATCTCCTGAAAATGTAGAATCGCTGGCCATCGCAAACCAAGGCAATGCTCAGGTTACAATGAAAACGGAATCGGCAGTGGCTTCTGTAGAACCTGCTTCTCTGGCTAAGCCAAAGAAATCGCAGCTTGCAACCAACTGTCAGGAGATAGAAGGCATCCTCGGTCAGATAATCGAAGCTATCCAAAAACGCAACTTTATGAGTGTCAGCAAGTATTTTACGGTAGAAGGACTGAATATCTATCGTAAATTGAATGCGTATGGCACTGGCAGAATCGTAGGCAATCCCACCATTACCTATTATAAAGGTATCAAGAACCGAACCGTGGCTCGTGGCTTGCAGATGTCTTTCTGCTTCAAGTCGGGTAAGAAACGCTCGTATGTAGAGGATGTGGTCTTTACCTTCGATCCTGAAAACAAGATAGAAAACGTTTCCTTTGGTTTGGGAAAGGTGGCTGAGAATGACATTCTGTGTAAATATGCCCCAGGTTGGAAGGATGATACCCGAGAGATGATCATGGAGTTTATGGAGAACTATAAGACTGCCTATAACTTACGTCGCTTGGATTATATCCGGAATATCTTTGCCGATGATGCTGTCATCATTGTGGGCAATGTGGCTCGCAGAAGCAATCGTACTATCGGGGCAAATGAGCGAAACATATCTCTCAGAGGACAAGAGGTGATTCACTATAACCGCTATACCAAAGATCAATATCTTGCCAATCTGGAGCGTTGCTTCCATAACAATGAATTCGTGAACCTGCGTTTCTCCCATAATGATGTGCAATGGTTGGAGAAATATGAGAACGAGGAAATCTATGCCATTCAGATAGGACAGGAATATAATTCCTCAACTTATGCAGACAAGGGCTATCTGTTCTTGTTGGTGGATATGACCAATCACGATGAACCGCAGATAAAGATTCGTACCTGGCAACCTAATGAGGTGGCCATGGAGAAACTGTATAATGCAGGTGATTTTTATAAAGACTAACTGGCTGGCTTTTAAATGCCTAAAGCCATGAAAATATTAACTTCTTAAAATTAAAAAGAGATGAAAAAGATTATGACTATTGCGTTGTTGGCAATGTTTGCCAATGCAACATTCGCACAGAGTGCGTTGGAATTGGCTAAGCAACAGGCTGAGCTGAAAGCTTATCAGATGAAGGCGTTGAATGCCAAACCTACAAAAGATGCCAAGAAGCAGGCTAAACAGTTTAAGAAAGAGGGATGGACTGTGCCTGCCGGTGAGAAGAGTATAGAGCAGCAGATTACCGAAAGCCATATTTACGGCGAAGAGTTGATGGCAGACAGAGCTGGCAATGCAGTGAAACGCTATATTACCCATACCGCAATCCAGGCTGCCAATACCTATAATGCCGGGTATGCATCAGCACGTGCCAATGCCTTGACAGAACTTGGTGGTATGCTGAAGACGAACCTGATTGCTGCCATTGAGACTCAGTTGAATAATGAGGGCAAATCAGCCATAGATGCAGTGAGTGTAGATAAGTTCAACCAGAAGGCACGATATATCGTTGATGAGACATTGACTAATTCCATTCCGATGCTCACCATCTATCGCCGATTGCCTAACAACAATTTCGAGGTACAGGTGCGCTTGGCCTTTGATAAGAAAGACTTGATGGAAAGTCTGAAAGCCAAGATGCAGCAGGAACTGAAAATCGAGGGTGATAAGTTGACGGACATCGTAGAGCAGGCTGTAAATCGTGTCAACTAAAGCCATGATTGTTAATAAAATAAGGGCTGAAATGATGGCTACAATCAAGCGAACATATCCTTCTGCCGTGCTGCTTCTGATGTTGGGGCTGCATTCGAATCCAGCTTTCTCGCAGGATGACGATTTCTGGAAGTCGTTTCGGGAGGCACGTCAGGAAATGCTGGATGACTTTGAGAAGTATCGTAAAACGGCTTTGATGGATTACGACAACTATCTTCGGAGTGAATGGAAGAAGTTCAAGTTGTGTAAGGCGGATAAGCGTCCCAATATTCCGAAGCCTAAGGAACATCCTGTATGTACCAACTATATCTTGCCAGAGGTTGATATCGTGATAGAAGCAAAGAAGCCTGTTAGCCCAGTGGTACCACGACCAACCATCGAGAAGGTTAAATTGCCGAAGCAGATGTTGGATTTGGATGCGAAGTCTAAGCAGGAAATTCCCGACATCGATTATGCAGGGTCGGGTATAGAACAGCCTTTGATGCCTCCGGTAGAGAGAATCCCTATCATGCCGGCTTTGCCCAATGTGCCATTTGTGCATGTGCCTGCAAGTAAGCAAATGGTGAGGATCGATTACTTTGGCGAGAGTATTGAGATGCAGAAAGTTAGTAAGTTGCCTTCTATGGTCATTGAATCTACCGAGGATGTTGCTGCTTTTTGGAAGATGCTCAAAAGTTCCGATTTGAAGGAAGTGACCCAGGCCTTTGCTACGGAATCACGCAACATGGGACTCAGCGATTGGGCTTCGGCCATGCTGGTAGAGAAGTACATAGATGAGGTGATGCCAAAGGCAAGTAGGAACGAGAAGATATTGGCTGTGCAATATGTGCTTGCCAATTGTGGCTATAATGTTCTTCTGGCGATGGGTGGAAGTCAGGTTTCTATGCTGGTTCCTTATTCGGAACGAGTGTTTGAGAAAACATATATCTATATGGATGGCAAGCGATATTATGTTTATCCAGACCTGGAGAACGATGGTTCGATTGCTTCCTGTGAGCTTCCTAAGGATGTAGAACTGGGTAAGGATATGGAGTTGAGATTCGTTGGAAAAACCATGATAGGTATGGAAACGAAGCCTTTTCATGTTTCGGCAGCTGGGATTACCGTGAGCGGTGAAGTTCCTGTAGGTATCATGCCTATTCTGGATCATTATCCAGTGGTTGATATTCCTACCGTGGCATCTTCTGTAGTTGACAGGGGAATTCGGGGTCAGGTGGTAGAGCAAATCCGTTCTCAGGTGCAGGGGCTGAGTGAGCTGGAAGCAGCCAATCGTATCTTGCATTTTGTACAGAAGGGATTTCAATATGCTACGGATGAAGAGCAGTTTAATCGTGAAAAGTATTTCTATTTCGAGGAAACTCTGTTTTATCCGAAATGTGATTGTGAAGACCGTGCCATATTCTATGCTTATCTGGTGCATGAGGTATTGGGTTTGGATGTCCATCTCATTCAATATCCAGGTCATGAGTGTACAGCCGTGGCTTTCCGTGAGCCGTTAGAGTATGGTACGTTTTATGAGTATGGTGGTAAGCGGTATTATATTTGTGATCCAACGTATATTGGAGCAAATGTTGGCAGATGTATGCCAAGCTATGTAAAGGAATCACCGCAGATAGAAGTTTGGTACTAATTTTTTTGCGTATGAAAAAGTTTATTGTATTTATGTTTTTTGCAATAGCTAGCATTTCTAGCTTTGCACAGGATTTTTTAGTTGATGGTTTAGGGTATTCGGTTATTCGTGAAGGTGATAGCTATTTTGATAATACCGATCAAATGGAAGGTTGGTATGATGGGAAATGTGTTGCCTTGACTGCAATTGAAAATTCTACAGACGGACGTGATTTGTATATTCCGAATGAGGTGGTTTTCGAAGGAAATACTTATCAGGTAAAAGCCATTGCATTTCCTGCTTTTAAGGATGCTAAGTTGGGAACAGTGACTATCGCCAATAGAGTAATTGGCATGTTCTTTTCCAATGCAAAGATTAGAAAGCTGGTTTTGGAAGACGGAAAGGATATTGTAGGAACTTCATACAAAGACTATGCTGAGGATGAACAAGGATTGACACTTTCTGGAGCCTCAATAGAGAATATTTATTTTGGAAGAGCTGTCTCTACTGATATATTTTCTAACAACTGTATTTTCGTAAATGCAGGTGTGAGATCAATGACTCTAGGTAAAAATCTGGATAGAATACCTTGGAATTTTCTGTGTGGTAATCCCATTGAGAAAATAGTGTTACCTAGTAATATTCTTACGATTTTATTTGCAGCTTTTAAGGACTGTACACAATTGAAAAGTGTTGTTATAGATAGCTTAGAAGGTCCGATTTTTGATGAAGCATTTGCAGGATGTGTGAATTTGGAGGATGTGAAAATAAAAAAATGTACAGACATAGGATTCAAGGCCTTTGCTGGATGTTCTTCCTTGGAGCAGATTGAAATACCTTCAGGAATTATTGCAATAGGGGATAGTGCGTTTGCTAACTGCTCTAACTTGAAAGAAGTTTCTTTGCCGAACAGTCTGAATCGTTTGGGGGGTAATTTCAATCTTTTTTGGGGATATGAAGAACTCATAGGAAATGCTTTTGCAGGATGTCTCTCTTTGCAAAAAGTGAAGGTGAATGCGCCAAATCCTATTATAAATATACCTTCCAATTTTGAAGAATCTGTTTATAGTCAAGCTTCATTATGTGTACCTGTAGGGTGTAAGAGTGTATATGAAAAAGCAGATGGATGGAAAACGTTTGCCCATATAGAAGAGGTTGACATGAAAAAAGACAGCTTATGCAGTTTGTTAATTATAGGCTGTGGTAATGATTCATGGACGGGATATAGTCATATTGATGCAACTATAGATGATAAAAAAATAGGCAATAGTGGAGGTAGTTATTATTATAGAAATTTGGGTGATGTTGTTACTTTGAAGTTCTTGCCGGGTTATTGTGCTGATTCAGACAATACACTTTGGGATTTGGACTCAGTGTTTGTCAATGGCATCAATGTAACGGATCAACTTCAAGACAATGTTCTTACTTTGAAAGTAGATGGAAGTATGACGATAGATGTAACCCATAAGTTGCATTACGAGGATGCTGCTGTGAATAGTGTATCCAAAGATGAAATCCGTATGCTTGTTAATGGTAGAAGTGTTGAGATTATAAATGCTCAGGTTGGTGATAATATTCATGTGTTTGACATGTTAGGTAGAAAGATTATAGATGCCAATGTCAAAGGAAATAACGAGCATGTTCTGTTACCATCGAATGGTATTTATATCATACAGGTAGGTGATACGAGAAGGAAAATAATGATCAAGTAATATTGGTGGCAAAATAAAAGAAGTCCTCCTTTGCGTATATTTTTAGTAAAGGAGGATTTCTTTTATTTGCATTCATGCCACTCGTTATGTTTTATTCCTCCGCTTCTTCGCAAGCCACCATTTCGGCTCCTCTATAAATCACCACGAGCTTATGCAGCTTGGTGGTCTTGATAGATTCCCTTACGATGTCGCTGTCGGCATATCGGCAAATCTGGGCTGAGG
>ERZ1034753.485-NODE-485-length-14190-cov-4.892395_pt1 | contig 14190 bp, 10 predicted proteins | sample MGYA00520702_ERZ1034753 | MGnify/ENA primary metagenome ERZ1034753 (study PRJEB33766, sample SAMN09781700) | gut metagenome | biome: gut microbiome | host: Homo sapiens | place: Madagascar | study: EMG produced TPA metagenomics assembly of the PRJNA485056 data set...
GTTTTATTGTTCTATGTTGTTGTATTGTTGTTTTATGTTGTTGCTTTGTTGTTCTATGTTGTTTGAAATATCCTCAACGTAAATTTATCGTTAATATCGCTATTATTATTATTTGTTCTTGAGCTTCAACCCCTTACATCTCTTCATGCAGCAGCGCTACGAGTCGACGCATACCCTCGCTGGCACCCGCCTTGATGTGTGTAACGCCATGCAGATGGCTGCCCGTCATGGGGTCGGGGTCGATGAGGTAGAGGGGTGTGCCGCGCCGTGCATATTGCACCAGTCCGGCCGCGGGATATACGTTGAGCGATGTGCCAATGATAACCAGCGCGTCGGCCTGCATCACGGCCTCGGCAGCCACCGATATCATGGGAACGCTCTCGCCAAAGAACACGATGAAGGGCCTGAGCAGCGACCCATCGCCCGCCTTGGTGCCTGGCGCTACGGTGCAGTGGTCGGGGTCGAGCTCTTGCTCGTAGCGTGGGTCATCGGGGTTTCGGCTCGAGCACACCTTGCTCAGTTCGCCATGCAGGTGTATCACGTGGCTGCTGCCCGCCTTTTCGTGCAGGTTATCAACATTTTGTGTGATAACCGTTACGTTATATTCTTTTTCCAGCGCTTTTATTAGTTTGTGGCCCTCGTTGGGCTGTGCGGCATACAGCTTGGTGCGCAGCATGTTATAGAAGCGGGTCACCAGGTCGGGGTCGGCCAGCCATCCTTCGTGTGTGGCCACTTGTTCTACGGGGTAGTTTTCCCATAACCCATCGTTTCCGCGAAAGGTTTTAAAACCACTTTCTACCGACATTCCGGCTCCTGTAAGAAACACTAAATTCTTCATTTTACGTTCTCCTCCTATTTTTGTTTTACCTTGTTCTTTTGTTTTTCAACATGAGTCGCTTATTTATATTCGCGCTTCGCGCTCATGGTTTTAAACATTAATTATCATTAATTGAACATTAATTAAACATTAATACGCGCTGCGCGCGGTTCCTTTCTGTTTTAATTATCAAGAATAAATATTTTTTTTGTTCAATCTTATCATCGCGCGTAGCGCGAAAAATTAATGTTTAATTAATGTTCAATTAATGGACATTAATGTTTAACCCCACAAGCAATGCGCAGCATTGCAAGATAATGTAACGAGCATATCCCTCCTTTAATATTTTCATGTTTACATGTATAATGCTTTGCACGTCTTGGGCTTAGCAAAGCCAAAAACGTGCTAAACTATGCAAAAATAATGTTTTTTCTATACATAAGGTGGCATTGTTCAGGAAAATTCAGTATTTTTGCACCGTTTTTGAAGATACACAATAATATTATAACATATAAATAGAAGACATGGACAAATTAAGTTACGCTTTGGGTCTGGGCATTGGTCATCAGCTGTCGCAGATGGGTGCCGAGAACCTCAACATCGACGATTTCGCACAAGCCATTAAAGACGTGATAGCAGGAAATGAGCCGAAGGTGAGCAACACCGAAGCGCAAACCATCGTACAAGAGTTCTTCCAGAAGCAGGAAGAGAAACAGCGTGCTGCTGCCGCCGAGCGCTTTAAGGGCACACGCGAGGAAGGCGAGAAGTATCTTGCCGAGAACGCAAAGAAAGACGGCGTGGTAACCCTGCCCAGCGGCTTGCAATATCAGGTGCTGAAAGAGGGCAACGGCCGCAAGCCGAAGGCTACCGACACCGTGAAGTGTCACTATGAGGGCATGCTGGTTGACGGCACCATGTTTGACAGCTCAGTACAGCGTGGCGAGCCCGCCGAGTTCCCTTTGAACGGTGTTATTCGTGGCTGGACCGAGGGCCTGCAGCTCATGCAAGAGGGCGCTAAGTATCGCTTCTTTATTCCCTACCATCTGGGTTATGGCGAGCAGGGTGCTGGTGCCGCTATTCCTCCCTTCGCAGCCCTCATCTTCGATGTAGAGCTTATCGAAGTAAAGTAAAAACAATAAACTGAAAATTTTATTACACAAATAATCACAATGAAGAAATTATTTTTCGCAGTTGCTATGGCTGCAATGATTGCTGGCATCACATCGTGCGGCAATTCTACCCCCAAACCTTCGCTTAAAAACGATGTCGACACCCTGAGCTATGCTATGGGTCTGGCTCAGACACAGGGTCTGAGAGAGTATCTGGTACAGATGGACGTTGACACCGCATATATCGACGCCTTTGTAAAGGGTCTGAACGACGGCGCCAACGCTGGCGACGACAAGAAGAAGGCTGCCTACTTCCTCGGCATCAACATCGGTCAGCAGATTTCTAACCGTATGGTGAAGGGCATCAACCACGAGATCTTTGGCGAAGATTCTACCAAGACCATCTCGCTGAAAAACTTTATGGCTGGCTTCATCACTGGCGCCACAAACAAGAAAGGCCTCATGACTGTTGAGCAGGCTGGACAGCTGGCTCAGAAGAAGATGATGGATATCAAGGCCAAGAACATGGAAAAGACGTATGGCGACAACAAGAAGGCTGGCGAAAAATTTATGCAGGAAAACGCTAAGAAGCCCGGCGTAAAGACTCTGCCCAGCGGCGTGCAGTATAAGGTTATTAAAGAGGGCACTGGCGCTCTGCCTAAAGACACTTCAATGGTGACCGTAAACTATGAGGGCCGCACCATCGATGGCAAGGTGTTTGATAGCAGCTACAAGCGCAATCAGCCCGCCGAGATGCGCGCTAACCAGGTAATCAAGGGTTGGACTGAGGCACTGGTTCGCATGCCTGCAGGCTCTGTATGGGAGGTTTACATTCCTCAGAACCTGGCTTACGGCGAGCGCGAGGCAGGCGAAATTAAGCCCTTCTCGGCTCTGATCTTCAAGATCGAACTGCTCAAAGTAAAATAAGTTTTTAAGTTGACCCGTGACGAGCTGACCAGTTGCTACCAAAGGTTATCAATAAATGTATTGAACCCTGAAAGCAACAAAGCAAGAAGCTTGTCAACTCGTCAACTATAAAAAGAGTGGCATCGAGAGCAGGCATAAGGCCAGCCACGGTGCCACTTTCGTTTTAACACTAAGATAAGATGAAAAAGATAATCTTGATGGCCGCCATCATCGTGGCCAGCACAGCGCTGTATGCAGCGCCTTCAAAAAAGAAGAAAAAAGAGGTTGCCGCCGCAAAGGTAGAAAAACCCGTTGAACTGATCTCGGCCTCTGACTCGCTGAGCTATGCCGCAGGAAAATTTATGTCGCGCGGACTGCTTGAATATCTGCAGCGCAACCTGCAGGTAGACACCGCTTACCTGGCCGACTTTATCACGGGTTTCCGCGAGGCAATGGAGAAAACTGGCGACCCCAAATATACCGCTATGAACGCAGGACGCACCATCGCACAGCAGGTTGACAAGCAAATGCTGCCCACCGTGCTGAAGCAGTTTGAGGGCACCGAGCACACCATCGACGCACGTCTGCTGCACGAGGGCTTCCTCTCGGGCGTATTGGCCGACACCACCATCATGACCGAGCCACACGCCGTAACCTTGTTTAAAGTTACCAGCGAGGCCGACGAAAAGAAAAAGAACGAGGTTTACAAAACCGCTAACGAGGCTTGGCTGAACGAAAACAAAACAAAAGAGGGCGTACAGACACTGCCCAGCGGACTGCAATATAAGGTGCTGACCACAGGCAATGGCAAGGTGGCCAAGGCCGACGATATGGTGACCGTGAAATATGAGGGCAAACTGATTGACGGCACCGTGTTTGACAGCAGCTATAAACGTAACCCGCAAACCACCGAGTTCCGCCCTAACCAGGTAATAAAGGGCTGGACTGAGGCGCTGTGCATGATGCCCGAAGGCAGCAAGTGGGAACTGTATATACCGCAAGAACTGGGCTACGGAGCACGTGGCGCGGGTCAGCAAATAAAGCCTTTCTCTACCCTTATCTTCACGGTTGAGGTGGTAAAGGTGCAAGAGGCTGAGAAGAAGGAAGAGGCCGCTGAAAAGACTAAACCCGCTGCTCCTGCTAAGGCATCGGCTGCCAAGAAGCCCGCTAAGAAAAAAGTGGCGAGAAAGAAATAATAAAAACATTTTTTGATTCTCATTTCTGCATATTTATGCAAGATGGGGGGCGTGTTGCAATACCCATCAAATTACGAACTGAAAGCCTTGGTTTCGCATCCTGAAACCAAGGCTTTTAGCGTCTGAAACCCTTGGTTTTAGGGCCTGAAACCCATGCTTTCTCAAATCAATAGTATCAATAAAATTTTCTGTAAGCAAACCCCTTGCTTTTGCTTACAGGTTATCACAAAATTAAGAAATGTTTAGTTAAAAACGGGCTCTCGCCCACATTGTATATTTATACACTTTTGTCTGTGTTTTTGTATATTTATACAATAACAGTGTGCCATTGTATATTTATATATTTGTAAAACAAACCATAGTAGGACGGTGGCCTCCGTGCCACGTCCTCCATCAGCCAACGTTTCTCGTCTTCCAACAATTGACATAGGTCTTCTCAGGGAGGACGGGGCGCGGAGACCCTCGTCCTACTATGATATCCCTTGCTTGCCTCACTATATTGTCACTTGCTTGCATGTCCCCCTCCTTAGTAGGACAGTGGTCTCCGTGCCACGTCCTTCAGCACCCCCACGTTTCTCGTCCTCCAACCCCTCTCTTGTTAACGAATATTAAAAACCAATGGCTAAGGGTAATAAATGTTTGCAAGGTATGGCGCACCGCTGTTTTTTTTTTATTTTTGTGTGGTAATGTGAAATGCATCTGTGAGATAATGCATAATATGCAAAGAAAAAACTCACATAATATATTAACTTATTAACAAAAAACTTCAATTTTTATTATGGCAACATCATTCTTACTCATCGGAGGCTTAGGCACTCCTGAACTCCTCGTCATCTTACTGGTTGTATTGCTGCTTTTCGGTGGCAAGAAAATTCCTGAATTGATGAAGGGATTGGGCAAAGGCGTGAAAAACTTTAAAGAGGGCGTAAACGGCATTGAAGAAGAAATAAACCGCGAACCACGCAAACCCACAAACAACGCTCAGCAAAGAAAAAATTCACCCGATATGCCCGATGAGAAATAATAACCTCGATAACCCAAATAACGAGCAATACAACAACGAGCAAGAAGCTGAAAATCAACAGTATTCAGACGAACCGTATTCGGATGAACCCTATTCTGACAATGAACAGGAAACTGACGACGAGCAAGAGGCTGACGATGAACAGGAGCCAATGTCGTTTTGGGACCATTTAGAGGCCTTTCGCTGGATGCTCATACGCATCATTGGCGCCATGACTGTGTTTGTGCTTGGTGGCTTCGCCTTCATACCGTGGCTGTTTCAGCATGTGGTGATGGCGCCCAGCAAGCCCGACTTCTTCTTATATCGCTGGATGAAAACGGCGGCGGGATGGGTGTCGGTGGTGCCCGACGACTTGTTGCAACCTTTTCATGTCGACATCATCAACATTAACCTCTCGTCGCAGTTCTTTCTGCATATGTCGCTGTCGGTATGGGTGGCATTGCTGCTGGCGTTTCCATACATCGTGTTCGAGGTATGGCGCTTTGTGTGCCCTGCGCTGTATAAGAACGAGCAGCGTGGCGTGCGCTTCGTCTTCGTCTTTGGCACCGTAATGTTTTTCATGGGCTGCTGCGTGGGCTATAGCGTGGTGTTTCCGCTCACGCTCAGGTTCTTGTATAGCTATCAGATAAGTCCGGAAATTACCAATCAGCTGTCGCTCGACTCGTATATGAACAATTTTCTCATGCTCACCTTCATGATGGGCATCATCTTCGAGCTGCCGCTGGTGTGCATGGGAATATCAAAAATCGGACTGCTGAACCGCAGCTTCTTCTCGCGCTACAGGCGTCATGCCGTTGTGGCGCTGCTCGTCTTGGCGGCCTTTATCACGCCCTCGGCCGACCCCTTCACGCTCATGTCGGTGTTTATACCGCTGTATGTGCTGTGGGAACTGAGCGCCTTTCTGGTGAAACCTGCGCCGAAGGTGGAAGAGGAGGATCCGCTGAGCGAGGCCGAAGCAAATGGCGACTTTAGCGCGCACGGCGATAGCTAATTGATGTTTAAATGGCATGGGTAAGTGCTTAAAATAAAAGCACAACAACATAGAACAATAAAAGGACAATAAGAACAACGTTTTCGTTAAGCCAGATGAGCAGTGCCAAGCTTGCTTGAGCTCGGCTATAGCAAGAAAATGTTGTTCTTGTTGTCCTTTTGTTGTCTATTGTTGTTTATTATCTTTTTGTTGTTTTGTTATTGTTTGAGCCCAGCTATAGCAAGAAAATGTTGTCTACGAACCTGAAAGCACACCCTTCACGAAACGTTCTTTGCCAAAGCAGTCGAGGCGCGTTTCGATATGGCTGAGGCCCTCGTCAAGCATCATTTGGCGGGTGGCCTCGGCGTATAACGCATTGATTTCGAACAACACACAGCCGCCAGGGCGTAACGCCTCGACGGCATAACGCGTGATGGCACGGTAGAAGCGCAACGGGTCGTCGTTGGGCACAAAAAGGGCCATGTGGGGCTCGTGCGCTAACACGTTTTGGTGCATGGCTTCGGTCTCGCGCTGGCATATATAGGGCGGATTGCTCAGCACCATGTCAAGACAGGCGTGGTGCTGCGGAGGCTGCAACGCATCTTGCTGAATGAACGACACTTGCGCTCCCAGACGCTGGGCGTTGCTACGGGCTTGGGCAAGGGCTTGGGGCGAAAGATCCCAGGCTTGCACCGTGGCTCGGGGAAGGGCTAAGGCCACGCTGATGGCTATGCAACCGCTGCCCGTGCCTATATCAAGAATGTGAAGGGAGGGGCTTGTTTGGGCTTCGACGTTTGTTTGTGATGCAGTGTTTGCTTGGGCTTTGGCTTTAATCATTGCCTCTGCCGACTGTACAGCCCAGTGTACCAGCTCTTCGGTTTCGGGTCGTGGAATGAGCACGGCGGGGCTTACCTCGAAACTGTGGCCCGCAAAGGGGGCATGGCCTAACACATATTGCACGGGCTCGGCCTGTTCAAGGCGGCGCGTCATGGCCTCCAGCCTACGGGCATCGTCGGCCGACAGTTGCGACACCTTGCCACAACAAATATCGGTGAGCGAAAGGCCAAACGCCTCGTCGAGCACCCAGCGCGCCACGGCTTGCGCCTCGCGTTCATCGTAAACGGACGTCAGCCGTTTGCGCAGTTCTTCGTACGACATTTTAAGTGAAAAGTGAAAAATCTTTCTAGCTCTTCTTATTTAACAAACGTTTCAATAATATTTCCTTCCCACAGCTCTTGCTTTTTCAGCTTTAGGTCTGCTGGCAGGGTGGGGGCAGCGGTGCCTGTAGCAAAGGTGGTGGGGGCGGTTTCAACACGTATCTCGTCGTACAGACCACGGTTGATAAACTGCTGAAGCAGGTGGGCGCCACCCTCTACCAATAGCGCTTGGCGGTGCTCGGCTTGCAACTGGCTGAGCATCTCGTCGATGCTGTGATAGCAGCGCCAGTGTGTGGGCAGCCCTTCGGGCACGCTGTGCGACAACACGATGGGCAGCGGCGCATGGCCCGCCCAGTGGCGCACGTCGAGGTGGGGATGATCGCGGTTATAGGTGGTGCGGCCCACCACAATGGCATCGCACTCGCTACGAAGTTTGTGTACCAGCATCTGCGTGAAGGGTGTTGAGAGGGCCGTAGGGGCGAAGGCGTTGTCAATGAGATGGTTGGCGCTCTGTGCCCATTTCAGTATGATGTAGGGTCGCTGCAGCGTGTTCACGGTGATGAAGCGGCGTATGAGGGCACGACATTCGGCCTCGAGCACGCCCACCGTGACATCGATGCCCGCCTCTCGAATTTTTGCTATGCCACGGCCATGCACCTTGGCAAAGGGGTCGACACAGCCCACCACCACGCGTCGCACGTGCTTGCTCACAATGAGGTCGGCACAGGGGGGCGTCTTGCCGTAGTGGGCACAGGGCTCAAGGCTTACGTAGATGGTGGCCTCGGGCAACAGCGCCTCGTCTTCTTTACGCACTGAGGCAAAGGCGTTTACCTCGGCATGACCTTCGCCACAACGCACATGATAGCCTTCGCCTATAATGCGGCCTTGTGCCACAATAACGGCACCTACCATGGGGTTGGGCTTGGCGTTCTGCTGGCCATTGGCGGCCAACTGCAAGCAGCGCCGCATATATCTTTCATCAATGTTTGTCATCGTTTATTGTTTTTGGGGGGAAATAATGATAAGCCTTTCTAAGCCTCACTAAGCCTTTCTAAGCCAGAGGGTAATAAGCCTCACTAAGCCTTTATAGGCCTTTCTAAGCCGAGGGGACAATGGAGACTGGTGGGCGTGAGAGCGGAAAAGCAATAGGATTTTTCACTTTTCACTTTTCCCTTTTCCCTTAAATTCTTCCTACATATCAAACTGTGAGCAGTGCCATGAGAAGATGAAGGGGTAGAAAAAGCCGCGTACGGCGCCCATCACGCCACGCACGCTTTGTGCCTTGGGATACAGGTTGTTACGATGCTTCATGCACAGCCAGCATAGCTGCATGAGCGGCCATAAGCCGGGGCGCAACATTAATGAAGCCATGCGGTGTGGCAAGGCCAGGGCAGCATTGCCTGCGGTGTTAGTGGCAATAAGGTTATACACCAGGTGCCAGTTGGGCTTGCGTTGCAGGGCGCGATAGTTGCGCAGACCATACACGTAAGGCTGCCATGTGGTGCGTTTCTGCTCGCCACACACCGCAATGTTTTGCAGCAGCGCCGCCTCGCCATCGTGCGAGCGGTGCCAGTTGAGCGGTTCGTCAACACGCACGATGGCGTTAGGCTGGCGGAAGAAGTAAGCGTTCAGCGCCAGACTCCAGTCGTACACAATGCGGTCGTTGGTCCAACTTTCGGGGCGCTGTATGAAGTCGCGGCGCGCTATCATGGTGTGGCCCGCAATGCCCGTAAAGAGCATGGCCTCGAGGTTGCAGCGTGGTGCCACGGTGTGCGCTGTGGCCATATCGCGCCCACGTAGGTGCGTAGAATAACAAATGTTGCAAGGGCCAATGGCCTCAATCTGTCGCTCAAGTTTGTTGGGCATCCACACATCGTCTTGATCAGAGATGGCAATGTAGTCGGCCGTGGCGCGCAAGCACGCCGTGTGGAAGTTGCGGTTGAAGCCCAAGTTCTTCTCGTTAACGTGTATCTGCATTTGTGGTACACGCTCGGCATATTGGCGCAGAATGTTTACGGTGTTGTCAGTCGACCCATCGTCTTGCACAATGATCTCGGCTATGGGGTAGGTTTGTGCCAGGATGCTGTCCATCTGCTCGCGCAAGAAGCGCTCGCCATTGTAGGTACACATCACAACGGCTATGGTTGGTGTTTCTTTCATATTCTTTTCTTTTTAATAAACCCTATGCACTCTTGAAGAATGTGTGCGCCAGCTATGCGCATCACACCATAATAAAGCACGGCGGCCATGGCGATGCGAGCCAAGAGCTTCAGCCACAGGTTGTTGATGGGCTCGGTGGCTATCCATGTGGCCAGACTGGTGGCCAGGGCAGCCAAGGCAAAGGGCACAATGTCTTTTAAGAACGGCCATAGGCCATAGTGCAGCAGGGGTGCCGCCAGCACATACCACACCATCATTGACAGGGCGGCCACCACCACATAGGCCACCACCATGACGTGTATGCCCCAGGGCCACAGTGTACACATAATGGCAATGTTGGCCAGGCTCACGCCCAAGGTGGCACGGAAGAAGGTGCCTGAACGGCCACAGCTAATGATGGCGTTGCCCAGCAGCGTGCTGATAGGCGTGATGGCACCTGCCACACACAATATCTGTATCAGTGTGGCGCTGGCCTCCCATTTCTCGGTGAGGGCCAAGATGATAAACTCGTGCGCCACGATGCCGAAGCCAAAGAGCAGCGGAAACGACACAAAGGCAGTAAAGCGCATGAGCTTACGAAAGGCAGCCGTTTGTCGGCCCGCATCGTCTTGCAGGTCTACCAACACAGGTTGCGATACCTGCGCCACCATGTTCTGTATCAGCGAGTAACATTTAAAGTTCCATTGATATGCTTGGTTAAAGTTGCCAGCGTCGGTGGTAGAGAAGTAGTGGCCCAACAAGATGTTGAGTACATTGTTATTGACGTGTGTGGTGATGGTTGATGCCAATATTTTGCACGAGAAGCGAAACATACGGCGCACAGGGGCAAACGTGATGCCGCGCACCGATGGGCGCCAAGGCGAATAATGCCACAACAGCAAGGTGTTAAGCGCCACATACACAATGTTTTGCGTGGCCAGCGACCAATAGGCCATGCCCGCAAAAGCCATGACGGCACCCGTGCAGCCCGACAGCGTGATGGCCGTCATCGAGGCTTTGGCTATCTGCTTGGCTCGTAGGTTTTTAAACAGCCAAGCCGACTGTGCCGTGCCCATCGACGCAATAACGATGCTGAGGAAGGCGTAACGGCACAACGGAACCACCTGTGGCGTGTTATACCAGCGGCCAATGAGGGGAGCGGCAAAGAAGAGCACAAGGTATAGGCTGCCACCCATAAGAATGTTGAACCAAAACACCGAGTTGTATTCGGTGTGCGTGGGCGCCTTCTCGTTGGCCAGCGCCACCTTGAACCCGCTGTCTTGCAGGGCCGTAGCAACAAGGGCAAACACGCTGATAATGGCCATCATACCATAGTCGGAGGGTGCCAATAGGCGCCCCAAGATGATGCCAAACAGCAGTCCGATAACCTGCTGCACTATGGTGTTCATGCCGCCCCAAAATAGTCCGCGGGCGGTCTTCTCTTTTAATGTCTCCACGTTGTTATTATGCCTTGTTACACTTTTCTAAGTTTTGAAGTTAACATTCTGTTCTCAACCAGTTAACATCCTGTTCTCAACCAGTTAACATTCTTTTTTCAACCCATTAACTTCGTTACATGAGTATCTCTTCTTCGTTGTGCAAAATTACTGCTTCTTGCTGAATGGCACAAGTAATTATGTGCGAAAAAGTAACAAATGGCTGCCAAAAAGCCTTTGCCAGAGCACGAAAAGATGCCGATTGGCCCTTCAAATGCCATAATTATATAAATAAAGGCGCAAACATTTTCGGTAGTGTGAAAAAAATGTTATCTTTGCACGCCTGTATTATGTTCGCACGTCAATAGCGCAGCGCATAATGCCGACCTTGACAAAGGAGACCCTTGACAACGTACTTGACAAAGAAAGCCCCTTGACAAAGAACTTGACAACGTAACCCCCTTGACAATGCCCCCTTAACAAAGAAGGAAAAAACTGAAAAATAAATAAACAAAAAAACAAGAAAATGCAGAACAAAGGAATTGTAATCACAACAGCCGTCTTGCTGACGCTGGCAAGCCTTTTCTACCTGTCGTTCTCAGCAGCTACACGCTACTATGACGCTCAGGCTGAAAGGATTAAAGACCCCATCGCACAGCAAGACTACAAAGACTCTGTGAAGTACCTTGGCATCTACTCTTACCAGAAATGTCTGGAGACACAGATTGGCCTCGGTCTTGACCTTAAGGGAGGTATGAACGTCATCCTCGAAGTGAGCGTGCCCGATGTAATCGAAACATTGGCCGACCACAAGACCGACGCCGCCTTCAAAAAGTCGATGAACGAAGCTAAGAAGGAAGAAGAGACCAGCCAGAAAGACTTCATCACCCTCTTCGTTAACGCTTACCATCGTAACGCCCCCGGACATCGTTTGGCCGAAGTATTTGCTACACAGCAAATGCAGGGCAAGGTGAGCTCGCAGAGCACCGACAGCGAGGTGGAGAAAGCCTTGCGCACTGAGGCTCAGTCCGCTATCGACAACTCGTTTAACGTGGTGCGTACACGTATCGACAAGTTTGGCGTAGTGCAGCCCAACATTCAGAAGCTGGAAGGCCAGCAAGGACGTATCATGGTAGAAATGCCTGGTATTCGTGAGCCCGAGCGTATGCGTAAGCTGCTGCAGGGTAGCGCAAACCTTGAGTTCTGGGAGACTTTCAACGCCGACGAGATTGTGCCCTACCTGGTACAGGTTGACCAGCAGGTGGCTAACGGTGGTCATGCTGAAAAGGCCGACACCGCTGCACAGGCTAAAGCTGATGAAGCTAAAGCTGAAGAGGCTAAGGCTGACGTAGCAAAGAATGAGGCTAACGCTAAGTTTAAGATTGCCGACAACACCAAGGAGGAGACCGCTGCCGATAAGGCTGCCAACACTCGCACCGAGGAGACTATGAAGAAGCAGCACCCGCTGCTGGCCATCCTGCAGACCACTGGCCAGGGCGCGCTGAGCACCGTAGGCTATGCTAACGTGCGCGACACCGCTGCCGTGAACGCTATCATCAACTCGGCTGCCGCTAAGCGTATTCTGCCTGCTAACCTGAAGTTGCTGTGGAGCGCTAAGCCCGCCGACGGCCTCACCGTTAAGAATGTATATGAGCTGCACGCCATCAAGGTTACTTCAACCAATGGCCGCGCTCCGCTGGAAGGCGACGTTATCACCGACGCTAAAGACCAGTTTGACCACCTCTCAGGTGCTCCTGAGGTAAGCATGAGCATGAACACCGACGGCGCTCGCCGCTGGGCAGCGCTGACCAAGGCTAACGTAGGCAAGGCCATCGCTATCGTGCTTGACGGAAGCGTTTACTCGGCTCCCCGCGTAAATGGTGAGATTGCTGGCGGACAGTCGTCAATCACAGGTAACTTCACCATCGAAGATACAAAAGACTTGGCCAACACCTTGAAGTCGGGTCGTATGCCCGCTCCCGCACGTATCGTACAGGAAGAGGTGGTAGGTCCTACACTGGGTGCACAGTCAATCCAGCAGGGTATTATCTCATTCGTTATCGCCTTCGTTATCTTGATGCTGTACATGGTTATTATGTACGACGTCATCCCTGGTATGATGGCCAACTTGGCACTGATTGTCAACTTGTTCTTCACGCTGGGTATCCTAACCTCGTTCCAAGCAGCCCTCACCATGAGTGGTATCGCTGGTATGGTGCTGTCGTTGGGTACCGCCGTCGACGCTAACGTGCTTATCTATGAACGTACCAAGGAAGAGCTACGCTCGGGCAAGGGCATCAAACAGTCAATCCAGCTGGGTTACAGCAACGCCTTCTCGGCTATCTTCGACTCTAACTTGACATCAATCATCACAGGTGTTATCCTTTATGTGTTTGGTACAGGCCCCATCCGCGGCTTCGCCACCACTTGGATCATCGGTATCGTTTGCTCATTCTTCACCGCTGTGTTCCTCACACGTCTCGTTTACGAGCACCAGATGAAGAAGGATCGCTGGTTGGGTCAGACCTTCTGCACACGTTTCTCACGTAACCTGATGCAGAATGTCAACTTCCCCTTCATGAACATCTATAAGAAGACTTTCGCCCTCGTGATTGTTTGCATCGCTGTGTTTGCAGTAAGCTTCGGCGAGCGTGGTTTGAGCCGCAGCATCGACTTTACGGGTGGTCGCAACTATGTTATTGCTTTTGAGAAGGCTGTTGAGCCCGAGCAGGTTCGCGCACTGTTGCAGGAGGCTTTCCCTGGCTGCACATCAAGCGCTTTGGCACTGGGTACTGACCATAAGACCATTCGTATCTCAACCAACTATAAGATTGAGAGCAACGACCCGAAGGTTGACGACCAGGCCGAGACCATCTTGTTCAACACATTGAAGAAGGCTAACCTGGTGACACAGAAGGATGTGAAGGCCTTTAAGAACCCCGATATCCGTACTGGTGGTTCTATCGTTACCTCAACAAAGGTAGGCCCCTCTATCGCTAAAGATATTACTTATGGCGCTATTATCAGCGTGCTCATCGCATTGGCAGCCATCTTTATCTATATCTTGATACGTTTTCACAACCTGGCCTTCTCGGTAGGTTCTACCGTGGCACTGGCTGTCGACACCGTGTTCGTGCTGGGTATCTATTCGCTGTGCTGGGGCTGGATGCCATTCTCACTCGAGATTGACCAGACGTTTATCGGTGCCTTGCTTACCGTGATAGGTTACTCTATCAACGATAAGGTGGTGGTATTCGACCGTATCCGTGAGAACCTGGGCTTGCATCCTAAGGCTGAGCTGCAGTCGCTCTTCAACGACTCTATCAACCAGACCTTGGCACGTACCATCAATACATCACTCTCTACATTGATCGTGTTGCTCTGCATCCTCTTCCTCGGTGGAGAGAGCATCCGCAGCTTCGCCTTCGCTATGAGC
>ERZ1034753.486-NODE-486-length-14189-cov-5.164992_pt1 | contig 14189 bp, 8 predicted proteins | sample MGYA00520702_ERZ1034753 | MGnify/ENA primary metagenome ERZ1034753 (study PRJEB33766, sample SAMN09781700) | gut metagenome | biome: gut microbiome | host: Homo sapiens | place: Madagascar | study: EMG produced TPA metagenomics assembly of the PRJNA485056 data set...
GATGCCTCATTCGATTTGTTTGGAAATATCGCAAACGGATAAAGAAGATTTAACATATAATATCTTTGAATCTTTTGATTTTCAAATAAAAATCCCTGCCAGCTTTCACAAGCTGGCAGGGATAATTATAAGTAAAAGATGTAATTCGCTATTCTGATTTCACTTAGAAAATCATCTTATAGTCCTTACTGCTACCATCTGTCAATTCTATGTGTATGATTTGAATGCCTGTGGCTATGCTCGCCTTTAAACACCTTGAACCATTTCCCTGTACCCTGCTGATGATTCTGCCATTCAGGTCTATGACCTTAACACTCTTGAGCTGACCGCTGGCAGATTGCACGAGGACAGAAGAACCTTCCTGAACAATACTGATGCGCTGATCAGTATCGACAGATGTCACATCTGTACTTCCATAACGGCTTCTGATAACAAATCTGCCTAACGAGGTCTCGGCATCCGCAATAATGAGAGGAGAATCGAGTGAATAATCGGCACCCGAAAGCATATCATGGAGAACATATCCGCTCATATCAACACCCTGAATAGGTTTTACCTCGATACGGATGCTATCCTTTTGCGACAGATAGATTCCTAAAGATGTAGCGCCAGTCATCGGAAGGATATCGTAAGCCTGACTCTGCTGAATACCAAATACCTTCAAAGGTGACTTCACTTCACTATCCAGAAGAGTTGGAACCAATACAGAGTTCTTGGAAGAAGAACCGTCAGAAACATCATAAGCAGTTTCTGAATTCTCCATCACCAGTATAGCTGCTGATTTGCTTCGCATCTTCAGGCTTTCCACACACACTTTCAGTCCCTTGGCTTCAGCAGGTTTACTTTCCTCAGTAACCTTCTTGCTTCCACCAATCATTTCTGGGGTGAGCAGCAGGGTGATTTGCGTATTCGGCTTATCATTTGTGGTAACATAGAATGCCTGCATTGGGGCGATGGTGGTGGCGTTGCCCGTAGAAGCGACCTTGCTTACAGTTTGCTCTTCCATGCCTCCCGATTCATTCTCTACTTCCACCTTCACGCTGCTCACGTTCCCATTCGCCTCCAGGAACTTCTGGATATTCAGGCGGCTCATGAATGGGTTGCCCAGCAAGAAGGTCTGCGTAGGAATATCCGATTTCAGCGTAATCTGATACTCGCTCTGCCCCACGAACACCGTGCGGTTCTCCGTCACTTCCTTGCCTTCCGACAGATACTTATATTCCATCGTCAAGTTGCCTTCCTGCGGAGAATCCGGTTCGTAGATGAAGCGGTTTATCTTATTTGCATCTTTCGTCACTGTTTCACTAGCCACTTTCTCCTGATCGTAATCCACGAAGTAACTATATTCTTTATGCGCCTTAGGCAGGCGGATACTGAACTTATTGGTAGCCGGAAGATTGCCGTTGTCTATCCACATAGAGAAGCCTTCACCCATGCCGTAAGCCTTAGCCACGGCATTGAAGTTGTGCGACCAGGTGGCCTCGTTCACGGCAAGCGTTTCATCCTTCAAGCCTGCATTCCCCTTGCTATCGAGAGAATAGATCTTACCCGGATGCGCAGCCGCCCAGAGGCGCTGGTAGATGCTCGGGTTGAAGCGCTGTTCCTTCCAGTTTTCTTCGTTCAGATCCTCGAAGTAGTTCGCCTTCGTGGTGTCGGCAGGCATGAACATATCGCCCGTGTACATCTGCTTGAGCGGTGCACTCAGCAGATAGTAATGGTTCGGCTTCTGCTCCAGTTCTACCCACGCCTTGCGATAGTTGAGCGATGGCACGTTATCCACCGCCGAACGGGGTTCGAAGAAGATGTCCTTGCAGCAGTAGTCGGCTGGCTTCACTGGCGTGCCCAGCATTGGGAAGTTATCGGCATCCGACGAGATGATGGCGTTGGTGCAGCAGTAAGGCGAACCGTCGCTCCAGTTGTCCCACTTGTTCCATTCATTGGTAGATGCACTCGGAAGCCATCGGGTCTGTAATGGATGAACCTGATATACTACTGAAGAGAGTGGCGTCCAGCTGCCGTCGAAGAAGGTGAGCTGATATTCGCCCGGCTCCTTGGTGGTGTAGGTATATTGGATATTGTTCTTGGTGTCTGATGTAGAATGCAGAGACACAATGCCATTATCTCCCGCATTCTTATCACCGAAGTAAAGATGATAATCTACTCCGGTTAATCCGGTAGCAGTTACGACAATCTTATCTCCTACGCATACATTGTTGACAACAATATCGTCTACACCATCTACGCACGACTTGTCGTCCTTACAGTCAGGAATACCATCATTATCAATATCACCACGTGTCACGAGTCCGTATAATTTCTGCACATCCAATGCGCCTACAATATTGGCTAAAGTTAATCGCACCTCGTCATACGCTTTCTTTGGCTGAAAGAAGAGGATATTCTTATCGCCATAACCCGCTACATTAGCGGAAATCACCTTCCAGTCGGTAAATTTATCTCCCGTAGAATTACCGTCTTTGAAGGTTTCTACCGTTAGCCAGTTTCCTACTTTTACGGCTGCCAGGAAAGTCTTGTTGTCAATGACAATTCCCAACTGATGATGATAGTCGAGTGTTCTACCCATCTTTACGGCGAATGTTTGACCAACTCCCACACTTACCGTATTGGCAACCGCCATATAGGTATTCAAGTCATCATCCACCAGATAACCTAAGTTATCATCTACAGTAGCCACACTCACCGCTCCGCCAAATTTGGTTTCATTAGCATTGATGGTAGTATGTGAATGATTATGCGACATCACCAGACTGCTACATGCAAGTGGCGAAGAACAGTCATCGGCAGCCTCCTCAATAAAGGCATAGTAGATACGGAGTTTAGAACCGCCCAGATTGAGTACACCCGAATTCCAGAGTTGGAACTCATCCATCTGAATCGGGTTGCCTTTGCTGTCGTAGGCTGGAACTTCGATAGAATATCTTATCTTTTGCAGCTTGTCTGAACCTGCGATATCTGCACTAATCGCATTGTTCTCATCTATCAGATGGCGATATACTTCCTTGCCTTGGTTATAGCAGCGTATCTGCAGGAATTGCAGGGCATGCAAATTGATTACTGTAGCATCAGCCTCTACCACAAAACCAATGCGCTTAGGTTGAGCTCTCTTGACGGCATCCGTCTCTGATTCACCTTCGTGTCGGTCGGTAGCATCGTATATCAGTTGACCATCCTTACGGTGAATTCCGATGATGCAGAGGTTATCGGCAAGACTCAAGCCACCTATATATTCGGCATATTGATCATATTCACCTTTGATAATATTGTCTCTATCCTTGAGTTCAGAGACAGAAAGCAGCGAGCCGGATGTTTCGTGAATCTTAGGCGATACCTCGTAGAAATCTTCACCCAGTTTGTTGACAAGTGGTTTGCCGCAAGTTGTATTTCCATCATTAAAACCACCTACGGTAATGGTGGTTTCATCATAACATCCGTCCTGAGCCGTGGCCCTGAAGGTATATTTACCAGGTTCCAGATTGGTAACTTGACCATCAGAGGTAACCTTTACTGGTGTGGTGGCAAAAATATCGTTATTTTTCAAATCCCATGCATTCACCAGACTCCATGTTACGCTTACTTTCGGATTAGAACGGAGAGTAAACGAAGTCTGCGATTGGCAGACATTGCTGCTGATGGTAGGATTGATGGGGCACCGGTGGGATACATCTGGAGCCATTCTTACGAATCCGTAGTGGATGCCGATGGCGCCAGCGTCTACTCCGAGAACAGTGAGGAATCTGATTTCGCATCCCGAAAACGGCACCTTTGCCTTGATGCTCACCGTTCCATCGCCAATCTGCACCAGCGAGAGGTTGAGCACCTGTGCAGAAATCGTCTCTTCCTGCACCTTGTTTCCCTTGTGGTCGAAGAGCAGCACGTTGATCCATGTTCCTGCATTAAGGCTCAGCAGGGCATCCATCTTGTATTTGAAGCCTGCCTCCATGCCCGCCTCGAATGCCTCGCCTTGCGGGTTTTTGTCGTTCTGCATCATAAACTTGGCTCCGCCCTGGTAACCCACGTTAAGAAGAGGGACGATGGTGGCGAAATTGTCCAGGTCATCATCTGTCATCTTCTCTATATCGCCGTCCAGGAAAGGCAGGGGGATGCCGAGGAGAATAGGGCGCCAGCCTTTCATCTCTTTGAGCGACACCTGCTTGTCGCCCTCCGAATAGTCGTTGTATTTTTTGATACCTCCGTTGGTGATAGTAAACTCCGTAGGTTCGCCCACGAAGGCATATTTGATTTTCAGAATGTTGGCCACCTCTGCCTGGATACCGCCCGAGCAGTCGAGGCTGATTTCATCGAAGAGCCAGTCGCTTTCTGCCGTCAGCATGGCGCAGATGTTGTCGGAACCCGGTATCTGGAGCAGTTTCAGTGTTACTCCCGAGCCGTTCTGTCCTTCTCTCACCGCCTTTACGCCCTGCAGCTTGCCGTCGCGATAGAATCCGATGGAGAAAGCCTTGATTACATCGAGGCTGAGCACGCTGCTGCCCGAACCTGCCACGATGGTATAGCCTGCCACCGTGCCCTTGGAGTAGTAATTGTCCATATCTCTTACGCTCACAATTGGGTCAACGGTTACACCTGCTCTTACCACTGAGTTCACCTGGGCATTGTTGTCGAGCGAATCATCGGTAAGGGCACCCAGGTCTTTCGCCCAGCTGCCTACGCCTACCACGCCAATCAGCTTGTTGACGGTGCACGATTCACCCGTAAGGGCACGGCGGTTGCGCAGCTCACGGAATGTCATGTTGCCATATTTGGGGTCATTGGTGAACTCCACAAAATGGTCCTGCTGCTTCTCGGATGGCAGACCATACCAGTTGTTGGTCCAGATGGGTTTCTTGCAGTTCATGAACGAGTCTCTAACGGCAGCACTCTCGAAATAGGGACTGGTGTTGTCATCCTTGGGTTGTGCCGCCTGGATAGAGGCGGGCACAACCATCAGGAATGCCAATAAAAATGATATGAAAGTTTTATATATAAAATGCAGTTTCATTGTCTGTTTGATTTTAAAACATAGCATAACGTCTTGATAATTCTCTTGATCTTATTCGAGCAAATGTCTGGAGTCTGTAAGTGTCTTTTGCTCATCGTATGTGAAGACATATTTATGGTTTCGTCTCAGATAGAAGAGGTTGCTTACTCCATCTACCACGATAACGCCCGTGGCTGCTTCAGAAGACATCATATCCTTTGCCTTTATCTGATAGTTGTGGGCGTGAGGATAGGCTTTGAGGCCTATTCTCACGGCAAGATGGGTCTTGCCTGGCAGCACAAATGCCTTGAGCACCACTTCCTTGCCTTCACCCGGAAATGGGGCATAGGCAATGGCGGTATAGGAGCCTCCCTTTTTTGAATAGTTATTGATAGGTTCCCCACCCTGCTTAAAACCGTCGTAGCTGGTAAGAGGCATCTGGGTAAGCACGGTGTCGGCAAGTAGGCAATACCATTGCGTCTGCGCTGTAATGCTGTAATGGGCGGCATGAGTGATATGAACCTCCACTTCTGCCATGCCTCTATAGAGTGTTCCTACAAGCGGCGTAGGGGTGTTGTTTCCCAGATTTTCTTTCTGGTAATCAGCAGAAGAGATGATTGGATTTTGGGTATCATCCCCCTGCTGGTAGAGGGTGCCATAGAAGAGCTGCGGCACCGTGATGAGCTGGCGGCTCAAGCAATCTACATGATTTAGTGTGAGAACTATTTTTTTTAGATAGTCAAGCCAGTTGTTGGGGGTGTCGTTTTTGCCATCATCATTGACCAGGTAACTCGCAAACGTGGCCTTGAACTCCTGAAATGTAGTACCTTTTTTTAAATTGAGCATTTCCGTGGTAACCACATTGTTTTCCTCATACTGCGGATAGGGCGATTTCTCCTGGCTATTGTAAGCGAGGGCAATGATGCGATATTCGTAGCCCCTGCTGATGCCGAATTTGCCCTTTACCACATAGTGCTTGTGGGGCTTTCCCGAAAGATAATCGTCTTCATTGACGTCTTCTACCGTGGGTTTCCCAGTAATCACTTTGTCGTTGGTAGGGTCGTACTCGAAGCCCTGGATATCGTTGACTGCGGCATCATAGGTTGCAGAATTTTCTCCATTGTTCTGAACTCTTCGGCGAAAAGCTATCAGCCTTACGGCATTGACGTTGTCGGTCTCGGCATATCCGTTGTCCTCGTCTATTGTGCCCGACGAGGAAGAGGATCCTGCACCAGGAGGAGCTACACGGGTGTTTCTGCCATCTTGCTTGGCATTGCCATCGCTGCTGCTTAATCCGCCCAGGGTGATGGTGAAGGGAACAGTCGTAATCTCATCTTCGTTTTCCGAAGGCTGATTCATCCCTGCATCTCCATTGCTGCCATCTGGATAGGGTGGCAGATCGGCATCGCTGCTGCATCCCGCGGCTAGTGCGAGGAGGAAGCAAACCCCTACCGCCATGCCTGTCCTGATGGTGTTCATCCTGATGGTGTTCATCTTGATGGAGCTTATCTTATAGATGCTAAATCTTGATTTCTGCATATTCTATTTCCGTTTTTATGCTGTTTGTAACGTTTATTCTGTTTCAAATTCATGTTTTTTTTCGAAGGCTGGTTCTATCTCAACCTTCACGTCGGTCATCACCGGCTCGTAATACTCCTTCAGGTCGTATGGCTGGTTCACGGTCTTGCTCTTGGCTCCCAGGCAATACAGGTGGTTTGCCTCGATAGGGAATTTGAACTTGTCGCCAGTGGTTGTAGATTTCCTGATGTTGTCGTACCTGTGGTGCGTGCCATCCGTGTAATGCAGATAGAAGGTGGTCTCGTTCTCTGCCGAGTTCTTGCTTTTCTGCATTTTTTCCTCTGGTGTAGGCATCATGAAGTTGCTTATCATGTAGCTATTTGCCTTCCATCCTTTCTGGGAGTCTTCAGCTCGCTTAAATATGTTCTCTGTAGCATCTACGGTCCATCCGTTTGAGGGGGTGAGGTCGATGGTGCCCAACGTCTGATAAGTCAACGATTCAGCATCTGCTGGTGCCTGCTTCTGCCATATCAGCGTTTCGGTGCTGATGCCGGTGGCTACAACGGATAGAGAGGTGGGCGTGAAGGGAACGGGGCTCACGTCTCCTGCTGCATTCGACTCCACCTGTGCCGGGATGTTTTCTACGTAAATCATCAGACCAGCCACGTTACGGCTGGCGGTCAGCGTGCGGTGGAAGTATTTCGTCTCTTCCGTTACGAGCACGGGGGCTTTCTCTTGGGTCTTCTCGTCTTGCAGGATGCCGCTAAACAGCTCTGTGGTATTGAGGATACCGAGTTTGGTACTGTTTTTTGCCTCCTCGGTGAGGGCGATTCTTGCGTCCTCCAGTTTCGTTACGTTTTCAGTGAATTTGGGTTCTGTAAGTACTTTCTTCGTTGCGTATTTGTCATCTCTGCCTATGGCTAGAAACTGGTAGTAGTAGCCGTTCTGCAGATAGGGTTTGAAGGTGTATAGATGCTGCTCGGGCATATTCTGGTGCTCGGCAGAATAGTAGGGTTCTCTATTGTTGAATGCGTCAACGGAATAGTAACCTTTCTTGGCTGCTTCTGTTTCAATAGGGGTGCAATAGGTATATGCTTCTTCGGGGGTGCCCTTCTTGCCTTCGGGGCATCTGAAGACGTAGATTCTCATATCATTCACCTGCTGTGCTCCATCCCATGTATCAAGTTCTCGTGAGCCGGTAACAACACCTGCGCTTACACCTACTCTCATGTTCAACTTCACGGCATGCGAGCCGTCGGCGAGGGTATCAGGCGCATCATTGCTTGCGCTGCAGCTCATTAGGAGACTGGCTGCGAGGATTATATTTAAACTGTTTTTTATAGATTTTCTCATCATATTCGTCTATTCGATTTCAATATTCGTCTATTCGATTTCAATGTTCGCCTATTCGATTTGAATGGGAATTACGTATAAAATGAATGATAAATTAAATATTGTGATGTTGGGATAGTAAGGGATGCGAGTGCCTATAGCGGGCACTGTGCATCCCTTGGATATATTTTTCTTAATACTGCCTATATTATGAGCACGTAGTAAGATTAATCACCCAGCACCAACTTGTGGATAGCCTCCCAGTTGTCGTTCACCTTCAAGATGAGGTTCTGAGATTTGGTCAAGTCTTCTGGCTGGTCAGTACCTGGTTTTGGTTTATCTGGATCTGGATCTGGTTTTGGATCTGGATTACTTGGATCTGGAGGTGTTGTTGTACCATTTGAAGTCTTCACACCCAAGTTGTACATGTGGTTGCGAACCACGTTGAAGATAGAAGGACTTGCGTCTGTAGCTCCATTTGCTGCAACCGTATTTACATCTGATTCTGGGATAGAAACGGTCCAAGTCTTGATGATATTGTTTTCAGCATCCAAGAGTTGAAGCTCCATGGTGTTCTTACCCTTTGCGTAATTAAATGGAATGACGAAGTTGCTTCCGAATACAGAACCCTTCACAACCTGAGTATTTACATAAGTAGTAGAGTGTGTCCAGTTGGTATCTTCAGCATTCAGCAGACCGTCATGGTTATTATCACCACCAGGGAACCATGTATTCAAATCGATAGAGTAGAGCACATAACCGTTGCCGCCATCTTTGAACTGTGCATCTGAAGTAAGTGCTGCATCTGGTGATTTAGAACCATTAACACAATACTTGATAGTGCTGCCAGTTGCTCCAGCAGCTGTGAATGAGCTGTTGAAGTTATTGAAAGTCAACATATCATTCTTATCTCTTACTACGAGACGAAGGGTTGCGGCAGTTTTGTCACCAACTTTGGCAGGGATGTTACAGAAATAACCGAAGCTACCAGCTACCTGACGATGCAAGGTTACTGCTACGCCATCATCTTCACCCTCAGTAAGGTTGGTGATTTTCTTGTCAGCGTTGATATTCAGTTCTGCATCACCTGCGAATACCTCCTCTGCTACTTTGCCTGCCTTCAAGGTTGCAGTAATGTCATTGTAAGTACCAGTAAGGGTTTCTGTACTTGTTACATCCAAAGCATAGGTGTAGTCACTTTTATCGCTATAACCTACAGCCATAACCTTGTAGTTACCTTCACCCAGTCTCTGATCACCCTTGTAAGTAAGAGTAAGCTCGCGACCATGATTGTCATACGTAGCACTCTTTTTCCAATCCAACTTTGCGTCTTTGACAATTTCATTTGTTTTGGAGTTGTAAATCAACACGCGAACATTCTGGATAGTCTGCAAAGCCTGTGAAGAATACAATGGGCGGCCTGCACGTGTTGTCAAGCCATCACCACTACTTGCTACATGCAATACAATCTGCTGTACTGCCTCGTTCTGACCCTCTGTGCTAACCACAGCGTCGTCACTGCTACATGCGCTGAACAGCAAGCTGCTTGCTGCAAGCGCAAAAAACATACCTTTTTTCATAAATTATAAATTTAAAAATTGAGTATAAATTAATTATCAATCCAATATCATGCCGTGAATTTCCTCCCAGTTGTCGTTCACCTTCATATAGATGGTGAAGCGATTGCGTTTGGAATCGTACACATATCTCAGCACCGTAATCTTGTTGCGCTCCATGCTTACCTCCACGTCATCAGGTGACAACACAGATGAATTGCCGCCTTCGCCACTATTCTTATAGAAATTGACATCCACCACTGACTCTTCCTTCTGGAAAGAAGGAGCCAGGAAAATAGAGGTCTTGGTCTTGGCGCCAGCTTTAATTTCCGATTCTTGAAAGACGCTGGTCTCTTCAGAATATAGGAAACTTGGATTTACTATTCCATAGAGCTGGCTTACTTCAGTATCCATCAGGTGATACCCGGCAGGAAGATTCTCTGTCCATATAACCAGTTTACCCTTGGTGCGCTCCATCTCGCTGGTATAGCAATAATGGTTTTCATCATAGACGAGGGTATCGCAAACCTGATAAACATCATCGCCCTGACTGTGCTCCGGATGTAGCAACAGCTCATTTTTATCCAGATTGAGTTCGCCTCGCTTCTTCATACCTCCCCATACCGTAAAGACGTATTTTCCGAAAGGCATATCGGGGTCGAAGCTTACAGGATAAGTTAATCCATCACCCTCTACTCCGAAACTTTTTTCTTCTACGATAACCTGCTGTGTGCCGTCGTCGTTGAGTCGGCTCAGACGATAGGAAAGAGACGGAACGAATGACCTAAATGGCTGATTCTCATCTCGTTTCTCTTCGGGTGCAGTCTGGTCGACATTGAAATAATTCTTGTCTTTCACCTCGATGTTGATACTCAGAGGAGGACATTGGTCCAGATTTTCACGAACGCACGAGGTGAATGACATAGCCAGTGCCATGCCATATATGATAACTTTTAATCTTGTCATACGCTGTGCTTTATTCTGCTAGTGCCTTTGGGCTATTCTTAGTCTCTTCTGCCTTCTGGCGGTTCAATATCTCTTCAGCCTCATCCACCTTGCCTTCGTTCTCGAGTAGGATGGCAAGATTGTTGGCTGCAATCTTCGACATAGGGTAATATTTCAAAGTCGTCTCATATACCTGCTTCTGCTTTTCTGCGCTCTCTGCAATCTGTGCCACATGCAGGAACTCATCTTCGCTGAAGGCATCTGGGCGGAGCTCGTACATCTGCAGCATTTCTTCATCGGTGGTGAAGTTCTTGATGATGTAGGTGTAGGTGTATTCCACGCTACGGCTCTTCTGCAGATACTTCTTCTTGATGCTGTTCCAGATAGGCAGGCGGCGGATATAGCGCTCCTGCACATCATCGTTGAAGTTGGCATAGCGGGTCAGGATGTTCTTCACCATCGTGCTGTCGGCATCGCCGTCGGCCACCATGGCATCCAATACTGGCTGCCATCCTTCAGGGCGTGAACCGATGCGGGCTATCTTCTTCACCTTGTCTCCATTCTCTATGTGCGCAAGCAGCCACTTCAGGGCTGAGTTGGCACGGTTGCGGGAAAGTGGGGTGTTGAACTTCAGCGGACCGTCGGCTGACGCCAGACCGTAGATACCCAAAGAAGTGAGGGTAGCGAGGCTGTCGCTGAGCACTGGGGCTATGTCGCTCAACATGTGGTCGAGTTCTGCCTGGTTGTTGCTCATCTTGAGGTTGATATCATATTTATTGATAACAAACTCCAGTCGTGCCACGCCCTTTCCTTCTCTTATTTTCGGCTTGATCTCGAAGGTGTGCATCATCCAGTTAAGGTGTAGCTGCTTCTTGATTTCCGGGCGGAACACATCGGCTATCTTGGTATGGCTGATGGCACGGCATTCGCCGCATCCGTCGGCAGAAGCCACTGCCACGAGGCTTCCCTTATGGAAGTTTGCAGGCAGGGTGATGGTGTCGTTATATAACACGGACAAATCTACTTTGGTATTCGTAACTCTCTGTGCAATAGAATCGTATGGGTCAGCAATGCTGTCGAGTACCCATTTACGTTCCATCTTCCTTCTGTAGATAGGCGCATCCAGCACTATAGGCTTGTATTTAGCCACTATGCTGTCGCTGTCTGTCAATACAGGTATTACGAAGAGACGGCTTCTCTTCGAGAAATAATGCTTCGGGATATGAACCTGAAGGTTGAGTGCAGCCTGATTGCTGCTATCTGGCATGAGCATAAAGGAATCGGGAGTACATGTAATCTTTTTGTCGCTTGCCATGCTCTGGTTGCTGCATGAAGACATAGCCACTATCAGAGCTAATCCTGCGCCAACAATAGCCAGATATACTATTTTGAGTTTCATTCTATCATCCATAATGATCTTTGTGATTAAATGATGCACTTATTTTAAAAGATATAGATTAATGATAGTGCAGCCTTGGTAGGACCGATATAGTTCTCGTTCTTCTTTTCCTGGCACTTGATGCAGGGCAAGTTAGGGCTTTGCTTGTACCAGAGGTGGGCGTATCCCACACCGACGGCTGCCTCCAGGTTCCAGTGAGGGGATAGAATCCAGTCGTAACCGTATGTTACGCCTCCGCCAGCCAAGTAGCCATCGTAGAGCTTGCTGCCAAAACCTCCGTAGAATTGAGCACCATGCAGGTGGATACCTACGAAATGTCCTTCGTACTTTTCGCACAGCCAGTATTTCATTTCTGGCTGCACCAAGAGAAGGTGCATCTTCTTGTCTTCCCTGAATGTCCAGGGGTTGTATGCTACATCTGCTTCCAGGGTTACCTGGTTGCTGATTGCCTTCTCCACGCCCATATTGAGTGTGGTTGTCGCCCAGTAGAGTCCGTTCGTCTTCAGGGCGAAATCTTGTGAGTAACCTACTGTTTTATTTCCCAAAATAACAAACAGCAAAACTGCTATCTTTTTCATTTGTCATTTACTATATTAACTATTAATCCGGTTACCCGGAATCTTACTGTTGTATTGTTGTTTAGCAATATAAAACATCGTTTTTAAGCAATATAAAACATTGTTATTAAGCAATATAAACATTGTTGTAAACCAATATAAACCTATTATGACTTATCAAATGGTCCTCAACATATTTCAACCAATCCCCTTGTATATTACTTGGAGACTGATTTCTGGTTGCAAAAGTATATAATATTCATCTAGATTCTGTAAATTACCCCCCCCGTTTAACTATATTTTAATATAAATAAACGTATTTTTAGTTAAATACCTGTTAAATTGAGGTAACGAGTGGATATGTGCCGGATGTTATCACAGAAGCTGTAATCGCAAACGGATAAGATAAACATATAGATAAGATAAACATTATAGATATAAAAAAAGCGCCTTGAATGATTTCAAGACGCTTTTTTATTTCTGTTTTTTATATCCGTTTTTTAAAGACTTATTCCTTCAGCCATCCACCTATCAGATCGATGATTTCCTGTCTGGTAGGCTCAGGGAACGACAGGATGCGGGTGAGATGCGAACCGCCATGACACATATAGACATGCAGGTTCTTCTTGTTCTTGGTGAAAGGCAGACCATAGATGCCCGATGCACCCCATGGGTCGATGTCACCATAAATATATACCATCTTCGGATCATTCTTGGTCAGGAAATCCACGGTATAATTATAGAGCTTTGGCGAGAACTCCACGTTCTCGGCACCCTTCGGTACCATCAGCTTCTTCAGATAACCCTTTGGCGACTTGATGCTCAGGTATCTCTTGAATGGCTTGGTGTAATAGCCGTAATAGCCCAACTCCCTGGCAGCCTGCACATCAAACGGAGAGGTGGCATTGTAGTTGGTGAAATACTCCGGCTCACACATGTTGATCCAGTATTTGAACACCTGGTCGTCGGTGGTATCATTCGTAGGAATCTTCTTGATGTCCTCACCCCACTGCCAGAAGGCGAAGGCATACTCAAACACCGAGTAATCGAAAATCTCGGCGATAGGAGCATTGAAGCGATACTGCTTCTCGCTGCAGTACTTCTCGAACATCGGCAGCAGCGCAGCCTTGCGCCTGAAGAGCAGCAGCTGGAAGTTGAGCACCTTCTGTCGGTTCTCCTTGGTAGAAACCTCATGCTGCAGGAACTTCTCGTGTCTGCCATCCTCCACGCCCTTGTTCAGCGGTGCAACGTATGGCACGGAGATGTCCACATCATTCGGGAAGTAGGCACGGTAAAACATCGTGGTCTGTCCGCCCTTGCTGATGCCCGTGGCAATCCACTTGCCCTTGTACATCGCATGCAGTGTCTGGTTTACGTGGTGCAGATCGTAGAGCGAGTTCTCTACGGTGAGGTAATCCCAGTTGCAAGGACTAGGCATCGACTTGTCGAAATAGCGGTACTCCACGGTGATGATGTTGGTATCGAAGAGCTTGGAAAGTTCCTCGATGTATCCCTCACGCAATGCATACTTGGCGTTATAGCCTTCAGTTACGAGCACGGTAGGACGGTCGAATCCTCTGTGGCAGAGTATTACTCGCTGCTCAAAGCTGCCCTTGGAAGCATCCTTGGCATCCAGTTGCTGCTTGATGAAGAACACATACTTTTCAGGGAAATGCGTACTTTTCAGCGTTTCCACGTCACTCACTCCAGGCAGCGTCGCCAACAGCTTGCCCGCCTCTCCCAGTTCTGCCGCCAGCATCTGCAAAGGCAGGATGAAGAGCAGCAGCATCAATTTCAAGAATCTCAAATTCAATTTCATTTTCGTCTCTCTTTTATGTTTTCTCTTTTTAAACTTTCGTTGGTAATCTCCACATATTTCAAATATT
>ERZ1034753.487-NODE-487-length-14186-cov-7.413134_pt1 | contig 14186 bp, 10 predicted proteins | sample MGYA00520702_ERZ1034753 | MGnify/ENA primary metagenome ERZ1034753 (study PRJEB33766, sample SAMN09781700) | gut metagenome | biome: gut microbiome | host: Homo sapiens | place: Madagascar | study: EMG produced TPA metagenomics assembly of the PRJNA485056 data set...
CTTCGTTCTTCACTTCCACCATTAGATTCTTCACTCTTCGTTCTTCACTCTTCACCATCAGATTCTTCACTCTTCGTTCTTCACTTCCACCATTAGATTCTTCACTCTTCGTTCTTCACTCTTCACTTCCCCTTCCTCCTTTGCAATACAAAAAAAATTTAAATCCTTTGTTCTTTCTTCTTTTTGCAGTAACTTTGCATATATGAAAAGAAATATATGTAAAATTATGATGGCTCTTTTGGGCCTAATATTCTTCACCCCGTCGTATGCTCAAAATTATAATGTGCAATGTGAGGACACTTGCTCGCATGTGCATGGCATAGATCTTAGCCATTATCAAGGCGAGGTTTTTTGGGAGGCTATAGGCGACAACTCGAAGATGGCTTATGTTTATCTTAAGGCTACCGAGGGCGGAGACCGTATAGACGACATGTACGAACAGAACATAGAACTGGCACACAAGTATGGCTTGAAAGTAGGGTCGTACCACTTCTTTCGTCCTAAGACTGATCTGACCAAACAGCTTAAGAACTTCAAGGCCCAATGCCGCCCGCATCAGCAAGACCTTATACCAATGATTGATGTAGAGGTAAAACAAGGATTGGGAACAGAGGCTTTCTGCGACTCGCTGCTGAAGTTTCTGGACATGGTTGAGGTGGCTTATCATCAGAAACCATTGGTTTATACAGGCACCAATTTCTACAATCGCTATCTTGCCGGCAAACTTAATGGCTACAAGCTTATGATAGCACAATATTCGGCCAACGAGCCTGTCTTGATCGACGATAACGACTATCTGCTGTGGCAATATACTGGTAAGGGCCATATCGACGGCATTAGGGGATATGTGGACAAGAGCCGATTTATGGGTCGTCATGGTCTGCGCGAACTGCGCTTTATGCGACACCATAGGTAGGCGAGCCAGAATAGGGTAGAGAAGGATAAAAAAAGAAAAACATAAAAAAATTTAAATACTAATGGCAATTATAAAATGTCCGGAGTGTGGTCACGAGATTAGTGACAAGGCTCCATTTTGCCCTTCCTGCGGCGTGGCCATAGCAGGTAAGGTGGTTGAGTGTCCGAAGTGCGGAAAAGTTTATTTCTCCGAACTGTCTGAATGTCCACAATGTCATTATAAGAGACCGGTGGCAGACAAAACGCCAATTGTAGAAAATAATAATGCCGTAAATACTCAGGAAACGGAAAAGACTACGGAGGTTGAAATTGTGAAACCTAAGGAGGTTAATGAACCTAAGAAGGTTAATAATGTGCAGCCCGTTGGTGCCAACAATCCTGAAGAGGCGAGCGACGAGAACTTGAAGACTCCACGAAATTCTTCGCGCAACAACAAGATTATTATTGGGGCCGTGGTGGCTATAGTGGCCGTGGTTATAGGCATAGGCTGCTACTTCTACTATAGTATACAGTCGGACAAGGAGTTGCAGGCTTACAACTATGCCATGGCAAGCAACGATCCGCAGGTTCTACAATCGTATCTTGATCAGTATTCGGATGCTCCAGAAGCTCATCTTGACAGCATTCAGTCGCATCTCGACTTGATAAAGAAGACGCAGCAGGACTGGACAAACGTGATGATAAGCAACTCGAAGAGTGCGCTTGAAGACTATATCGCACAGCATCCGGATTCTCCGTACAAGGCAATAGCAATACATAAAATTGACTCGATAGACTGGCAGACCGCCCAGCAACAGAACACGGTTGAGGCATTAGAACTTTATATCGAGCAACATTCTGACGGAGAGCATGTTGAGGATGCTAACCAGATGATTAACTCGCTGAATTCGAAGACAATACAGCCCGAGGAACGTCTGATGGTAAACAGCATCTACGGAGGATTCTTAAAGAGTTTGGGCGACAAGGACGAGGAAGCCTTGACAAGTTTCGTTAATCCGTTGTTGACCAATTTCCTTGGAAAAACCAACGCCACAAGAAGCGACGTAGTAACGTTTATGCATAAAATCTACAAGAGCGATGTGAAGTCGATGGCTTGGAAATCGCTTGGCGACTACACAATAAACAAAAAGAATGTGGGAGCCAACCAATACGAATACTCGGTGGCTTTCTCGGCAATTCAAACCATTGTTGGTCAAGACGACAACGCAACTGAGGTAAGATATAAAATTACATCTACATTGAATAATGAAGGCAGAATATCTGACTTCAACATGATAAGACTTGCTGAATAAAACAATATAATTATAGCTCGTTGGCTGATTAAACATAATCAGCTAACGGGCTATTTTTAAATAATCGTAATCAACATTATGATAAATAGGGTTGATTTATAATTATAAATCCATAAACGCAATCGCCCTATTGTTCATGTATTATTATTCGCGTCATCTGGCGCCACACTCTAAACAAACACTTGTTCCGTCAGAATAAACCACGACGTCATCGCTTCCACAATTGTAACATCTTCTATTTCTTCCATAATGTTAGTCTTTTAATAATGATGCGACAATGGTAATGAAGATTATTTGTGATTTTATTAGTATCTTTGCAGAAGATAAGCTGCATCTCAGCAAAATATTCAAGCAAGCTTGACATTCTGCATTCGATTTGCATTATCTTTGCATAAAAATCAAAAACGACAATCACAGAACAATATGATTACAGTTGATGGACTTACCGTCGAGTTTGGCGGAACCACCCTATTCAAGGACATTTCCTTCCAAATAAACGAGAAGGACCGTATAGCACTTATGGGCAAGAATGGAGCTGGCAAGAGCACGTTGCTGAAGATTATAGCAGGCGTGCGCAAACCTACACGCGGCTCGGTTTCGGCTCCTAAGGATTGTGTAGTGGCCTATCTGCCCCAGCACCTGATGACCGAAGACGGGCGTACCGTGTTCGACGAGACGTGCCAGGCCTTTGCTCATCTGCACGAGATTCAGGCCGAGATAGACCGTATAAACAACGAGCTTACAACACGTACCGACTACGAGAGCGACGAATATATGCAGCTGATAGAGAAGGTGTCGAGCCTATCAGAGAAATTCTATGCCATAGACATGACACACTTTGAGGAGGACGTGGAGAAGACGTTGCTGGGCTTGGGATTCGAGCGCAAGGACTTCAATCGCCCTACAAGCGAGTTCTCGGGAGGTTGGCGCATGCGAATAGAACTGGCCAAGCTGCTGCTTAAGTCGCCCGACGTGCTGCTGCTCGACGAGCCTACCAACCACCTGGACATCGAGTCGATAGGATGGCTTGAGGACTTTATCATCAACAGCTCAAAGGCTGTGGTAGTAATTAGTCACGACCGCAAGTTTGTGGACAACATCACCACCCGAACCATCGAGGTGACAATGGGCCGCATTTACGACTACAAGACTACATACAGCCAGTATCTGGAACTGCGCAAGGAACGACGCGAACAGCAGATGAAGAAGTATGAGGAGCAGCAGAAGATGATTGCCGAGACAAAGGACTTTATCGAGCGATTCAAGGGCACCTACTCTAAGACCTTTCAGGTGCAGAGCCGCGTGAAGATGCTTGAGAAACTGGAGCTGATTGAGGTAGACGAGGAGGACACAAGTCACCTAAGACTTAAATTCCCGCCAAGTCCGCGAAGTGGAGCCTACCCCGTTCAGATGAGCGACGTGGCCATGGCTTTCGACGGCAAGCAGATATTCAGCGGCGTGAACCTTACTGTGGAGCGTGGCGACAAGATTGCCTTCGTTGGCAGAAACGGAGAGGGTAAGTCGACTCTCGTGAAATGCATCATGGGACAGTTGCAGAACCAGGGCAAGCTGGAGCTGGGACACAACGTGCAGATAGGATATTTTGCGCAGAACCAGGCTTCGTTACTGGATGGCGAGTTGACCGTTTTCCAGACCATCGACGACGTGGTCAAGGGCGAGATTCGCAACAAGATACGCGATCTGCTGGGCGCATTTATGTTTGGTGGCGAGGACTCTACTAAGAAGGTTAAGGTGCTGTCGGGAGGCGAACGCACACGTCTTGCTATACTAAAGCTGCTGTTGGAGCCCGTAAACCTACTGATACTCGACGAGCCTACCAATCACCTCGACCTAAAGACTAAGGACGTGCTGAAGCAGGCACTTATAGACTTTGACGGCACCTTGATAGTGGTAAGCCACGACCGCGACTTCCTCGACGGACTTGTAAGCAAGGTGTACGAGTTTGGACATGGCAAGGTGCGCGAACACTTGTGCGGTATCTACGAGTTCCTGAAGTCGAAGAAAATGGAGAGTCTGCAGGAACTAGAAAAAAAGTGAAAAGTGAAGAGGGAAAAGTGAAAAATCCAATTGCTAAGTGAAATGTGAAATGTGAAAAGTGAAAAATCCAATTGCTAAGTGAAATGTAGGAGGTACAATATGAAAAAGGTTGTTGTAGCCTTCGACTCCTTCAAGGGCTGCATCTTGGCACACGAGGCCTGTAAGGCTGCCGCAAAAGGAATACGTACGGTATTGCCGGAGGCAAATGTTGTTGAGATTGCGTTGAGCGATGGTGGCGAAGGCCTGGTGAAATGTGTACAGCAGATATTGCCTACGAAGAGCGTGTCGATAGATGTACACGGACCGCTTATGACGAAGCTTAAGGCAGAATATGCCATGTCTATGGACGGCAAGACTGCCTATATGGAAATGGCTGCGGCAAGCGGGCTGACGCTTGTGCCTATAGACCAACGCGACCCTACTAAAACCACTACCTATGGCGTGGGTGAAATGGTGGCCGACGCCTTAAAGCGAGGATGCCAAAAGATAGTGATGGGCATTGGCGGAAGTGCCACTTGCGACGGCGGACGCGGAATGGTTGAAGCACTAAGGGATAAGGGATGTCTTGAGAAAAAGAACTACAAGGATATTTATCATAATGGCCACGTAGACCTTATGCAAAAAGGTAACGAATGTCTTGCCCAGAAATGCAAGTTTATTGTGGCATGCGATGTAAACAATCCACTATACGGCGAGAACGGGGCTGCACACATTTTTGCGCCACAAAAGGGAGCCACAAAAGAGCAAGTGGTGTGGCTTGACGAGCAGCTGCGAACCTTTGCCAAAGAAACCGAAGAAACAGGACTTGCCACACCCGACCTTGCAAACCATCCTGGAGCGGGCGCGGCTGGCGGTTTGGGCTATGCTCTCCTTGCCTATCTTAATGCCGAGCTAAACTCGGGCATAGACATTGTGCTTGACCTTGCCAACTTTGACGTGGCAATAAAGGATGCCGACCTTGTAATAACGGGCGAGGGCAAATCGGACCAACAAACCATGATGGGCAAGGTTCCGCATGGTGTGCTTAAGCGTTGCAAGAAAGCGGGTGTGCCAGTATGGCTGCTGTCGGGCGCCATAGACGACAGAACGGGCGAACTGGCAAAGAACTTTGACCTTGTGAGGAGCATTAACGAGAACGACAACCGTCCGCTATCTGTACTTATGCAACCAGACGTGGCAAAAAAGAATATAACCGCTTTCTTATCTGCCATATTTTTTATATATTTGCAGATAATTAGGACAAACCGAAATATTAATAGAACGAATAAGGATTAATAGAACGAACAGTCGTACATCATCATGGCTGTAATGATAACGTTTGGCATGTTGCTTAGAAGACGTGTATCTGTAAAGTGTGTGGAATTTAAATTAGCTATATAATAAACCGTATAAAAAAAGAAAACTATGGAAATTGGAGATAGAATACCGGAGATACTTGGCATAGACCAGGACGGACGCGAGATTAAGGCAAGCGACTATCGCGGTCGCAAGATTGTGCTTTACAGTTATCCAAAGGCCAACACCAGCGGATGCACAGCCGAGGCTTGCTCGCTACAAGCACATAAGGACGAGCTGGCTGCAGCAGGATACGAGATTATTGGCGTGAGCAAGGACAAGCAGGCTCTGCAGAAGAAGTTTGCCGAAGCCAAAGGACTGGAGTTTCCGCTTATTGCCGACACCGAGACTACTCTGTTGCAGGCGCTTGGATGTTGGGGCGAGAAGGTTACTTGTGGCAGAAAGACCGTTGGCATTCTGCGCACAACTTATCTGGTAAACGAGGAAGGCATAATAGAAAGAATTTTTACTCCGAAGGAAATAAAGACAAAGATTCATGCGGAGCAAATACTGAATGCCATTAAAGCAGAATAATCAACATGAACAAGCTTACATCTTTTCTAATAGACGAGCAACTGTCGCATCGCAAAGGAGGTCTTTACCATAAGACCCAAGTGTTGCTGGCCTACAACTCCAACCGCATAGAGGGAAGCAAACTGACCGAGGAACAGACACGCTATATATTCGAGACGCGCACAATAGGATTCAAGGATCAGGAAGCCGTGCCCGTGGACGACATTATAGAGACGGCCAACCACTTTGTGGCTTTCGACCATTTGCTGCGCACTATTGAGAATCCGTTGTCTAAAGATCTAATCAAGGACTTTCATCGCATACTGAAAACGGGTACAGCAGATGCACAGAAACCCTACTTTAATGTGGGCGACTGGAAGAAGCTTGCCAATGAAGTAGGCGGACGAGAGACCTGCCGACCTGCAGATGTGGACAAGGAGATGGAGGCTTTGAACAAATGGTATGAAGGACAGCAGAAGATAGGAATAGATACCCTTGCCGAATATCATTGGCGTTTCGAAAGAATCCATCCCTTTCAAGACGGCAACGGCAGAGTGGGACGCTTGATTCTGTTCAGAGAATGTCTTCGCAACAATATCCTTCCTTTTGTAATAGACAATGAGCACAAGATGTTCTACTACCGCGGTTTGGCAGAATACAAGTCAACACCTGGCTTCCTCATTGGAACCATGCAATCGGCACAAGATGTGTACGAGGCATGGATAAAATATTTCGACGAGGAACTGCTTGACGGTATTGGGACTGCAGATGTATGAACAATCGGCGTGCTCATGTAAAAACAATGAGCCAATAAACAATAAGCCAATAAAGAAGCAATAAGCAATAACAAACAAATTCATTACAATTATTTATGACAATAACACTAATTATTCTCGCCCTTTCGGCTGTGTTCTTCGCCATGGGCAAAGTTCGCTCCGACCTCGTTGCGCTATGCGCCCTTGTCGCCCTACTGCTCACCGGAATACTCACGCCGCAAGAAGCCCTGTCGGGATTCTCCAACTCGGTGGTGATAATGATGGTGGGATTGTTTGTAGTGGGAGGCGCTATTGTACAGACCGGACTTGCCAAGAAAGCATCAGGCAAGCTGATGACCCTTGCTGGCGACAGCGAACTGGGCTTGTTCCTATTGCTGATGGTTGTTACAGCCGTTATTGGAGCCTTTGTTAGCAATACGGGTACGGTGGCTCTTATGATGCCTATCGTGGTAAGCTTGGCGCAGAAAGCAAAGATGCGCGCAAGCCGCCTGCTTATGCCCCTTGCCTTTGCAAGCAGCATGGGCGGCATGCTTACGCTTATTGGTACGCCGCCCAACCTTGTAATACAGGAGGCTCTTACCGATAATGGCTTCGAACCCTTGAAGTTCTTCAGTTTTCTGCCCGTTGGTATTGTGTGCATTATAGTTGGTATCGTGGTGCTGTTGCCCCTTAGCAAGCGATTGCTTAACGGCAGCAAGCAAGCAGCCGACGGCGAGCAAGGCAAAAAGCGTGGCAAGTCGCTCGACGACCTGATGGAGGAATATAATCTCAAAGGCAATCTGTCGGTATTTACCGTAGGCAAGCAGTCGATTGCCTACGAGAAGACACTTGCCGAACTGGACATTCATCATCGCTACGGACTTACCGTACTTGAGGTTAGACGCATAAAGCAACCCCATTCGCCACTAATGAAAGAGGTGGAACAACGACTTGCCGGACCAGACACCAAGCTTGTAGAGAACGATATAGTATACGTAAGTGGCGACCCAGAACAAGCAACAAAGTTTGCTGCCGACATGAAGCTTGACAAGACCAGCGAGCAATTGGCATTCTACGACATAGGTATTGCCGAGGTGGTGTTAATGCACAACTCAAGATTGTGCGGCAAGACTCTAAAGGAAACCGGATTGCGACGCCTTTATAACGTTAACGCGCTTGGCGTGCGCCGTGGCGACAACTATATAACAGAAGGAATTGCCGACATGAAATTCCGTCAGGGCGACATAATTCTGATACAAGGCAAATGGAAGAACATCTCGCGAATAGCCGATGTTGCCGACGGTATTGTGGTTATGGGGCAGCCGTTAGACGAGGCGTCGCGCGTTACACTCGACTATAAAGCTCCGCTTGCAGCAGCCATAATGTTGCTAATGATATTGACTATGGTGTTCGACTTCATCCCCGTAGCTCCCGTTACGGCCGTTATGATAGCCGGATTGCTTATGGTAATAACGGGATGTATACGCTCGGTAGAGGCAGCCTACAAGACAATAAACTGGGAGAGCATTGTGCTTATCGCGGCCATGTTGCCTATGTCGGTGGCTCTGGAAAAGACAGGAGCCTCGGCAATGGTGGCAAGTTTGCTGGCCGACAATCTGGGTCAGGCAAGTCCGTATGCCTTGCTTGCTGGCATATATTTTACCACGTCTCTCCTTACGATGTTCATCAGCAATACAGCCACAGCTGTACTTATGTCGCCTATAGCCCTGACATCGGCTGCGGCAATAGGCGCAAGCCCCTACCCTATGCTCTTTGCCGTTACGCTTGGAGCAAGCATGTGCTTTGCCTCGCCATTTTCAACTCCGCCCAACGCACTCGTGATGCAGGCAGGCGGCTACTCGTTTATGGACTACATCAAGGTGGGATTGCCGTTGCAGATTATTATGGGATTGGTAATGATAGGTGTGCTGCCTCTTATTTTCCCATTCTAAATATGTGCTATGCAAATATAAATGCGTAACTTTGCATGGAATTAAAAATAACAAGTTAATTAACATATGCCATTAAGATTACCAGATAAACTCCCCGCAATAGAACTCCTTAAAAAGGAAAACATATTTGTGATGGACGACTCGCGCGCTACGAGCCAGGACATTCGTCCGCTACGTATCGTAATACTTAACCTTATGCCTCTGAAGATAACAACAGAGACCGACCTTGTGCGCCTGTTGTCCAACACGCCGCTTCAGTTGGAGATCTACTTTATGAAGCTTAAGAGTCATACATCCAAGAACACTCCGATAGAGCACATGATGATGTTCTACAAGGACTTTGACGTGTTGGAGAAGGAGAAGTTTGACGGTATGATTATTACTGGAGCGCCTATCGAGCACCTGGAGTTTGAGGATGTGGAGTATTGGAACGAAATATCCAAGATATTCGCATGGGCCAACACACACGTTACGAGCACCATGTACATTTGCTGGGCTGCTCAGGCTGGATTGTACTATCATTATGGCGTGCCAAAATATCAGTTGCCTAAGAAGATGTTCGGCATCTTCCAGCAACACACGCTACAACCACAGATTCCTCTGTTCCGCGGATTCGACGACGTGTTCTATATGCCTCATAGCCGACATACAGAGGTTAGACGCGAGGATATTGAGAAACATAACGAACTTGAGATTGTGGCAGAATCGCCAGATAGTGGTGTAAGCATAGTTATGGCCAGAGGCGGACGCCAGATATTTGTTACCGGACATATGGAGTACTCGCCTTACACTCTTGATAGCGAATATCGTAGAGACCTTGGCAAGCGCGACGACGTGGACATGCCAAAGAACTACTATAGAGACAACGACCCGCAAATGGCTCCAAACGTTACATGGAGAGCGCATGCCAATCTGTTGTTCAGTAACTGGATAAACTATTACATTTATCAGGAGACTCCGTATAACATTGAGGAGATTGGATAAAAACAAGTTTCATACATTATGAATTCAAGCAACAACCTACCCCGCCCTATCGAACTCCTTGCTCCTGCCAAAAACCTTGAGCAAGGCATTATTGCCATTGACCATGGCGCCGATGCTGTATACATAGGCGCAAATGAGTTTGGTGCGCGACAGGCTGCGGGCAACAGTATAGAAGACATAACCCAACTTGCCGCCTATGCCCATCAGTTTGGAGCTAAGGTGTACGTAACCGTAAACACCATAGTATACGAGCACGAGCTGGCCAATGCCAAACAGCTATTGCGACACATAGTAAAGGCTGGCGTGGATGCTATCCTTGTGCAAGACATGGCTGTGGTGGAAATGATGAAAGAAATAGCAGCCGAGCCCGAGATGCAAGGATCGAGAATGCCCGAGTTGCATGCAAGTACTCAGACAGACAATCGCTCGGCAGATAAAGCAGCTTGGCTTACAAGCATAGGGTTTAGCCGTGTGGTATTGGCACGCGAGCTGTCTATAGACGAGATAAAGGAAATACACAAGGCTGTGCCTAAAACCGAGCTTGAGGTGTTTGTGCATGGAGCTTTGTGTGTAAGTTATTCGGGAGCCTGCTATGCCTCGCACCATTGTTTCGGTCGTAGCGCCAACCGTGGCGAGTGTGCTCAGTTCTGCCGATTGGCTTTCGACTTGAAAGACAGTAGCGGAAACACAATACGCAAGGCAAGCCATTTGCTGTCGCTTAAGGATATGAACCAGTTGGACCGACTGGAAGACATCATAGCAGCAGGAGCCACATCATTAAAGATTGAGGGCCGACTGAAGGATGCCGCTTATGTAAAGAATGTGGTGGCTGCATACAGCCAACATCTCAACAGCATAATAGCGAAACATCCCGAACAGTATTGCCGCAGCTCTAAAGGAAGGGTGGAATATACATTTACGCCCAACTTAGACAAGACCTTCAACCGTGGCTTTACACATTACTTCCTTGACGGGCGTCGCGAAGACATCTCATCGTTTGACACTCCTAAGGCTATGGGCGAATATGTAGGATATGTTAAGGAGATAAGACGCGGTTCGTTCAATGTGGCGGGTACAGCCATATTTGCCAATGGCGACGGATTGTGCTTCTTCACACCCGACCATAAGTTGCATGGTTTCCGCGTAAACCGTGTCGAGAACAACCGCCTATTTCCTCTATCTATGCCCGAGGATTTGAAAGCAGGAATGGCTCTTTATCGTAACAACGATATCGTGTTTGAGCGTGCTATGGAAAGCAAGACGGCTGAACGAAAGCTTGATATAGACCTGAACATTGGTGTTGATTGCGGAAAGATTGTACTTGATGCTGAGGACGAGGCTGGACGCAAGGCTTTTGTTGTGCTTGACGAGCCATTGCAAGAGGCCCAGAAACCTCAGAGCGAGAACATAATCAGACAACTCGAGAAGATGGGCAACACTCTGTTCCGCCCACGAAAGACAAAACTTACTAATGGTGTTGGCAATCTGTTTATACCTTCAAGCAAGCTTGCCTCCTTGCGACGCGAGGTGTTGGCAAAGATAGAGGAACAACCGATAGACACGTCTAACACAACAGCCCGACAAATAAACACAAATTGCAAGCCCAATAACAACGATGCCAAGGCTCAATATATTGACGCAAGCAAGATAAATGCAGCCAACGTAGCTAACCATCGTGCCGAAGCCTTCTACGAGGAGCATGGCGTGAGGGATGCTGCAGCCGCATTCGAACTGACAGATGGCGCTCGTCCTGGTACAAAGACTTATGGCACACCACATGCTAACACGCCTCTGATGACATGTCGATATTGTCTGAGATATGCTATGGGATACTGCGTAAAACGCGGAGGCAAACAGCCTACATGGAAGGAGCCTCTGTTGCTGGAATCGTCGGACGGAAGACAGGTGCGATTGGTATTTAACTGTGCAAAATGCCAAATGGAGGTTTATGCACAAGACTAAGGCTATAAACCCAACATGGAAGTTAAGGGGAAGTTAAGAAGAAGTTAGGAGAAAATTAAGAGTAAGTTAATCCATCTACGATGGATGGAAGTTAACGGACAATAGTAGAAAATCGTATGAGAGATGTCAAGAAAATAATGTCGAGAGTAGTAGCTGTAATTGTAGTAATCCTTACACTTACAAGCTGCTATCATACCACAGTACGTCATCATGACGCATATGTGGCAAAACCGTCGGCTACGTATGCAGACAATCAAGTGGCCGACTCAGACTCTACTACATACGACAATATGAGCGCATTCTACCAAAGTCATCATTATGCGCAGAACTATAACTTCATGGTAAAGGCCGACTCGCTGGCTTTGCTTCGCCAACAACCAGAGGAATTGCTGAACGGTCTGCCTACCGACTCCTTCTTTGTAAAGAAAGGCAACCGACTTGTAGTTGTAGACATACGTTTGCTAAAGAACGATCCTGTAGATTCGGTTTGGGTGCAACTGGCGCGCGACCAATATACCTTTGGATGGATACACGAAAGCAAGCTTTTGCCAAATGTCGTGCCCGACGATCCCATATCGCAGTTTATTTCCACCTTTTCAGACACCCATTTGCTTGTGTTCCTTATCATCATAAGCGTAATAGCTATGAGCTACCTGGTACACAGCATAAGGCAGAAAAATGTAAAGGCGGTACATTTCAACGATATAGACTCGTTCTACCCCACTCTGCTTGCCCTAATCGTGGCCACAGCAGCAACATTCTATTCGAGTATACAGATGTTTGCACCCGAAACATGGCGACACTTCTACTATCATCCCTCGCTTAATCCGTTTGCTGTGCCAACGATTATATCCGTATTCCTCATTTCGGTATGGTCGATAGTGATAATAATGATAGCCACCGTGGACGATGTGTTTCATAAACTGTCAGCATCGCATGCCACACTCTATCTATGTGGCTTGGGGGCCGTTTGCGCGGGCAATTACATCATCTACAGCATAACCACCTTATATTATATAGGCTACTTGCTGCTTATTGCCTATTTTGTTTATGCCATTAAGCATTATGTACACAACAACTATTACAAGTATTCTTGTGGCAAGTGTGGCGCCAAGATGAAGAGAAAGGGAATATGCAAGAAATGCGGCACAATAAATGAATAAGAAAAGCAATCCCCACTACCAGCTTATCTCAAGCAAGAGACTGGTAGTGGGGATTTATTTTTAAATGCCTTTTAATGCAACCATATTTTCATTTTACAGCAAGCAAAGATTCATTTGATAGCAAGCAAAGGTTCATTTGATAGCAAGCATAGATACATTTGCCTCTAAGCAGAAATACATTAACCTCTAAGCAGAAATCGAATATATATATTATCTACGCCTTATTAAGCCAATTAGAGCGAGGCTTTCTTATCCCGAACTCAGGTTATCAGATGTTTTTATGGAACGTTTTTGTGTTCATCTATAAAATATAAGATATGAATAGTTGGCGTTTTAAGAGAAATATACTAATTTTGCAGAAATAATTCATTAAAATTATAATTAATAATAGAATGAGATTCCTTGTTATATTTATTACGATATTATTATGTTCGACCACGATTAAGGCTCAAAGGCTATATAGTGAGAGTGGCGATATTTATGAGAAATCAAAGAGGAGTGTTGTTGATCATGCCAAGTTGGGAGTATTTTATGAATTAAAGTTCCGCAAAGATTCTACCAAGTTGAATGATTATACTGAAGCGCAAACAGTATTGATGGTTTCAGATAAGCACTTACTTTTTAGTGATTATAATCGATTGGCATTAGATTCAATAAATGACTATTTAGCCAGTAGCAAACAAAATAAAAAGGACCAAAAGGCTCGTGAAGAATGGATGCAAGCTATTAAAAAATGGACTTTTTTCTTTGTTACGCTAACTGATTTAGAAGAACAAAAAACCACGGTACAGACTTACGATGTATTGCGAAGCTACGAGTACACTTACCCAACGCCTCAAATGGACTGGCAATTGGTATCCGGGGATTCTATAATAAATCAAAGAGCTTGCAAAAAGGCCATTTGTTCTTTTGCCGGTCGAAATTATATTGCATGGTACACTGAAACGATAGCACTTCCTTACGGACCTTATCTTTTTACAGGATTGCCTGGGCTGATCATGGAAATCCATGATGAAGGTCGCAACTGGATTTTTACAAATAACGGGGTCGGAACGATGCCTCAATACAGTGACATGTATCTTTATAAAAAAAGGTATATCACAGATTTGATTGTAACCACACGCGAGAATGCCCTGACCGGTTATCGGAATGACATTGAGGATTTTGATAATCTGAGTATTGAGATTTTCAAGGTAAGGGTTGAAAAGAACGGCCAAATGGTTACTCCGGAAGCAAACAAGCCGAAACGTCCCAGTA
>ERZ1034753.489-NODE-489-length-14170-cov-5.944598_pt1 | contig 14170 bp, 13 predicted proteins | sample MGYA00520702_ERZ1034753 | MGnify/ENA primary metagenome ERZ1034753 (study PRJEB33766, sample SAMN09781700) | gut metagenome | biome: gut microbiome | host: Homo sapiens | place: Madagascar | study: EMG produced TPA metagenomics assembly of the PRJNA485056 data set...
TCCAGATTTTGCTTTTCTAAACGAAGGATTCAATTGTTTCTTTACACCTTCAACCATCGAAGTCCACATTGCGGGCAGATCATGCAATCCTCCTTCTTGATAATGCATGTTCTTTCCAAAAAACTTAAACCAAGAAGGCTTGCAACTCCAACGTCGAGGAGAAGCCATAAACCATGCAATATCCAATCCTAAGTATCTTAAATATTTCCCAGTATGATAATCATAGTTTTTTAATTCACCCGTCATCAAGTCTGTTACAATCATCTCAGGGTAATTAACACCCGAAATAGCAGCACCTCTCAGACTTGCCGGTACTCGTGGATTTATCTCGATTATTTTAAAATCTCCATCACCTTTCTCCAGTATATCAAAGTCAGCAAATCCAACCCAATTCAGTTTGTCAAGTAGGCTCTTGCACATTTCTGTCATAGTTGCATTCTCAACACTGACACACAAGCTGCTGCTACCTCCTTTAATAGGATAATAACGTAATATCTTAATGATTACACTATTGCCAAACCTTCCATCTGCACTTCTGTAAAGCATCAAATTGTAGTAATAACTTTTTGAAGCGATATACTCTTGAAGGGCACATTCGCCATATTCTGCAATAATTTTAGGTGCTTTCTCCTCAAGTTCTTCTACATTGTTTACTAAAACTATGCCCTTTGCACCCTCCGAGTGACTTGGCTTTATCAAAGCAGGGAATCCCACTTCATTGGCAACCTCTTTATAATTATCAGAGATTAAGCTTGTCTTTGGATGTCCTATACCATGTTTTTTGCAGAAATCCAGCAATTGGGTCTTGTCGCTCGCCATAGAGAAAACATCCCAATCCATAACAGCACATTTCACGGACAACTTTTCCGTCAATTCCTTCTTGCATCTACTTAGACATGTTGCCTGTGCATCCTCCATTGGTATAATGACATCTATTTGCTCATTTTCTACAATCAAAATCAAACTTTTTACCACAAGCTCTGGTTCTGAATCATTTTCGATGTTTATATGCTTGTCAATGTATCTCGATTTGCTTGCTATCTTATCATGCTTAGTAGCTGCAACAACGTGATATCCGACTTTTTTCATTGATCGGGCAGAAGATATCATCTGCAATCCTCCACCAAAAAGTAATACCTTATACATATATTATATATTTCTTGTATAACAAAGCTTTTTTATCACTCCAAATACTAAATTCTCTAATGTCAATAGGCACGACATTATAGCTCCCCTTCCATCTGCATCATGAAACAGTTTATAATGCCATTTTATAAGAGTAAAATAACTCTGATTACTAATAGAGCCTTTTCTTACACGATAACTTGCTAATATCTCTGGCAACAAATAACAGTCTGCTTTCTTAGCAACTTTAAGCCATATAGCATAATCATTATTTTTCTTGATATTAGCAATCTGAATTAAACCAACATACTCTGCGTCATACATAACACTGAGACAACCAGGCCAACAGTAAGCATACATACCCCATGTATTAATATGTCTGGGACCTGTCACATACTTGCCTAACGGTTGTGACTTCTCATCAATAAAGTCGCGTCCAGTATAAGAAAAATGATATCCATTCTCTACCATAAACGCCAACTGTTTCTCCAATTTCTGCTGATGCCACAAGTCATCAGCATCAAGGAAAGCAATCCACTTGCCCTTAGCCCTACGCAAAGCATTGTTTCGAGTTATTGCAGCCCCAGAGTTCTTAGGATTGCATTCATACTTAATACGGTTGTCAGCCTCCATAAACGGCTTAACAACCTCCAACGTATTGTCCTTAGAGCAATCGTCTTGAATAAGAAGTTCCCAGTTCTGGTAAGTCTGTGCCTGTATACTTTCGATTGTTTCTGCTATAAAAGCAGCACACGCCCAAGTGGGAGTGATAATAGATACTAATCCGTAGTCTTGCATAATATTACTATATTAATTATGTCTAAAATAAGCTTGTAGTAAATAATGTAGGATAAAATAATCCCTCTTATCCATTTCTATATTTTCGGCTCCACCTTCACGGTATTTGAATCGAACATTATGCTGTTGATAATTACCTATAAGTGAATATTCAAACAATGCTTGCATCATATCATCTCCCTTTTTATTATCAAATCCTTCATCTATCAAAAGTTCTAAAAGGGTATTATACATGAACGGTTTTCTCGGAGTTAACCTTTTTAATGCTCTAAAAGTTGATTCTATATCATAACTACAAAATCTTAACGAAAACTCTCCTTTTAAATCTTTTATCATAGCAGTTACATATCGTGGTAACAAGACATTCCTTATATCATTCTGACGAATTGGTAATTCTAATTTTAATGTATTTATGTCTTTAAAAAAAAGAATTAAGTCTCTTGGCCGATAAAAAGTATGATCAATTACATATTTAAATCCCGTCTTTCTTGAAAACGATTTTTCGTCAACAAACGATGTCCATGGGTCGGACTTGTCATTTATTTTATATTCTACCTTATTAAAGTTTACCGATATTCGCTTATTGATGAATTGTCTAAGTAAAGATTTTGTCTCATCACCTCTATATATGTCTTCAAACCAATTTAATTCAACAGAGTAACTATTTAATAGTTTTCCCATATCTGCTGTATATAATATTGACTTAGCTATATCACTCCTAAGAAGAACAAAAATCTTAGAGTCTATACCATTGCGAGCAAAGAAATCGACATTAAAATATTTAGCCATACGCAACAGATCAGCTGTTGTCTCGATATCGTTAGGATTATCTGTATGATATCCAATATCCAAATCATCAAAAATAACAATATACTGATTATTTTTATCGCACTTCAAGATAGAGTTTAAGATAAGTTCAAGATTAGGAAGCATCTTAAAGAAATCTGCTCTTCCACCCTTTATCTCACGTTCTCTATGTCCTATTGCAGATATTGCTCTGTTCAAATATTCTGCACCAACAGTAAGACCACTCTTTGTTATCGTCTCCCTTATTTCATCTTTTCTTATATCAATAAATCCTCTATTTCTGTCTACAAATTGCTTTACAAACTTAATAGCTGGATGTTCAATAGCAGATTGATTTTGCAATATCAAATCCAGCAGATGCGTTAACATAATCCACTTATACAAAAGACTTCTTTCTATAGAATAACCTTGTTCTTTTCCTATCTGGACAATATGTTCTACATCAATGTCTGGTTTCTTTATGAACTTACAAAACAGATTCGGTTCCCCCTGAGCCAAAGCAAACATATGCTCGCCTATAGCAGACTTTCCAGAACCTTTACGACCTAAAACTATGAATTTTTCATTGTTCAATTGACTAAATATATCAAGATAGTCTTCAAAAAACTGATCAAGAGTAATTGGAGTACTTGTCGCTTCCGATTCTGCCTCAGGACTTCCTATAAAAAAGTTTTCAGTAGTAGGCCGGCAAATATCTCCATTGTTCCTTTTTTTGTTCAAATATTTATCAAATACGCCCATAGTAATTATTTCATTAAAACAAATTTTGTTCCGCCCGATGGTATCGCACCATATCGCTATCTACGACTACTTGTGCGGACGGATATACCATTCTTTAGTTTTATTCAAAACCGCATTGCTTATGTCTTAACATCCTTTATCTATCACCCTGCAAGGAACTCCCACTGCGGTAGTTCCTGCAGGGACTGATTTATTAACCAATGCCATTGCACCTATTATAGCTCCTTCACCTATTTCTATATCATGACGTGCAGTTATAGATGTACGCATACCTATGTATGCACCATCTTTTATAACTATCATGTTATGTTCTTGTTTGCGTCCATGACAAGCAAAATAAACTCCATAAGAAATAGTAACATTGTTGCCAATAACGATTTTGTCAACACACAAATCGTCCAAATAGCATTTCATACCGATAAAGCATCCCTTGCCTATCTTGAATCCACACATTCGATACAAACCTATACGTACTGGTGTCAACACACAGTTAGGAGCTATATTCTGACAGATACCTTTACGAATAAGATGCCATAACTCACCCGTAATAGAACGCTTATACCAATATGGTATTTTATCTTCTGACACTTTGGGATGTGTCCAATGGTATATATTTGCTAAAATACCCCCCCCGATAAATAATTTACTCATTTCGTAATTATATCTTTATACATGCTTATATATTTACCAGCAATCTCACTCCATTTAAAATCATCAAAACATACATGTTGATTACTGTATTTTATCGAATCCTGTAAGATCATCTTTAGTGCATTTTTGATTTCCTCTACAGATAAAGGATTGACACCAATGCCTACCGTATCGTCAAACAATCCATCAATACCTTGCCCCTTGGTGTATACAACAGGCAGATTCTGACTTAAAGCCTCCAAATAAACAAGACCAAATGTCTCGTATATACTTGGCATCGCAAAAACTGAACAAGAACGCATTACTTCAGACAGTTTATCTTTGTCATAGATTTTGCCTAAAGCCATGATCACTTCTGGATTAGCATCAATTACAGCTTGAGTCTTACCATCGTTTCTACGGCCTCCTCCCTTTACTTCACCACCAACAATCTTCAGTCTTACATCATTAAATCCGTCTTCTTTGCGCAGTTCAAGAACTGCCTCAGCTAATCGAACAACATTTTTATTTGCAGAAAAATCACCGACATATAGTACATCATGTTCTTTACGCTCGTCATGCGAGATATGCTCGTGCCAATAATCATCTATACCATTAGGCTGTAACACAAACTTATGCTTCACCTTCTCAAGGATAGGCTCTACAAACTTTGATTCTGCAAACTTTTTCTGCAAAGCTGCAGATATAAAATAAACTTTTTCTGCATTCAGAAGTATTTTTCTACCTGTATGATAACAATGCTTCATCAACCGAATAAAATCATTCACGTCAGTATTTCGTACTGCTACAACATATGGTATTCCAAACTCCACATAAGCTTTGTAAGCCAAAAAGCCATCAGAAAAAAGCGTATGCGCATGAATTAAATCAACCGACTTTATATCTACATTATTTTTCATATCATTATAAAGCCGAAAAGCCTTATAGTGATACACAAACTTATACCATGACTTTATACACAAACTATAGGAAAAATCAATATTCTTTCCTTTAAACTGATTTTTACCCATAGAAAGCTTATTTCGTACTGGACAATATACAATCTGACTGATTCCTATGTCATCCAGTTTCTTTACTAGATTTACATGAACTTTGCTACCAGCAAAGTCATTACAGATATGTAATATTTTCATTCTTCTTTATCCTTAATTCTGCAACACTATAATTATAATTTAAAAGAATACTTACTAATGAAATCGTTTATAGAGACATTCTACTTTAATTCTATATTTTACGATTTGTATGCAATTTTTAAAATGATGTTTTATAATTAACCATCTAAATGGTATAAGTGACCTATAAAATTTATATCGATTTAAAACTTCTGTTGTCTTTTCTTTCATGATAGCTTTAGAAAAAACATTTTGCATTTGCATTATCCATTTATCTCGAGATAAAACTTCTTTAGAGTATTTATATGTTTTAAAATAATAATCATAGTATTTTGAATGATTAGTTAATATATCCGTTATAGCAGAATATAAATCTTCACTATTATCCTGTTTTGTTATGATACCACCATTACTATCATGTATAATGTCTAAACTTCCATGATTTGAGTCGCTTATTATAGGTATACAACCTCCACGCATTGCTTCTAATAGAGTCATAGGACAACCTTCACCTCTAGAAGGCAAAATAAAAACATTTGAATCACCTATTAATGTTTCAGCTTCCTTTCTATCTATCTTGCCCGTAAAAATGAGTCTTTTATCTTCTTGAAAGAAATCTTCAATTCTTTTCAATCCTTGAATTGATAAACGTGAAGCAAAAGTAAGTGTATCTCCTAACCAATATAGTTTAAAATTCAATTTTGTTGATAACAATTTATATATAGCTTCAATAACAACATCTGAACTTTTACCAATAGAAGCTCCTCCTGGATAGATTATCTCTAAAGGATCATTATTAAGTTTGTTTTTATTGAAAGAAGAATTATTGTCAGCTACAAAATTATATATTACATCTATTTTTTCCACAGAAACTTTAAACTTATTAAATAAATATTCTTTACATGACTTAGATAAAACTATGATCTTAGATAAATATTTACTATTATATCCTGATTCATCAGCCATTATTCCTCGAAAATAATGAGCTACTGTTATAATAGGAGCATTGACAAATGGTGCCACAATAGATAATTGCTTATTATTACTATTAATAATAATATCAAATCTTTCTTTATTTATCTTATCAATAATGTATTTATTATATTGATATCTAAATATTGAATGACCGTAAGAAGATATTGTTTGCTCAAATCCTTGTACATTAACTTCATTAGATTCTGTCAAAAGAAACAATCTATTATTATTTCCCAATGCACAAAGTAATTCTTGATTATAAGATGCTATTCCACCACCAGTTGGAACGGCTCTTGATGTTGCTAATAAAATTTTCATATGATTTATTCTTTTTGTCTAAGTATTTGTATTTTTTGCATAAACATTTTTGAGTATTCATTTTTTTGTATTAATGTTAAGAACAGGTACGAACCTGCTCCAACAACAATAATAGTTAATAATTCGGTTAAAGGATTCAAACCTATTTGGTATATTAAACATATAATTATAATCATTATAATTGAAGATATAAAAACCGACTTTAATAAATTCTTATCGACATACAAAAGATTCAACTTTTTCAATTTATATATTTGAAAAACAGTTACAGCCAACTCTGATACAGAACTTGCTATGGCTACTCCAACATAATCTAATTTCCCCACCAACAGCATATTTAAAGATATATTAGTAACAGCTCCAACAATTGTTGAAAAAACCATTAATCGTTCTTTTTTTATTGTAATAAAAATTTGATAACCTATGAAATTTGATAAAGCAATTGTAATAATAGAAAGAGATAATATTTTAACAGAAATTGAAGCTTGTACAAATGAATTACCAAACAACACTAAAACAGTATCCGTTGAAACCATAAAAACACCAATAGCAGCTGGTACTGTTAAGTATATCAAAATACCTAATCCTTTAACTATTAATTTCTCAAATGCTTCATTATTTCCAGAATAATAATAATAACTTAACCTAGGCAGAAATACAGCACAAACAGCAGTAACTAATGTACGTACAATTCTAATAACTGACATAGAATTTACATAATATCCAACACTTTCAGAATTAGAAAAAACAGTTAACATTGTAGTGCCAACCATTGTATAAAGTTCTATAACTATAGAAGCAAAAAGGAGTAGAAAAATAGGTTTCAGATGCTGAACAATCTCCAAATGGGGTACAGATAAAGATATAAATTTACGTATATGTATAATATTGAAGATGTAGTTTGATACATTTGATAAAGTTAGTATCATTGCATATTCTAGCATATCTTCTTTTGTTCTTACAAAGACGAATATAGCAATCATTGACAATGATTTTATAACAAAACTTCGAATAGTTATATAAGCAAACTCTTCCTTACCTTGATAAAACCAATCAACATTGATAAAATTGAAAACAATAGCCAAACCAACTACACAATATAGGGTTACATCCTTTTCAAAAAAAGGATGAATTAATATCATTGAATAATAGGAAGTTGCAAATAATAATGTAGAAATCATATTTATAGAGAAAAGCTCCCAAAAAGATTTATTCAACTCATTTTTATTCCTACACGCAGCTATTACCTTTGTTCCATAAGTAGGTAAACCTAAAGCTGCTAACACAGTAAAATAATTAGCTATGTTTGTTGCTGACGCAACTTCTCCTACTCCACTTGCTTGAAGAACACGAGAAACATAAGAAACTGTTATAAGCGGGAAAATAACATTCAAGCATCTGTACAGAATATTGTATACTGAATTCTTAAATAATGATTTCATATTTGATTACATTAGAGTCCTAATAAAAAATGGAAAGAGTTATTTTTTTAATTAAACGTCCAAAAAATTAGGAACAAATCGAAATTTGACATCGCTGAAATTTGTTTTATCTAACAGATTACATCATTAGTGTCCCGTTAAAATAGGACACTAATGCGTAACAGTAGTAATTATATTAGATATCCAAATCAAAAACTTGCTCAATAATTGGAGCCATATCATAATATTTGTATTGACCAAGACGGCCTCCGAATAGAACATCATCCTCAACCTCCGTTAGTTTGCGATATTCTTCAGCAAGAGTATTATTACGCTCATCATTAACAGGGTAATATGGTTCCATGCCTTTCTTATATTCAGTAGAATATTCTTCTGAAACAACAGTCTTAGGATTATCATAAACTTCTTGACCAAATATTTCAAAATGTTTATGTTCGATTATTCTTGTGTAAGGTTCATTGTGACTAGTATAATTAATTACTGCATTACCTTGAAAGTTTGGAGTATTTTCTACATGAGTTACAAAACGAACTGTACGCCAATCAAGTTCACCTAATTTATAATTAAAATATTCATCTAACGCTCCAGTATAAATAAGTTTATTAGCAATATCACGCCACGATTCACACCATCTTTTCCCTGTTGGAGATCCTATAGAATCAAAGAAATCAACGTCAATCATACACTCAACACCTTTAAGCAGCCCTTCTATCAATTTATTATAACCTCCTATAGGAATTCCTTGATAACGATCATTAAAGTAATTATTATCGAAAATCATGCGTACTGGAAGGCGCTTAATTATAAAAGCAGGCAATTTTTTACAATCTCTTCCCCACTGTTTTTCTGTATATTCCTTAATTAGCTTGTTAAATATATCTTTTCCAACAAGACAAAGTGCTTGTTCCTCAAGATTCTGAGGTTCACGCCCTCCAAGAGCTTCAACAGCTTCTCTCTTCTGTTCTTCTATTTTAGCTTGTGCCTCAATCGGTGTGTGCACATCTGACCACATTCGATTGAAAGTGTTCATGTTAAAAGGTAAATTATATAATTCTCCTTTATAATTGGCTATAGGAGAGTTTGTATACCGATTAAACTCAACAATTGAATTTACAAATTCCCATACTTTTTTATTATTAGTATGGAAAATATGCGCACCGTATTTATGTACATTAATACCTTCAATTTTTTCGCAATAAACATTTCCACCTAATTGTTTACGCTTTTCTATTAAAAGGACACTCTTGCCTGCTTGTTTTGCTTTGTAAGCGAATGTGGCTCCAAAAAGACCTGAACCAACAATCAAATAATCATATTTTTTCATAAAATATTTTTTATTTCAGTAATAATTTTTATATAATTAGAAGCAAATATTTGAGGAGTGCAATGCCTTTCATAATACTGTCGAGATTGTTTCTCTAGTTGCGCTCGCTCATTTAAATCCATTTTTAAAATCCTTTCTATTGTTAAAGAACAAGAGTCCGATATTTGGTTATCAAACAAAACCAAACCCGCACACTCTTTTGCTATATCTATATTACCACCGGTATTTGATGACACAACTATTTTTCCTAAAGAAAGTGCTTCTATTATCACAAGATCAAAATAGGTGTTTCTGTTTGGAATTACAATTACATCAGCCAATTTCATTAAATTCATTGCATCATTTATGTAACCAAGTTCAACCCAATTACTATCTTTAGGATATTCGATAGATCCAGGTGCACCAGCTACTAATACACAAGCATCATTACGTTTTATTACATTAAATGAATTTACCACCCGATCATAACCCTTGATATAATTATGTCTTCCAATATAAGACACAACGGATTTTTCAGGATTGAGTTTTATATCATGTTGTATAAAATAGTCCGACTTTGAACAGGTTGGGTTTTTATAGTTTAAGCCTGTTATTAAATATTTAAATGGTTTTCCTTCTGAATATTGACTAAAACCAGGAAATTTACTATATATATTTGCTGCATGCTCAGAAGGAAAAATAAAAGCATCAGCCTTTTTATATGAATATTTTTCAATCCATACTAATAATGAATATAGTAATTTAAAAGAACCTTTATGCTTAACCTTTACAGCATTTACAATTTCATCCGCTAATGATTCTGGGCGATGTGATGTCAATACAATTTTGCCTTTATAGCGAGCAAATAATAATAGATAGAAAACACTTTCACTTTCGTGAATATGCAATAATTTGTAATTATTTATATTGTTCTTATATTTCTTTCTTACTATTAAACCCTTCTTTATGAAAGAAACTATACACTTAAACTCATATAGAAACGTTATCTTCTCTACAAATGAGTGATTGGCTACATGTTTAACCACATTTGTATTATCAGACTGAACAATACTAAGAAAGTCAGGTTTATCATCAATAAAACCAGAATAGAGATGATAAAGATATCCTATCGGACCTCCTTTATTTGGAGATTTTCCAGAATAATTAAAAATAGCGAACTGTTTCATATCTTATATTTTTTTTGTATATAAATAATTAAACTGTAGAAAATAAACAATATAATTGAAAGAGTACATAAAACTAAGAAGCAATGAACTCATTAATAAAACCTGTACAAACGGTTTCGAATTATCAATATATATAGAACATCTCTTCAAAAATAACGGGATTAATATAAAAGATACTATAGAAAAATTAGCTAATGCCTCGTCAATCATAGATGTAGTCATCCATCTTAATCCTTCAGATAAGGAAGCTCCAACTAATGTAGATGTTAGATATGTATTAAAACCTATTGATGTTACTTCAAGCCTTAACATACCATTAATAATATCAAGTGGAAATAAATACATAATCTCTGTTATATAACTTTGGAATGGCCATTCAATAACACTTTTCATATTGGAAAATAAAGAATAAATCACCAATCGAGCTGTATCATCTCTAAATAAATCAATACGAATATTTGTATACAATTGGTCTGCATCACTATAACCTCTAATATTAGTTTTTATATATAAACTATAAATAACTATTCCTACAACACACAATACAGTAATAAAAGCAAGTTGAAAAAAATTTATTTTTTTTCCAAAACCTTTATATTTTAAAAGTAAGAAAATAGCCATAGTGAAAAACACAATAGATCTTTTTGATTCAATACTTACATTCATGTAACATATACATAACATCAATAATTTAAATAAAAAATTCTTATTAGGGGATAATAAACAAATTAGTGATGACGCTATACCTATATAAGTTAATTTCTCTATAGTTGAATAATAATTATCATTCTGTAACATTGACAAAATAGGATTTTCACGCCAACCATATATAAATGGTATGTAATAATAACCAACAACTAATGAAAAGACTATAGGTAAAATAGAAAAAAAGAACAAAATTAAAAATAATCTAGAAGATACTGTGTTATTTTCTTCTTTATATTCCACTTTTTGTATAGGTTTAGCCTTATTAGGGATAAGAAGAAACTGTATTACAATTAAAAATAAATCATAAATAATTCTTGTTGTCTCATCTTTATATGATTCTATAAACCCTGCATACTTATCATAACTAGTATTGGTGGCATCCCAATGAAAAAAATATTCAGGAAAACCAAAGGTATAATCCATAATTAAAGGAACTATATTTATAAAGAAAAAGAAAAAATATATATAGAACTTTCTCTTATTCTCCTCAAATTTTTAATAGCCCAAAACAACGATATGGCTATCGTTAATAAATCAAAACCTTGATAAAGCATAATTTTTAATTGTGTTTTTGATTAAACAAACTATATTAACATTAGAATATATATCATTAGTATATCACCAATGCAGCGTCCCCACTATATTACAAGTAGTTACACCTATCGTTAGTGCTCAATTTAGGGCATAGCGCTTTGTATAGGAACTTTTACAAGTACCTATATATTGAACTTGATCACTTATTTAATCCTGTACGCTTCAACTTTGCTTCCAAGTCTGCTGCCTTGCGTTCTGCAGCTTTGCGTTTCTTGGTTTCTTCCTGTATGGATGTTTTCAAAGACTCTACACGAGAAAGCATTTCATCAAGTTTGGATAAACATTCTGCATCCTTTTTCCGCTGCTCAAGGAAATCCTGCAAAACAAGGTTCATTGCACGCTTCTCTAAATCCAACTCACGAAGACGCTCGACAAGAGTGTTGATTTGTTGTTGTCGTTCTTCAGATGCCATAAGATTAACAGAATTTATTGGTTGTATTTTAACTATACTCTTTTTTTCTGATGCTCATACTGGGCCTACAATTGTTTCATTTCTTTATGCAACTTAATATTTCGTTTAAAAAAGAGAATATTAACATCAAGATAGGCCTGTTCCTTTTTTCTATCACCTTGAATCTTAGCTTCCTTTGCTTTGTCTTCAAGAAACTTGCATACAATACGGAAGGCTTTTTCGTCAAAATAGTATTTAAACAAACGGCTCTTGTAGAAATCTTCTGTTATCATATGGCTATCGTGATTGATGAATGAGTTTGTTTGTAAGGCGTATTAATCTTTGTAGCGAGTGAGGGTATCGAACCCTAATCTTTAGTAAGATCTACCTTTACACTCGCTTGACCATTTATCTGCACATAATTAGATGTGCTCCTCTACTCCACGGAAATGAACATTAAGTTCATGGAGGTGCTCAAGAAGAACACCAAGAGGTGTGCCTTCTGTCATCTTTGCAAATGCATTGACATCCTTAGGGAAGCACTTGCCACCATAACCAAACTTACCATCTGGTCCAGGAACATATGTGTGAGTGTCGTTGATATAGCCTGAAAGAAGTATACCAGTATGTACCTTACGCCAATCAGCACCCATCTGCTCGCAATACTCACGACAAGCATTGAAGTAAGTCACCTTATATGCACCGAATACATTGTGCATGTACTTGGTAAGCTCTGCTTCCAATGGAGTCATAACGGTAAATTTCTTGCCAACGAATATCTTTGTAAGCAACTCATGTGCGCCAGTAAATACCATTGTTTGCTTCTTGAAGTCCTCGATGAAGGTACGTTCTGTCAAGAACTCTGGCATATAGCATACTTGGTGCTTTGTCTCACGAGAGAGCATTTCACTTGTACCCGGAAGAATTGTTGTTCTTACGAATACAGGTACATCTGGCAGATTAGAGATAAGCTCCTTCATAAGAGTCAAGTCCTGTGTACCATCATCTTCTGTAGGAACATGAATCTGCAAGAATGCGATGTCGATGTTGCTTAAGTCATCATTGTATCCCTTAGGAGGATCGCTGATGAAAAGTTTACACTCTGGATTGTTGTGCTCCAACCAATCCTTCAGGGCTCCACCTACGAAGCCACATCCGATAATTCCAACGTTAATCATCTTTACTAAAATTTTAAGAAATTATTATATGTTGTATATGCCTTGCTACATAGTTTTAAAATTTGCAAGGTTCTTGATTATTCAAAAATATCCGTTTAGGGGATAGCTGTATAGTGAACATTAATGACCATTAATTGAACATTAATTATCCGTTAATTTTCTTTGCTTGAGAATTACGTATTTCCTCAATCCATTCTCTACATCTTTCCTTAGCCACATCGTCAAGTATCTCTGGTTTTACTTCTCGATAACAATCATACAAATCATTGAAATCGATAATTTCACCATGCACCTTCAAACTCTTGATGAAATCCTCTTTTCGTTTCTCATCTTCAGCATGACCTGATTCAGGCCAAAGACTTAACCAAAGTCTCAGCTTCTCTTTTGATTCTTGTGACAACATAATGAATTATTTTTAAAGTGATTATAGTAAGCTTATTGCTTACACAAATAATAATTGAATCAAGTGTTCCCCACCGCAGTATCGCTCTGCGCATGCCGTCAGTCGAATGGGGATTTGAATGTTGAGTTTTGAATGTTGAATGTTGAGTTATTCTCGGCTATGCCTGCGATTATGAGTTGGTCAATTGTGAATTGATAGTCTCTGAACATGAATCATCATAAATTGGCCGAAAATTTCACCATGAATTAATTCTGATTTTATGCTTTCTCTACTGTCATCAAGAATGCTCTTGCCTCCTCAATTGTCTTTTCAATATATTGTTGAGTAAGATGTTCTGTAGTGTACCCTTCATGTGCAATATCGTTTCTCATATCATAAAATCGAGACCAATCAGGAATATGTTTGGTGATTGGACCAAGACTTTTATTTTTTTCCTT
>ERZ1034753.490-NODE-490-length-14170-cov-4.988169_pt1 | contig 14170 bp, 14 predicted proteins | sample MGYA00520702_ERZ1034753 | MGnify/ENA primary metagenome ERZ1034753 (study PRJEB33766, sample SAMN09781700) | gut metagenome | biome: gut microbiome | host: Homo sapiens | place: Madagascar | study: EMG produced TPA metagenomics assembly of the PRJNA485056 data set...
TGTAGAACTTTATACCATCAATTTTGGAACAGAGCCTTATCTGATAAGCATTCATGATAATGTGATTTGTGCTCATGATGTGGATTTTGTTAACCATGATGTAAGTGTGTTTAATGCTGCCCAGTATTTAGGTCTAAGACGAGGTGATATAGATAAGGTTGGAAGTATCGAACTTTTTGAAAATTGCTTTGTGGGAGCGAGAACAATCTTGATGCCTAATAGCTCTGTTGGAAAGAATTCCATTGTGGCTGCAGGCAGTATCGTAACGAAACACATTCCCGATAATGAAGTTTGGGGCGGTGTCCCAGCTAAGTTTATTATGAAGGTGGAAGATTACTTTGCAAAGATTCAAATACAATCAGAAAAGTATCCATGGATGCCTTTAGAGAAGAAGAATAAAATGAGTGAGAGTGAGCTAATTCGGGCTCGCCAACAATTTTTTTTTTGAGAAATGATATGCAATGACTTATAAATTTATTGAACTTCATGATTCTGATAATGAACCGATATTGATAAATCCTTCTTGGATTGCCTGTATCGAAAAGAATGAAGATGAAGGTTGTTCGGTCAGATTAGGAATTTCTACAGATGGCGGAATTGCTTATTCTAAGTATGTTATTGAAAGTTATGAAACAATCAAGAATCTGTTATGCTGAAGTCTGACGATAATTATATCCCTGTTGATGATGCGATGCAGCGATTTGAGGATCATCTCCTTTCTCATGATAGGGTGGTACTTTCTGCCAAGTTTGGTGACGGTAAGACCTTCTTCTTAAATAAGTTTAAGGAGAAATGTATGATGGATGCAGAATCGCCTTTTGAATTTATAACGCTCTATCCTGTCAATTATCAAGTACTGGGGAATAAGGACATCTTTGAACTCATTAAGCATGATGTGCTTTTGCAGATACTTCAAGCTGGTATCATTGATGTTAACTATGAGGTAACAGATAGAATGGCTTTTGAGTTTTATGTTCAAAGCCATTTCTGTACAGTAGGAGAGTCTTTCTTTGCGATGCTGAAGTCGTGTGGTGCTGACGATATGGTGACAAAAGCCTTCTTGGCAGCATTCAAATCGGCTCATTGGCTCAAAAGTTTGAAAGATAAAGTTGGAGAGTTTAAGAAAAAAGAAGTAGACCAGACTGCGTTTTTGGATGATTATCTATCCACATTTGATGAAAACTCAGTTTACGAGAATGATATAATCACTAAGATTATTCGTGATAATATAAAAGATTATCAGAAGAAATATGGAAAGCGGGTAGTTTTAGTGATAGAAGATATGGATAGGCTTGATCCTGCACATCTCTTTCGTATCATGAATGTCTTCTCTGCTCACATGGATTATGGCTATCGCAGTATGCAGCCAATCGACAGTTCGCTCGTTGGCAACAAATTTGGGGTAAGTAATGTCGTATTTGTGATGCATGAGAAAAATACAGAGGCACTATTTCGTCATTTTTATGGAGAATGTGCTGATTATGATGGTTATATGTCCAAATTCTATAACAAGGACATTTTCCGATTCTCTTTAGCAGAAGAAAAGGAAAAATATTCTTTGGCACTTATTTCCGAAGAAACCGGATTAGGAGAGGAAAAAATTAAGGAGTATTTTGACAATGGATTCTTAATTACTAAGACTATACGTCAAATTTGTTTTGCTTTAGATAAGGTGGAAGAGCAATTTCAATCCTTAAGAGTTAAGGAGGATATAAGACCAAATCCTCAAATTCTGAAACTTATAGTCATAGCCAAGAGATTAGGTGTTAGCAATGATAAAATAATTTCTGTAGTTGTCAAGCATTTCAAAGACTTGGATAGATTTTATGTAGATAGACTCCTTCCTTTAATTGTTCAAAATCCAAGAACAGGAGATTTTGAGCAAGTTCATGTTCAAAATCGACAACGCGGAGATTATGATATAGGCGTTGTTGATATTCGTGATGATGGAATGTGTAATCCTTCTATGCGGACAGCCTTCGCTGCACCAGACGGTGACAAAGAAATAAAGCAAAAGACAACGAATATGTTGCATTTGTTAGGTTATTAAAAATACATGGTATGGTTACAAAACGGCAATATTCTATAAAAGCCAGTTCTTATGTTATTAATCTATTGGGTGAGGAATTAATAGGTAGTGATAGCTTGGCATTATTTGAATTGGTCAAGAATTCTTATGACGCAGATTCCCCGGATGTTATCATATACCTTAATGATATTTTGTCAAAAAATGGTGAGATTGTCATTGAGGACTCTGGTAATGGGATGACACCGGAAGTGATAGAGAAAGCTTGGCTTACGATTGGTACTGATTACAAGCGTAAGGAATTGAAAATTAGCCCGATTTACCATCGTGTTTCTATGGGAAATAAAGGTGTAGGGCGTTTGGCAGTTCATCGGTTAGCTCATAAGATCAAAGTGGAAACACAAGCTAGAGAGGACTTCTTTGGCTCAGAATTGACTATAAATTGGGATAAACTGGTTAATGCAGGAACTCATCTTGAGGATTTAGGTGTATCTGTTGAGCATGGATTAGTTGATTTAATAAAGGGAGGACATGGTACAAGAATCACTTTGTCGGATCTAAAAAATCATAATTGGAATGCTACTAAAGTAAAAGGGCTTGTAGGTAAATTACAAGGCATCATCAACCCGTTTAAGCCGAAAGATGATTTTGAAATTATTATCAAATCAAATGATGATAAGGTTCAGGGGTGGATAGATTCTGTAACCCCATCCTCTAAGTTTTTTGCTAATAGTCTTTATCGCTTTGATTTTAAACTGACACCAAGTAGTGAACAGGATGAAGATGTCGTATCTTTTCTTTGGAAATATACATTCAATCCTGTTAATATGCCTTCTGATAGTAAAGTCTTGCCTAGGGTAATAGAAAGAAATGAAGGTTTGATGATTGATGGCAAAACATTTATCAATTATGATAGAGACTCTGTTGAAAAGTTTTATTTGAAAAATAAATTATTGAAGGATTTTGGTACAGTTGAAGGCTGTCTTTATGGCTTTTCTAGTGAAGGGAAAATCTTAGATTTAATTTATGGTGCAGGTAAAAGAGAACTTTTGAAGAGTTATTTGTTGCAGAATGGTGGAGTAAAAATTTTTAGAGATGGTATCCGAGTTTATAATTATGGTGAACCGAATGACGACTGGTTGGGTATTAATCAAAATCGTGTGAGGAGAATGGGAAATCATTTCTCGAAAAATCAGATTATTGGCGGTATCAGTTTAAGCTTGGAAGATACGAAAAAATCATTGGTTGAAAAAACCAATCGCGAAGGATTTATTGAAAGCGATAGCTTTGAATTGTTTACCCTTATTATAAAGTCTGTATATTCGTATTTTGAGAAGTGTGCTATTTCTGATCGAGAAAAATTGTTGGCTTTTACAGATAAAACTTCAGTGACGAAGAAAATAGGTTTTTCAGAAACGATACAAGAGTTAGAGAAAAAGCTGGAAGCTAAGAACTTGACAAAAGAATTTTCTGCTTTAGTAGGAAGAGTAAAGAAGGACTATGATAATATGCGCAACGTTATGCTTAATTCGGGTATGAATGGCTTGAATCTCACTATAGTCTTCCATGAGGTGGAAAGAGAAATGGGATTCATTAGTCATGATATCATGAAAAAAGGCTGTGACTTGGATAGTATCAGACTGCGTATAAAAAGTTTGATGGAATTAATAGAAAAGTTCATGCCTTTAATGCGCAATAGCAAAAATGCCACGGTGTTAGCTTCTAAATTTGCAGAACGAGTGGCAAGAATCCATGAAACAAGATTTCGTTATCATAAGGTTCTTTTTTCAAATCGCTTCACGGATGAAAAATCTACTGATTTTCAAATTACAGGACCTGCAGGCATGATTATGAGTGCGTTGTCTAATATCGTAGATAATGCCATTTTTTGGTCTCGCGAAAGAAGAGCAAAAGATGGAGATGAATTTAAGCCTGCTGTGATGGTTGCACCCGATTTAGTTCACTTTGACGGTCCGGCAATAATTGTAGCAGATAATGGACGTGGCTTCCAAATGGATGAGGATGAAATGATATTGCCATTTAGAAGTCTTAAGCAGAATGGTATGGGTATCGGGCTTTATTATACAAGTTTGGTGATGGAAATAGTTGGTGGAAAATTATTGTTTCCTGCTATCGATTCATTAGATTTACCTCCTGTATATAATGGAGCTTGTGTGGCCTTGGTCTTTTCTAATAGTAATAAAAAATAAGGAGATATAATATGTTAGAAACAAATAATAATATTATTATTGTTGATGATAATGAGCAGCACCTTCATTATTTAGCAGATGTTTTTTGTCATTATGGTATTGGATGCCGAACTTTTCTCTATGATGAATTTAATCTTATTCAAGAGCCTCTAGAAAATGTAAAGTTGGCATTTTTTGATATTACTCTGACTGATGCTGGTGATGAAAATGCTCAGATGGCAGTGCTTAGAGATGCTTTAAAGTCTTATATTTCTCTTAAGAACAAAGCTTTTGCTTTAGTGTTTTGGACAAGTAATCCCGACTATAAGGAGCAATTTGTTGAGTTTGTTAATCGCTCGGAAGATAAGGAGGAAGTTCCGAAACCTCTGAGTATTGAGGTTATTGACAAAATACAGTTCCTTGATAATATAGATGGAATCCAAGAACGGTTATCTGAATTGATGGATGAAAAAATAATCAGATGTTTATTCTCATTTGATTGTGAATTGAAGCAGGCTTCGGAAAAAAGTCTTAATGAGGTCCTTGATTTGATAGAATTTCCTGATGAATGGGGTAAAAATGAACAGTTTGTGGAAAATATAAGAGATGTCTTTGCTTTAATAGCAATGGAGACATTTGGAAACAAACGTGGTACGAAAGAACCGGATCTGGCTATAAAAGAAGCTTTTGGACCTTTATTCTTGCACCATTTGTGTGATATACCTTCAACAGTATGGAAGGATTTCTTTAGCGGGAAAAACATATCAAAAATTCATGATTTTCCAGGTGTAGGAATAGCAGCTAAGTTGAATACAATCTTTCATTTGGATAAATCCGAAAAGGAACCAGATTCTAGAGGAAGTGTTAGAAAAATCCTAATGGATGATACTGCTAATGATGAATTGTTCAAAAGTATTGTTGGTTATAATATCAATGCTTGGATAAATGAAGTTCTACTAAAAAATACAAAGTACCAGGGCAAAGTTAAAGAGTTGGTTGCGGTGGAAATCAGCGCTGCTTGTGATTATTCTAATATGAAGAAAAGGACTCACCAGTATTTACTTGGGGTGATTGTGCCAAAATCAATCCAGGAACAAGTGGTCAGTCCATTTATGGGTGATGCTTTCTTTGATTTGCCGTTTAGCTTTATGTATGATAATGAAGAGTACCATCTGTTTTTGCATTTTAATTACTTGGTTTCTGAGGAAGAAAAAACAGCCGTATTCAAACTCTTAGGGAATCGTTTGTTTTCTTTGAAAAATGAAGTGATGAATATGATTGGTGATAAACATGCCAGACATATAGCAAGAATAGGTATTAATAGTTTTAGATAGATCAAATATGAAACGAACATTAATAGTTGCAACGACCTCGTATGCAGGTATGGGACCGTATGTGAGCGAGATAGTGAATACATTTTCCCCTGAAGATGATGTCTGGTATTTCTTCCACGACTATGAGGATGACTTCTTCAAGAAGAATGTGAAGAAAGAACTTCATGGGAAAAGCGTGTTCTATAAACAGGCGAATTCGGCTTTCAACAAGCTGAAAAATCTGCTTTTCAATTCTTCAGGCTACGATTGGTTGATCCTGGACTTATGTAGGGAACGGAAGATTGAACTTGTTCATTATATCAATGATATTCCGCCCATCAAGATACAGAGAAGATTGGAAAGTCAAGGTATAACGGTTCTTTCAACCGTGCATGACCTGCAACCTCATGAGGCAAAAAAGGCATGGTATAAGATGTTGCGCCAGAACATCATGTATAAGCGATTGAACGAGAACTTGCAAGTAGCGAAGTATCTTGTTACCAATAGCATGGAGCAGTATCGTAACTTGAAAAGCCAATATCCTGACAAGGAGATTACTTTTCATTCGTTCCCTTCGCTAGTGACCAAAGAGATTGTGGATGGACATGATGAGCCAGAAGAATTGAAGAGCTTGAGCAAGCTTTACATTCTTTTCTTCGGTCGAATAGAGGAATACAAGGGTATACATCTTTTGTACAAGGCTTTTGTGGAAAGTGCAGAACTGCATGATAATTATACCTTGGTCGTTGCAGGTAGTGGTCAGCTGGGGTTTGAACGTGTTGCTGATGAAAAGAATATGGTGATGATAAATCGTTATATCAAGGATTCTGAGGTGGCGTATCTTTATCAGCACGCACAGTGTGTGGTTTATCCTTATATCTCTGCCACTCAGTCTGGCGTGTTGTCTTTGGCTTTCTATTATCAGACTCCTGTATTGGCAAGTAATGTGCCTTTCTTCAAGAGTATCATTGAGCCTTTTGGAACAGGGCTCTTGTTTGAAAATGGCGAAGTGGAGGACTTGAAGAAACAGCTTCTTTCTCTCGTGCATCTCGATACGTCGGCTATGAAGGTTAAGCAGAAGGCTTATTATGCCTCTCATTATGAAGGCGCAGCCATCCATGAGTCTTTGTTGAAGATTTATGCCATGGAGTGGACGGAACGAGATTTGCTCGACATGCAGATTTTATAGATTATCATATAGTCATAGGTAATGATTGTCATATCTCAACAGGTGTAACCATCTTGCCTCCTATTACTAATGGTAATAATGTGACTGTTGTAGCAGAAGCTGTTTCATAAGATGAATCTTTATAAGAAGATGATGCCGCCGTGCAAAGCTAAGAAGCCCCGACATGTAATCACTATATATCGTGGCTTGGAAACAACAAAAACTGCACAAAGTATATAGAATGTGACAAAGAATGGATTCTGTACAAAATGTGGAAGTTGATGTCTTTTAACTACTGCTTGACATCGAAACATAGACAGAACTTTCTGACAAACTCGGCGTTGGCATACTTCAAGGCTTCCGCTTGGTCGATGCCGTAGTGCACACAGACTTTGCCGAAGTGGAGCATGTTCTCATTGTACCGGCCAGACTCGAAGTCGAACCCCCATAGTTTGAGGAGTTCCTTGATATAGGGAGCCGCCTCCTCAATGGTGATAGCTGGAGACTGTGGCCTCAGTTCGTCGGCATACTGCTTGCTGACGGCGAGTCGCTTGTGATAGGGCATCGTGATGTTGCTGACGAGTGGATCGTGGGTGATGAAGTTCTTCACCGACTGCCAGGAACTCACGAGGAGGCTCTCCGCGGACTGGATACTAGTGAAGTAAGAAGGCATCGCCTCTTGCTTTTCTGGGTTGTTGATAGTTGTTACCATAAAAAAACTGTTTTGGATTTGTTGATCGTTATGTTGTCTTTCCTGCTAGTAGATGTGATAGCTGGAAAGCATTGGTCGTATGTGGGTATTTTATATAAAGCGGAAGTATATCTGAATTCTTTGTAGAATTTGGTAAATGAGAACTAGTCTTGGGGATAATGCAGAGAAATTCTGAGGCTATAAATGATTTGATATAAAATATAAGAAAATATACAAACCAGACATAGTAAAAATATTAAGTAAAAAATAAGGAAAAATTATGAGAAAATTACATGTTGTGATGCCTATGGCAGGTGAAGGTAGTCGTTTTAAGAAAGAGGGGTGGACAACTCCTAAACCTTTGATTCTTCTTAACGGTCAACCTTTGTTCAAACATTCCATTAGTAGTGTTTCAGCCGAAGGTATAGACTTGAAGTATTCATTTATTGTTCGTCAAGAACATATAGATGAATACAAAATAGATGAAGGTATCAAATCGTTCCTTCCTACTGCTAATATTTTTTCTGTTGCAAAGACGACAAGAGGAGCAGTTGAGACTTGTTTGATAGCGGAGTCAGCCATAGCTGATGATGACGGTGTTATTGTTCTTGATTGTGATTTAGAATTTCATAGCAAGAAATTTATTGATATTGTTTCTAAATTGCTCAATTTGCCAATGAATGAAGCAGAGGGTGGTGCATTGGTTAGTTTTGAAAGTAACGAACCTCGATATTCATATGCTGCGGTTGGAGCAAATGGCTTGGTAACTAGAACTGCCGAAAAGGAGGTAATATCTAATCATGCTCTTTGTGGTGCGTATTTCTTTGCTACAGGTATGCGTTTCAAGCAAATAGCACATCAACTTTTAAATGAGCCCGATTTTAAGAAACCTGAGTATTATGTTTCTTTACTATACAATTATTTACTTGCTGATGATGAAAAAGTATATTTGGCACCTTTGGAAGAGTATTATAGTTATGGAACACCGGAAGAATTAAAACGATATTTATGATTAAAGCTTTGATTACAGATTTTGATGGTACTCTTGTAGATACTTTTGAGGCTAATTTTTATGCCTATCAAGAAGCTTTTCTATCTGTTGGTAAGAAATTAACAGAAGAGAAATATAGAGCTTGTTTCGGATTGCGTTTTGATGACTTTATGATGGAAATGTCAATAGTTGACAAAGATGTATCTAGTCAGATTAAGGAATATAAGAAAAATGTTTACCCGAAATATTTTTCTTATTTGAAACTAAATTCTAGTTTGATAAATTTGTTAACTTCTTTTCGTAAACTAGGCGGCAAAACTGCTATAGCATCTACTGCACGCCGTGAGAATTTGATGAATGCAGTCAAGTATCTTGGAATATCTAATAGTTTTGATTTAATTTATGCAGGAGTTGACGTAAAAAATGGTAAGCCTTCGCCTGAAATCTATATAAAGGCAATGAATGCGCTAAATGTCTCTCCTGCAGAAGTCCTTATTTTTGAAGACTCCATGGTCGGATTTAAGGCTGCGAAAGCAAGTGGGGCACAATTTGTTCCTGTAACTTCACAATGGTTTGATAATCACAATTTTTAATGTATGGAAATAAAAGTAAAAGGATATAGCGGTTGCCAAATAGATGTGGTCAATGAGGGGGATCAAATCTATGTGTATAAATCAACTGTGGATCCAAAGTATTTAGATAGGCTTGTACTTCAAGCAAAAAAGCAACAAAATGCCGCTGGAGTGGAATACCAGCATATCAGAGTCCCTCAAATTTATGATTTGAAGCAGACCGATAAGCAAACTGCAGTTAAAATGCAATATGTTTATTCTAAGAACTTTATAGAGTTCTTTGAACAGGCTGGATTTGAGCAGATTGATTATCTTGTCGGCGCTTTAAAATACTTTATAGAATATGAAATCGGAAGATGCAAATTGGAAGATGTTTCTCCGTTAATATTCCAAAATAAGTTTGCTGATATAAAGAATAAAGTATCCAAAAATGCCATTTGTAATTCCGTTGATGGTGTTGATGTAATCCTATCTCGTTGCCAAAATGTTTTTGATAATATGGAGGTAATGAAGTTGCCGATTGGTATTTGTCATGGTGACCTTACTTTCAGCAATATACTTTTCAATGGCAATAACTATTATTTGATTGATTTCTTGGATTCTTTTATTGAGACTCCTCTTCAAGATATAGTAAAAATCCGTCAGGATACGGCTTATCGCTGGTCACAGTTGATGTATACCAAGCCTTATGATGCTGTTAGACTTCACATAATTTGTGATAAAATTGATTCTGAGATAGATTCATTTTTTAGCCAAAAGTATGAATGGTATGTTAAGTATTATCGTATAGTACAACTGATGAACATCCTTCGTATCCTTCCTTATGCTAAAGAGAAAAAAGTTGTAGAATATTTACGAAATATATTAAATTCTTTGTTAGATGAAATCTTTTAATCTTATTGTACCTATAGCGGCTGATAAAGCAGCTTACGAGCATGAAATGCCCTATGTGTTCGGTCTTAACAAAAATGGTATAATGCATTGCGTAAATTCTATATTGGGGCTAAACCTTAGTGTGTTTGATCATATTTATTTCACGATTCTCTCCAAACATGAAGTTAAATATGAGTTGAGAGATTTGTTGAACTTGCAACTGAAGCGATTGGGGCTCTGTAATGCTAAAGTTACGATTTTGGAAGAGCCAACCCATTCTCAACCAGAAACTGTATATAAAACGATTAAACAAGAACATATATCAGGAAGTGTTTTTATAAAAGATGCTGATGGATATTTTGCTTGTGAGGTAAAACCGGTTAACAGTATTGCAATTTTTCCTTTGGAAGAGTTGGCTGTTGTAGACCCTCAAAATAAAAGTTATGTAGTTGTTGACGATATGTTTTATATTACTAACATAATTGAGAAGAAGATCATCAGTCACTACTTTAATGCAGGTGGTGTTTGTTTTGAAAACGTTGATGATTTTTGTAAATATTATAATCAAGTTAGTAAATATGGAGATAAAATATATGTCTCACATGTTATCTACTCAATGCTTTTAGACAAAAAGGTTTTCCGCCCAATTCTTGTTGAAAATTATGAAGATTTTGGTAACGAGAAGATGTTTAATCTTTATTTGAAGCCATATTGATTAAATTGTTGTATAATTTGTCTTATCATCCTATATTATTTGGTAATATATGTATCATATTATATTTTCTATACCCATTCATGAAAAGTTTGAAGTAGTGGTGGATCAAATATGTAATATAAAGCATTTTAATAAAAATTGTGGTATCGTATTGCATATCAGTAAATCCTTTGACAATAAGGAATCGAAAATTTCAAGAGAGCAGTTTGAATCCATTATTAAAAGAATTGGTGATGTATGGATTAATCCTGTAAGTCTTCGTTCTGGTAGAAGTGATATTATTCAAACTTATCTTTCAAATTTTGAATATATTAAGTCTTTAGTTGATTTCGAATATTTTGCTTTTTGTGCAAGTAATGAGTCTTTCATTAAACCTGGCACTTATGAATATATGCGAAAATTCGATTGGGGTTCAAAGAATATTGTAATTTCTTCACCAGAAGATTGGAAATTCGGAAAGGATTTATTTCAGGATTCTGACTTAATGGGTTATTTAAATTCACAGACAGCCAAGGTCGTTTTTTCTAATGCAGAGGGACAATTTTTTAAAAAAGAAATATTTGAACAGATTAGTCAGAGAATAACTTCTTTTTTTGATTATAAGAAGATTGAAGTTTTTTACCCGAGAGAAGAAATTTATTTTTCAACGATTGCGGCTTGTTTGACTAAGACAAGTAGAAATCCTATAGGCCAAATTTTTACATATAGTGCTTATCATTTTCGTTTTTTGTGGGATGTAACTCGTTTTGAGATTAATAATATTTTAAAAACTAGTAATAATTCTTTCTCAGTTAAACGTGTTGATCGTAAATTTAACGATAATATAAGAGTCTTGTTGCGTCAAAAATTTGGATATGGGCATGAATTGGAGGAATATGTCGGAGAATTCATAAAACAAAAGTCAATGAGCAAGTTGGAAATAGATAAGATTTCTCTAAATAAGAATTCTAAGCAACTTTTGAATAATTGGAAAAAAGTGCCAAAATTCTTTATGAATAAATGGAAATAGAAAAGTATGAAAGTATTGGTTGTTAACACGAACCTTACAGACAAAAATGGTGTGGCAGGCGTAATTTTTAATTATTTGCAGGTTATCAATAAAGATAACTTGCAAATGGATTTGGTATCTATAAATTATCCAGACCAACTGTATATTGACATCGTTGAACGCAATGGTGGGCATCTATTTGTCATCGAAAGGTCTATGGGGGGGATTTTGCAGTACTGGTTTAGACTTATGAAATTGATTTCTAAAGAAAACTATGATATTGTGCATATTCATGGTAATAGTCATACTGTAGTTTTGGAACTAAGTGCGGCATGGGCTGCAGGTTGCAATGTCCGTATTGTACATTCACACAACACCAAGTGTGAACACAACGTTGTACACCGATTGATGAAGCCTTTGTTTGATTTTTTGGTAACCCATCGATTGGCTTGTGGAGAAGCTGCTGGTAAATGGATGTTTGATGATAAACCTTTTACAGTTCTAAATAATGGTATTGATACTAAAAAATTTTGTTTTAGTCAGTCTTTACGAGACAAAATTAGGCAGCGATTTGGAATAAGTGATAAATGTTTTGTTCTGGGGCATGTAGGATATTTTTATGAAGTTAAAAATCATCGGCAGATTATAAATGTTTTTGAAGTTCTCTATCATAGAAATAAAAACATGCGTCTAATCTTGATAGGTGATGGTATCCTGAAAAAGGAAATGCAGTGTTTACTCAAAGAAAAGAGACTTAGTGATGTTGTCATTCTTACAGGCAATATTGGTAATGTTGATGAGTTTCTTAATGCAATGGATGCTATAATTATGCCATCATTGTTTGAAGGATTACCATTGACATTAATAGAGGAGCAAGCTAATGGTCTACCTTGTGTAGTCTCTGATAACATAACCCGTGAAGCGGATAAAACAGGTAATTTGTGTTTCTTGTCACTGTCTGAACCTTTGTCTGTCTGGGCTGATTGTATAGAATGTCTACAAGATGGCAAAAGTAGAAAAGAACGCTCTATAAAAGCAATACAACAGATAAAGAAAAATGGTTATGATATAGAAGAGGAAGCAAAAGTTTTAAAGAACATTTACAGGGGTACATTATGCTAGGCATATAATCAAAACCTCATTTTTAGCATGATTTGCTGCATCTTATATTTTCTAAAACAATTTAAATGAAACAAAAGAAAATTATTTCGGGGCTTGATGTCATGAAATTTCTTATGGCATTTTTGATTGTGGACATTCATGTTCATGGCTCCATCATTACCCCCCCCATTTTGCGGGAGTACATAATACAACCAATTGAAAGTCTGGCTGTTCCGACTTTCTTTGTTATCTCTTCTTTCCTTTTCTTTAGAAAGGCAAGGTATGAAGAGAAACAACTAGGATTGGTGCTTCATTTTGTGAAGCGGCTTTGCTTATTATACTTGTTTTGGTGTGTGGTATGGAGTCCTATTATCTATATCCAAAAGAACTACTTCCATCCGATGTCAGTATGGGCACCTCTTTACCTTGTGAGGGATTTCTTTTTCGGAAGCATGTTTGATGCGAGTTGGTTCTTGGGAGCATTGTTGATAGGTGTCCCATTGGTGACTTTGATAATGAAAGTTGCTAAAGAATGGATGGGATTAATGATATGTTTTGTTGCATATCAGTTTGCTACAAGTAGTCATTTCCTTCCAGATAATTTCTTGGTGGTAAATGAATGGTATAAGCAATATGTTGGCATAGATGGAGTTTGGCTGTCATTCCCATCGGGCTTGCTTTGGATTGCCATAGGATATGCAATGGCGAACAAGAAGATAATTGCTGGGATGGAAAATGTGAGAAATTGCTGGGCATGGATAGCTGCATTATTGCTCTTTGTCTTGACTTTCTTTGTGCCTGTAGTGCCGAATATTCTTTGTGTCGTGGCATTGTTTGTTGCTGCTTATACATGGCAGTTGCCAGATTATCCGCAGTTATATCGTAGATTCAGAACCTATAGTATACTATTCTATGTGATTCATGATTGCTTTAAGAAAATTCCAAAACAATTATTTGGTTGGGAAAATGGTCCTCTTCTGTTCGTTGTAACCCTAGCTTTCTGCTTTCTGGCATCCGAACTCATTATGAGAATGAAGGACGTGAAGGGATTCGGATGGCTGCGGTATGCGTATTAAATGATTTTTCGATTATGTCTTTATTGTAAGTTATCCTCTTTTTCAATGAGTGATGTTTCATATGGAGTGTTTTAATCTAATATATAGACTTTTAGTACTGTTTAGTATAACCTTGGCTCTTATTGGTATATGGCAAAGTTGGGATAAGTTCTATCTATTCTTATTGTTATTTACTACCTGCTTGTTGCTATGTGGGCGATGGGTGAGAGACATGTATGTTAAGTTCGTGTTTTGTTGCCTATGGATGAGAGGAAGGGGTGTGACTTCCTTTCGTACCTTAGTTATCAAGGCTTCGGACTATTTGGCAAGGAAAATACAAAAGTGGGAACTAAGCGATACTATGCCTTCTTTGCTTTTGCTATCACCAAAAGCGGATGCTGAGGCTCACAAGGAGTATATTCGACGATTAAAAGCTGCCATTGATAATCCTGATGTTCACAATATAGCCCTATCGGGTGCTTATGGGG
>ERZ1034753.491-NODE-491-length-14170-cov-4.074531_pt1 | contig 14170 bp, 10 predicted proteins | sample MGYA00520702_ERZ1034753 | MGnify/ENA primary metagenome ERZ1034753 (study PRJEB33766, sample SAMN09781700) | gut metagenome | biome: gut microbiome | host: Homo sapiens | place: Madagascar | study: EMG produced TPA metagenomics assembly of the PRJNA485056 data set...
TGAATATTAAAAAAATTCTTATATCGCTTTTTGTGTTGTGTTTCGCTATCGTATGCTTTATCGGCTGCACACACACCACAACTCAGTCGGCTCACGGCAAGGTGGCGGTTATCACAAAGGGCAGCGACTCGGACTTTTGGAGCGATTTGAAAAACGGCGCCGTGACTGCCGCAACCGAATATAACCTTGAGCTTACCGTCGAGGGACCCGACAACGAGTCGGACTGTGAGGCGCAAAATAAGCTTATCAGGAATGCAATTTCACGCAAGGTTGACGTGATTGTTCTGTCTGCGATTGACTATAACAACACCGCACCTGCCGTACAGGAGGCTGTTGACAACGGAATAAAGGTCATTATGATAGACAGTAACGTCAATGTCAAAAACACGCAGTCCTTTATCGGCACGAACAATATTCAGGCAGGTAAAAAGGCAGGCGAAGCGGTTGAAAAGCTCTGTAAGGACAAGGAAAAAATATACATAGGCGTAGTAAGCTCGGGCGAAAACACCGAAAACAACAACGAACGTCAGCAGGGCTTTGCGGATTATATCGGAACGCTTAAAAATGCCGAAATCGTCAAAACGGTTTATGTGTCGTCCGATCAGGACAATGCGACGGCAGAGGCTAAAAAACTCTTGACCGAGCACCCCGAAATCAATGCGGTTATCGGCTTTAACGAGTGGGCGACTCTCGGCGTGGGAATGGCAATATCCGAGCTTGACCTTGCCGATAATGTCTGCGGCGTCGGCTTTGATAGCAATATTAAATGCGTCGGTATGCTCGAAACGGGCGAAATTGACACTCTTATCGTTCAAAATCCGTTTGCGATAGGCTATCTTGCGGTGTCTAATGCCGCAACGCTTATGTCGGGCAAGAGCATAGAGCCGTCGATTGAAACCTCCGTTTATGTTGTTGACCGCAGCAATATGTTTAACAAGGACGTGCAAAAGGTGCTTTTCAGCTTTGAATAACGTATCTACAAGCATTATATATATGAATAAAACCCCGATTTATTGACAACAATATCTCGGGGTTAAAATTTTACCATATTTATTCAGGATAATCATAAAATTTTATACATTTTGAATACGATTTTACATTTTATTTTTTGTTGACCGATTATATAATGAAGATGCTGAATGACTAAACGATAATTTTAAGGAGGTTATCTTTATGAAAAAGGTTAAAAAAGTATTGGCGCTGCTTTTAGCAGTAGTAATGGTTGTCGGCTTTGCAGCTTGTGCATCCGATAAGGACAAAGAAGGTCCGAAGAATAAGGGAGAAATATCCGTATTCTATTACACATTCAGTGATGCGTATATTTCAACAGTTCGTTCTTCAATGGACAAAATCTTAAAGGAGTCAGGCTACACCTACAACAACTATGACGCTAACGGCAATCAGACAACACAGACAGAGCAGGTTCAGACAGCTCTTGCAAAAGGTTCATCGTTGCTTATCGTAAACGTTGTTGACACAGGCTCAAACGACGCAGCACAGAACATTATCAATCTTGCTAAGGCAAAGAATGTTCCGGTTATTTTCTTCAACCGTTCGGTTGACCAGTCAGTTATCGAAAGCTATGACAAGTGCGTATTCGTAGGTACAGACTATGAGCAGGCAGGTCATATGCAGGGCAAGATGGTCGGCGAATACCTTGTTAAGAATTACGACAAGCTCGACCTTAACAAGGACGGCAAAATCAGCTACGTAATGTTCAAGGGACAAGAGGGCAACATGGAGGCTATCGCTCGTACACAGTACGGTGTTGAGGACGCAAACGCAGTTCTTAAAGAGGCAGGCAAGCCTGAAATCGAGTTCTACGACGCAGCAAACAAGAACAAGTATCTTGTTGACCAGGACGGACTTTGGTCATCGGCAGCAGCTACAAACTATATGAGCACAGCTCTTGCACAGTACACAGAAGCTAATAAGAATATGATTGAGCTTGTTATCGCTAACAACGACGAAATGGCTCTCGGCGCAATCTCGGCTCTTCAGACAGCAGGTTATAACAAAGAGGGCGGCACATTTATTCCGGTATTCGGTGTTGACGCAACCGACGCAGCTAAATCTGCTATCAAGGCAGGCACAATGGTTGGTACAATCAAGCAGGATGCAGAGGGTATGGCAACCGCAATCACAACAATTATGAAGAACTTGCTTAACGGTACATCAACATTTGACGGTATCGACAGCAAAAACGTAGTCGGCACATGGAGAGTTAACATTCCTTACTCTGCATTCACAGCAGACAGCGCTGAATAATCAATTCACGGCGTAAAGCAAACTCAACGGTTGGGGCTTCGTGTCCCAACCGTAAATCAATGCAGATAGGAGAGAAGGCTATGCAAAAAAACGTAAATATATCCGATGCTGCTGACAAAGACGTATTGTTAAAAATGGTTGATATAGAAAAGTCGTTCCCCGGTGTCAAGGCTCTTGACCACGCACAGCTCACGGTAAAGCGAGGCACGGTGCACGCTCTTATGGGCGAAAACGGCGCAGGTAAATCGACACTTATGAAATGCCTTTTCGGTGTTTACAGCAAGGACGGCGGTCACATTTACGTTGACGGCGAGGAGGTTAACTACAAAAACTCCAAGGAAGCCCTTGAAAACGGCGTTGCAATGGTGCATCAGGAATTAAATCAGGCACTCAAGCGTAATGTTATGGATAATATGTGGCTCGGAAGATTTCCGCAGGTTTCGAAGTTCATTCCGTTTACAAGCGAAAAAAAGATGTACGACGAAACCATGAAGGTCTTTAAGGACCTTGAAATTCCCGTTGACCCCAAGACCGTAATGAGCACAATGTCCGTATCACAGAGACAGATGGTTGAAATCGCAAAGGCGGTTTCCTACAATTCGAAAATTATCGTTTTTGACGAGCCGACCTCATCGCTTACAGAGGAAGAGGTTGAGCATTTGTTCCGCATTATCAATATGCTTCGAGACAGAGGCTGCGGAATTGTATATATTTCTCACAAGATGGAGGAAATCCTCCGTATATCCGACGAAGTTACGATTATGCGTGACGGCAAATGGATAGCAACCAAGCCCGCAAACGAGCTTACAATGAACGAGATAATCAAGCTTATGGTAGGCAGAGAGCTTACAAACCGCTATCCCGAAAAGGACAACGAAATCGGCGATGTTCTTCTGAAGGTTGAAAATCTCGGAGGCGAATACACAAACCTCACGGATGTATCCTTTGAAGCAAACAGAGGCGAAATCCTCGGTGTAGCAGGACTTGACGGCTCGGGCAGAACAGAGCTTTTGGAGCAGATATTCGGTATTACCACCAGAAGCACCGGAAAGATTTATCTTGACGGTAAAGAGGTTAAAAATAAAACTCCTCACGAATCGATTAAGAACGGCTTTGCTCTTTTGACGGAGGAAAGACGTGCAAACGGTATTTTCGGAATACTTAATATCAGAGAAAATACCACAATTTCAAGCTTGAAAAAATATCAGACGGGTCCGTTCCTCAACAAGAAAAAGATGAAGGACACCACAGAAGAATATATCAAGTCCCTGAGGGTAAAAACACCCACTCAGGAAACAAAAATCAGCTCTTTGTCGGGCGGTAATCAGCAGAAGGTTATCCTTGCAAGATGGTTGCTTACCGATCCTACCGTGCTTCTTTTGGACGAGCCGACAAGAGGTATCGACGTAGGCGCAAAGTACGAGATTTATCAGCTTATTCTCGAACTTGCCAAAAAGGGAAAAACAGTAATTATGGTATCGTCCGAAATGCCCGAGCTTCTCGGCGTATGCGACAAAATTCTTGTTATGTCGGGCGGCAGACTTTCGGGCGAGGTTGACGCAAAGACAACCACGCAGGAAGAAATTATGACCCTTGCGGCAAAATATGTATGAGGAGGATTTAACTATGGCTTCGGAAAATGTTAAAAAAATGAAAAAGCCGTCAAAGGTTGCTCTTTGGATGAATAATTACAAAGAAGCAAACCGTGACGAAAAAAGAAGACTTATAACCGATTTGTTGTTCAACAACGCAATGTACATTATTATCGCAATAGCGGTTATCTTTATCGCAATTAAAGTACCTGCGTTCTTGAGCGTATCGTCAATCGTAAATATCGTATCCCTCACAGCAGCAAAATTGCCGATAGCACTCGGTATCGCAGGCTGTATCGTACTTACGGGTACTGATATTTCGGCAGGTCGCTGCGTCGGTCTTACCGCCTGCGTTGCAGCCTCGCTTTTACAGATGACAAACTATGCAAACAAGATGTTCCCCGACCTCAAGACAATGCCTCTTATCGTCGTATTCCTTGCAGTTATCGCAATCGGCGCAGTTGTCGGCGTCGTAAACGGCTTCTTCGTTGCAAAGTTTAAGCTTCATCCGTTTATCGTTACCCTTTCTACACAGCTTATCGTATTCGGTACTGTTCTTATGTATCTTATGATAGGCGGCAACAACGGTCAGACTCTTTCAGGCCTTGACCCGTCCTACACAGACTTTATCACAGGCAAGCTCTTCACAATCGGCGGCGTTACAATTCCGAGATATGTTCTTTATTCGGTAATCCTTACAGCGATTATGTGGGTTATCTGGAACAAGACAAAGTTCGGTAAAAATATGTTCGCAGTCGGCTCAAACGAAGAGGCGGCAAGAGTTTCGGGCGTAAACGTATTTATGACAATACTTATGGTATTCGTTCTTGCAGGCGTTATGTACGGTATCACAGGCTTTATCGAGGGCGCACGTATCGCTTCCTGCTCTGCAAACACAGGTCTTAACTATGAGTGCGACGCTATCGCAGCTTGCGTAATCGGCGGCGTATCATTTGTCGGCGGTACAGGTAAAATCAGCGGTATAGTAATCGGCGTTCTCCTTTTGCAGATTATCTTCGCAGGTCTTAACTTCCTTTCTGTATCGGCAAATATGCTTTACATCATCAAGGGCGTAATTATCCTTGTTGCATGCGCTATCGATATGCGTAAATATCTTGCTCGCAGATAATAAAAGAATTATTCATCACCCCTCCTCATCCCCTCTTGAAAGGCAGTGAAAAAAATGAACGATAACAACACAATAAATCTCAATACAGAAAGAAAGCCGGGCGGTCTTTACAGAAATATAAAGATGTCGGTCAAAACGGCGGACAGGTTGATTGTAATAGGCGTTATCGTGCTCATCGCCTGTTTGATTTTCGCAGTAAATCATGCAGGCTTCACTGTCTCGTTCAATACCGACGGCGGCTCGCAGATTGAAAATCAAAAGGTTATGTACGGTCAGCTCGTCAGCGTTGAGGAAAATCCCGTAAAAGAGGGCTATACCTTTACAGGCTGGTACACGGACAAGGACTGTCAAAAGCCGTTCGATATTACCACCGATAAGGTCAGCGACAGTATGACGCTGTATTCGGGCTGGGAAAAGAAATAAGCGGATTTATCGATATCGGAAAAATGGGCCCTGCTGACCGATGGCAGGATATCGCAATCGCAATAAGAAGCCTAAAGCATAATTTCGACGGCAAGTACACCGGCGGGGATAAGATTTTTGATTTTAACCCTCAAATGCTTTTAGACGAGCTGAATATAAATTTTGATGAACAAAAATATAAGTATTATATTTTGCTCGATGAGCTGTTTTAGATAAAAATCATCTTCGAAAGAATATTCGGCACACAGACAAAACGCTTGGCACGCAAAGTTGATATTATCCCGTTTCTATTGACAAAAGTTAGAATTATCGTGTAAAATAATAACATGAATATCATTTATAAAGGATGTGCGTAAATGACAAAAAAAATAACAGCAGTTTTGTTAGCATTATGTATGATAATTTCATTCCTGCCAATGTTTGTACAGGCAGCATCAAAGCCTGATATTCAGGTAGGCGATTATATTAAAATGGGTACATATAACAGTGCTTCGATTCTCTGGCGCTGTGTAAGCATTGACGATAACGGTCCGCTTATGCTTGCAGACAGAATTGTTGACACTCTTGCATATGATGCCAAAACAAATGACAACAGCAATTCAAAATCGCACAGCAGAAGCTATAAGCGTGATGATTACGGCTCAAATTATTGGAAAGACAGTAATATGCGCTCATGGCTTAATTCCACCGCTTCAGCAGGAAGTGTTGATTGGCTTTGCGGAAATCCGCCGAAAGACGGATATGTCAGCGGAACAAGTGCTTATAACAACAAAGCCGGTTTCTTGAATGAGTTTACAAAGTCTGAAATTGCTGCTATGAAAACCGTTACTCAGCGTTCTCTTGTTTCTCACCCCGAATACAATAAAGGTATTGTTGAGGGTGATGCAAATTCAGATTTGTACTACTATACAGACATTTCAGATGCGGTAGCAAATTATGACAACGCATATTTTGAAACCACAACCGAAAAAGTATTTCTTCTTGATGTAAAGCAGGCAAATGCTGTTTGGAAAAATCTCAAAAGCTATTACGTTGCATATAACAATGACGGTATGGCATGGCCTTATTGGCTTCGCACCCCTGTAACCGATTGCAATCACGATATGCGCTATATCAGCTCATCGGGTCAGGTTGGTCGTTATGCTCCGTGGTATTCCGATTTGGGCGTAAGACCTGCGTTTTATCTCGATTCCGAATATTTTGTTGCTACCTCCGGTACCGGCTCACAGAGCAATCCTTATATCGGCTCTGCTCCCAACAAGCAGGAAAATGACTATTCAATTTCCGAGCCTGCCGAAGATGCAAATCCTGATTGGAATGTCAGCACCGAGCAAAGTATTCAACTTACTCTCGGTCCGTGGTACTCAAAAGACGGAAAATATTCTAATCCAACCATTCCTGTTTATACTATTCAAAAAACACGCAGTGATACAGAAAATATGGTTGTTGTCGTGTGTGGCGAGGGATACACAAAAAGTCAGCAGGGCAAATTCATCAATGATGTCAAGCGACTTTGGCAGGATGCTATGAAATATGAACCGTATCGCAGTTATGCCGACAGGTTTAATGTTTACGCCCTTTGCACAGCTTCCGAATCAACCTTTGACAATGGCGGAAGCACATTTTTTGATGTTATAGTTGATAAATATAATTCACCTGCTATTTCCAATAACCTCCATGGAAGTCAGTGGAAAAATCATATTTTTGAGAGATGTATCGGTCCTGAATTTATCGAGAAAATTCACGATGCACATATCAAAAAAACAACCGACCCAAACACAATCCCGATGAAGCCAAACGGTGAATGGAATGAATATGAACCGTATTATTATGTTCACGATTACATTGCACAGTTTGCTATGGTTGTAAATACAAAATCCGATTTCGGCGGTGCATATAACAACCGTGAATACGGCTTCCATTATTTTATTTCGTCATCAGACAGCTACCGTGCGTCAAAAACTTTTGCCCACGAGCTTGGACATAGCTTGCTCGGCCTTGGCGATGAATACGGTAACGGATATTTGCTTGAGGATAAGGAACTTAAATCGCTCAATCTTTCCTCAGTGGAAGACCCCTTAAAGATTAAATGGAATCAGCTTTTAGGCTTTAGAAACACTTATACCTGCCGTAATGCTTATGGCTCAAAAATGCTTGTGTCAAGCTACGAATGTATAATGAGAGATACAAACTATCAATTCTGCGAGGTTTGTCGTTTGCAAGGCTACAAGCGAATGTCACAGCTTGTTAAAGATGCGGATTTATATGTTGCTCCGCCTGAAGTTAAAGAATACACAGGTGCTTATTCAAAACCGTCTGATTTTACCGACCTTGAAGTTAGCTCATACTATAATTACACCAATAATCGTAATGACAGGCTTTTAAGCGGTAACAGTAAAAACAGATTTAATACTAATATGAAGGGCAAAGAAATTGAACTGCGCACCATCGTTCAAAACATTTCAGACAAACAAGCTCGACAGTTAAAATTCAAAATGTGGATTAAGCATTCCGACGGAAGCATTGCAACCGATTCATCAGGTAAACCACTTCAAATAACAAAAACCTTTGATATTCCCGTTTGGAACGATAAGGCGAATTTCTGGCCGATCGGTGCATTGGACCACATTAAAAGCGATTTTAATTCAGGCTTAAAAAGCTGCTCACTTATTTATCAAATTCCGTCTGATGCACAGCTTATGAACGGTGACACCGTAGCTTTTCAAGTAACTGACGAAAACGGAGCTGTCTTGGCTGATGATAATACGGAAACACAGCGTTATACAACTGTTTCACTCCAATATAAATTGGAAGACGGCTCTGAAATTCCGAACACCGCCGGTGGAACATTCACTGTTCCATATGGCACAAAGCTCAATTTAACACCGCCGAAATCACTTTATGGTTACGACTTTGTAAAGGCTGACGGATTAAACACACCTATCATTTCCGACGGTACTGTTATTACATATTATTATAAAAACAAAACCGCTCCCGAAAATCCTGCACCTGTAATTAACACAATTTCCCTTTCGCTTGAAAGTAGTATAACAATGAATTTCAAGGTGCTTAAAGATAGCGTTTCGTCTTTTGACGATTTCTATGTAACTGCTAAATTTGGCGAAAAAGAAGAAAAAATTACCGAATATAAGCAGAACGGCAATTACTATGTATTCTCATATAAAGGCATCAATCCACAGCTTATGAACGATGAGATAACAGCCGTTTTACACGCTAAAAACGGGAATAAGGAATATACAAGCCCTCAAAAGGTAATGAGCGTTAAAGAGTATGCTTATACTATGCTTGACAGATACAGTACCGAGGAACATTCAAAGCTTCGCACTTTACTTGTAGATTTGCTGAACTACGGTGCAATGGCACAGAAATATGTTGGATATAAAACAGATAATCTTGTTAATTCCGACCTTACCGATACACAAAAAAGTTGGGCGAGTAAGAATACCGGGGATTTTAAGAATATCAGAGACTTTAATTTCAAAACCATAAGTAATCCTTCTGTGCAGTGGAATGCCTGCGGTTTAGTGCTTAACAATTCAATTATGATCAGAGCGAAGTTCTCGGCAAAAGACATTGAAAACAAGACCGTTGAATTTGCTTTCAGAAACACAAAATTCATCTATGACAAAAATGATTTTGTGAATAACGGCGACGGCACATATTATGTTTATTGCAATGAACTTTTTGCTCATGAGTTGAGTAATGAAATTCTTATCACGGTTTACGAAAACGGCGTTCCTTGCAGTAATACAATGCGTTTCAGCGTTGAATCTTATGCAAGCACCGTTCAGCAGTCAAGTGAATATAAAGGCACAGCCCTTGACGATTTAACGCAAGCTATGATGCGTTATGGAAAATCAGCTGTTGCTTATAGAACTTAAAAGGAGAAAAAGAAATGAAAAAAATCGATTCTGCCCCGTCTTTTGAAGTAGTGGAGTTTTGTATGCCGGATATTATTACTGTCAGCAGTGAGCCGACTACTATTATAGATGTAACAGGACCAATCGAGCTTCCCGATCTTTAATATGTAAGATACAAAGCTGTTGTATGTGGGTTAAATCCGTTTCATACAACAGCTTTTATTTTATTATAAAATTATTCAATTTGCATTCAATAATCATAACCGATAGTCAACAAGTGGTTCACGAATTTCTATAAAAACCTAACAAGTTTCGCACATAAAAAGACATAGAATACCTATATTGTATTAAAATTTTGAATAGCACCTCATTCAGAGTTGCCTTTTGCTTAGCAACAAAAATCGTCGCTGTTAAATGCTATACACCTCAAAAGTTAGGCACTTTTGAGGTGCATAGCAAACCCCGTACTGACTTCAATCCGTCAGTACGGGGTTTAATGTTAATATGGTGTTTTTGCGAGCCACAAGATATTACTTTTTACTCACAAACCACTCGATACACACGATAAAGGATACCGAGCAGAATCTTATCAAAATCTTATCAACGGGCTCTTCGAAAACCTTGAAACCCTTGATGTTACTGGGGTTTTAGATTTTTTCGATTTACTCCCACTCAATCGTAGCAATAGGTTTCGGGGAGATGTCATAGAGGACACGGTTTACGCCTGAAACTTCCTCAAGGATTCTGTCACGGATTTTGAAAAGAATATCGTAGGGGATTTCCTCGACTGTTGCCGACATAGCGTCAACTGTGTTAACCGCACGGAGAATTACGGGCCAATCCCAAAGTCTCTTGCCGTCTTTAACGCCTGTTGATTTGAAATCCGGAACAACTGTGAAATACTGCCAAACCTTACCCTGGAAGCCTGCCTTTTCGAACTCCTCACGAAGAATAGCGTCTGACTCACGAACAGCCTCAAGTCTGTCTCTTGTGATAGCGCCTGTGCAACGAACACCGAGTCCGGGGCCGGGGAACGGCTGACGCTCAACCATTGTTTCGGGGAGGCCGAGAGCCTTGCCGACAACTCTGACTTCATCCTTAAAGAGAAGCTTAACGGGCTCAACAAGCTCAAATTTGAGATCCTCGGGGAGACCGCCGACGTTGTGATGAGCCTTTACGCCGTCGCTTTCAAGTATGTCGGGATAAATCGTACCCTGCGCAAGGAAGTCAACGCCGTCGAGCTTTCTTGCCTCTTCAACGAAAACGTTTATAAACTCGTTGCCGATAATTTTTCTCTTTGCTTCGGGGTCCTCAACGCCTGCAAGCTTATCAAGGAAGCGGTCAATAGCATCAACATAAACGAGGTTTGCATCCATCTCATCCTTAAATACTCTGACAACCTCTTCGGGCTCGCCCTTACGGAGAAGTCCGTGGTTTACGTGTACGCAAACAAGCTGCTTGCCGATAGCCTTTATAAGAAGTGCGGCTACAACCGATGAGTCAACACCGCCTGAAAGAGCCAAAAGCACCTTTTTGTCGCCAACCTGAGCACGAACCTCTTCGATTTGCTCGGCGATAAATTTATCTGCTAATTCTTTTGTTGTAATTCGAGTCATTGACTCGGGACGTATATTAGTGTTCATAAAAGCCTCCGTTTTATATTATTCGTATTCAACCGTAGCAGGGGGCTTTGAGGTTATATCATAAACCACCCTGTTGATTCCCTTTACTTCGTTGGTAATCCTGTTAGACACCCTTGCAAGCAATTCATAGGGAATTCTCGCCCAATCGGCTGTCATAAAGTCGTCTGTCGTAACGGCTCTTAAAATTACCAGCTGCTCATAAGTTCTGTGGTCGCCCATAACTCCGACGGACTTAACGCCGGGGAGCACAGCAAAGAACTGTGCGAGATTGCTCTCATATTCGGAATTAGCCATTTCCTCACGGAAAATCGCATCCGCCTGCTGCAAAATTTCAACCTTTTCGGCTGTGATTTCGCCGATTATTCTGACACCGAGACCGGGGCCGGGGAACGGCTGACGCCAAACGAGCTCATGCGGAATACCGAGCTTCTCGCCGACACGCCTTACCTCATCTTTGAAAAGACTTGAAAGCGGTTCGATAATGTCCAAAAACTCAATGTCGTCGGGCATTTTAACCTTGTTGTGATGCGTTTTTATCTTATCGGCATTACCCTTGCCTGATTCGATACAGTCGGGATAAATAGTGCCCTGTGCGAAATAGCCTTTTTCATCTTGCTTGCGGATTTCTTCCCAAAATACCTTGTAGAACTCCGTGCCGATGATTTTACGCTTCTCCTCGGGGTCTGTAACGCCCTTGATCGTCTTTAAACAATGATATTGCCAATTTACGCGGATAACTTTCATATCGAAAAGCGAGGTAAAGGTTTTTTCTACGAAATCGCCCTCATCCTTACGCATAAGACCTTGATCGACAAATACGCAGGTGAGCTGATCGCCGACGGCACGGCTCAAAAGTCCTGCCGCAACCGAGGAGTCAACTCCGCCCGAAAGACCGAGTATAACTCGCTTGTCGCCGATTTTTTCACGCAATTCGCTGACTGTTTTTTCTATGAAATTGTCCATTACCCAATCGCCTGAGCATTTGCAGACGAGATAGAGGAAATTGTGGAGCATTTTAAGTCCGTACTCGCTGTGAGTAACCTCGGGATGAAACTGTACGGCGTAAATTCCCTTTTCGGGATATTGCATTGCCGCACAGGGACAATCCTTTGAACAGCCGACAACATCGAAATGCTCGGGGGGCTGTGCTATGTAGTCGGTGTGGCTCATCCAAACTACGCTTTTTTCGGGAATGCCCTTGAAAAGCAGACTGTCCTTAACCGTAACCTCGATTTTACCGTATTCCGAAACGGGCGCAGTTTTAACAACGCCGTCGCACATCCACGCAATAAGCTGACAACCGTAGCAAATACCGAGAACGGGAATGCCAAGCTCCAATATTTCCTTTGTGTAGTGCGGAGATTTCATATCGTAAACGCTGTTCGGTCCGCCTGTGAAAATAATACCCTTGTAATTGTTAGCCTTGATGACCTCAATCGGGGTCGTATAGGGGAGTATTTCAGCGTAAACATTGTTATCACGGACTCTGCGTGCAATCAGCTGATTATACTGACCGCCGAAGTCCAAAACAAGAATTTTCTCCATATATTTTTGCACCTGATTATCTGTAGATTATAGCCTCACGCTCGGGGCCGTTTGATACCATATCGATCTTATGACCGAGCTGTTTTTCGATAAACTCAACATAAGCCTTTGCTTCGTCGGGAAGCTCGTCATAGTTTTTAATGCCTCTTATATCACAGTGCCAGCCCTTGAGAGTTGTGAAAACGGGCTTGCATTTTTTAAGTATAGCGGTTGTTGGGAAGTCATTGATGATTTCGCCGTCAACCTCGTAAGCTGTGCAAACCTTGATTTCGTCAAGATATGAAAGGCAGTCGATAGCCGTCATAACAACCTTTGTTGCGCCCTGACACTCAATGCCGTAGCGAGTAGCAACGCAGTCGAACCAGCCGACTCTTCTCGGTCTGCCCGTTGTAGCACCGAATTCGCCCTTGTCGCCGCCGTGGATACGAAGCTCCTGCGCCTCGTCCTCGTCCAAAATTTCAGAAATGAATTCGCCTGCGCCGACAGCAGAAGAATAAGCCTTAGTAACCGCGATAACCTCTTTAATCATATGAGGCGGAATACCTGCGCCTACCGCACCGTAGCCTGCAAGAGTTGAGGACGAAGTAACCATCGGATAGATACCGAAATCGGGGTCTTTAAGAGTACCGAGCTGACCCTCAAGGAGAATTTCCTTGCCGTCCTTGATAGCCTGCTGAAGATAAGCGTGAGTGTCGCAAACATAGGGAGCGATTTTCTCCTTATACTCCATACAGGTATTGTAAAGCTCCTCCTCGTCGAGCAACGGCTTATGATAAACGTGCTCAAGAGTAAGGTTTTTCAATGTGCATATGTTTTTGAGCTTTGCTCTGAGAGTTTCCTCGTCGAAAAGCTCGTTCAACTGAATACCGATTTTAGCATACTTGTCCGAGAAGAAGGGAGCAATACCGCTTTTTGTAGAGCCGAAAGCGTTTTTGCCGAGACGTTCCTCCTCGTATGTGTCCAAAAGAATGTGATAGGGCATCAAAATCTGCACTCTGTCCGAAACAAGAAGCTTTGGATTAAGTCCTGCCTTGCGAACATCCTCAAGCTCGCTCAAAAACTTGTTGATATCAAGCGCAACGCCGTTTCCGATAATGCAGGTAGTGTGGTCATAGCACACACCGCTGGGCATTAAGTGGAACGCAAAACGTCCCTTATCGTTGATAATGGTGTGTCCCGCATTTGCACCGCCCTGAAAACGAATGACAATGTCCGCCTTTTCGGCAAACATATCGGTAATTTTACCCTTGCCCTCATCGCCCCAGTTAGCGCCGACAATTGCTTTTACCATTGTTGTTTCCTCCTTAAAGGTTTCATATTTTTAGTTCAAACCATACGTAAATATTATATAATACTATGCCCGTTATGTCAACGAAAAGCGAAGCGGACAGGCAATAAAAAACAAGGCTGACAAAAATTTTCAGCCTTGCGTGTATTTTTTATAAATCATATAGGCAAAAATGATACGATAATGCCCGAAAGCACTGAGCAAGCGTACATAATTGCAACGATTTTTACATTCTCTTTTACATTTTTATTTTCACGGAAAATTACAATAAGTCCTGCGCCCGCACCCATGCAAAGTCCCGATATGACTGAGGCAAAGCTGATAGCACCCTTTAGGTAAAGCTCTGTGAGAACAATCGAAGAGGCGCAGTTGGGGATAATGCCGATTACAGCCGACAAAAA
>ERZ1034753.494-NODE-494-length-14128-cov-34.697293_pt1 | contig 14128 bp, 10 predicted proteins | sample MGYA00520702_ERZ1034753 | MGnify/ENA primary metagenome ERZ1034753 (study PRJEB33766, sample SAMN09781700) | gut metagenome | biome: gut microbiome | host: Homo sapiens | place: Madagascar | study: EMG produced TPA metagenomics assembly of the PRJNA485056 data...
GGTCGGAAAACGAAAGTAGGAGAAAAACTACTTCGTTTTCCTCCTACTCGATTCTTTTTTACGATGTTCTTCTATGATGTTTCTTTTTCACGATGATGTCTTTATTTTACGATGTCTGCAGCATAGATTCCCATCGCCTTATAGCCTGTTGGGTTAGGATGGAGCCAGTCGTTGCTGGCGTATTCCCGCTTCATTCTTCTGTCATCATTCGGATCTTGAAGCAGCTTGGCGAAATCCAGGATGCCATTCACGTTCTTCGCCTGACTTCGAATCCAGTCGTTTACATAGAGGCGGGCAGCTTCGTGGAAGTGGGTATAATATCCTGCGCCCTTGAAAGGGGTGATGGTTCCCAGATAAACCTTCATCTTCCTTGCTTTCGCCTTCTTCATCATTCCCTGGATGCTCTCGATGATCTGTCTTGCCACGGTTTCGCTGCTTCCGCTCCTGGCTGCACCGATGTCGTTGACGCCTTCAAAGATAATCACCTTCTTCACGCCGTTCTGCATCAGGATGTCTCTGTCGAAGCGTTCCTTGGCTAGTGCGCCGAAACCACCTGGAACGGTTACACGGTTGTTGCCGATGCCCAGGTTCAGCACGCCCTGATTGGTTATCTTATGCTTCAGCTGCAGCATCTCCGACATCACGTCGGGCCATCGGTTCTGGGCATTGTCGGTAGAGCATTTTCCGTCGGTGATGGAGTTTCCAATGATGGCGATGGCGCTCATGTTGTTGCTCATCGTATAGACATCGATGCCGCTGATGTTGTACCAATGGTTCTCCCGGAAAGCCTTCGCAAAGTTGGAGTGGGCATTGGTTACACCTTTCATGATATAGGAGGTGGTGCGCGAACCCATGTGAACGGTTGGAATTTCGGGAGCCGAGGTGTAATTGATGGTGATGGCTACACGCTCCAGATTCCTGAGATTGAACTTCAGGGCATCGCTCACTATCTGCTTGCCGGCAGGGATGACGGTCTTGTAGCTGTTGCCGAACTTGAAGTATTGTGCCGTCTTGGCATCGATGGCAAAGGAATCCTTGGCATGAGCGATGTAGATGGAGCGGATTTTCACGGGTTGCATCGAATAGATGTTACTCAACTTGAGGCGGATTACGTTGCCTCCTATGCTAACCTTTACCACCTGGCGTACCGAACGGTTAGTCATGCAATTGTTATAGGGCATAAATGATCTGACTACAGTTTGTGGAGCTGTGGCCCAGGTGCCTACCCAGTTCTGTGCGGAAGAAACAGTTGATAGGGCACAGAACACCATTAATAAAACCAATAATCTTTTCATCATAGATGCAAAGTTAGCCACAAAAACCAACAAAAGCAAGAAATTTAAAAACTTTTTTCATAAAACTTTGGAGAATGTTGAGAAAAGTTGTATCTTTGCCTAAATTTCTAACTAAAATAATAGTCTATGCAACCAACAAAAAGTTTTGCGATTCCATTGTCGTTCATTGGAATCATGTTTTTCTCTTTGGGCTTTGCCCTGGGTATTAATTCCTTGCTGGTGCCTGTATTGCAGGGTTCGCTGGGTATTTCCAATGCTGCCTCTTATCTCATCATCGCAGCCACCTTCATTCCGTTCCTGATTTTCGGTTATCCTGCCGGACTCACCATCAAGGCTATCGGTTATAAGAAGACGATGTCTCTGTCGTTTGTCATCTTTGCAGCAGCATTCTATCTCTTCATCCTTTCTGCCGATGAGAAGAGTTTTCCTCTGTTCCTGCTTGCATCTTTTGTAAGTGGTGCTGCCAATGCCTATCTCCAGGCATCCGTCAATCCTTACATCACCATTCTGGGTCCTTTGGATAGTGCAGCCAAGCGCATCAGTATGATGGGTATCTGCAACAAGCTGGCGTGGCCAATCCCATCTATGTTCATCGTATGGCTGTTGGGTAAGGATGTTCATCTCATCGGAATCGAGGATTTGTCCAAGCCATTCTGGATCATCATCGTAGCCTTCCTGGCTTTGGGTGTTCTGGCTTTCCTGGCTCCATTACCAGAGGTAAAGGCTGCCGGAGAGGATGATTCTGAGGAGGAGGAGTCTGCTGTCTGCACTTATGCGGCAACCAAGACCTCTGTCTTCCAGTTCACTCACTTGCTTTTGGGCTGTCTGGCACTGTTCCTATATGTAGGTGTTGAGACGGTTTCTCTCGGTACATTGGTAGATTATGCCAATTCCCTGGGCTTGCCTGGTGCAGCTAACTATGCCTGGATTGCTCCTATCGGTATTGTTATCGGTTATATCTGCGGTATCATTCTGATTCCTAAGTATATCAGTCAGGCAGTAGCCTTGAAGCTCTGTTCGTTCCTGGCAATTGCCGGAGCTTTGCTGGTGGTTCTTACCCCAGCCGAGATTTCCATCTATTTCATCTCATTGATGGCATTGGGTTGTTCTCTGATGTGGCCTGCCCTCTGGCCATTGGCAATGGCAGATCTGGGTAAGTTTACCAAGTCTGGTTCTTCATTGCTCATCATGGCGATGTTTGGTGGAGCCGTTCTTCCTACGCTCTATGGCAGTCTGAAGGATGCAGTAGGTGCTCAGCAGGCATATTGGCTCTGTCTCCCTTGCTTCCTCTACATTTTGTATTACAGCATTCACGGCCACAAAATCCGTTCATAGTATCGTTTCTTATCAGCTGAGATTATAAAGTAAGGTGTATCCTCTGTAGCCTTTGATGATGAAAGGCTAGGGGGATACACCTTATTTGATTACTTTATCTAGAAAACCTCTTACCCCTTTGAATTTCCTGCATTTTACCATCTTCCCGTTATATAATGTTAAGAAAACAAAAGAAAAAGCATTAAAAAGTATAACGTATTTATATTTTTATTATTTTTGACCCAACGTTAGTACTAAAAGCGTTTGTCTGCATGATTCAAATGCGTACTAGCCGATAATACTGGAATATTTCCGGCGTCCAATACCTAATAACTCAGGGAAGGATGAACAGAATTAAAAGCATGGGGCTGCTGGTCTCAATTTTGCTACTTTTAGGTAGCTGTTCTAAAGAAGACGTGATGAACGAATCATCACAAGTTATTAATCACGAAGTGAACATCAGCTTCTTCGAGAAATCAATAGAAGATTTATCCACCGTCTCTGATTACTCATCAGCACGTCTGCATTCTACCCGTGCAGATAAAGCAACCTCTTTGCCAGCTTGTCATCGTTTTTCTGAATTGGAGGTAGCGTTGATACCATTCGAGTCAGAGAATGATTCGGGATATGTAATACGCCAGGACAGTTTGGACGAGAACTTCGGCAAGGTTTCATTTGATATTCCAGCCGGTTCTTATCACATGGTAGCCATTGCAGCTAAGACGGAAATGCCTTTTACTGATCGTATCAGTATCAAATCCATTTCAGAAGCAAGATTTGCCAATAATAAAGTAACGGATATGGTTTATGCCTATAAGGATATCATTGTCAGTTCCGAGCAAAGCAATCAGTCTTTTGATGCATCATTAACCCGTGGCGTAAGTGCTTTTGTGCTATCTAGCACTATCAATACTCCAGTCAATGTAGCTTCAGAAACAATAGAGTTAACGGGTGGCTGCGGTGTTGTTTTCAATCCATCTACAGGAAAATGTAAATCAGAACAAACCGTAGTATACAATGTTAGCACGAATTCTCCGAAATATAAATTTTATAGACTATTCTTTACGGTCTATACGCTTCTGACAGATGATGATGTTGAGAATATCCATGCTAAGTCACAGGCAAAGGACAAGAATGGCAAAGTTATAAAGGAGTGTAATTTTACGGATGTACATCTTGTAAAAGGTAAGCAGACCTGTTATGAAGGCAACTTCTTTGACAATGCGAGTTCCTCTTCATTCACAGTTTCCAATGCTTCATTAGATGACAGTGGTTTTTCTAAACATTTCTAGAAAGTTTTTAATGATTGTTTATTAAAAGGTAACGCTCGAAAGAAGAAAATGCAATAGTAGAACCCGCAGGAGAGTAATGATAAAGTGTCGTTGGAAATAAAAAAGGTGTATCCACACTTGCCCGATATATGGGGCAAGAAGGATACACCATTTTATATTATGGGTTAGGATAATCCTGATTGATACCTCTAGGAAGAAAATAACCCTTGATGCAATTTGGATTGCAGACACAAATCTGAATATGATTCTTTTCTCTGAATCCAGCATTAGGATATAGTTCCTGTCCTTCCCAAAATACTCCTTTTACAGAATCGTAAGAATGGGTATTGGCCTTTTTATTCAACTCCAATGCCGTTTGTACAACAGAACAATCTAATCTTCTGAGAAGTAGATCGTCAGAGTTGCCAATTGGCTTGTTCTTTGGTAATTCCTTATCAAGATTATGACATGTTTCTTTTAAAACATCATAGGCATTCTTCAATTCTTGTAAATAAGAACTATCTGTTAAATCGAAACAATAACCTAAATCTATTACGGCACCTATAACTGCAGGAGTTTTTATAGAAGAGTTGGACCTTTTTGACAATTCTGTCGCCCATTGCCAAGCTCTTTCTTCATTATTTTCCCAAAAATAGATACCACTTCCTAACCAATCATAATCATTAGTACTGGCTAAGAGTTCTGTTTTACCAGCAATAACCTTTTCTACCACAGACTGGTCACAACCATGAAATCCAATCACAAGATTAGATCGTCTAGAATAAAGAGATTCATCCATATTATCTTAGATGTGAAGCCCAGTTTCCATTTTTATCCAAAATGCCTGCATCTATAAGAAATTTCAAAGATGCCTCTTTACTAGCTGTTGCAGCCTTTCCTGCTGCCTCTAATCTTTCTTGTCTTTTGCTATCAAATAAATCCATATTCTACCTCCTTATTTTAATGATTCAACTTTCGTGCTGCAAAGATACGTTTTTCTTCTGAAAGATGCAAGGATTTTCTGGAAAATGTTTGAAAGTGAGGGAGATAAAAAAAGTGTATCCTCGCTTGCCCGATGTATGGGGCAAGTGAGGATACATCGTATTTAATTACTTTATCTAGAAAACCTCTTACCCCTTTGAATTTCCTGCATTTTACCATCTTCCCGTTATATAATGTTAAGAAAACAAAAGAAAAAGCATTAAAAAGTATAACGTATTTATATTTTTATTATTTTTGACCCAACGTTAGTACTAAAAGCGTTTGTCTGCATGATTCAAATGCGTACTAGCCGATAATACTGGAATATTTCCGGCGTCCAATACCTAATAACTCAGGGAAGGATGAACAGAATTAAAAGCATGGGGCTGCTGGTCTCAATTTTGCTACTTTTAGGTAGCTGTTCTAAAGAAGACGTGATGAACGAATCATCACAAGTTATTAATCACGAAGTGAACATCAGCTTCTTCGAGAAATCAATAGAAGATTTATCCACCGTCTCTGATTACTCATCAGCACGTCTGCATTCTACCCGTGCAGATAAAGCAACCTCTTTGCCAGCTTGTCATCGTTTTTCTGAATTGGAGGTAGCGTTGATACCATTCGAGTCAGAGAATGATTCGGGATATGTAATACGCCAGGACAGTTTGGACGAGAACTTCGGCAAGGTTTCATTTGATATTCCAGCCGGTTCTTATCACATGGTAGCCATTGCAGCTAAGACGGAAATGCCTTTTACTGATCGTATCAGTATCAAATCCATTTCAGAAGCAAGATTTGCCAATAATAAAGTAACGGATATGGTTTATGCCTACAAGGATATTGTTGTCAGTTCCGAGCAAAGCAACCAATCTTTTGATGCATCATTAACTCGTGGCGTAAGTGCTTTCAAGTTATTTAGTTCCATTAAAACTCCTGTCAATGTAGCTTCAGAAACAATAGAGTTAACGGGTGGCTGCGGAGTTGTTTTCAATCCGTCTACAGGAAAATGTAAATCAGAAGAAACCGTATCATACAGTGTAATTTTACCTCAGAAAAGTAAATTTTATAATGTATTCTTCACAGTCTATACGCTTCTGACAGATGATGATGTTGAGAATATCCATGCTAAGTCACAGGCAAAGGACAAGAATGGCAAAGTTATAAAGGAGTGTAATTTTACGGATGTACATCTTGTAAAAGGTAAGCAGACCTGTTATGAAGGCAACTTCTTTGACAATACGAGTTCCTCTTCATTCACAGTTTCCGGTGCTTCATTAGATGACAGTGGTTTTTCTAAACATTTCTAGAAAGTTTTTAAATTCAACAATGCCCACCCTTGGTACGGTAAGTAACCATGGGTGGGCATTGTCTTTAATGAATGATGCATGATAGAAGAGTTTTTTACTTCACAACCTTTCTCGTTGTGTCGCCTTGCTTCACAATCAATACGCCGTGAGCAGGAACATCATCAAGACAGAAGTCCTGTGTCTTCGACTTATACACCTCCTGACCTTGCATATTATATATATAGGTGTAAGGAGCAGAGACGTTCTGTTTTACAGTAACGGCAGAAATACCAGAAGTGCCATCCTGTGCTAATGTCATCGTGCCATCGGCAGCAACGGCAAGTGTGTACATGATGGTGCCACCTACGCCTCGTAAGCATTGATAAGAACTCTCTTTGGTCGACTTAGAACCAATAAACAGCTTATAAGTTCCTGCAGAAATATTCTTTAACTCAGGCTCCTGACTCAGATTGAAATCAACTTCAGGATGATCGTTGTCACCGTAATTAAAACCACTCAACATACCAACATAAGGTGTTTCTGTATCCGTCTCGAAAATAGGATCTGTATAGAGTTTGCTACTGTTGTCACTCATGCCCTGTAGCACGATGCCTAATCTACCCTCAAACACGCGATGACTGTAATTATAGGCGTTAGTCAGTTTGACGTGCAACTCGTTATCGCTGATATAGAAACTATATCCGTCAGTTACCCATTGCGAAATGTTTTCTTCGTCAGCACTCGGAGTCTCCTGTTTCTTGAAGCCTAAAACCATACTTTGACCAATGTTGAAACCCTCTCCGGTAAACCCAGTGATATTAGGTCTCAGAACATCAATATCAAACCATCCGTCTCCAGACTTTCCCCATCCCCAGTTGACATGTACTTTCCCATCTTCCTGTATGCCATCGAGCAAGAAGGCATGGCCTCCATCGATCTCATCGCTACCGCAGTAGAGAACAGGCTGTTTAGCTTCCATTTCTTTGCGTACCAATTCCATCCATTCCGCATCGGTATAGAAGTCGCGCTGCAGACAACTGATAGCCAAAGAATCATATCTGAAGTTCTCGGCAAATCCCTTGGCAGCATACCATTCTATAGTACCACTGCTATTAGCCTGATAATTCATTTGACTGGCAGCACCGGCATCAGCCATCAGTGTGGCTACGGCATCATTCTCGTCGTCGGACAATATTCCATAGCTTGACTGCATAGCTGTCCATTGATAAGTATGTCCCAGTTCTCGCTTATACCACTTAGTGGTGCCCTCTTTGTCATTTTTATCTTTATACGTAGTTACGGAATATATGCCAGTACCCTTACTTGTAGCAGGATATTGATAGTACTTCATAATCTGTGCCATAGCTGTAGTTATACAACCCGTTGGGGCGGCGCTGCCATTAATCTGCGGACAAAGATTGTTGAAGGGTGTGTCCTGATTCCAGTAGGTCTTGATAAAATAGGTGGGGCGTCCACTTGCTGCCATTGGGTTAGCACGATAAGTAATACCTTTGGCTTTCATCCTTTCAAGTGATTTGTTGGCAGTATTCAGCCACCACTTCATGCCACAAGGCATATTATTTACATCAAAGTCTTCATCAGAAATTCCAAGCACAGGCTCTATGTCGTCGTCTTTGCTGATGAACACCACCCCTTTGCCCTTGATTCCATAGACATTGACCATATCTAATGACTGATATTTCTCAACGGCAATATTGGCTGCTGTCTTCTTGGCTCCACCTGCCTGAATATTTGAGGAGCAGAGAGCCTGCAGCGCTATTGTCTGCATTTCCTCTTCGCTTCGGTCGTTAGCGAAGTTTGGCATAGCGAGCAGAGAAGCAATAAAAAGTGTAAGAGTCTTTCTCATATTATATAAATTTATTTGGGAGTAAAACTGACTCTAAACAAGAATGGCGAAGCACTTGTGGCTTCGCCATTCTCTATAGAATATAATAAACATTTTGTTTACTCGTTGGGCTCGAAAGTATCGTAACCTGAGATATTATTCAAGTTACCTGCACTTACATACCACTGCATTAAAATCATGCAGTAATAATCATCGTACATGAAGCTTGGTGAGTTTACCGACTGGCGAGTGAGACCATCTGCATAAGAGATTGTTCCGTAGTCACCATAAGTAAATGGAGTAGCCTGCTCAGGAACTACAAGCTGGGTGATGGTAAGTCCATTTTGGTCTGTTCCCTTTTTGTCTGTAAGATTAAAGGTCATGTGTTTACCTGTTCCCCAGAAGTTCTTGAAGCGGAAGAGTTTCGGATTGGCATCATTTTTCTGCAAGGTGGCAGCCTTGGAAGCGCCAAACAACTGAGCACCGGCACCATTGAAATTGTAAGTACCCTCGGCTACTGTAGTCCAGCTATTGGCAGTAAACTGTACTGTAGCCAAAGACATTCCACCACCTACAGCAACCACAGCTATAGTGTTGTCACCACTAAGGCTCTTGATGGTCTTGTCAATATTGGCAGCACCTTCTGCACCTTCAATCTTCTCACCATTCTCAACCACATAGTCCTTATAGCCTTCCTCGCCCAGTTGAGTAAGACGGCTTTCGTAATCAGCAGTTTTCTCTACCAGCAGATAAGCACTCTGTGTAGCGCTGTTGGTAGCGATACGAATCTGCGTATCAATATCAGCATCATTAGGCTCTGTGGCTGTGTACTGATAAAGAGTTGCTTTAGCTTGGCTGTCAGAACCGATGTCGGAACCTTCATCCTCAGAGCAGGCGGTAAACATAACTACCGAAACGAGGGCAAAGAACAGTCCATAAATATATTTTTTCATATTCTTTTCTTTTATCTGTTAAACTAAAGTTTTACCATACATACTCTTCTGAGTCGCTTGTAGGAGTTGTTACCATCGGGTTCTGAGTACAATCGGTATTGTATGCACCCTCACTCTCCACAATCATCAAGGTCATCCATTGTGGCACACCAGTTGTGTTCCAACGAGATTCCTCGCAGTGGTTAGTACCGGCATAGCTGCGAATCACACTCTTGCCAAAGCGCTTGATGTCGAGAGTAGCGAAGCCCTCGCCCCAAAGCTCTACACGACGCTGCCACCAGATCTCGTTCTGGAAGCCGGAGTTGCTGCTGTTGCCATACTTATCGTTGATGTGCTTGCCATATACGAATTGTGGGTCACGTGCCTTGGCAAAAGCCTCAAGCAACTGCTTGCCACGAGCCTCGTCCTGCATACCAGCTGCCTCTGCCTCGATGAGCTTCATTTCCTCAACACGCATCAATGGAACAGACTGGAGGAAGCCCTTGGCTGTATTGTTGTGTCCCTCTACGCCATTGGCTGTACGGAACTTCAAGCTCAGACCACCTGTTCCTGGCCATTTGGCCACTCCTGCAGAATACTCAAGCCATGTAGGATAGTCAGAATATTCCTTCAACTTATTCTCAAGTTCTGTGCCTTCCATGTCGTTGGTAGAGAAGTCAACAAAGCACTTCTTGCGACAGTCGGTAGCAGGAATGGTCTCATAGAGGTGACGGTCTATCAACTTGGCATCACCATAGTTGGCAGCATAGCCACAGGCAGAGACATCCTTGTCTGGGTTGATCTCAAGCGACATCTGAGAACCCCAAGAAGTATCAGCATCGTTGAGTTTGATACATGGGTCAGTGTCCTTGTAAGTCACACAGAACATCCATGCCTCGTTAGGAGTGTTGAAACCAGTCTCACGATCGGTATATTCTGCAGAAGACATCACAGAATATCCTGCTTGTGCCTTTTTGGCATATTCTTCAGCCTTATCCCATTTGCCCATTACGAGGTAGGCACGGGCCTTCAGACCATAAACGACAGAAACATCAGGAGTAGTCTTGTCCGGACGCTCATAGCCAGCAAGATATTCCTCTGCCTTGTCGAGGTCGGAGATGATGAAGTTCCACATCTTCTCGTTGGTAGCACGAGGGTTGTGGTTCATGTCGATGCTCTCGTCATCAGAAACGATAGGCACGGTCTCTGCCTCTGGATTCTTGGTATAAGTCTCGTTGGCATACATCTGTGCCATATCCTCATAGAAGAAGGCGCGCATGGCGTATGCGATACCCACGCCACTCTTCTGCTCTTCTGTAGGATTGCCTGCACCCATCTTGATGACAGTATTACAGTTTTTAATCCACGCATAATATACAGACCATGGAATTTGACACATCAAATATTGTGGTGTCAACACATCGAAATAATTGTACCAGACTGTGAAAAATCCTGGTGCAACAGTGGCTGGATAAGCGATATCCTGACCCATAAGGTCACGCTGAATCATCTGTGAAGGATAGCCAAAATCGTAGTTGTTTGCACTCAATTTGGATTCACTGTTCATCATTGGGCGACCATTCATGTCGGCTGTAATAGCCGATACGAACTTGTTGAACGAGTTGGGTGCCGAAGCAGCCTGGTCTATGGTTACGGTGCTGCTTTGTGGGTCAACCTCTTCGATACAACTGGTGAACGAAGTTGCTGCCAATGCAAGAGCAACAAATGTTGTTTTATTTATTTTCATCATTGTTTCGTCTTTTAATGTTTTTAGAACGTCAATTGAATACCACCAGAGATATTACGTGTAGGTGAGTAACTTGTGCCAGTCACACCGTCATAAGAGTAGCGTGGATCCAAGCCCTTGCGAGCTGAGATGAAACCAAGGTTCTCACCAGAGCAGTAAATGCGAATCTTAGAGAAGTATGGTATCAAGTTCTTTGGGAAGGTGTAACCTACTGTGAATGACTGGAAGTTGAAGTAACTTGCGTTGGTCAAGAAACGGTCAGATGCCTGACTGTTGTCATCACCATACTGCCAGCGAGGAATGTTGCTGCTGGTATTGTTAGGACTCCATGACTTGATATAGTCCTTATGAATAGCCAAACCACCTGTAGAGTTGGCTGTCAGAGGATTCATCAAACCAGCATACTTCATATCGTATACCTTGCCTCCAATCTGGTAGTCGAAGCTGAATGTAGCATCAAATCCCTTATAAGAAACAGTGGTGCTAAGACCGCCAGATACCTTTGGCAACAAAGAACCTGTCTCATAGTTGCTGGCCTTGCTGGCGTCAGTTGTAGTGTAAGACAACTTCTGACCAGGGCGACCTGTTCTTTCACTGTCTGAGATATCCTCGTCTACCCAATAGAGCGCCTCACCCTTTTCGTTGACGCCAGCATACTTAGGCAGGAAACCATTGTAGAGAGGTCCACCCTCCTTGTACCAATACATGGTGTAGCTCATGTTACTTGTCTGTGAGAAGCCGCCATATTGGTTCTTTGAAGTAGAGTCAAGCTTCAATATTTCGGTCTTGTTGTGTGCCAAGTTTGCTGTAACTGACCAGTCGAAATCCTTAGTGCGGAAAATGTGACCTGTCAAGGTCAGCTCAACACCCGTGTTGCGAAGGTCACCCACATTGCTGTAGTAGCCACGAGTACCCTGTGACTCTGGTACACGCAACCAGAAGAGCAAGTCGGTGGTCTTCTTGGTATAGAAATCGAAGCTACCACTCAGTCGACCCTTGAAGAAACTGAACTCAGTACCAATGTTGAAGTTGGTGGTAGTTTCCCAAGTGATATTCTTGTTACCCAAGCGTGCGAAAGATGCAGACATCTCTGTGTCTGAAACCTGAGACAAGGTATAGAGGTCGGTGTAAGCCCAGTTGCCGATGTTATCGTTACCCTGCTGACCGATAGAAGCCTTCAACTTCAACTCGTCTACCCAAGGAGCTTTAAACCAAGCCTCCTTGTTGATCAGCCAAGCAGCGCCTACTGACCAGAAGCTACCCCAACGGTTCTCCTTGGCAAAGCGTGAAGAAGCATCACGACGATAAGAGAAAGAGCCGAAGTACTTGTTGTCGTAGTTGTACTGAGCGTTACCGAAGAATCCTTCTACGTTGTAAGCAGACTCATAGCCACTTGCATCCTTCTTCTTAGCAAAAGCACTAATCTGCAAGATGTTTGGCGAGAAGCCGCCCTCAGCCAATGCAGAAAGATAAGTGCTGTTAATCTTGTAGTATTCGTGACCAAGCATCACGGTAACACCATGCTTGCCAAAGTTGTCGAAATAGGTAAGAGTCTGTACGTGGTTCTGACGCCAGCTTTCTGTAGAAGACTTAGAAAGCGAACCGTTCACACCCGCCTTAGAACCGAAGAATGGATTGGCATAGCCTGTCGCATTGGTCTGTCCCCAGATAATGGTGCTGGTCAAGTTGGCCTTCAAGAAGTCTGTAATCTGGAAGTCTGCAGTAAATGTACCATTCAACTGATGACCCTTGCTCTCACTCTTGTCATAGTTGTTGGAAGCAATAGGGTTGTAGTTGTTGTTGAATGGACGGTTGATACCTAATGTAGAAGAGCCCAAATCGTACAAAGGCAAGCCTCTCTCGTCGGTTGGGATATATACGTTTCCATTTTCGTCAATCTGACGGAGATACAATGGATAAATAGGAGCCATGCTGGATGTGAAGCTCAAGCTGGTACTTAAGTTGGCATCGGCAGCCTGTGTAGAGTTTACAAAGCCAATGTTGGCGCCCAACTTCAACCACTTCTTGATCTGATAGTCGGCCTTCAATCGAGCAGTGATACGCTCGAAACTTGAATTCTTGATGATACCCTCATCATTCAAGTAACCTAAGCTGGCATAATAAGAAGAACGGTCAGAACCGCCACTTGCGTTTACGTTATATTCCTGACGCAAAGAGTTCTGGAACACAGCATCTGTCCAGTCGTCAGGTGTTACATAGTATGACTTACCGCCGGCACCTGTGATAGTGCGGCCTAAAGTTGCATTAGGATTCAACTTGCCGTCCAAACCAATGAGCTGCTCTGTGTCAGGATAACTGTACACATTGTATGCCAACTTATTCAACATAGCAGAGTTTGCCTTTACATTGGCTGCACTGACATTCAAGCCATCACCATAGTAATATTTGTTGTAATATTCTGAGTACACAGCCTCGTAATACTGACCTGGGTCTGTGATAACATCATACTCAGGAACGGCACGAGAGTTGGAACCCCACTTCATGTCGACATTAATCTTTCCTTCAGAATTGCTGGCACCCTTCTTGGTTGTTACAATGATAACACCAGCAGCACCACGTGCACCATAAAGAGCAGCAGAGGCAGCATCCTTCAATACAGTAACCGACTCGATATCGTCGGTAGGAATATTAGAAAGACTTGCAGAATAAGGAGCACCATCGACAATTACCAATGGGTCTGTAGCAGCATACATAGAAGCAATACCACGAATGTTGATACTACCCTGACTTGCACCAGGCTGACCAGAGCTACCGCGCATCTGCAAACCAGATACAGAACCAACCAAAGCATCAGCTACGTTAGTAGTAACTTTCTTGGAAAGTTCTTCAGAACCGATAACTGCAGCCGAACCTGTAAAGGCGCTCTTCTTGGCAGTACCGTAAGCAACAACCATTACCTCGTCCAAAGAATGATTGTCTGCATCCAGAACAATCTTCATGTTCTTGCCAGCCTTTACTGACTTGCTCTGCATACCAATGTATGTAATCTCCAGCTTGGCACCAGCTGGAGCGTTTAATGTGAAGTTACCGTCAATGTCGGTAACTGTACCTGTGTTAGTTCCTACAACCTTGATAGAAGCACCGATAACAGGGCTACCATCTTCAGAAGCAGTAACATTACCAGAGATTTGACTTTGTGCAAAAGCCATGCTCGTGCTAAGAGCAAGACCTGCAACTACTGTCATGAGTCTTTTTTCCATAAATCTCCCTCGTTTAAATGAATATATAATGTTTGTTATTTCTTTCTTTCTCTCTACATTTTAATGAATTAAATGACCGGTCGTCCCCAAAAGGACTTTGACCCATCATTTGCTTCCTCCTCTTGCCCCGAGGTGGAGGGGGAATCGCTCTTTATACCTTTATATTATATAAGAGCCTGTAAGTCTAAAACTTACTTAATTTTAAAGAATATTTTTAATCGGGTGCAAAATTAAG
>ERZ1034753.496-NODE-496-length-14111-cov-19.615680_pt1 | contig 14111 bp, 13 predicted proteins | sample MGYA00520702_ERZ1034753 | MGnify/ENA primary metagenome ERZ1034753 (study PRJEB33766, sample SAMN09781700) | gut metagenome | biome: gut microbiome | host: Homo sapiens | place: Madagascar | study: EMG produced TPA metagenomics assembly of the PRJNA485056 data...
GTAAGGAGGTCATCAATGAGCCTGAGCTCCTGAAGCTTCTTGCTGAGCGTGAGGATTTGAAGTTCATCACCGACATCAAGCCAGATGCTGACGCCGACTTCGCCAAGTTCGAGGGCCGCTACTTCTCAACCCCAAAGAAGATGGGTGCGCAGACAGCCGAGGCTAACATCAATGCTGGTATCGCAGCTGCCAAGCAGATCAATGCATTCTTTGCAGATGGCTGCACAAAATATCAAGTAAACAAATAATTTTAGGATATAAGAGAGCTCATAAAGGGTGCTTTGTATAAGTACTCTTTATGGGCTTTTTGTCTTTTAATTATGGGAATCCTTGTAATCTTAGCGTTATATTACTTTAGAAACATTCAAATATTAATTATAAAATAAAACATTATGGCTATTATTAAACCATTTAAAGGCATTCGCCCTCCAAAAGATTTAGTAGAGCAAGTTGAGTCTCGTCCATACGATGTCCTCGATTCAGAGGAAGCTCGTGCCGAGGCTGGCGATAACGAGAAAAGCCTTTATCATATTATTAAACCTGAAATCAACTTCGAACCAGGTACATCTGAGTATGATCCTCGCGTATATGAAAGTGCTGCAGAGAACTTCAAGAAGTTCCAGGAAAACGGCTGGTTGAAGCAGGATGATAAGGAACAGTATTATATCTATGCACAGACCATGAATGGCAAGACTCAGTATGGTCTTGTTGTGGGTGCATACGTAAATGATTATATGACGGGTGTCATCAAGAAGCATGAGCTTACCCGCCGTGATAAGGAAGAGGACCGCATGAAGCACGTTCGTGTCTGCAACGCCAATATCGAACCTGTCTTCTTCGCCTATCCTGATAATTCAGTGCTCAATGAGATTCTGATGCGCTATGCTGCTACAGAACCTGAGTATGATTTCATCGCTCCGATTGATGGCTTCCGTCACCAGTTCTGGATTGTCAGCGATGATAAGGACATTGAGACCATCACCGCAGAATTTGCCAAGATGCCTAGTCTCTATATAGCTGACGGTCATCACCGTTCGGCAGCCGCTGCTTTGGTGGGTGCAGAGAAGGCTAAGCAGAATCCTAACCATACCGGTAAGGAGGAATACAACTATTTCATGGCTGTCTGCTTCCAGGCTAGCCAGTTGACCATCCTTGATTACAACCGAGTAGTGAAGGACTTGAATGGCTTGACATCAGAACAGTTCCTTGATGCCTTGACCAAGAATTTCGAGGTGATAGAGATTGATTCGATTAATGTGAATGTATCTGGCGAAGAGGAGGGTATCCCATGCTATGAGAAGTTTGCCATTGATGCAGCTATCGAACAGTTTGGCTTGGATATTCTGAAGCCTGCAGCTCTTCATTCTTTCCTCCTTTATCTGGACGGCAAATGGTACGGTCTGTTTGCCAAGCCGGGAACATACGATGATGAGGACCCAATCGGTGTGCTCGATGTAGACATTTCTTCCCGTTTGATTCTCGACGAAATTCTGGGCATCAAGGACTTGCGTTCAGACAAGCGCATCGACTTCGTGGGTGGACTTCGTGGTCTCGGAGAGTTGAAGCGTCGTGTAGATAGTGGTGAGATGAAGATGGCTTTAGCCTTGCATCCAGTCACCATGCAGCAGATTATGGACATTGCTGACAGTGGCAAGATTATGCCACCAAAGGCAACCTGGTTTGAGCCAAAGTTGCGTAGCGGATTGATTATTCACAAGTTGGATTAATGATTGACGAATTTAAGACTATATCAGATACAGTAGGCGAGGGATATTACACCGAGAAAAGGAGTAAGTTTCTCGCCTTTGCTCACCACGTTACGACCGTTGACGAGGTGAAGGAGATTGTTGCCGGGTACCGTAAGAAATATTACGATGCCCGACATTGTTGTTATGCCTATATGTTGGGTCCGGAGCGCACCGAGTTCCGTGCCAATGATGATGGTGAACCATCTTCTACGGCTGGCAAGCCTATTTTGGGACAAATCACAAAGGCGGAATTGACGGATATTCTCATTGTCGTCATCCGCTATTTCGGAGGTGTGAAGTTGGGTACCAGCGGATTGATTGTTGCTTATCGTGAAGCAGCAATAGATGCTTTGGCGCATTGTGAGGAAGTGACGCAGCAGGTAGAGGAAATCGTTACCTACGATTTCACTTATCCGATGATGAATGATGTGATGAGGATTGTCAAGGAGATGAATCCCCGTATTGTGGATCAGACTTTCGACAATACTTGTACCATCAAGTTATCCATCAGAAAGAGCGAAGCCGAGCTGTTGCGTACTCGCCTGAAGAAGCTTTCCTTCGAATAATTTCGGGTTGTGAATCGCAGATTTTTCGCAAGTTAGCGCCACACGCCCTTGATAGAACTTCGCAAGTTAGCGCCACACGCCCTTGATAGAACTTCGTAAGTTAGCGCCACACGCCCTGAAAGGGCAGAAGCTCCTAGCCCAGGGCAACGCCCTGGGTTTTTTATGCCCGCAAGCCTGTCGCCCTGTAAGGGCAAAAGCTTTAAAACCACAACGCACCCTTTTTTAGTTTTTTAAGAACGTAAGTCCGCCAGGCGTCCCGCCGGATTTGGAATCCGGCGTTAAAAAATGTCCTAACCTATTTAGGTTCTGCGGATTTGCAATCCGCAGCAAAGGAGTATGCTTTTCTTTTATTGGGGGATTACAAATCCCCCGGTGTTTATAGGTCGAACCTTTTTTTACGGCGGATTTCAAATCCGCCGGGACGCCTGGCGGGTTTACGCTCTTGAAGACACCTAGGTACTTTGGCTTTTGCCCTTTCAGGGCGCCTTTTTGATTGCTATTATACCCAGGGCGTTGCCCTGGGCTAGGAGCTTTTGCCCTTTCAGGGCGTGCAGCCAGGCGTCCCGCCGGATTTGCAATCCGGCGTTAAAGCGTGCTGCTTCTATGGCTTCTCTTCCAATTCCTTCTGCAATCGGATGATTTCGTCGCGATATTGTGCGGCTTGCATGAAGTCGAGGTCCTTGGCGGCTTGCTTCATCAGGGCGGTGGTATTGGCGATGCTCTTCTCCAATTCCTCCTTGCTCATGCTGCGGACGATAGGGTCGGCAACCATCGTGGTGCTGTCTGGTTCGATGTAAACTCGCTGTTTCGAACCGTCAGCTCCCTGAATAGAGCGGAATGATGCAGAATTGATACCTGAACCTGCTCCAGAAGCTTTCCCTGAACCTGCTCCAGAAGCTTTCCCTGAACCTGCACCAGAAGCTTTTCCGGAACCGCTTCCATAACCACTTCCCAATCCATTTCCTGCCTCCTCCTTGCTCGTTGGCAATGCCGAGGTAATCGCCTTTTGAATCTGCTTTGGCGTAATGCCGTGGTCGGCATTATACTGCAGCTGGATGCTTCTTCGGCGGGCGGTTTCGTCGATGGTCTTCTGCATGCTATCTGTAATATTATCTGCATACATGATTACCTTGCCGTTCACGTTTCTTGCTGCACGACCCGCAGTCTGCGTCAACGAACGGTGACTGCGCAGGAATCCCTCTTTATCAGCATCCAGGATGGCTACAAGCGAAACTTCAGGAAGGTCGAGACCCTCACGGAGCAGGTTCACACCCACCAGTACATCATAAACGCCAGCTCGCAAATCGTTCATAATCTTTACTCGGTCCAGTGTAGCCACATCACTATGGATATATGCAGCCTTCACGTCATGGTTCAGCAGGAATTCCGTCAGCTCCTCTGCCATGCGCTTGGTCAGCGTAGTGATGAGCACTCGCTCGTTGCGGTGGGTACGGGTCAGGATTTCATCCAGCAGGTCATCTATCTGGTTCTCGCTCGGACGTACTTCAATCTCCGGATCCAGCAAGCCCGTAGGACGGATGAGCTGTTCTACCACTACGCCCTCAGCCTCTCTCAATTCATAATCGGCAGGGGTGGCACTGACGTAGATAGCCTGGTGAATCAGACTGTGGAACTCCTCGAACGTCAGCGGACGGTTGTCGAAGGCGGCAGGCAATCGGAAACCGTATTCCACGAGGTTCTTCTTTCTCGCCCTGTCGCCACCATACATGGCGCCAATCTGCGGAATGCTCACGTGGCTCTCGTCCACCACCAGCAGGAAGTCTTTCGGGAAGAAATCCAGCAGACAGTATGGCCGTTCGCCCGCCTTTCTGCCGTCGAAATATCTCGAATAGTTCTCGATGCCCGAACAGTGACCCAGTTCCTTGATCATCTCTATGTCGTATTCTACACGCTCCTTGATGCGCTGCGCCTTGATTCCATCGCCGATGCTCTTGAAATAATCCTCCTGCTTCACCATATCGTCCTGAATCATGCGGATGGCACTTTCCTGCTGTTCCTTCGTGGTTACGAAGAGGTTAGCCGGATAAATCTCGTAGGTTTCGAACGAAGCCAGACGGTGATAGGTCATCGCATCCACCTCCTCGATGCTGTCTATCTCATCGTCCCACCAGCTGACTCTCAGCACGTTGTCGCTATATGCCATGAAGATGTCAACGGTTTCTCCCTTCACACGGAAGTTGCCGCGTTGCAGTTCGATGTCGTTTCTTACGTAGAGGGCATCCACCAGCTTGCGCAGGAATTCGTTGCGGTCCAGCGTCTGTCCCTTCTTGATTTTGATGATGTTCTCCTGCATCGCCACCGGTCCGCCCATACCGTAGATGCATGATACGGATGAAACCACGATGACGTCTTTCCTGCCGGAGAGTAGGGCAGAGACGGCTCCCAGTCGCAGCTTGTCTATCTCGTCGTTGATGGCAAGGTCTTTCTCAATGTATGTATCGGTGGTAGGCAGGTAGGCTTCCGGCTGATAATAGTCGTAGTAGGATACGTAGTATTCTACGGCGTTTTCAGGGAAGAATCCCTTCATCTCCTGATATAGCTGTGCAGCGAGCGTTTTGTTGTGGCTCAGGATAAGTGTCGGTTTGCCGATGTTCGCGATGACATTGGCAACGGTAAAAGTCTTTCCCGAACCGGTAACGCCCAGCAGAACCTGTGCCGGCTCACCCTGCTCAATGCCTTCGGTAAGCTGTCGGATAGCCTGTGGCTGGTCGCCCGTCGGTTTGTATTTTGATGTAATTTTAAAGTCCATAATCACTGAATTTAGGTGCAAAAATACAAAAAAATCGCCATTAATCGTTATAAAGATTAATATTTTGCGAAAAAATGTATTTTTTCTTTTGATAATAAGTAAATTATGAGTAACTTTGCATCTCAAAATGAGAATTATGAAGAAATTGACTCTTATCGCATCATGCGTAGCACTGCTGATGACCAGCTGTGTGAACGAATATAACCAGATCACCAAATCGGGTGATTATACTTTGAAGTACGAGTATGCCAAGCAATGTTATGCTCAGGGCAAGTATTCCCGTGTCGTACCTCTCCTGCAGGAACTCGTTACCATGAAGAAGGGCTCTACCGAGGGCGAGGAATGTCTCTATATGCTTGCCATGGCTGAGTTCGGCATGAAGGATTACGAGACTGCATCTGAGTATTTCAAGAAGTATTTCTCTTCCTATCCTAAGGGTCGCTATGCAGAGAACGCCAAGTATTACGTGGGCGAGAGTCTCTTCCAGAATGCTCCTGAGCCACGATTGGACCAGAGCACCACGATGACAGCCATCGCTGCCTTCCAGGAGTATCTCGACATCTTCCCTAATGCTCATCTCAAGGATCAGGCTACCAGCCGTCTCTATGCCCTGCAGGATCTGCTCGTGGAGAAGGAATACAAGAGCGCCCATCTCTATTTTGATTTGGGAACCTACTTCGGCAACTGCACCAACGGCGGCAACAACTATGAGGCTTGCATCGTCACAGCGCAGAATGCCCTGAAGGACTATCCTTACAGTAACCGCCGTGAGGAGTTTGCTTCGCTCGTAATGAAGAGCAAGTATGAACTCGCCAAGATGAGTGTGGAGAGCAAGCAGCTGGAGCGTTATCAGGACGCTGAGGATGAGTGCTACGGCTTCATCAATGAGTATCCTGATTCCAAGGAGCGTACTCTCGCCGAGAAGTATATCGAGAAATGCAAGGAGTATGAGAAGGCTCACCCTGAGGATTCGCTCGAAAAGCTTGCCGACAAGTAGCATATATATAATAAGGTAATAATCACAAAAAAGAATAATAATAGTACTATAATTATGGATTACAAGAAATCAAATGCACCAGTAAACACAGTTACTCGTAACATCATGGACCTCTGTGATGATACTCATAACATTTATGAAAGCGTAGCTATCATTGCTAAGCGTGCCAACCAGATTTCGGTTGAGATTAAGCAGGACTTGAGCAAGAAGCTTCAGGAATTTGCTTCTTACAACGACTCTTTGGAAGAGGTATTCGAGAACCGTGAGCAGATTGAAATCTCTCGCTACTATGAGAAGTTGCCAAAAGCAACGTTGATCGCCACCCAGGAGTTTATCGAGAACAGCATCTTCTGGCGCGACCCTTCTAAAGAGTATCATCCTACTGTCAATGAGTTGTAATAAAGGGAAGAAAAGATATGATACAGCGCAAACAGACTCTGTTTCTGCTTTTGGCGGTAATCGTATGTGCGCTCTGTCTGTTCCTGCCAGTTGGCAGCGTTGAGCCAAAGGGAATGGGCGCAGACAGTCTGGTTTACAATCTGGGCGTGGTGTTGGGAGATGGCGGTCTTGCTGTCTCTACCACCTGTATCCCCTTGTTTGTCCTGCTGAGCGTAACGGCGATACTATCGTTGGTAACGATATTCCTTTATAAGAATCGCAAGGTTCAGATGTCAATCTGCAAGAACGCCATGCTGCTCAATGTGCTCTGGCTCATCGACTATGTTCTGATTCTCTTCGGCATCATTCCGATTCCTGAGATAGAGGGCAAGGTGAGCATCGAGTTTGCAGCCTGCCTGCCTATCGTCAGCATCATCCTGCTGGCAATGGCTTACAAGGGCATCAATGACGATGAAAAGCTGGTAAAGGCAGCAGATCGCATCCGATAAGGGCTTGATTCTTGAAAGAATGCTAAAAAAGCCTATAAAATAGGATAAAAATTTGTGGGTACCAAATAAAAGTAGTACCTTTGCACCCGCTGTCACGAGATGGCAGCATAAAATTCAAACCTCATTTAATAATTAAATTAAAATTAGATTTAAAAAATGGCAACAAAGATCAGATTGCAGCGCGGCGGTCGTAAGAGCTATGCTTTCTACAGCATCGTAATCGCTGACGTTAGAGCACCACGTGATGGTAAATTTACTGAGAAGATTGGTACATTCAATCCTAACACCAATCCAGCTACTGTAGATTTGAATTTCGAGCGCGCACTCTACTGGGTAGAGACAGGTGCACAGCCAACAGACACAGTTCGCAACATCCTCAAGGGCGAGGGCGTTTACTTGATGAAGCACCTCAAGGGTGGCGTTAAGAAGGGCGCATTCGACGATGCTGAGGCTCAGAAGCGTTTCGACGCTTGGAAGAATGGCAAGGACGCTAAGGCTTCTGCTGTTCGCGAGGGCGACGCTAAGGCTAAGAAGGAAGCTGCTGCTAAGGAGCTCGAGGCTGAGAAGAAGATGAACGAGGCAATCGCTAAGAAGGTAGCTGAGAAGAAGGCTGCTGAGGCTGCTGCTAAGGCAGAGGCTGAAGCTGCTAAGGCTGCTGAGGAAGCTTCTGAGGAGGCTCCAGCTGAGGCTTAATCTTCTGAATGAATCTTCTTTGAAGATTGAAAAGTATAAGGTCGATTACTCTTTTTTTAAGGGTGTCGGCCTTTTTTCGTATGTTTACTTTTAGGAGCTATGTTTTGCCCGTTTCATGCCATACGCCCCAGTTGTTCCCTCGTTTCATGCAATGCGCCCTGAACCAACGGTCACCGGCGCGTAGTGGAAAGGTAAAGGGCAGAAGCTCTTAGCCCAGGGTAACACCCTGGGTAATTCAGACACAAACAAGTCGCCCTGTAAGGGCAAAAGCTTCATTTTCAGTGCTTTGCTCTTACAGGGCGTATTTAGCTCCTTGTTTAATCTATTTTTTATTGTTGTGTGATGACGTCATTTTTATTATTAGTGTTGTTTGCATCTTCTGCCCACTCCTCTGCTGTTGCTTCGAAGTTGATTGGTGACAAAACAGGGACGCCCTGGTTTGTATAACCGCCACCGAATATCAGGGTATAGATGTAACGCTTACCAGGTTCCCAGCTAGCACCAAATGGTACGTAAAGATACTCAAATTCTGTTGCGCTACCGTTTACATATTGTCCATTAACTTTTATCTTGCAGCCGATTCCTAAATAGCTTTCTTTACCATTATCAGCATCTTGTTTAGGTTTGGCTGTAGTTGTATTGGTTTTCCAAGCTGTCAACTCCTGAGGAATTACCAACATTGGTGTAGTTTTGGTAATATCTGTAGCGTCTGTAGGATTATTAACCGTGATAGTTGCTCCCTTAATAATAGTGAAAGACATGCCACCCGCAAATGGATTTGGTTGCCAATTATCCTTTGTTGGTGCAGCATTGTCTTCAGTTGGGAAAGTAAAAGTTCCTCCTATACTGAAATTGAAGAGCTTGATTTCATTGATTTCTACCTCTATACTTGCATCTTTGGTTTTTGCTTGGAAAGCAATTTGTGACAATATATGGCGGAAATTCAATTTCACAGTTCCGGAATTCGAATTTTTTGTCTGATTTTTAGCCATCGCATACATGACGTCCACGTTTTCATGGCCGGTTTTTGCTCCATACTCATCAATACAGGTATATGAAATTTGCTGGTTTTTTTTGCTGATTTGCCAGCAATAAAGCATAGTTAAATCCTCATCAAAAGTAAAAGGATTGACGGCATAAAAATTCAAAGGTGTTACTGTTCCGGGCCAATACTTGGATTCTTCAGACTTTACATAGTCCCATTTCCCATTATTGTATTTGATTTCTACACCATTATGACCAGCTGCTTCATCATTTTCACCCATAAATGCAGTACCATCATTGGTAAATGCATACACTTTGAAGTCTGTATCTTGCAAATTCGATGGTGTAATAATCGTAGCTCTTGAACCCATTTGGCTACCAACAGTATGGAAACCGATAGGGGTTTTCTGAGAGGTTTCTACGCTTGCAAGCTCATTGTCTGAGCATCCTGACAGCAATGCCATTGAGGCAAGTGCTGATATGAAATAAAATTTTGTGTTCATAAGTTTCTTTACTTAAATATTAAAACTGTTATATAATTTTGTATTTACTATTATTTAATTTGATATTTACTATTCTTTATCTTCAACATATAATATCCTCATTGACGTCAGCCCAATCATCTACGCCAACATCAAATCCTGTATTATCCTTATTGTCTTCGCCACTGCCGTCATGCTCCTTGTCCGGAACCTCAAAGTCGAAGTTGATGATCAGATGAACATCGCCCCGATGACCCGAAACCGGAACAGCGTGAACCTGCTCTGAAACATCCTTCTCCAATACATACGTCTTGCCGGAACTGCTCTTGATGTAGAGCTTGAAGATATTCTGCTCCCTGCGTTCCTGACTGCAACCGAACGTATAGAAACCGCCTTTCACCTGCTTGCCAACCACCGTACCGCCAAACAGCAAGCGCTCTGATGCGCCGCCTGGCAACCGGTCTTCTGCCATCAGCAGCGAAGCCGACATGTATGAAAGACTGGCTCTTACATCCGCTATCCGTTCTATCTGCCGAATGCCGTTCACCTCGTAGGTGTAGCGGCTCACCCTGCTCACTGGACGAAGTGTAATCACCTGCTCATCAGTGGTTTTGCCCTGCAGTGAAATCCCGTCTCTAGCATCACCGCACATCCATGATGGGGTAGTGGAAGCCTGCTCGCCATCGGGTGTTTTCACATTCCTCGTAAGGGCGGTGAACTCCCAGTAGCTGTCCGGATTCTCCCAGAGAATGCCGTCGGTGTCATAATTCATGCAGATGGCCTGATAGTCGTTGCACGGCAATTCAATCTGCTGTCCCTCTCCGTGTGGGAAGTCGAAAATCCACGGTTCTCCCGTACCCACTTTCGGAAAGAAGAACACCCGCATGCCTTCCGGCTTTTCATGATCCGTGAGTCTGTTCCAGTCGAATTCCACCCTTAGCGGATAGAAGCGGGAAGAGGCATAGTGGAACTCCTTGTGTTCGCACGATGAGAGCATGAGGATGAAGAGGAATAGATAAAATGTTCTGACTTTTCTCATTGTTCCTCCATTTTTTGTTATCTACTTGATTTTAATTATTTACTATTCTGTTTTCACATCTTTCTTTTTTAATTTCTTACTTTCTTTTCGTTCTGATTTTTCTTCCCCAGAAGCCATACCAGCGAAACCTCTGCCTTGGTTGGACCTATCCAGTTGCGCTGCTTGGTAGACTGCCATACGTAGTAGTCGCCTTCGGGTAGATATTCATGATAAATACCGCCCCAATAGCCTACACCGATGGTGAAGTCGATGTTCCATCTTCTGGCGATAGGCAGCGAATAGCCATATTCCGCTGCAGCCACATAGTTCATCTTGTCCCACAGCGTGCCACCGGGCTTACCGCCCATATAGCCCCGCCCTCCAGTCTCGAAGTCGTAGGTGAAGATTTGTCCGTATACGCCGATGTGATGACCGGTGAGCGGCTTTCTGCCTGCTGCACTTCCTATCCATTTGCGTATCGCAACATCGCCCCCATAGGCACGCCAGTACCAGTTTCGGGGAGCATTGTCCCACCAGCCGTACATCCAGTTGGCAGCAATCGACCATCTTTTACCGAGATCAACCTCCAAACCGATGTTGGGAATCAACAATGCATCATAGAGCATGTTGGTCTTTACGTTTAAATATAGTGGCTTGGTGGAATCGTTCTTTTCGTATGCTTCTTGTGCCTGAAGGCTTCTGCAACAGCTGCCCATGGCCAGCAATGCGACGAAAAATAAACATCTTGTCGATTTATGCATCATTTTTACTCTTTAATTTCTGTCTTTGTTTTAGTATTTTTCGACAGATTTGAGTGCAAAATTATGCAATTTTCCTGTATTCTGCAAAAATAATATATTAATAAAACTTAATGGTTTAATAAATATACGAAAATTGTAAGAAATATAGAACAAAAAAAATTCACTTCCCCTTTTCACAATAATATATAGGATAATGCGTTAGATAAATATGGAGAAAAAGAAAAAAGCAGAAGAGATGGATTCTGGAAAGAATAGCTATTCTCATATACTGAAATATACCGGATTGTTTGGAGGTGTGCAGGGACTCAATATTCTTGTTGGCGTAGTAAGAAATAAATTTACAGCCATGTTCCTGGGACCTTCAGGCATGGGATTGCTGGCTCTATTTAATTCCACATCCAATTTCCTTACCTCTGCCACCAATCTCGGCATTCCTACGAGCGGTGTAAGGGTGGTTTCAGAGGCTGATGCCCGGAATGGGGTAGACCAGGCGGTTTCGCAAGTCCGTACACTCAGTCTGCTCTCCGCCCTTCTGGGAGGTTTCGTCTGCGCCCTCCTCGGTCCGCTGCTCAATCTCTTCACCTTTTCGTGGGGTAATCATACCTGGCATTTCGTGCTGTTGGCTCCTACAATTTTCTTTACGATATTGGCAGGTGGCGAGACGGCAATCCTCAAGGGATTGGGCAAGCTGAAGGCATTGGCAGCGCAAGCGTTCCTGCTGGCTCTTGTGTCTTTGCTCGTTTCGGTGCCTATTTATGGACTCTTTGGAGAAAGCGGCATTCTCGCAGTGCTCTTTCTCCTGGCTTTTACTCAATGGCTTCTCGCTTTCGGTTTTTCGCGCAGGGAGTTGCCGTTCCGGTTGTGTTTTTCCAAAATCCAGTTGCTCAAGGCATTCCCCATGATAAGGCTTGGTCTTTCGTTTGTGCTGGCAGGAATGATGAGCAGCGGAGCAGAATTTCTGGTCAGAGCATTTCTTAATCAGCAGGGCGATTTGGTAGAAGTAGGACTTTTCAATTCCGGCATCACGCTGGTGCTGGTGTATGGCGGTATGGTTTTCTCAGTGATGGAAACCGACTATTATCCTCGTCTTTCTGCGGTGAAGGGAAACGGAAGTGGAACGACGGAGGCAGAAAATCGTAATGTAATAGTAAACAGACAGTTGGAGATGACTATTCTGCTGATGGGGCCTATCATCCTTGCCATCATTCTCATTCTGCCGATAGCCATTCCGCTGCTGTATAACCGAGAGTTTCTCGGAGCGTTGGGGATGACTCAGATTGCAGCGGCAGGACTGTTGTTTAAGGCGTTTTATATGCCCTTGGAGTATATTCCGTTGTCCAGGGGCGAGGCTCGCGTATTCCTGGTGCAGGAGAGCTGTTGCGTGGTGCTGCTCATTGTTTGCGAAATCATCGGTTATCTGCTTCATGGGCTGGATGGTTTGGGAGCAGGTATTGTTGCAGCTTACGCCTTGGAGTCGTTGGGAGTATTCATCTTTTGCAGAATCCATTATGCGTATCGCCTGAGTTGCTGGGCAGTGAGACATCTGCTGGTTCATTTGGTGAATCTGATATTGTTGGGTTGTGTAGTCTGGTTATGGCAGGTAGATTCATGGGGCTATTGGCTGTTGGGCCTTTTCCTCTGTCTGAATTCCCTGTCGTATAGTTTCTCCAAAATCCATCATTCGCTGAAGAGGGAATAATTGCCATTGGTGTTTCGTCTGGGAAACGATACGGAAAGCTCCGGATATAGGAGATGAAAAACGAAATGCCCCAAAATGACATTGACCCCGGATGACCTTTTTCAAAACAAAATGACCGCCTCCTCATGGGGTAGAGGAGAGCGGCCATTCTGATTTTCTTCCTAGCCTATGTGGCTAGTCATTTCCTAGCCTGCACAGCTAGTGATTCCGAGCGTGGTTGCGATTGCCGTCAAGATGCTGATGGCTATCTGCAACACCATCTTCCATGTGTCTTTCTTCATAGTCTTTCGAATTTAAAAGGTTAAACAATTTTATGTTGTCGCAATACGCCCTGAAGGGGCAAAAGCTTTAAAAACTAGAGGCCCATCTGACCGCCACCGCCTTCGGTGCCGGAACTCTCGCCGCCCTGACCGTCGCTGCCAGTGCCTCCGGTATTCTCACCACCAGTGCCACCGCTGTTCTCGCTGCCTCCGGTAGTAGAACCGCCACCGCTGGTTCCGTCGCCGCCTCCCTCCGGAGTGGTTGGCGCGTTGAGGTCAACGCTGGTCTTGCCCTCCTTGATAGCCTTGATCACGGCAGCCTGAGCACTTCGGCTTGCCACAAGGTTGAACTCGGCGTCATCACGCAGGGTCTTGAACTGCTGACCAGGCTCCCACTGCACCTTCACGTCGGTGATGTTCTGTGCGGTGAACTTGTCGGCATCCTCGGCACCCTTCGAGCTGAGCAGGACGGAGAAGTCACCCAGGTCGCCCAGACGAATCTTCTTGCCTTCGAGCAGCATCTCTCTCATGCAGTCTACTGCCATGTAGAGGATGGCGCTGATGTCGGCTCTTGAGTACACGCTGCCATGGGAGGTGATGTGCTTGGCAAACTTCTCGATGGTTACGATGTCGGTGTACTGTGATACGGCAAAGGCGTTCTGCTTCTCGGTCTTCACGAGGTCGAGGTCTGCCTTCTCAGGCTCCTTGCCCTCCTTCTTTGCCTGGTTGATGCGTGACTTTGCCTGGTTGATAGCCAGAAGATTTGCGTTCACGCTACGCATTACGATGCTGTAATTAATCATAGTCGATTGTGTTAAAAGGTTCATTTTTGCAACTCCCCGGAAGCCCCGTTTCCTGTCCTTTTCGGGGTCGTTTATTGATGACCGGCGCCTGTCATCATTTATCCCCCGCCTGGGTTATCATATATAACCGTTTTCAAGCACCTGAGGCTTTCCTTCGATTGCTGGTGCAAAGATACGAAGATTTTCGATAACTGCCAAATTTTGGCATGTGATAAGGAGCGATTTTCAGCAACTTACGATTTGAAAGTTAGTTTTAAATACTAACTCTATGTTTATGGGGCGCATCTCTATGTTTTGCGGCACAGAAAACTATGTTTTGCTGTATAAATCAGTATATTACGAAGTAATAACCGATTACAGGAAACTTATTCAGTATTCAGTATTCAGTTTTTTTCGCTGTTGTTACCATCCTCTGTATAGATAGTATATTATATATATATAAA
>ERZ1034753.498-NODE-498-length-14093-cov-3.759225_pt1 | contig 14093 bp, 16 predicted proteins | sample MGYA00520702_ERZ1034753 | MGnify/ENA primary metagenome ERZ1034753 (study PRJEB33766, sample SAMN09781700) | gut metagenome | biome: gut microbiome | host: Homo sapiens | place: Madagascar | study: EMG produced TPA metagenomics assembly of the PRJNA485056 data set...
TGAAACGGTTTACCAGACTGACAATCAGTATTGCCAGTGCCACAGCGGCAACTGCCGATATGTATATAATTTTTCTCTTCATTTAACTACCTCCTTTATTTCTTATCCATCCGTTCTCTCAATTGCCGCAAGATACTTTGACATCCTGCCTGGCTTGTTTTTCATGGCTTTCTCAAAGTAATTACTTATGGATTTTGAATAATCACTTTTTTGAAGCTCCTCAGATTTCTTCCGTACAGCCTCAACCGTCCTAATGCATTGTTCATCACTTAATTGCTTAATATAACTTTCCTGTGTCATAAGCCACTCACAGCAGTTAAGATTATACTTGACAAAAGTATCCCTGTTAATCTGGGCAGAATACTCTTCATTATCGAATATGTCCAATGATTTATCAATAAATTCCTGCCATTCCCAATCTTCCGATATCAGTGAATAGTCAAATGCCCGGTGAAGCGGAATATCATAATCCTCATAATATTTCAACACTGCCTCGGCACAGTCCTCTCTGGCAAGCAGTTCTCTCATTGCATTGTATCTCATGCGCATTAATTCCATTCCGGCATCGTACTCACCTGTTGTACCAAGATAATTCAGTCTGCTGTTTACCACTAGTTCAACCAGTTCCCGTGTAGAGGCTTTGTTCAGTACTTCCTCCGGCACTGCGCATAACCGGCTCATATCTGCTATAACCGGAGTATGATACCATAAATTGTCCTCTACCGGCTCTCTAAGTCTTCCGTTATCATCATACCAGTCACCCGGTTCGGAATAATATGGTTCGTATTCCACCATTTCAATAGTCGGCGTTTCGATATCGGGAGCCTGTGCTTTGGTTGGTTTTTCCGTTGTCGTTTCCAATGCTTCACCTATTTGCACCCCATCATTCCACTTTGAACAACCTACGATCAATGATACGACAAACAGTAAAATTATAACTATATTTGCTCTGAGTTTCATATACCATCCTTACTTAACCATTCTCTAACATTACTATAATATGGTTCAAAGTCGATCACTCTATCTAATAACGATTCTTCATACAATAGATTACCCCCATTTAATGAATCAACATTTGCACCTTCTATTTTTACTCCTTCGTAATACGCAGCTACATCCTTACAGTAAAAAAATAACATACAACGCCTTTGGCACTGTATGTTAAATAGTAATTATAATCTTATTAATTATTCAGTACCCTATATGTAGGTTAACACTTCATATATTTCAGAATCAATGTAAATATTAGAGTTACTCTACAATAAAAATCAGTTATAATGTAATTTCTTCGTTCTTGCGCACCCTGTTCATTATCTCATGCATCATCGCCATCAGCACAAGGATTACAAGCAGATATACAGGAAGCAGTGCGACCGTGATATGGTTGGCAATAAGGCCGAACACCGGAGGCATAAGACATGTTCCGACATATGCGCTTGCCATCTGCACACCTATTATCGCCCGGGATTTCTCCGCCCCGAAATGTGCCGGTGTGGAATGGATAATGCACGGATATACCGGCGCACATCCGACGCCTATAATGATAAATCCGGCAAGTGCCGCAGTCTGTCCGAGCGGAAGCAGCATAATAATCACTCCGGCGGCAATAATTACCTGTCCGATTCTTATCATTGCCGTATCGCTCAATTTCATTGTCACAAATCCGCTGACAGCCCTTCCTATCGTAATTCCTATGAAGAAAAGACTCGCAAATCTCGCTGCGGTGTCCGGTGCGACGCCTTTATACAGCGTGAGGTAACTGCTTGCCCATAATCCCGTTGTCTGTTCAATCGCACAATAGCAGAAGAAACATATCATTATCTCTTTCGCACCGCGTATATGTAATATCTCTTTCAGACTGAGAGCCTTGGAGTTATCCACACCATCAGCATTCCCTGATTCACTTCTCCCCTTCCACAGCGGAAGGCTTATGAAAATAACCGCTGTAAGCACCACCTGAAGGATTGCTATCACGCGGTATCCCGTATTCCAGGTACCGCCTCCGGTCATTACCATTCCCATGATATAAGGTCCGACGGATGCACCTACGCCCCACATGCAATGAAGCCAGCTCATGTGACGGCTTTTATAATGCAATGCCACATAATTATTAAGCGAAGCATCAACGCTTCCCGCTCCGAGTCCGTATGGCACTGCCCACAGACAAAGCATCCAGAAAGAACGGCTTATTGAAAAACCGAACAGTGCCACCGCGGTTGTTGCGACACTTATGGCTGTGACTTTTCCGGTTCCAAGCTTCCTTGTCAGTCTGTCGCTTTGCAGGCTCGATATTACTGTTCCCACCGCTATTATCATTGATATAACGCCCGCATATGAGATCGGCGCATTAAATTCCTTGTACATCGTCGGCCAGGCAGCTCCCAATAATGCGTCGGGCAGACCCAGACTTATAAATGCAACGTATATGATTGCTAAAAGTAAATGAAACATTTCTTATCCATCCGTTCTCTTAAATTGCCGCAAGATAATTCACCACAAGTTCAACCAGTTCCCGTATAGAGGCTTTGTTCAGTACTTCCTCCGGCACTGTATGTCAGCTAACAATTATCATCTTATTACCCATTCAGTACCCTATATGCATCATAACATTTCATATATTATATGGTCAATATAAATATTTGAACAGCACTACAGCAATAATCCGTTATAAAAAAGAGCATTTACCATGCATGATGCACGATAAACGCTCTTAATATATGCTATTTTAACTGGCGGAAAAGTTCAAGATCCTCTTCACACAATTTGACATTCGTACTGATGCGGCGGCCGTCCGGAGCCGTTATCGTAATATCGACTATCGTGCCGTCATTCATCATGCCGTTGCCCGCTGCCTGAATAAAAGCCGGAAACTTCGGATGTCTTGCGGTGAATTTTTCCCATAAGCCCTTAAGCTTAAATAATGACGCCGGGTTCATTACTCTATTACCCTGATCCAGCCCTTAGGAGCCTCGATGCGTCCCATCTGGATTCCTGTGAGTGTATCGTAAAGCTTCTTGGTAACAGGTCCCATGCTCTCCATTCCGCTCGGAAGTGCGATTTCCTTACCGTGGTCAACAATCTTGCCGATAGGTGAGATAACCGCTGCCGTTCCGCAAAGACCAGCCTCTGCGAAATCCTTTACCTCTGAGAAAAGAACTTCTCTCTCCTCAACCTTAAGTCCGAGGTACTCGCTTGCAACATATACAAGTGAACGACGGGTAATTGACGGAAGGATACTTGGTGACTTAGGTACTACAACCGTATTGTCCTTGGTAACGAAGATGAAGTTAGCTCCTCCGGTCTCCTCAACCTTGGTTCTTGTAGCCGGGTCAAGGTATAAGTTCTCATCATAGCCTTCCTTATGTGCAGTAACAATTGCATGAAGACTCATCGCATAATTAAGTCCTGCTTTGATATGGCCTGTTCCGTGAGGTGCCGCACGGTCAAAATCAGAAACCTTGATTGTAATAGGCTTAGCGCCGCCCTTAAAGTACGGTCCTACAGGTGTGGTAAATACTCTGAACTGGTATTCATCCGCCGGCTTAACTCCGATTACCGCGTTAGTTCCGAACATATACGGGCGAATATATAATGTAGCACCTGTTCCGTAAGGAGGAACATATGCATCATTGGCTTTAACTGTTGCTTCTACTGCTTCAACAAATTTGTCTTTAGGGTATATAGGCATCTCAAGACGTGCTGCTGACTGCTCAAGTCTCTCACCGTTGAGATCCGGTCTGAAAATGACAATATGTCCCTTCTCGGTCGTATAGGCCTTAAGTCCTTCAAATACTGTCTGGGCATACTGTAAAACTCCGGCACACTCGCTGATGGTAACTGTATCATCCTCGATAAGCGCTCCTTCATCCCATGCTCCATTCTTATAATTTGATACAAATCTCTTATCAGTCTTAACATATCCAAAACCAAGATTTGACCAGTCAATGTTCTTCTTTTCCATGAGAATCTTTCCTTTCTTATCTTCAGCTGCTGCCAATTTCTAAGGCACTGAATTTCTTTAGATTCTATCGTACTACAATTACTGCCCGATTTCCAGCATTTTTTTGAATATTTATACTGTTTATACTATTTTTTCATCCTCGGATTCACTATCAGCGACGCAATGTAACCGAATATCAACGCTCCGCTTATTCCTGCAGCTCCGGCTTTGAAACCGCCGAGGAAGATTCCTAAGAAGCCCTGCATGTCGACTGCCTCCTTCACGCCTTTAAAAAGAACGTTTCCGAAACCGAGTAACGGCACATTTGCTCCCGCTCCCGCCCATTCGGAAAACGGTTCATACAAGCCTATTGCCGAGATGACGGCACCGGTACATACCAACAGCACCATTATCCTTCCCGGCATGAGCTTTGTTTTTTCCATTAACAGCTGCACCAGCGCACATATCGCACCGCCTGTTACAAATGCCAGAACATAGTCCATTACTTTTCTCCCCCTCTGTCAATTCTCTCGATAACTACTGCATGTGCAATGCCCGGCACTGTCTTGCCCTCGTTAAAGCTGATAGTGGACAGAAGCGCACCCGTCGGCACGAATAAAACCCTGCTGTATTCGCCTTCCCTTATGCGCCTTAATATCTGCGCCGAAAGCGTTGCGGCACTGCACCCGCAGCCGCTTCCTCCCGCATGCGTGTCCTGTGTACCGGCATCATAAATTTCCACTCCGCAGTCATGATGTACCTTGCTTATATCAAATCCGCGCTTGTCCATAAGGTCAATAAGGATGGTCTGTCCCACACTTCCCAAATCTCCGGTATAGATTGCATCATAGTCTTCCGGCCTGCGCTCAAAGTCCATTAAGTGATTATATATTACATCGCATGCTGCCGGAGCCATCGCGGCTCCCATATTGAACGAATCCTGTATTCCGTAATCCACAATTCTGCCTGTAGTTATTCCGCTGACACATATGTCCGACTCTCCGGATGCCGACAAGATCACTCCCCCGGCTCCCGTCACCGTCCATGTCGCACAAAGCGGTCTCTGATTACCATAATCTAACGGGAACCGGAATTGTTTCTCGGCACTTCCAAAATGACTCGATGTCATGGCAATCACATTGTCGGCGTATCCGGCGGAGACAGTCATGGCTGCTAAAGATAACGCTTCCCCCATCGTGGAACACGCACCGTACAGCCCGAATACAGGCACCTCAAACCCAGATATTCCAAATGATGTCGCAATCAGCTGGCCCAACAGGTCACCTGCGAAAAAATACCTGATTTCTTTTGCCTGAAGTCCGCTCTTAATAAGAAGTTCATCCACAAGCTGCCGCTGCATTTCGCTTTCAGCTTCCTCCCATGTATTTTGGCCTGCCATCGGATCATCGATGACCCGGTCAAAATACTCCCCCAACGGTCCCTCGCCCTCTTTTTGACCGACAACCGATGCAGAAGCACTTATAAGCGGTTTGTTATCAAATTCTATACTGTATTTCCCGATTTTCCCCATACAAAAAACATCCTTTACATAATTTTAGTCATATTATGCAAAGGATGTTGTTATTTTATTCATATCTGACTGTATATTCAGTCACATTCTTAACCGTCTCGCCATCTATCTGCAGCGCACATGGTCTGTCGAAAACGACCCTGACTTCATGCCCCGTCCGTGTGTCAACCATGTCAGTATATTTCGTGTGTTCTCCGGAAAAAATCTTAGTGAAGCGAATAAGTGTCTTAAGCCGGCCTGTTCCATGTATAACAACATTGGTAACTGTATGCTGTGGATTATTGCGATCCTGTTCCGGCGCAACCTTCATTCCTCCACCGTAATATTTTCCGAACATCGTCGGCGCGAGCCACACTTTATCGTAATGTATTGTCTATATGGTTTAAACCTGAAAAGGCATCCCTTAACGGCAATTGCCGAGTAATTAATATCCTGCCTGCCCGCCGCACGCTGTCTGTCGCCTTCTTCACAGCAATATCCGTCTATTCCAAATCCTATTCCGTTAACAAACTTATAGGTTACACCACCGACCGTAACCGTCGGAAGATTTCTTATGTAGTCGTTCAGCCTGATTCTGTATAATGAATTATCCGGATCGACATCATGTTTAAAATCATTACCGGTTCCCGCTGAATAGAAAAAAATGTCTCCGAGAATTCTAAGATTCGTCGAATCATTAATAAAGCGGTTAAGTGTTCCGTCGCCTCCGACTATGTATACAATATCTTCAGGTTGTATTTTATCAATAACAGATACATAATCATCAATATCCGTTACAGCATATATCTCAACATCCTGTCCGTCAAGTGTCTTCTTAATCAATTGAAGATCTTCCGCGGCCTTACCGTTTCTGGCGCTTGGATTATAAAAAAGATAATTCATTTCTTACCTCCTGTCTTCAAATGTTCTTCCATCATATTTCTGACAAGTTCCGATATCTCGCCGGTCTTCATATGCTCTATCCTATTATATGGTATAACGTCAATAATATCCATTATGACCTTGGTTCTTCTGAGCGGAAAATTCTTACGGATATTCTCCGTTCCTCTTATCACAGATACCACAATAGGGCATTTGGCCCATAATGCAATTTTAAAACAACCGTTGTGAAAATCAAGCAGATTCCCGCCGGTATTACGCGTTCCCTCAGGATAAACACCTATACAGGACTGTCCCGAGCTTATCATCCGGGCAGCTTTCATAACCGACTCTGCACCGTTACGCATATTCTTCCGCTCAAGCGGTATGTATCTGCATCTGACCATATATCTGCGTATAAACGGAATTCTAAAATTGGCGCGTTTGCTGATAAAAGCCATGGGCTGCAACTTCATCTCTCCGCATTGTATGATCGGATCGTAATTCGACCTGTGATTGGAGACAAAAAGAAATCTCTCCTTGCGCGGAATCTTATCCCTGCCATTTACAATCACCCTTGCGCCGGAAAGAAATCCGGCAAATTCAAGCATAAGGCCGAACAATGTCGTATAAAATCTGCTTGTTCCGGCATATTCTTTATTGATATTGACAGGTAATGATATAATCACACATATTATTCCAAAAAGAATAAATAATGCTGCCCAGCATATCAGAAAAGAAACAATAAACACCACAATATACTTATACGGTGCGGGATTAGCAAAAACATGCATAAAAGCCGTATAATAATATGACAATGCTATACTTATTACGGTTATTATAATATCTATCATTTGAATTATTCCTTATTTCTCAATAGATATACATTGTAGCATTTTATTACAATAAATTCAATATTTTTCACTGAATAGTTTTCTCAGCGTTATATTTATCAAACATCATTACAGGTCTGTATGAAAGCTTTGCCTGCCTTATGCCCGGAAGACCTATATCGTCTTCCCTGTTGACATACTTAAAGCCTGAAATTGAATTTGCGGCAAACTGCTGGTTAATTGCCTGATAAAGTCCCGGAATATCCTCATCCGCTTTCTCAAAATGAGTTACAAAAGTATCTTCCGAAATCGCTTCGCCAATTGTAAAAGCTGATACCTTACCGTCGATTCTTATCAGACCGCCAATCAGATTAAACTTATCATAATTATCCAGAACATTGTCTATAATATCAAGTTCTTCCCTGTATTCTTCTATGTCCCCGCCTTTTCTGACCGCCCACTCTTCTTTCATACGGCGGCATTCCTCTATGTTATCCTCAGTGATTTCCTCATATGAAAATGCATAAGTATTTAAGAATTTATTAAGATGATTTTTCTTGCCGTGATATTTGGAACCGGAAAGTCTTATAAGATCATCAACTTCATATATATAATCACTGTATTCCCTGTCATACCAGTATCTTAACTGTCCGACCATTTCTCTTTCAAGTCTTAATACCATATTCTCTGACATATTGGTAAGCACCATACGGCATCCGTTATCCGCCGCATCCTGCTCAAGCTTCATAACAAGTTCCGCCGGCTCTTCTATAAATTCCACAATCGAATAATACGCCGTTTCCTCATCAATAAGCCTGTATACCAGCACATCATCAATAACCGCAAACATAAGCTTATCGGTGTCATTCCAGAAAAAAATATTTACCATCGCATATTCGCAGTTGCGTGTATGCGCAAGCCTTGTATGCTTTCTTAATGTTTCCATATCACTAAAATTTATTTTGTTAAATTCCATGTTATTTACCTGTCCGAATATGTCAGTACGGTATCAATCCGTATACCGCGTCCGGCGCTGCCGAATGCTTTACGCAGACAAGCGCGTCCGGCAGATCCGGAATTACGCCATCATCTGCTTTGATTTCCGCAATAACATATCCTGTCACACTTTCATTAAATATATTCTTTACATTACTTCTTATTCCCGCCGGAACATGTACATCAAATCCAAGTTCTTCATAATATGATACAAGTTCCTCTTCGCCCGGAATAAGGAAAAAATATCCGGCATCAAAATGATCAATAAAATATCTGATAAGCGCTGACATATATCCACGATTTCTGTAATCTGCATCCGTTGCCAGCGCATACAGATAATAATTATCATCAATTGTGGGAAGTGCATACAGCACCGATACTATTATGCCTGATTTCCTGACAACATATGTCTGTGTACTATTCAACACTTTGGACATAAATAATTCTATTATTTCCTTATCGTCTCCAAAAGCCTCGTACCACAGCTCTTCAAGCCGTCCGATATCATCTTCCTTTGCTCTGTCTATTATCATAGCTGCCTCTTGAATATGTTAAAACATCTTTTAATTATTCATTTTATCTATCCACTATGTAATTATCACACATTCCGTTTTTAATGTCAATGTACCAAAACCAGCCCGATTAAAATCGCTGAGACCATGAGGTTTCAGCGATTTTTCGGTGTAACGGTTTGGGCAGGTTACCACCATCCGAGGCAGGTTCCGAGCCAGTATATAAATCCAAGCGCAGAACTTGACAGGATGCCATACAGAATAACAGGTCCCGCTATCGTAAATATTTTGGCTCCGACACCGAATACCTGGCCTTCTTTTTTAAATTCGATTGCGGCTGCAGCAACCGAATTGGCAAATCCCGTAATTGGAACCAGCAGCCCCGCACCGGCAAATTTGGTAATCTTAGGATACAGTCCCGTTGCCGTAAGCAGAACGGAAATAAATATAAGTATCAGAGAGCACCATGTCGATGCACTCGTCTTATCAAGATGCAAGTAAAATATTGCTATATTGTAAATGAGCTGACCCAGAACACATACACATCCTCCCACCGCAAAAGCCTTTACCATCTGCATAACAACACTGTGTGTAGGTGTTACTTTTTCAACATATCTGTTGTATTGTTTTTTGTCATTTTCATCCATAAAAAAAGCCCTCCCGCTATAATATCTGTCTTAGTGATATTATTAGCGAAGAGAGCTATAATATGCGGCTATTTAAGTGATTTAAGCCTGATGTGTTCCGCACATCCGAGAATAAACTCACTGTTAGTAGGCTTGTCCTTCTTATTCGGCAAAAAAGGAACTTCAATGTTATCATTACGTTCCCACGTTGCCGCTATGATATATCTTATATTACGTTCCACATTAGTAGATGATGTTCCGTATTCTTCCGCAACCGCCGGGTATATTGTCTTCGTAATTGACAGATCACCGTCAGGTTCACCGACCGCCTTTTCGATTGCATCACGCAGGTATTTGTATCCAACCATCTTAATCGGCATACCGATTGATCTTAAAAGTTCCGATATTTCAAGATCCAGGCTTTTCGCTTCATCTTCGAGACCTGCTGCATCTTTCTCCTGTCCGGCGCCTGTCCTGATATGTCTTATTCTCTTAATAAGCGCCTCACCGTCAAACGGTTTCATCATAAAATAAGTCGCACCGTTATTAAGTGCCTCACTTACTATATCCTCACGGCCTGCCGCAGACAGAACAATATATTCCGGGTGATAATCCTTCATATCCTGACTGTTCCTGATTCTCATCATAACGCCCATACCATCAAGCTTAGGCATTACAAGATCAAGCAGTACCACATCCGGCCTGTCCGCTTTAATCAATTCGACTGCGCTTTCTCCGTCGGATGCCTCTCCGACGATTGTAAAGTCTTCCTCATCCGCTAATGTATCATGTATCATCTCTCTTATGATATCGTTATCATCCACAATAGCTATTTTAATCAAATCTGCCAAACCCATAACTCCTTTCATCCTTAAGTATTATGTCATTCCTCAGGGCAGAGGTAATTCTTTATTATGTTCATGATCGTGTGATAATTGCCGCCGACTTCTTCCACCGTCTGCCTGACACCGGTCATATCACCGGTTCTTAATTTCTCACATGCATCATAAATATTCGGAAACATCCTGCGGAATCCGAGATTCCCAACAACGCCTTTAAGTGAATGGCAGTGTTCAAACGCTTCTTCACAATCGCCTTTATCGAGTGCTTCGATTAACATCTCATAGTTATTATCCGCATAAAAAAGTCTGAGATACTTGGCATATCTGTCTTCCTTACCGCAGAAACGGGCTATTGCACTGTCAACATCAACATCGGCGTTCTTCAATTCGTCCTTCCAATTTGTCATATATCCACCTTACGTTTCTAAATCTTTGTACACATATAAGTATATAACAAATTATAAGGGTTTAACAATATTTCTCTATCGCTAATCTACGACAAAAGTCTGTATAATATTGAATACAATGCATCCGAACTCATAGGCTTGGTTATATGGTCATTCATACCACATTCATACGTCGCATCTATATCTTCTTTGAACGCATTGGCAGTCATTGCCACTATAGGCACATTGAGCGCATAATCTGTCTTAAGGTTCCTTATGGCTCTTGTCGCATCATAACCGTTCATAACCGGCATCCTGACATCCATAAGTATAAGGTCGTATACGGTTCCTCCTGCAATCAGGTCATATGCTTCCTTTCCGTTGGATGCCGTGTCACATTGGGCATTTACATCCTCAAGATAATCTACCGCTATATCGGCATTAATATCATTGTCATCCACAACAAGTATTCTGCGGCCGGTAAAATCATACTGTACGATGTCATTGCCGGTGTCCTCGTCCGAGCCCGGTTCAATGATTTTCTGCTCGATTTTCTTAATATCCGACAGGAAAACCGGTTCCGTAACATATGCTTTCATCCCGGCCTTGTATAAATCCTCGTCAAAATATGACTCATCATAAGTTCCCGCCACAACCACGGGACGTCCTCCGTTACACATCGATGTGCTCTTGATTCTGGAAATTAAATCATCATTTAAATTATTGAAATGTATGATTTCAAAACGTTCCATGGATTTATCGATATCAACATCCAATGCCTTATCTATATACTTAAAAGGAATCGATATCGTGAATTTGCTTCCGACATTCTTCTCACTTTCAATGTCAATCCGGCCACCGAGCATCTGGACATATTTACCCGTAATGGACATCCCCAGGCCTGTGCCTTCCGTCAGTGCAGTCGTCTTATTGTATTCACGCTCAAACGGCTGAAAAATTCTGTTGCAGAATTCCTTGCTCATACCGCATCCGTTATCTTCCACCTTAAAAATATAATTTGCCGTGCCAGCCGATATTTCCTGCTGCTCTATTGTAAGCCTGACTCTTCCGCCGCTCTGGGTGTATTTAATAGCATTACCTATTACATTGGTAAGTATCTGATCAAGCTTAAGCCTGTCACCGACAAGTTCCTCATGTGTCACTCCGATTGCCACGGCTGAAAAATCAAGTTTCTTATCTCCTGCCTGTTGCTGCAGAATCGCTATAATTCCGTGTACAAGCTGTGGAAGAGAAAAAGTCTCTTCATTTACCGTCATTTTGCCGCTTTCGATGTATGACATATCAAGAACATCATTTATAAGGCTCAGAAGATATTTGGCTGCTGTATCTATTCTTGTAAGGCATGCCTTTACCCTTCCCATATCCCCGATATGATTCAGCGCAATATCGGTCATTCCCATAACCGCATTCATTGGTGTCCTAAGGTCATGGGAAATATTTGAAAGAAATTCCGATTTGGCTTTACTGGCATTCTCTGCCTTTGCAAGGGCATCTTTCAGTTCTTTTTTATGTCTGAGTTCGGCAGATCTTTCATCATGAATATCCTTATATGCCATTATAATCTGTTTGACATATCCGCCTTTAAAGTGTATGGCCTGAACATCAACCCTTACCCATCTGTATCCGTTATCAAATCTGCGCATAAATTCACAGTGCATTGACTGCCCTTCTTCACGCAGCGAACGTCTGATATTATTTATATCGATAAAGCGCATAACGCGCTCTTTGTCTTCATCAAGCACATATTCGCTTATGTATCTGCGCATGACCGGTTCGTAATAATTATTCGTAACGAGAAGGTCGTGAACTGCGCCGTCCTCTCTCGCCGGGGAAATAGTGCCCTCAACCAGGTCGCAGTAATATATTCCAAAATAAGCATCTCCGAGCGCATAAAGAATATTTTTCAACATTGTCGTCTGGTCGTCCAACAGACTTATTCTCGCACGGTTGGCTGCACGTTCATCGATATTTCGAACAAGAAGAAGTTTACGTCCACCCTCCGGCAGATTAACATATGTCGAGAATCCATTCAGATAATGGACCATTCCGCGGCCGTCCTCAGCCCTGTATTCACGTTCAACAAAACCTTTACGTCCCGGCACCGCCTCATCAAGAAGGGATTCAAAAATATAATAATCCTCCTCATAGACAAGCTTCTTCATCATACCAATAAAATCACTGAAGCGTCCCGTCCCACACGGAAGCAGTGTATGGTCATCACTATACAGACAATTATAACTGTCATTTTCTTCATCTATGATCATATTGAGAATATAAATCTTTGACACGGCGGTTGAATTGATAATGGAAGCCGTATCCCTCTCAATCTGTTCATTGCATTCTCTAATAGCATATATTACATATGGTCTTTCATCCGAATAATTCTTATCAGGTGTAACCACAAGCTTTAGCCATCTTCCGTCCCATTCCCTGTAATAAGCTTCCATCGGCTCACGGCTCGTCTTCAGATGTTCCCTGATATTGCTGATAGATGGTTCTTTTCCACCGGCTTTGATGTATTTGAGTTCAACGCCGTTCCTGATATAGTTCTTCTCCAGTTCCTCAAAGTCGGTAAAATTGTCTACAAACCGTGTCCTGTCAAAATTCATAAGTATTATTTCATAGGAACACGTAACGATATTAACTCTGTAAATAACCTGATAGGATTCCGCAAGCGACGTTATGATATCATTACTTCTGCCAAGTCTCTGTTCTTCTTCAAGTTCATGTTCATACTTAACTATTCCCAGTAAAAAAGTGCGTTCTTTAACATCCGGATTCTTTATCTCAACCACTCTTGCAGACATATATCTGTCATCGACTGTCTTATACGATACTTCAGCTGTAGTGTTATTGTCCAGTGTTCTCTTAAGTCCTGCAAGTGACATATATTTCTCAACTCTGATTCTGTCAACATCACATACAAAAGTGTCACAATATATCTTAAGTCCGTCTTCATACCCTTTATCCGGTTCAACCATTGAATCATACCGGGCAGGCATATACATAACAGTTAACGTGTCACTTTCAGCACCGATTACAAATAATGCATTATACCGGCCGCACAATGCTTCTATGATAGCATCCTTCTGTTTGCTGTCCATGTCATATATACGTTTTCTGTTAACTCTGCCGTCTTCGATATCAAATATTCTGTCCACTTTTAACAGAACCTCCTCGTATGCACCCTGTATACAAAAGATTATATCCTATTAATTCAGTATAATCAATCACTTTTATCTTATTTTGTCGAAAATACGCATATCATTTATAAAAACAGAAATAAAAGAAACTGCCCAGGCTTTTACCGGCTGCAAGAACTATTATCAATATGCATAATCCTGTTGTAAGTCCGGTTCTTCTTATAAATACTGGCACGCCTTTGACCGTCTCTGCGAGCGACATAAGAAAACAACCTGTGAATATTCCGGCAGCCAGACCGAATACCGCCATCATGCCTCCCCATATTTTAAGTCCCGGGCTGAATACAAATAATATATTGCCAAGAATTGCACCCGCCATGATACAACTTTCGTATAATCTTATTC
>ERZ1034753.499-NODE-499-length-14087-cov-29.485747_pt1 | contig 14087 bp, 10 predicted proteins | sample MGYA00520702_ERZ1034753 | MGnify/ENA primary metagenome ERZ1034753 (study PRJEB33766, sample SAMN09781700) | gut metagenome | biome: gut microbiome | host: Homo sapiens | place: Madagascar | study: EMG produced TPA metagenomics assembly of the PRJNA485056 data...
CCACAGTCAATTACATGGACCGTCAGGTTCTGTCATTAACATGGAAAGACTTCATCGCTCCAGAATTTCACTGGACAGATGATCACTATGGTACAATTACCGGTCTTTTCTCTATCTTCTATGCAATCGCTAACCTATTTGCTGGTAAGTTTGTAGACTGGATGGGAACCAAGAAGGGTTATCTCATCGCCATCTTTGTATGGTCTACTGGTGCAGTTATGCACGCTGGTTGTGGTTGGGTAGCTATGCAGATGGAGGGTTACGATTCTATTGAAGCTCTTCGCATGGTGCAGGCTGGTAGTGATGCTGCCGTTGCCATTGCTACTATCAGTGTATGGTTGTTTCTTTCTTGCCGTTTAATCCTTGCTGTGGGTGAGGCTGGAAACTTCCCTGCTGCTATCAAGGTAACAGCAGAGTACTTCCCAAAGAAGGATCGTGCTTTCTCTACTGCCATCTTCAATAGTGGTGCATCTGTAGGTGCTTTGGCTGCTCCTGCTACTATTCCATTGTTGGCTCGCAGCATGGGCTGGGAGTGGGCTTTCATCATCATCGGTGTGCTCGGTTATGTATGGATGGGCCTCTGGCTGTGGCTCTATGAAAAGCCATCAAAGAGTAAGCATGTGAACAAGGCTGAGCTTGCTTACATTGAACAGGATGAAGATCTCGATAAGGTTGAGACTGAGAATGCTGAGGCTGCTGGGACTACTGAAGAGGAGAAGACCATCGGCTTCCTCAAGTGTTTCAGCTATCGTCAGACATGGTCATTCATCGTTGGTAAGTTGATGACTGATGGTGTATGGTGGTTCTTCCTCTTCTGGGCTCCAGCTTACTTCTCAGATCAGTATGGTTACTCTTCTGACTCTGGTATGGGTATTGCCCTTATCTTCACTCTCTATGCGATTGTAACCGTATTGAGTATCGGTGGTGGTTACTTGCCAACCTACTTTGTTGACAAGAAGGGTATGAATCCATATATCGGTAGAATGCGTGCGATGTTGATCTTCGCTTGTTTCCCATTGCTCGGTTTGATAGCTCAGCCTATGGGTGAGTACAGTGCATGGTGGCCAGCTATTATCATTGGTTTGCTCGGTGCAGGTCATCAAGCTTGGTCTGCCAACCTCTATTCTACCATTGGTGATATGTTCCCTAAGTCAACTGTTGCTACTATCACTGGTATTGGTGCTATGGCTGGTGGTATCGGTTCTTTCCTTATTAATAAGGGTTCTGGTATGCTCTTTACCTATGCAGAGGGTCAGGGTTCTGCCTTCAGCTTCATGGGCTTCGATGGCAAGCCAGGTGCTTACATGATTGTATTCTGCATCTGTAGTGTGGCTTACCTCGTTGGTTGGTGTATCATGAAGGTATTGGTTCCTAAGTACAAGCCAATTGTTGTAGAATAATGAAAAGGTAAAAAGAGGGTGTGTCATAAGTCACATCCAATACGCCCTGAAAGGGCAGAAGCTCCTAGCCCAGGGCATCGCCCTGGGTTTTAAAACAAATACAAAAAAGTCGCCCTGAAAGGGCAAAAGCTTTCAATATCAAAGCTTTTGCCCTTTCAGGGCGACTTTGCTTTTTGTCAACATTACCCAGGGCGATGCCCTGGGCTAGGAGCTTTTGGGCTTTCAGCCCGACCTTGCTGCCATTATCTAGACTTATGACACACCCTCTTTAAATAAATCCTTGCTGTTTGAGGGCTTCGAGGAAACCTTGGCTCATCGCCTCGCAATCCTTCTTTGTGTATCGGATGTCGGTAAAAACCTGGGCTAGGGTCTCTACGTTGTTGATGCGAACGAACTCCTTGTTCTCTTCCAGAGCTTCCTTCTCTGCATAGAAGTCGTCAATCTTCTCTGGGGTGTAATCCTCAAAATGCTCGTGGTGGATGATGCTGCGCAGAGGGAGACGGTCGCTCAGAGCTGGATGTTCTGCCGGCCATCCGATGGTCAATGTGGCTACTGGCATTACGAGCTTAGGAAGTTTCAGGGTGTCGATAATCATCTTTGGCATATAGACTGTTGTTCCCAAAAAACAGGTACCAAGTCCTGCTTCTTCTGCCAGATTGGTAAATGTCTGAGTGAAGAGGAGTGCATCTGTAGCAGCATTCATGAAGGAGAGAATGTTGTCGTAGCCAGGAGTTCCCTTGCGGTTCTCTGCCCATAGGGTGGTGCGGCGATAATCGGCACAGATGGTGAGTACAACAGGGGCACCGGTTACCATTGGCTGGTTGAAATGGGCTGGCGCCAAAGCCTTCTTGCCTTCCTCACTACGGGTAACGACAACGCTGTAAAGCTGAAGATTACCCATGGTTGGGGTACGCATTGCGTCTTCAAGCAATTGATTTAGAAGTTTGTCAGAAACTTCCTTCGTTGAATATTTTCTGATGCTTGTTCTGTTCTTGATTGATGTCATAACTTTCCTGTTTATGTTATTATACCTTGTTATATAAAGTAGCTCGGTATTGTTTTAGAGCCCTTTTTTGATGCAAAGTTAGTGAAAGTTTTCCTAAATGGCTCATATCTTTTATATTTTTAGTGAAATATATGGTAAAACGTTTCATATTTTAGAAATAAAATCTTAATTTTGCACCATAATATTAAACGTTTGATAGAATGAATAAAGAAAATATGACTTTTGAAGAGGCTACTAAGGTCTTGTTAGATGAGTTGAAAAACAATTTAGCAGCTCTTCATAAACAATATGAAGTGCGTCCGGCAGATTGGAGCAAGATGCATGAGCAGCTGCTGAAAGTAGTTTCCGAGGAAACCCAAATTCCGTATGCACCCGAAGAGGTTGTTGAGGTCCGTCCAAGAGAATTGGAATGTGATGTCGTAAGATATCAGAATAATAAGGAAAAGTGGGTGGCTCTTGTTGGATTGCTCCATGGACATCCTTATGAGATTTTTACCGGTTTGCAGGATGAGGATGAAGGAATCATGTTGCCTAAGTCGGTTACTAAGGGTAAAATCGTAAAGACTGTTCTTGAGGATGGTGTGAAGCGTTATGACTTCCAGTTTGTCAACAAGCGTGGTTATAAGATGATTATTGAAGGTCTTAGTGAGAAGTTCAATCCTGAGTACTGGAATTATGCCAAGTTGATTTCTGGAGTGTTGCGTTATCGTATGCCTATTGAGCATGTTATCAAGCTTGTTAATCAGCTTCAGCTTACCTCTGATAGCATCAATACCTGGAAGAAAGGGGTGGAGAAAGCTCTCAAGAGATACCTCAATGATGGAAGTGCCTTTGATAAGGGTGATGATGACATGGAGGAAGAGGTTTAATACCGAGATTTATTGAATCAGAAGACTAAACTATTTATGAATTAAACTATGCTTTATAGTAGTAGAATTTATTTGAAGAATGTACGTTTTCATGCTTATCATGGTGTGTTGCAGCAGGAGAGAACTGTCGGCAACAACTATGTGGTGAATCTAGTCGTAGATTATGATTTCACTGATGCCATGGAAACGGATGAACTGTCTGCTACCATTAATTATGCAGAATTGTATGAAATCATCAAAGAGGAGATGGCTATACCTAGTAAGCTGCTGGAACATGTAGTGGGAAGAATCGGTAAACGAGTCTTTTCTGAATATTCTGCTATTCGTCAGATACAACTGGCTATTACTAAAGAGAATCCTCCTTTTGGCGCTGATTGCGATGGTGCAGGAGTTGAAGTTGTATTAACAAATGATAAAACTTTATAGTTTATTTAGGTTTTCTGACAATAAAGTAGTAATTTTGCAAAGTCATCAGAAAGTATGTATAAAAAAATAACACTGATATGGGTGGTATTGTGGATGTTGGCATTGACTTCGTTTGCTGCCAATAGAAACTTTACACTTGTGATAGATGCTGGACATGGTGGTCATGATGCGGGTGCACGTGGTGCTATTTCCATGGAAAAGAACATCAATCTGTCTGTGGCGTTACAATTCGGCAAATATGTAGAGAGATATATGCCAGAAGTGAGAGTGATTTATACGCGAAAGACGGATAAGTTTGTTTCTTTGAAAGAACGTGCCAATATTGCCAATCGTGCCAATGCTGACCTTTTTATCTCAGTGCATACCAATGCATTGCCTGCAGGTAAGATAGCTCGTGGATTTGAAACCTATACGCTCGGTATGCACCGTGCCAAGGATAATCTTGATGTTGCTATGCGAGAAAACTCTGTAATTTCGATGGAGAAGGACTATAAGCAGGCTTATCAGGGATTCGACCCGAAATCTTCGGAGAGTTATATCATCTTCGAATTCATACAGGGCAAGAACATGGAGCGCAGCGTAGAATTGGCAAGAATGATACAACGTAAGGTTTGCGATAATGCCAATCGTCCAGACAAGGGAGTTCATCAGGCAGGTTTCCTGGTGTTGCGTGAAACATCTATGCCAAGTTGCTTGATTGAGTTGGGGTTCATCACAACGCCTGATGAGGAAAGAATTCTCAATAATTCTGATCGTGTTAATGATATCGCGAAATCTATTTATGATGGTTTTGCTCAATATCGAAATAAATATGATAAGAGGGTCACGGTTCCTTTTCGCCCTTTGCAGACGGGTGATGTAGAGGAATTGAAGGAGGAAGAAACTCAAGCTCAGGATGAACCTCAGAAGAGAACTGATTCTCAGAAGAGAAGTGAAGTTCAGAAGAGAACAGAAGTTCAGAAGAGAAGTGAACCTCAGAAGAGAAGTGAAGTTCAGAAGAGAAGCGAACCTCAGAAGAGAAGTGAAGTTCAGAAAAAGTCTGAACCAAAGGATGCTCCTGTTTTCAAGCTTCAGATTTTTGTGGGTGATCGAATCCTTCGCAAGGGAGATGCTCACTTCAAGGGAGAGACTGATTATGAGTTTTTCCGGGAGGGTAATTGGGTGAAGTATACCATGGGGGCTTCTACCAATTATAACGAGATATATCGTTTGCGTAAGAGTTTGCAGGAAAAATTCCCTGAGGCTTTCATCATTGCTTTTAAAAATGGACAGAAGTATGATGTAAATCAGGCGATACGAGAATTTAAGCAGAATAAAAATAGATAAAAATGAAACTGACAAAGGAAATAAAGATAGCGCTGGTTGCTGTTTTAGGTATTTTGATTATGTATTTCGGAATTAATTTTCTGAAAGGCATCAATCTGTTTTCTACCAACAATACCTATTATATGACATTTGAAGACATCCAGGGATTGGGCGCTTCTACGCCTATCTATGCGGATGGTTACAAGGTAGGTACTGTGGATGTCATTAATTATGATTACAAAGAAAATGGTCCAATCAGAGTTACGGCCGATATTGTCAAGGATTTGAGAATTCCTGCAGGCAGCCAGGCTGAGATTTCTAAAGATATGATGGGCAACCTTCAGGTGAACCTGCTCCTGGCTAATAATCCACGTGAGCGTATTGAACCAGGTGGAACCATTCCAGGCTCTATCAATGCAGGTATCATGGGAAAGGCTGAGCAGCTTATTCCTGTTATGGAAAAGATGTTGCCTAAGCTCGATTCAATCTTGACCAGTGTGAATGCTCTCCTGGCAGACCCTGCTTTGGCAGCTACACTTCATAACGCTGAGACCATTACCAGCAACTTGACAGTTTCTACTCGAGAGTTAAATACCTTGATGGCTGGTTTGAACAAGCAGATACCAGGTATGATTGGTAAGGCGAATGGCGTGCTCGATAATACCCATAAATTGACAGCCAATTTGGCTGCTTTGGATGTACAGGGGACATTGAACAAGGTGAATGCTACCTTGGAAAATGCACAGCAGTTTACTGAGAAGCTGAATAGCAATAAGGGAACTCTCGGTTTGTTGATGAATGATACCCAACTCTATGAGAATTTGAACTCAACCATGGGGCATGCAGATTCATTGATGATAGATCTGAAGGCGCATCCTAAGCGCTATGTGCATTTCTCAATATTTGGAAAAAAAGATAAGTAAACTTGATTTTACTTATATAAATATTATCTAAATAACGAAATAGATGTTTCACGCCCCGATATAACTGTCAAACTGTTTGTTTGTTAGCTATTTCGGGGGTGTTACATAAATGTTTCACTGCAAGAATATTAACGATTGTGGATAACTCTGTAAAATACAGATTATCAGCTGGTTACATTTAATGTATTAAAATTAATTAAATGAGGAGATTTGCTGTTCTCCTTTTTTTTTCTTAATTTTGCAACTGATTTCGCATCTTTAGTGGTGTGAACACAATCAATATCTAAAAAATAATTAATATAAAATAGTCAATGTTAGCAAGTCCGAAAGCGCTTTGGGATAATAGTCTTTTGCTCATAAAGGATAATGTGTCAGAGCAGCAATATAATACATGGTTTAAGCCAATAGTCTTTGAGTCGTACAAGCCATCGACAAAGACTTTGTTGGTGCAAGTTCCAAGTCCGTTTGTATACGAATACTTGGAACAGAACTATGTTGGCTTGTTGAGTAAGGTGCTACATCGCAATTTTGGCGACGGAATCCGACTCACTTATCGTGTTGTTACCGATAAGGAACATAAGCTGGCACAAGATTTAGAGGCTGATCCTGCAGACGAAGAGGTTGCTGAGCGCAACAGAAAAGCGAAGCAGGCTCAAACCCAAGGTGTCGTACCTGAGGCTCTTCAGCAGGATGACATTGATACCCAGCTCGATCCTAAGCTTACATTCAATAATTATGTAGAGGGTGAGAGCAATAAGTTGCCTCGTTCTGTGGGATTGTCTATTGCCGAGCATCCTAATACCACTCAGTTCAACCCTATGTTCATTTATGGTCCATCGGGTAGTGGTAAGACGCATTTGGTGAATGCTATCGGTTTGAAGGCAAAGCAGATTTATCCTCAGAAGCGTGTGCTTTATGTCAGTGCCCGTCTTTTCCAGACTCAGTATACGGATGCTATCTTGCATAATTCCAGCAATGATTTCATCAATTTCTATCAGTCTATTGATATTCTGATAGTGGATGATATTCAGGATTGGGCAGGAAAGGCTAAGACATTGAACACTTTCTTCCATATTTTCAATCATCTTTTCCGCAACGGAAAGCGCATTATCTTGGCGAGCGACCGTCCACCGGTGGAGTTGAAGGATATGCCAGACCGCTTGATTACCCGTTTCTCCTGTGGCTTGGTATGTGAGCTTGAAAAGCCAAATGTGGAGCTGTGTGAAGATATTGTCAGCAACAAGGTTCGTCGCGATGGTTTGAAGATTCCTAATGATGTTGTGGCCTTTATTGCTCAGACCTGCAATGGCAGTGTGCGTGATTTGCAGGGTGCTATCAATGGTCTGTTGGCTTATAGCATCGTGTATAACAGTCATATTGATATCCGATTAGCTGAGCGTGTTATCAAGCGTGCTGTGAAGGTAGATGATAAACCACTCACAATTGATGACATCGTCGAGACCGTTTGTAACCATTATAATGTAACTGTTACGGCTGTGAACAGTAAGAGTCGTAAGCGTGATTATGTGGTGGCACGACAGGTAACTATGTATTTGGCGCAGAAATTTACCAAGATGCCTGCTTCACGCATCGGCAAACTCGTTGGTAATCGCGATCATAGCACAGTTATCCACAGTTGTTCCAAGGTTGAGGAACGATTGAAGGTTGATGCTGCATTCTGTGATGAAATCAGCAGTATAGAGAACGGATTGAAGATAAAGAGAGGTTAGAAATGCACGGAACCTTGGTATAGTGGTTCTGTTTATATAAATGAAATAAAAGGAAGTCGGGCATTTTTGTATATGCTCAGGCTTCCTTTTTCTGTTTATTTACTTTTAACTTGATCTTTTAACTTGAACTTTATGATTAGTCTTCTTTTGAAGTTGCTTTCATCATCTTCTTCCATTTGAAATATCCGGCTACGGCAATGATGACGTAGAGACCATAGAGTCCTGCCTTGAATGGGATACCTTTTACTATATAGAGATAGCAGCAGACAGCATCTACAAGAATCCAGAAGAACCATTGCTCGATGTATTTGCGTGCCAAAGCCCATAAGCCCACAAAGCTCAGGGCATTGGTGAAGCTATCCTGCAAAGGTACAGTGGAGTTGGTGAAGGTAATCAGGATATAATAGGTGATTCCCCATGCTGCCAGAAAGAAAATAGCGGTAGGGAGATAGAGCGATTTTTTCATATAAGTGATCGGAAGCTCTTCTTTTTCCGTCTGATTGTGTTTCTTGCCGAATTTCCAAACAGCATAGCCATAGACGGCTGCCACCGTATAATATACTGCCATACCCGCATCGCCATAAAGACCATGGCTCCAGTATAGCCAGACATCCAGAGCCGGCATGATGATGCCCACTGCCCAAAGCCAGATGCTGGCACGGTACTCCAGCAAGATGTAAATCAAGCCGAGTACCGTGGTAAAGATGTCTAAACCATGTGATGCAATATAATCCATCATAATGTTTTAGTTTTTGAATCTACTTTCTAGAAACCGTGATAATTAGAACTTCAATGTTACATGTCCCATTACAGTGGTGCCTGCCATAGGAATATAGCTGATGGCACTGAGGCGGTGATCCTGAGTGTAACCGGCACTCTGACTTACCGCATTGTACCATACGGAACCGCTCGCTGCGTAATGACGGTTGAAGATATTGTTGATATCAAAACCGAAAACCATCTGCTTGATTCCCAGCTTCTTAGCTACATTTGTCTGATAGTTGAGGCTCAGGTCGCTCTGTGAATAGCAAGGTAATGAACGGTCTTTGCTCTCAGAATTGTCGAGATACTGACTGCTTACGAAGTTGGTGTGCCAGGTTGCTGAGAATCCGGCATAGTGCAGGTCGATGAAACCATTCAGAATAGCTGATGGAGAATATGACAAGGTTGAATTGTCGTAGTGTATCTTCAATGCATCACCATCGCCATCCCAATTATCTACATACTCATCGAAATCCTTAATTTTGTTCTTGCTCAAAGCAGCATTTCCCTCCAAGGACAACCATGACAATGGTGCCCAACCGGCAGTCAACTCAACGCCCATGCGATAAGAATCCTTGATATTGGTAGTCAATGGCTCACCTATTTCGCTCAACTGTCCGGTTTGAGCAAGCTGGTTGTCGTAATCCATGTAGTAGAAGTTGGCACCTGCATGCCAGTTGCTTCCCTCATACTGATAACCGAATTCCACATCGAGTAATTTCTCCTGTTTAGGGAAAGGATAGTTGAGGTTGTCGGTATAGTTGTTGCGCTCCGGCTCACGGTTGCTGTAAGCTACGGAAGCGTAAGCCTTATGACCGTCCTTGTTGAAGCTGATACCTGCCTTAGGATTGAAGAAATTGAATTTCTCGTCGATGTTCAACTCCTGATTCTTGTAGCTGCCGTCTTTCTGAGCGATAAACTTATCGTTGATACCATCAGTCTTGTATTCCACACGGCGGTATTGCAGGTCTGCGAATGCATTCCAGTAGTCTGCAAAGCGATAGCTTGCCTTGATGAAGGCGCTGTAGTCGTATTTGTGGGCATCAGAATCATAGTACTTATACTTGCCGTTGCTGCCGAGGAACTGCTTCTCTGCGTCCTGATTGGCGATATAGGTAAGGTAACCCCAGTGGTTGCCACGGAACTGCTGGAGGTTCAAGCCTCCGATTACGTCCCAGTGTTCATCCTTGTAGTTGGTGTTATATACCATGCCGTAGGTGTTCTGGGTCAATCCCTTCTTGCGGATGAAGTCAGATTTCTTAACCTTGTTGCCCTCTGCATCCTTATAGATGAGTCCAAATTTCTCAAACTTGGCGTTGTTCTTGAACTCCTTGTAGTAGCCGTAGCCATAGGTATAGTGCAAGGCGATGTTGTGGCTCCAGTGGCTGTTAGGAGTCCAGGCAGCAGAAAGGATATTGTGGTTCTGATAGAAATTATCCGTAGTTTTCTCCCATTTGTTGCCGTTTCTGAGGGTATATGGCTTGATGGTATAATCGCCCTTTCCATTGCGCACCAAATCGCCAGTCAGGACATTGAATTTCCCCAGTCCAGCCTTGTACATATCCTTGTATGTGCGTATTCCATCATCCATCAATGTGAAGTTGGTATTGTAGTCGCCTCCCAACACGCCATTCCATGCCTGTCCGGTCTTCTCGAAGTTGCCGATGTTCTTATAGCTGATCTTGAAGTTATCTCCTAACCAGGTCAGTCCACCATAGTAAGAGCCTGATCTGCCGTCAGTTCCGTCGATATAGCCATCTGTGGCAGTCTCATGATAAGCACCGTCAAAAACCAGGTGGTTGCCCATCAGTCCGGTAGAGAAGCTGACGCCCGTATTGTAAGTGTTGTAAGTGCCGTAAGAACCAGTTACTTCTGCCATAGGAGTGAGCGAAGGAGCAGCTGTAGCCATAGAGATGCTGCCGCCGAAAGCACCATCGCCGTTGGTAGAAGAACCTACGCCACGCTGCACCTGAACACTGCCCAGGAGCGAAGCATAACTGTTCATGTTAGCCCAGAAAACGGTCTGGTCTTCAGGAGAATTGAGAGCCACGCCATCGAGTGTCACGTTGATGCGGCTACCGGCAGCACCACGGATACGCATATAGGTAGTACCCGTACCGATACCATTTTCGCCCCAAGCCAGGATACCTGGTGTGCGAGAAAGGAGGAAAGGCAATTCCTTACCTGTAGAGGAAAATTGTTGGAGTTCTGATTTCTTGATGTTGGCAATGGCGTATGGAGCCTCTTTTGTGGCACGTACGCCTTTTACGATTACTTCATTTAAATGTTGCACCTTCAAGGTGTCGATTTTTGTCTGTGCCAGTGCAGCTTGGCTTGCCAAAGAGCAAAATGCTACACCGAGTGTGATCCCGTTGAATCTTTTCATTTATTTAAATTAAAACCTTTGTATAAGGGGCATTCGTGTAAAGCTACCCCTTCGTCAGCGCTCTGCTAACTGGATGCAAAGTTAGCAATAATAACCGAAAGCGCAAAATTTTCGTAAGTTTTTTCAAGGTTTCAGTCTTTATATCATTCTTTTTTATTATATTTGCAGCTGTAATTGTATTGAACCTAAATAAAATGAAGATATGGTTAAGAATATTTATCGTCTATATATTTGGGTCTTCTTTTGGGGGACTATGCTAGCATTCTCTTCGTGTCAGAATGAGCAGCAGAAGAATCTGCTCAGCGAGGATGCTATCAATGGTTCTGTGTCCGAAATTTATTCCAATGCCGTAGCGCCCCTATATGATTATATGGACAAGGACAGCCTGGAAACTTCTGATGCCGACCCGCTTTATCATATTTGGGATAATATCTATCAGGGTATTTCTCTTGCCAATTATTCCCTTGATTTCATTGATGCCAAGGCCTCACTGATTACTGCCGACCAGAAGGACCGGTTGAAGGCTGAGGTGCGAGCCATCAGAGCCTTACTTTATTATGAGGCGATGGATCTGTTTGGGCGTATTCCGGTGGTTTTGTCTTCGGAAGAATCTGCCATTTATGCTTCTGCAAAGTCAGATTCCACAGCTTCCTTTACTGATATCTATCTTTCTTCCCAAAGTGAGAGAAGTGAGGTCTTTCAGTTTATTTTCAGTGAGTTACAGCAGGTTTTGCCTTATCTCTCCGCTCAGCATAGCGGTAAGGAGGGCAGATTTTCCGGTCGCATCACGAAGCCGGTGGTCAACTATCTGCTGGCAAAGATGGCTTTGAATGCAGAAATTTATACTTTTGATGATTGGACCAAGGGTTATAAGAAGCGTCCAAAGGGTCGTAATATTGATTTTATGGTTCAGACAGCCGATGGTGCCTCCCTGCTGAATGACCTCAAGGCGAGTGAGAATCGCAGTAAGAAGCTGAATGCGTGGGAAACCTGTATTTACTATTGTGATGCTCTGGCTGCTGAGGGATATTCCTTGGACGAGGATGTGATATTCTGCAGTACCGGCAGCCGTACAGCGCTTCCTAGCCGTACCGGCACCCCAGTTGCGCGTTTCCTGTTCCGTTATACGGATGTTTTGCTGATGAAGTCAGAGGCAAATATCCGTAATGGCGAGGATGGCAGAACCGAACTGAATATGGTTCGCGCCCGCCAAGGCAAGCCTGCCCATAGAGCTACGCTCAATCGTATCCTCGAAGAGCGTCTTGACGTATTGTCAAGAGAAGATATTCATCGTCAGGACCTTATCCGCTTTGGTATGTTTACTGATGCCTTCAATCTCTATCCATATCTTAAAGTCAAATCGTCCGGTTATATCACCGTTTTCCCGATTCCTCAGAAATGTATCGATTTAAATCCTAAGTTGGTACAGAATAAGGGATATGAAGTAGAAAGCTCATCTGCTTATAAAACAATGCGTTATGACTAATGGTGAGTGAAACGCCGTGTGGTTGGAATAGCATTTTTTATAAATCTAGCAACGCAGCGTTTCACAGCGTCGCTAGATTTATTTTTTTTATTTCCTTTGGATAGCAAATTGGTTTACAACTGAATTTCCTATAGGAATTACAACTGATAGAACTTAGTGAATGCCTTCACGCAATATTCGTGGTCGATGACGCTACCGGTTTCGCGGCAACTGTGCATAGCGAGGATGGCATTGCCCATATCCACACCCTTCAATGGGATGGAAGAGGCGAGGATATTGCCCAAGGTGCTGCCACCTGCTACATCGCTGTGGTTTACGAAACGCTGGCATGGTACACCGGCTGCATCGCAGATGTTGGCGAAGATGGCTGCTGATACAGCATCGCTCGCATACTTCTGGGCTGCATTGAACTTGATGACCGGACCACCGCCCAACTTAGGATGATTCGTAGGGTCGAATTTTTCGCTATAGTTAGGATGCCAGGCATGCGCATTATCGGCTGAAATCATGAAGGCACGCTCTACTGCCTGATAATAAGCCTCTTCTGTATGGCTCTGTGCCAGGGCGATGCGCTGGAGCATATATGAAAGGAATGGACTTCCGGCTCCCTGTTTGGTCTGAGACCCCGTCTCTTCATTATCGAAGATGGCGAGAACCTGGGTGTTATCATTGGCATCAGCTGCAATCATCGCCTCTACACCAGCCCAGCACATAGACAGGTCATCGAGTCTGCCTGAAGAGATAAACTCATCGTGTACACCGAAGGTGCAGGCTGGAGTGGCATCAGCCAGATAGAGGTCGAAGTCGAGGATATCCTCTTTTCTGATATTCAATTCTCCTGTTATCACATTCATCAGCAGATTGCCCTTCTCCAGTTCATCGTTGATGATGCCGAGGATAGGGAGCACATCCTTCTGCTTGCTCAGCTTCACTCCATCGTTCACCTGGCGGTTGAAGTGGATGGCGAGATTACTGATCTGCAGCAATGGGCGCTGGATATGGAGAAGGAGCGTCTGAGGATTCATCGCATTCTCGCCCTTCACAATCACTCTGCCGGCAAGGGTCAGCGGACGGTCGAACCAGGTTGACATGATAGGACCACCATAAACCTCGGTATTCAGTTTTACGATACCGCCCTCGCAAAGCATCTCAGCATTTGGCTTGATGCGGAAGGTAGGCGAGTCGCAGTGGGCGCAGATCATGTGGAAACCGGCATCTGCCAAAGGCTTCTTTCCGATTTGGAAGGCGTAGATGGAAGAGTCGTTCTTGGTAACGAAGAACTTTTCACCCGTTTCAATCTTGCCCAAAGGCTCCTGTGGGTTCATACGGCGGAACCCGTTCTTCTCCAATTCCTTGGAGATATTCTTTACTGCCAGGAAATTCACTGGCGATGCTTCTAGAAAGGATAATAATCTTTTGATCATAGTTTGTATCTTTATATTTAATATGATGCAAAAATACGATATTTCTTTCAAATAACCTTCTCTTTCCTCAAGTTTTTTTCTGAATAGTTAAATATGTACAAGAATCTCCCATGATGCTTGGTATTGTGTTTTGAAAATATTACTTTTGCAAAACATAATTTTTCAGATTTACAGAATATCTTTTAATACGATAATGGAGATAATAATAGGAATTATAGTAGGACTTGCCATCGGATTCTTCGTGGGCAAGCTGATGGAAGGGAAAAAGGCGGGAGAAGAGAAAACGCAGCTTATAGCGAAGGCTCAGGTGCTGCAGGCTAACATCGAACAGATAAAACTGCATCATGCTTCTGAGGTTCAATCCTTGAAA
>ERZ1034753.502-NODE-502-length-14036-cov-9.583864_pt1 | contig 14036 bp, 10 predicted proteins | sample MGYA00520702_ERZ1034753 | MGnify/ENA primary metagenome ERZ1034753 (study PRJEB33766, sample SAMN09781700) | gut metagenome | biome: gut microbiome | host: Homo sapiens | place: Madagascar | study: EMG produced TPA metagenomics assembly of the PRJNA485056 data set...
ACTTGGTGCTGCGGAGGCCGGAGACCTCCGCTACTTATAGGTTCATATTGTCGCCAAAGGCGGCGAATTATGCTTAACCTCGGGTGACCCGAGGAAAACTATTGGATTTTTCCCTCTTCACTTTTCACTTTTCACTTAAACTCCCTTTTCCCTTAGTCTCCGCTACTATATTTACTTTTGTTCGGCAGCGAGTCTTACTGGCATGGCTCTATATCGTTTCGTATTATTTCCCGACGAACCCGACACAAATCGGTAGTTTGACAAGTTTAGGCTCTTGCCGAAAGCATCGAGATACAAGTACCAGAAGCCGTACTCAGGACTGCTTTCCGAGAATCCCTGATAACCAGCCAGACGTGAGCTTGTCCATAGGTTGGCATGATTACTGTCCTTGTAAATCGCATCCTCGTCGGTCTTGCCCTCATAATATCCGCTCATCGGGATAAATATCTGGGGAATATCCCTTTCTTCCGTATTAATTCTCAGACAGTTGTACACCTCGCCATAATGAGTCTTCTCCTCTACTATCGCCAAGTTATTGTTGTTGTCGATAAGACCTCGCAGACACATGTTGTCGCACACCTTGAAGTCGCCTATTGCCAAAGCATCTACCACAGTGTTTTGGTTCTTAGCATCATTAGAATTTTCGGCTACCGAAATTTTGAAGTAACCACCTATTGCTCCCTTGTTGCCTTCAAGCGCGGTTGTGGCAGGAGAGTAGTAGCCGTTGTTTGTGGCACCAAGGTTGCGGTCGAGCATGTGGTAGGTTCTGACCTCGGTAGTTCCGTCTGTTTTGGTAACCTTAGCCTTTACGTCAACCATCTCATAATAGTACCATCCCGAAGCCTTGCTATTGCCAAGCTGATAAGCAGTTGTCAACTTTGCAAACAATCCTACATGATAAACCGGATAGGATACCTTAATATTGGTTCTCGCGTTGGTGATGGTTATAATGGTAAATGCCTCATTGCTAATCCACCTATTATAATTATTGACGTTAGACGATTCGTCCGAATTGTTGGCAAGCCTCACCTCCCAGAATTTTTTTTCACTATCGAGCTTTACTGTCACTCGCGGATCATTGCACGTCATATCATCTTTATCAATATATGGTATGAGATAGTAAACCTGATTTTTTCCCACAAAGAAGTGGAGTCCGTCGTTGCGCACTCTGCCTTGGTTCTCCTCTGGCCTTATGCCCTGAAACTGCTTCGAGTCTATCCAGCTGAAGTAGTCGTCTTGGTTTAAATCTGAACTTTTATTTTCAAGATCTCGTATCCGCACAATTCTATTTGGATCAGTACGATAGTCGTAGCCCTTCTGTGTAATCGCTACATCGAGCGACAAGTCGCCTGATGTTATTGTCACAATACCAGTATGCGCATCCGATTCGCAGTTCTTGGATAGAGTAAGCTTAATGGTGTACAATCTGCCTATTGACGAGTTGGGTCCAGCAGTTGTTGGCAAATTAATATACGATGCTTCTGATTTATAATCAGTGGGAACTGTAATCCAAGGATCGTGCGAGACAACGCTAAAATCATTATACTTACTATCTTCTGGCTTGGTTGTTACAAACGTAATTGTAGCCTCCTCGGCATTACCCAATACAGTCTGCTTGCCACACACGCCAAGTTCGTAGTCCTTACATGCTATCATTTTCATAATAGGGGGATTGTCGTCCACCACTTCTACAGACAGTCCGTTCTCTGGCAGATTGTCTTTAGCTTCTTTTTCTGACGAATAGCCTGCATGGTTCACAGCCGTAACCTTAACCTGATAATGACGGTTGCGAAGAAGATCCATTTGGAACGCCACCTTATAATAAGTCTCTGGTCCTTTATTATACTTTGCCTTGATTATCATGTATGCCTTGCCGGCTGCTGGTGTCTCGTAGAAAGGATGCTCGCCCATACTATAGTCTTTCTCATCCGCGTAAGCTACCGACGAAGGCAGAGACACCTCGGTATCCAACTTAGTGTTGGCTATTGTGCCCTTTGTTGCCGTGTTGAAGAGCTTGAAACCAGTAATCTCGAAGTTGGTCACCTTAGTATCCTTTGTAACAGACGCCTTGGCAAACTGTCGGAACAACCACACTTTGGTTTTGCTATTAAGCAGGTCGTCCACCTTTACGCTTCCCCAACAAACGGGAGCGTCGAGGTTGGGGTTGCCGCCGCGTGCTGCGTTGTACAGGTTGTTCTTGCCATCAGCATCCTTGGCGTCGCTCTTTGTTATGGTGGTGTTGGCTACAATATGTAGCGTGGCTGTTCCGGGCACAGCCTTCACCTTAACATCATAAGTGTCGTCGCCCTTATCCTTTATGTTGGCGCTTGAAATGGTGCTCATGCCGAGATAATTGTCTCCTGCATCGTAGCACAAAACGCAGAGGCTGTTGATTTGCTGCTCGGTTGCTGCTCTTGTCGCCACAGTATTCTTGGTGAAATTAGGCAACTTAAGAGTCAGCACAACTCCATCGGACGGCAAGTCTTGCGTGCCGCCTCCTACAATGTCTCTGATGTCGCTGCAAGCAGTCGACACCATAGCCAAGAGCATGAAGAGCCAAATTGTCAATTTCTTGATATACATATTGTTGTCTTTTAATTGTTACTTTTTAAAAAGGACGTCCCTTCTTCCAAGTCTGTGTGTCAGGATCGTATGAACCTTCCACAACATAACGCTTGCCATCGCTGCTCATCTTGGTTGAGGGATAGTTATCACCATCGAACAGCATAGGTTGAAGACCCGTATTGCTGATTTTCAACTGCAAGATTTTATCATATTCGTTCAATGGGGCTTTAAGGTGGAGTATGGTCTTGTACCAAGTTTTGCCGTCGCTGTCCTTCCCGTATTCCTTGCACTCAAATTCGTTAGGAACATTACAGCTATTGCAATACATTGTAAATTTTCCTTTACCATCACCTGTGTTTACTCCATATAGAGCATACCAAGCAAATATTCCATTGTTTTTGGTATAAATGGTATATTCAACGTCTACAACGGTAGGTTTCTCGTCATAAACTCTGTAGTAAGGATCCGACAAAGGGTCGTACAGATACCAGCCTTCATTGTCCTCATAGTTGAAGAGTGTGATGCCGGGGTCGTTGTGATGGGTGAATCGATGTGACTGGATGCCTGCGTCAAGATATGTTCCATTACTGAAAATCAGCAAGGTTTGTCCAGGCTTAATCGTCTTACTTGAGCCTTCCGTTGCCGTTCCCTTACCATTGACTCCTGCCGACTTAGCACCTACTGCTATACTATAATAGTACCAACCAGGGTTGTTATAGTCGGCTGTCATCATGTTGCCTGGCCACCATTCACCTGTATACTTATCCTTATCAGTACCACTAGACACAGTGTTGCGATTATCGTCTTTTTTAACGTACTTTTTACCGAAATACCATTCTGCCGTAGTTCTCTGGGCAGCCGTAGAACCTTGAGTTGTCTCACCTATCTGTGTGTAGATGTACACATAGTGGTAGTCAGCATGCTGCGAAAGGTCTGAGTTCCAATCTGCGTTCTGCTGTTCCCACCAACCGTCACGCCAGTTGTTGTTATCGCCAGGACCAACATTAGTATCCTCATTAAGCATATTCTTATGCTGATAATCACCATTAGAGCCACCATTACACCACGCCAAGTCGTTTATGGCTCGCATATATATAATGTAGTTACCCTTTGGTGGGCGCACCGTTACACGTACCGGTTGCTCCATATATTTTTCATTACCGTCTGCGTCTTTATACTTTTCAATCGACTTTACCGTAAACGTATGTGTGGTTGTTGTCTGAGGGTCGGATGTAGCCGTAATAGTAAATGTGCCTTCTGCCAATTGAGTATTTTTGCACTTGATGTTTATTCTCGAATTAGCATACGTAACATCATGTCCGCCGCCAGAAACCGTCCAGCCATCAGGGAACTTAATGCCACCAAGGTTGGTAGTAAACTTCACCGACTTAGTCAACTCAGCTGTATTACCTTCATCGTAGAAGATAACAATATCCACTGGATCTACCTTGAAGTATGGTGTAACGTCGTATTCTACATCAATGTATTTCTTTATATTGCCAGCCTTTATCCATACTTTGGCAGTACCCTTAGGAGCTTTAAAGTCTTTTACCGAGAGATCTGGATTTATACTGAATGTTATACGATGAGTTGCAATATCGTTAGTTGCGACAATAACGGGTGACATTCCTCCTGCAATCTTTTCAATCTCCGTATCACATCCAAACGTAATGTTGCTTGCATCGGGATTTGTACCATAGTCGATGATAGCATTTTGCAAGGATGTTACTTGGGCACTTGTCTTCGAAACCCAAAGCGTAGTATGGTTGAGGTCTACATCAATTGGTGCCATCTCCCAATCCTCTACACTCACAACACAGTCGAGCGAGATGTTGCCCAGACTCTTTATGCGTCCTACAATCTCGTAGTATGTGCCGCGTGGGAGAGTTGGAACTTCAGTTGTTGAGGTCTCGTCCTGACGATGACCAAGGTTGATGTTGTAGCTGTTCTTGATGGCAGAACCTCCTACAGCACCACCTATCTTCAATGCCGACTGCTGCGCAGCCTCTTTCACGTAGCGCTCGGGCAGATAATAGGTAGCACGGAAGAGCCACTTCTCATTTGGGTTTGTAAGTGCAGCTGCGCCCTCACCTTTCACTTTGATAATGTCCTCGTTGTTGACATTGGCATTGGCTGGGGTTTCTGTCCACGAAGTATAGTAAGAGCCACTACCCGTATGTGCCGTAGCGTCGTACAATGACGACTCGATGCCCTTGGCATAGTCGTCGCTTACATCAGGGTTAGTGAACTTGCCGTCCCACAACAGATTGGTCTGTTGCGAGAGACGCTTGCCTATAATATCGGTAATCTGCAATCCGTTAGACTTCAACGCCGAATTCATGTCTGGGTCATCGGGATTGTATATAAGGTTAAGGCATACCTTGACACAGGTAAATCGCAGATTAGCTGCGACAATTGTAGCATTCTTATCGGTCGTAATGGTAATTGTTCCGTCGGTAGTAGTTCCGTCGGCTGCCTTTGTCTCGGGCTCGTAAATCATAGGGATATTTTTGGCTACGGGCATACCAGGCTTTGACATCGGCTTATAATACAACACCACTTTCTTCAAATCGTCTTCAGTTGTTATGCTATTGACATCGAGCACATCCTCCATGTTGGCAACTACGTACACACGATAGGTGCCGGGCTTAATCTTGAGCTGATAAGAAGCAACTTTCTCATCGAGCATATTGCTTGCTGCGGGCGATGGAAGTTCCTGCGAAAGGAATGTGCCCTTGACCCCAACAGGGAAGGCATAAAGGTGAAGGTCGTTAATCTGGCATTCTTCTACAGAGGCATTGTATGTAGGGTTGCTGCTGCTCAGACTGCTCGTGATGGCATCGCCCTCGCGAGTAACTGGCACATAGACACACAGATTGCCCTCGGATGAAGCCGGGGTGTTGTACACATCGGCATCATCTGTGCATGCTGCCAACAACAACAGGGCAGCAAGAGAAAGGAGTATGTCTGCAAGTCGTTTCATTGTTCTAATTATTATAAGGTTCAAACTAAATTTATTTTTTATTCAACTTTCGCATGTAAGCTCCACACGCCCTGAACCAAAGGTCGCCGGCGCGAAGCGAAAAGGCAAAGGGCAGAAGCCACTAGCCCAGGGCATCGCCCTGGGTAATTACAGACGCAAACCTGTCGCCCTGTAAGGGCAAAAGCTTTAAAACTCCAGGCAAAACATAAGGCTTTTGCCCTTACAGGGCGTCTTGCTGATTGCCATCATACCCAGGGCGATGCCCTGGGCTAGGAGCTTTTGGGCCTTCAGCCCGTACTTGAACCACTTGCGAAAGTTCAGTTTTATATAATCTACAGGCTTATGCGCTGAATGCGCTTAGCCCAGTCAAGCACACCAACCGAAAGGTTGACGTACTGCCACTCGGTGCCTATGAGGAAGAAGTCGAGGCGGTAGTCGTACTCGCGGTCGAGATATTCCTGTATGCCATAGTTTTGCGAGGAATAAGCGTCGCGTCCTTGCTGCAGAATGTCTGGCAGGTTGATCAGGGCGATAGTCTTGCCCGACACCTTATTATATATATGCAGCATGGCGTTGCGGTTGTTCTCCTCGGGTGGGAAGTAGACCAGGCGCGAGAGCATCAGTCCGGCATGGGCAGTACGTTCTTTTACGTTTCCAGCCTCGTCGCGGAACTCGGTGGTCCATGTATGGAAAGGCGTGTAGCGAAGCTTAGAGTCGCTTGCCAAAGAGTTGTCGTAGTTAATCAAGCCGTTGTCGGCTATTACCTCGTAGCCGAAGTCGTCGGCAGAGATTTTCTCGGGTGCGTCTATTTGGTGCAGCGAGATAGTGAGCTGCTTGGTGTCGCGCACCAAGGATATGGTGTCGTGTGTAGCCTTAAGGTCGTACACGGTAGTAAGGTGTTGCGAGCGACCAATCCACAGCGTGTCGAGCGGAGCCGAGCAATCCACCTCGTCAATATCGCCCGCCTCGTTGCGGTCGAGCATAGTGTTGAAGGCAGTAATGTCCTCGCCCTCCACATGGTTGTGGATGCGGAACTTGGCACCAGGCGTAGCCAGAGCGTCCTCGTAACGTTTCTGCTTTGCGATGGCGAGAAATTGGTATTCGCCAGGTTGCAGATTAAGATGTACGGCAAAGTCGTGACGGCGGATAGGAGCGTCGCTATTGGTATTGAAAGCGTCCTGACGGAAAAGGAACTTGCCGTCCTTATCGTACACCATGACAACAACGCCTCCAACATGGTCGTTGAAAAGGTCGGCGCGCTGCGTGTTGTAGTCGTAGCGGAAGTGCAGGTAAGCGCCATTGTCGCATGGCTCAAGGTCGTCGTGCATCAGCGAGCACGAAGCCAGCAATGGTGCAAAGGCGAGGAGTGAGCATATAGATTTAACCAGTCCGTGAAACATAATGTTTGCCGTTAAAATGATTAGAGTTGTTGGTAAATAATGTAAATATTCAAAATGAAGGTATCAAAGGAAGTACGGCTGCATGAGCCGTACCTCCTAAGATAAGTACGTGTTCATTTTTAGCTTTATATAAGAGTGGCAATCTGTAGGAGGGTATGGCATCCCTGCCATACCTACTCTGTAATGAGTGTCCTGCCGATTTAGTGGGTATGGCAAGGATGCCATACCCTCCTACTATATGTAAAGATAATTCTGAACTGTTACTTATTAGGGTTCTTGCGGTCCTAAAGATAGGACGGGCAATATAGATTAGAGGTCTACGCTCTGGCTGCGCTTAGCCCAAGAAAGAATCTTAACCTCTACGTTGATGTACTGATCGTTAACGTCGTCTGGATCTGTTGGATTAACCTTAGGAACGTCAGGATAACCAGGACCACTAACGCTACTTACAGTAAGCTCGTACCAGTTGTTGCGGAGAACACCATAACGACCAAGCCAGTTGGCATTGTTTCCGTCGTATGTTAGATCACCAGGCTTCCACGGAGTAAGGTCGTCACCGAAGTGCTTTACACGTGCGATGTAGTAAGAAACACCACTTTCGAAAGTAGACAAACCAACTTCTACATCTCCAGTTTCAGTAGCCTTGAAGCCGAGCTTTGCATTGAGCTCTTTTACCTTAGCTTCTGGTATATTAGCAGAGTTATGCTGTACATTTACTGCAGCAACAAGTTTTACACCAGCCTTTGTCAAGTTGTTTGAAGCTGCATCAAGCGTTACAGTTACCTTTGAATCAACTGTCTCACCAAGAACCTCCATAGCCTTGGCCTTAATCTGAGCCTCTACCTTAGTAGCATTCCACAACTGAGAGCTGTTACCCATCTTGTAGAAAGTCTCTCCATCATGAAAACCATTAGGTGTGTACTTTGCAGAGAACAAAACTCGAGTTGTCTGACCCTGCACCATGTGAGCAATGTCGAAGGTATTCTCAAGACAGTACTGTGCCTTCTTGGCTTCCTCACCAGTCTTGAAGTCACCCTTTGTTGCCATTTTAAACTCATCTTCGCAAGCATCTACAGTAGTGAAATCTAAGCTGTAGTTAGGATCCAAGCCCCAATATACGCGTGGGAACTCTGAATCAGGCTTTGTGTCATGGAAACGATCCATTGATGCACGATTGGTAGCAGCAGGAGTAGTTGTTGTCTTCCATGTATCTGCCCACAAACCATCTGTTACGTGAACAGGATATGTCTTGGTATTGGTAACGTCAAGAGTCCAACCAGTAATGTCAACCTTGTCGTCCTTATAGTTTCCTTCATTTATATCAACATGCTTATTTTCAGAACCAGAAGCGAGAGAAACCTTAGCAAGACCACGCTCTACATATACTGTGGTAGCCTCTGAATTCTCAGCTTGCTGCTTAGAAGCACAGATATTCTTAATCGCTACAAGAGTTGTAGGAGCGCCAGCAACATACTTAGGTGCATTTGCCATGAAGAAACCATTGTCATACTCCGAGTATTTGGCAGTTGCGTTAGCAGCTATTTTGCTCCACTCAGCAAATGATTGGTTTGTAGTAGGAAAATTGATTTTGGCAGCTGTTGTTGTATGGTTATTAAGAATAATAAGAGCATAATAATCATTTGCGCCAACTTTAGCATTACTAATTTTGGCAGTCAACTTGGCTGTTGTGGTAATACCACTAGCGTCGCTTGATGTCCAAGGCTCCATATTACCAAGTTCTACAGCTTCCTTGTATTCAAAGGCACCAGTAGTAGCATTTTTCTGGAAGAGAAGAAGAGTTGCGTCATTTACTGCATACTCATTCTTGTCACCTTTCTCAAATGTAGGATCACCTGCTGCACGTGTTCCGCTTGTTGTCGGCAGATTAATCTTGAACGAAGCATACGCAGTACCAGCCTTGTCTGCACCCTCGTTAGCATTAGGATTAAGGTTGTCGTTGCTTGAGCAACCTACCAAGGCTGTAGCCATAACAGCCATTCCGAATAGATTTTTAACATTCTTCATAATAAAAAAAATATAGTGAATATAATTGTTTAACTTAAAAATTTGATCGTAACGTGGTTGGGAAGGGTGCTTTTTGGCGGCACCCTACCCTGCTTTTTCTATAGAATATTTTGTTTGTATTTCAAGTTTCGCATGTAAGCTCCACACGCCCTGAAAGGGCAGAAGCCCCTAGCCCAGGGCATCGCCCTGGGTAATTACGGACGCAAACCTGTCGCCCTGTAAGGGCAAAAGCTTTAAAACTCCAGGCAAAACATAAGGCTTTTGCCCTTACAGGGCGTCTTCCTGATTGCCATCATACCCAGGGCGATGCCCTGGGCTAGGAGCTTTTGGGCTTTCAGCCCGTTCTTGAACCACATGCGAAAGTTCAGTTTGTATTATTTGGCGTTGGCTATGCGCTTTGCGTTAGCCTTTGCGTCCTCCGAACCAGCGGCGGCAGCATCGGCAAACAGCTGGCGAGCCAACTGATAGTCTTTTTTCATTACAGCCAAAGCACCACGTGCGTTAAGAGCGGCAGCCGAATTGTCGGCCTTCTGCAGATGCTTCTCTGCCGACGTAATGTCGCGGCGTTGAAGGTCGGCACATGCAGCATTAAGGTTGGCAGTTGGGTCGTCGGGGAACATGCGCACGGCAATATCGAACACCTCGTTGAATTCTGCCGAGCCCGGCTCCATTGCCTGTGCTACAAGATACATCTCCTGAAGCGACAACTGCTGCGGACGGGTCTTAAGTATCTGTTTGGCTTCCTCAACCGAGAAAGGCCTTACCGTATAGCTCACGGTGTAGTCGCTATGGCGCAAGCGCGGATAGATGTCGCTCATTATCACGGCGTAGTCGTGCGGATAGAGCTGGCGTATGCGCTTGTCCTTGTCGTCGGGCGCAAGGCTCGAGTTCGAAATCTTCATTATCTCCTCCTTGTTAGCCAAGTTAGACTGCTGCACCTTGCGGCGGAATCCGTCCCAATCCTCAGGTGTAGAGTTTGAGCTGAACAGCTTGGCGTTGATAGGATAAAGATTTGCTACATAATTCTTTAGCGAAGCGGCACGCTCGCGAGCCAGTCGCTCGTTGTTGGCGTAAGGACCATCGGGCGAGGCAAAACCATGAATGTTGATGCCCGTAATCTGCACGTTCTTGTCCTCGCGCACAAGGTCGATGGTCTTTGTAATCTTTGCCAATTCGCGTGAGTTGTCGAACAGGTCTACCACGATGTCGGTCTTGTTTACGCGGAAGCTTAGGTAAGCCTCACCTTTCTCGGCGCGTTGCTTGCGTGCCTCGGCAGCTGGCTTAACAAATGCAAGGGCTGGCATCCAAGCGCCAAGGTTGTCGATAGTGGTGATAAGCGTGCGGTCTTGATTCTTAAGGTCGCCACATCCGCAAAGGTCCTGTGCGGCAAGCACCTGCAGCTGATCAGCCTCAACGGGGCGCATACGCTCTACCGACTGGCTGTAGATAATGCTCTGCTCGGTACCATTCTTGCGCAACACAACGATGGGCTGCTCGCCCTCCGTATTCTTGGCATCGAGTTTGCCGGCACGCTGCATGCGAATCTGCTGCGAACGACCGTTGATGATGATAGGCTGCAAAGCAGTAGTGTCGCCGTCGGCGGCAAGCAACGGAGTAAGTATAAGCTGCTGCTCGGCCTTGAGCTTAAGGTTGTTGAGGTTCAGTCTGAACGCAACATCCACCCGTTTGTTCTCTACATTAGTCTGCACGTTGTCAATAGTCACGGCACCCGAAGCAACGGTCTGCGCCATGGCAGAGCTGCAAGTGGCTGCTCCCATGAGACATGTCAGAAAAATGCGTGTCAATGAATTGGTCTTCATAACTCCTGGGTTTGTTATATTGTCTATTGAAGATTCTATACTTAGAGTTTTTTCTGTGTAAAAAGCCTCTGGTTTAAATCTTTTTCTCTTAATTCTCTATATATTAGAATATGTAGGCAAAGCTTATTGCCGCCTTGGTAGGTCCCACATAGTTGCGGTGCGAGTCCTTAAGACACTTGGCGCAACGTCCGTAGAGCTTGTACGGACTGTAGGCGTAGCCCACACCAAGCGAAGCCTCGAGGTTCCAATGTCGCGACAGCAACCATTGGTAGCCGTAAGTTACACCGGCTCCCACGTACCATCCCTCGTAGTGGCGTCCGCGTTTGGTCTTGGCCAGGGTGCCGAAGGGCAGGTCAACATTCTTGACGTTGTACTCGCCTACCAGAGCGTGCACACCAAAGAAGCTGCCTCCAAAGCGTTGGCAAGTCCACCAGCGATATTCGGGCTCGATGTTCCAAATGCGCACCCTCTTCTCTCCTGAGAAAGTCCACGGGTTGAGCGTGGCAAACACTTGTGCCGTCTGCTTCTCGGCTGTACCTATCTCCACACCAGCGTTGAGCGATGTTGTAGCCCAGCCCAAGAGATTGGTCTTCAATGCCACGTCCTGTGCCTTAACTGTGCCAGTCGTTGCAAGTAGCCCCATTGCCATTCCTAATATGTATGAATGCTTCATCGTTTTAGGCTTTTATTTTATCTAATTAATTATTACTATCGGTTTAAGTAAGATATGAATTCCATATTTAAAATGTCCATGTCACATTGTTGTTGTATGAGTCACATTTGTTGTTTGTTTTGTGAGAATCAAATCTTATTTGTCTTGTGCGTTTGCAAAGATATTAGGAAATTTAATAGGTCGTATAAAAAAATACGTGAAAACCGTTACATTTTACATGAAAACGTTTGCAGTAACAAAATTAGGGTACATTTCACACTAAACAATCCATAATTACCCCCCCCGATAGGGTTTTATGACAATAAATTACAAAATAAGACAATTAACGTATCATATATGTACTTTGAGATATTGATTTGTGTCAATCTGGTAAAAGAAGACAAGAGAACATGGTTTTTTGGAAGACATGAGAACAAGAGAACATGTTTTTTGGGGGGAGACAAGAGAACAGAAGAGCATGTTTTTTTGAAAGACAAGAGAACATGAGAACATGTTTTTTGGGGAAGACAAGAGAACATGAGAACATGAGAAGAAGGGCAAAGGATTGCTTGAGCAAAACGAGAACAAGAGGTTTGGTTGGGCGTTGCCCAACACTCGTTTCTTGCGTATCCTCACTTAACTATTGGATTCTTCGTTCTTCACTCTTCGTTCTTCACTTAAACCATTGGATTCTTCACTCTTCACTTTTCACTTTTCCCTTATACTAAGAACGCATACATTACTTTTATAAGACAAGGAAATGTTAAAAAATGAGCAATGAAATACAATTAAGGACTTTTTGTTTCTTTTTTATGAAACACAATGCCTAACTTTGCAATAAAAGAAAATGTATGGTACAAAATATCTTCCGACTTGTCTTAACAGACGAGGCACATAACTTTATAGAGAGCTTACCCGAAGCGGTATCCTACAAAATCTACTACAACATCAAGCGTGTTGCAGGTGGTGAGCGCAACAAAGAACTTTTCAAGAAATTAGAGAACTCGGAGATATGGGAATTTCGTACATTATACAACAAAACTGCTTATCGTTTGTTCGCCTTTTGGGATAAGGATAAAGACACATTGGTAATTGCCACTCACGGCATCATCAAAAAGACTCAAAAGACCCCAAGCAAGGAAATAGCGAAAGCAGAAGCAATAAGAAAAGAATATTTTAAAAATAAATACTTATGGCACAGATGAATCTAACCCCATTGGACGATGTGCTTGACAAGCACTTTGGAAAAGTAGGTACTCCTAAACGTGACGCTTTTGAAAGTGATGTAGATGAAGCATTGCACGCCTACCGTTTGGGAGAGGCCATCAAGAAGGCTCGTATAGAGCAGAACTTGACACAAGAACAACTTGGTGAGCGTATTGGTGTAAAAAGAGCTCAAATTTCCAGATTGGAGAGAGGCTATAGTATAACTATACCTACTATGCGCAGAGTTTTTAAGGCTCTCGGTGTGGTAAATGCAACGATCGATTTGGGAGTTGCCGGAAAAGTTGCACTATGGTAATATGAACAAGATAACTATGCTTGGCACGGGCAACGCCACAGTATCCCACATTTACAACACTTGCTTTGTGCTCGCTACCTCCACCACACAGTTGCTTGTCGACGCTGGCGGAGGCAACGGCATCCTTGCACAACTGCGCAAGGCTAACATCTCTATCGACTCTATTCACCACCTATTTGTAACCCACGCCCATACCGACCATATACTGGGCGTGATATGGATTGTGCGCATGGTGGCACAATGCAAGGGCTACCAGGGACGACTGCACGTCTACGGCAACGACAAGGTGATGAGCGTGGTGCGCACCATCATCGACATGGTTCTGGCTAAGAAACAGCTGGACAAGGTTGACGAGCGCGTGGTGTTCCACCAACTGACGGATGGCGAGGAGTTCGACGTGGGCGACATGAGACTCACTTGCTTCGACATCCACTCTAACAAGGAGAAACAGTTCGGTTTTCGCGCTCTTCTGCCCCACTCCGTCTCGCTGGCGTGCCTGGGCGACGAGCCTTACAACCCCATAAACCGACCATATGTGGAGCATGCCGACTGGATGATGTGCGAGGCGTTCTGCCTATACGCTCAACGCGACACCTTTAAGCCTTACGAGAAATGCCACAGCACGGCTCTCGACGCGGGCAAGCTTGCCGCACAACTCGACATCAAGAACCTTATCCTCTATCACACCGAGGAGAAGACTATCGATACGCGCAAACAAACTTACACACAAGAGGCCGCTCAATTCTTTAAAGGCAGGATTGTTGTGCCGGATGATTTGGAGGAAATAGGAATTTAAGTGAAAAGAGAAAAGGGAAAAGGGAAAAATCCAATGGTAAGGGAAGTGTAGGAGGACGCAAGCGGGTGGTAGACAGAAGAACATGGTTTGGGGAAAGACAGAAGAACAGGTTTTTTTGCCGAAAATTACGCTAAAATCTGAAGAATAGCTTAAAATGAGCTATTTATGAGTGTTTCGTCTCAATAGAGGTAATGATTTGGCAACAGGGCTATTTTCTGCAATGTGCATAGGATTGCTTGTCAAACAACTCTTATCGTTTGCAAAACTACTAAT